>Ga0078972_1000436_pt3 | contig 127440 bp, 129 predicted proteins | sample YelNatPaOPGAMG01_FD_67568 | JGI IMG/M metagenome (GOLD analysis project Ga0078972, IMG submission 67568) | Hot spring thermophilic microbial communities from Obsidian Pool, Yellowstone National Park, USA - OP-RAMG-01 (SPADES assembly) (version 2) | ecosystem: Environmental > Aquatic > Thermal...
CCGTTCCCATTCTAAACTGATGAAGGTCTGGATGTGGCATTACCTTTACGTATGACTTCCTCGGTTTCCTTGAAAATCTCGTCCACGCAACCTTATCAGGATCCCTTATGGTTCTTGCTGGTCTTATTCCCATAAATATCCACCCGTGTATAATATGAGAATTAACTTTTGATGCATTAGGTTTAAAAATATCTCATCCCAAGAAGCCTCTTACCCATCCGGCGCGCAATATATCTTCTTCAATCGGTATCTGCTTCTCAAGATTTTTTACTATTATTTTAGTAATCGTGGCATGCTGAGTATTTTCTTCGTACTCTATTCCCAACCTTAGTACCTTGGCAATCCTTTCTTGCATTTCCGCTGGAAAATATTTCAGATTTTCCTTGTTTAGATACTGCAATGAAGTCGCTATATCTTTTCTGAAATTTGGGTAAACTTCCTCCACCACTTCCACATCATTTTCATCGAGCGCGTCTAGACCTAAAAGTTCTGGGGGAAGACCGTAAGAATAAAGGGCTGCGCAAAATTTTATTGCTCTTGGTAAATGTATCCTACTCAAACTCCTGGAATACCCGAATAACCCAACATGGAGTTTTCTCATCCTTCTTTCTGGGACGTAAACAGCCATCCTGTTTACCATGTCTGCTATGAGAGAAACTTCTCTTTCGTACGCGGCGCTAACCTTCTCAAGCACTGGCAATATTTTTTCTTCTTCGACGGGTAATGGTTTTCTTTTAATATTTTTCTCTATACCTTCTATCGCCTTTTTTACATCCTCCTCGTCGTTGTCGTATTTGAAAGATGACTGAATGGTGAATGTATGCACAGAAGGATAACCGCGCAGGATGTGTTCATAATCCTGAGGGGTGAAATTTCCACGGAATGGAGCAGAGCCACAGCCCAATATTGGTAAGATATCAACAGACATCTCTTCTGCAATCCTGTCTATCTTGTCAAGCGCTGTTTTTATTATCAAAACCGCGCCAAGCGAGGAGTAGTTTAAAGCAGTATCGCTTCTCGCTATCCAGAATCTAAGATATTCGTCTTTTGTTTCTGTTATATACTCTTTTATTATCTCATGTGATCGGAGGATTGTATCTTTCGTTTCTACCAATGGTATTACTCCGATGTCTTTCGGTTCTATCCTTCCAATCCAATCCTTAACCTTCTCGTCAACAAGCGTATTCTCCTCTATTCCAGAGATGAAATTCTTGTAGAAGTATCTAACCTTTAGGACGTCCTTTGCAGAAGAGCACATAGGTATCGCTACCTCGAAGATTGGAACAACATCTCTGTCATAGAAGAGCGATGCGGTATCGCTGCTCCTCGCGATTGTCATAAGCGTTTCTACAAGCACCTTTCCCTCTGTTTTCTCAACACTGGGGTTTGGAACTCTAAAGGTTAGTCTGAGGTCCTCGCCGAGCGTCTTCTTCTTAAAATAGTTCTCGTATCTAGAAAGAAGTTTTTTTACTACAAAATTATCAACCTCTTTCCCTTCGTAATCCCAAAGTTGTTCCCTACACTTGAGGTGCGAATAAACATAGAAGGCTTCCTTAACTTCATCCTCCCACTCCATGACAGTGCCGTCGCAGAAAAATGGTTGGCGTACATTATCTGGATGCTGTGTTGACATGCATCTTGGAACATATTTCATAATTTCACCTAAAATCGCCCCGGCCGCGATTTTCAGCTTTGTTCTTTTGAACGCGGATTCGTGGCTCCGCAAGCCACTGTCCTTTCTGTAACAAACAACTACATAAACGTTCGTCCAGGTTAGACTACCGGGGCTTCAACAGTATATTTAAATATATATACCATTTAAATAATTCTCCACATCTATTCAAGTTTTAAGCAATTGTTATGAGCAATTAGGTGGTATGTTGAAGAGATGCATAAGTTGCGGCAGGAATACTAAAGAATTTGCAGAATTCCCCTGCCCCCAGTGCGGGGAAAAGATAGTAAGGTGTAATTATTGCAGAGAAAACAGGGTACCGTATAAGTGCAAATGCGGATTTTCTGGTCCTTAAGGTGTTGAAATGGTAGAATACAACGTTGCAGCAGAAGTAAAGATTTATGTCGATGAACCAAATGCGTTGAACAATGTTAAGAAGGAGATAAGCAAGATAGCAAATGTTCGAAGATTTAAGGAAGAAGATGTAGGTTTCGGAATAAAGGCTCTTAGAGCGACGATTCTTTTCGACGATTCAAAAGGAGGAACAGATGCTCTCGAGGAGAACATAAGAAAGATAGCACATGTTAGTCAGGTAGAAGTAGAAAGCGTAACTAGGATATAGGTGGCATCATGGGAAAGAAAAAGATAAAACCAAAAAAAGAGGAAGAAGCTGAAAAACCGCAGAAAATAGCAAAACCTCCACCTCCAAAACCAGCAAAAAAAATCGAGAAGACCGAGGAAGGATTAAGGGGAATAGTTAGGATAGCCGGAAAGGATATACACGGAAAGCTTCCTCTCAGAAGGGCGCTGTTAATGATTAGGGGTTTTGGGCATACAACGTCTCGTGTTGCATCGTATGTAATAGAAAAAGAGCTTGGTTATAAACCAACGATGCGAGTTGGCGAGCTTTCAGACGAACAGGTTGAGAAGATAGACAAGATTCTATACAATCTTCACGATTATGGCATACCATCTTATCTTATGAATAGGAGGGGGGATTTCGTTACCGGAAGAGATATGCATGTTATAATGAATGACCTTGCATTCGCATCTTCGCAGGATATAGAAAGAGAAAAGAAGCTCTACACCTGGAGAGGGTACAGGCATGCATACGGAAAGAAGGTAAGAGGACAGAGAACAAGAAACACAGGTAGAAAAGGAATGGCCGTAGGTGTTCTTAGAAAGGCGATACTTGAACAGCAAAAAGCATCTGCGGCGAAAGCCGGTGGTGCGCAGGCAGGAGGAGGGAAAGCACAGGCAGGAGAGGGAAAGAAATAAGAAAATATTATAAGCAGGTGAAGCCGGATGGGAGATCCGAGAAAATTCAGAAATAAATTCGAAAGGCCGAAAAGGCTTTGGGACGAAGACAGAATAACAGAGGATAAAGAGTTAAGGAGTATGTATGGTCTGAAGAATTCAAGTGAGGTTTGGAAGGCAGCTGCCGAGTTGAAGAGATATCGACGGGAAGCGCGAAGACTTCTGTCTCTTAGTGCCGAAGAGCGCGAAAAGGACGCGAATAAGATTCTTGCAAAATTAACAAAGCTTGGGATAATGAAAAAAGGCGGTACTGTTGATGATATTCTCTCCCTTACCGTTAAAGACATTCTTGAGCGGAGATTGCAGACTATAGTTGTGAGGAAGGGGCTTGCCAGAACGATGAGGCAAGCAAGACAACTTATAACGCATGGTTTCATCTCGATAAATGGAAGAAAAATAACTATACCGAGCTATATGGTGGAATCCTCTGAAGAGGGAGGAATCTCTTATGCAAAACCATTCGACATAAATGCAGGTATAACGGCTCCAACGGAAGAAACGGAAGAACAGAAAAAAGAGGCAAAGGGCGAGGGAGAGGGTGTTACAGAAGAAAAGGAAGGCTGATACTCGGTGGGGATACTTATGAGCGATGGTAAAGAAGAAACAAAGGAAGAAAAAATAGTGCAACAGAAAACTGAAGCAAAGACAGAAGAAACAAAAGAGGTACAAAAACCAGTTGCGGCAGAGCAACAAAGACAACCAAAAAAGATGAGGATTGGCGTTCTTAATGTATATTCTTCGAAGAACGATACCATAATAACCGCTACAGATCTAAGTGGGGCCGAAACACTTTCCTGGGCGAGTGGAGGAATGATGGTGAAAGCGCATCGCGAAGAAGGGAGGCCGTATGCTGCTATGCAGGCTGCACTTAAGGTCGTTAGCGCTATAAAAGAAAAGGGAATAACTCATGTTCATGTGAAGATACGCGCTCCTGGCGGGGTTGGGTCTAAAACTCCAGGTAGCGGTGCGCAATCCGTAGTTAGAACAGTAGCGAGAAGCGGTATTAGGATAATAAAAATAGAGGACGTAACCCCATTGCCCACAGACTCTATGAAGAGAAAGGGCGGAAGGAGAGGAAGAAGGGTATAGCTGGTTGATTTTATGCAACTGATATTAGAAAAAAAACATGAAAATAGAATAGAATTTGCTGCAACCGGCATAAACGCAAGCCTTGCAAATCTTATTAGGAGATACGTAATAGCTCGGATCCCTGTTCTTGCAATAGATAAAATAACTGTTTACGAGAATACATCATCCTTTTGGGACGAGTACATAGCGCATAGGATAGGGCTCATGCCGATAGTCACACCAGAGAAGCTACCGAAAAATACAGAGATAATATTTACATTAGATGCTGAAGGACCGAAGGTTGTTTATTCCGGAGATCTCAAATGCACGGATAAGGAAATAAAAATGGCAAAGGAGAATATACCATTAATAACTCTTGCGCAAAACCAAAGAATAAAGCTGGAAGGTTCTGCTGTGCTCGGTACTGCAACTAGGCATGCGAAATTCCAGGCTGGGCTTTTAAGTTATGGAATACAAGACGGTAAGTTCGAGTTCTTCGTAGAGAGTTTCTTCAACATGCCTCCGGCAGAACTTATAGAGCGCGGATGCGATGAGATTCTCAACGACTTAGATAAGATTGAAAAAGCCATCTCTACCTCTCCAAAGAAGAAAAAGGAAAAAGAATGATTATAGTCTATTAATAAGGGACGCATAAGAAATACATAAGTAGCCCTTATGGACCTGAGTTTCTCTCAGGTGGGGTTCTCATAAGGGACGCATAAGAAATACAGAAGTAGCCCTTATGTAAGTAGCCCTTATGGACCTGAGTTTCTCTCAGGTGGGGTTCTCATAAGGGACGCATAAGAAATACAGAAGTAGCCCTTATGTAAGTAGCCCTTATGGACCTGAGTTTCTCTCAGGTGGGGTTCTCATAAGGGACGCATAAGAAATACAGAAGTAGCCCTTATGGACCTGAGTTTCTCTCAGGTGGGGTTCTCATAAGGGACGCATAAGAAATACATAAGTAGCCCTTATGTAAGTAGCCCTTATGGACCTGAGTTTCTCTCAGGTGGGGTTCTCATAAGGGACGCATAAGAAAAACATAAGTAGCACTTATGTAAGTAGCCCTTATGCCCTTATGTGCAGGGGTGGCGGAGTTTTCTGTAAATTGCAGAAATCGCAATGGTCAAACGCGCTAGCTTGAGGGGCTAGTGACTTAGTGTCTTCAAGAGTTCGAATCTCTTCCCCTGCACTCACTTCTCAAAAAATTTGAAAATCAGAATAGATTTCCTATAAGCCCAAGGAATGAGTACACTATTCCTTCGAATATAGGGAAGATGAGCACACCGTTATTCGTCGCTTTAATATCCGCGAGGACGTTAGAGCGTATATCAACAGTTACTTCTTTATCTTCGTGGATAATCGGGCTTGCAAGGGACGTTACAGCTATTTTCGTTTTCGTGATTTCCTCTTCTTCTCCAGCTACCTCGTAATATATCGTTTTGGAGCTTTTCGCAGGAACAAACACTGCTCTTTCAAACTCCCATCTCTTTGGTCCCTTTGCTTCTATCCGAAAGGCATCCCCAGTAGAGCCCTTGTTTGTTATTGTTATGCTAAATACTGCAGGTTGTCCGACACCGGTTCTTATGTACGTCGGGCTGATCCCTATATCAACGACATCGTGGCTAATGGTTATCTTTGCACGGAACGTTACATTATCGAGTTTTTCTCCGTAATCTTCGTCCACTAAGGTTATCTCGGAATAATATTCTCCTTCCGCAGCATTTGGGTCTGCCGTTATCATAACCTGAAGCGGTTTATAGAGTTTGCTGTTCTCTCCCTTCCATTTTTCCGGAACAGAAGTCACAATCGCCATATCATATAACCCGCCTGTTCCGTATATTCCTCCGGTTTTTACTTCAGGCTCCACGACAATTGATATGGTTTGACCAGGCCCCATTACGCCTAGGTCAACAACATCACCGTTGTTTACCTCTTTTTCAACAGGCGAAACAACAGTTACGGCGCACGCTGCACCAAAAAGCAAGAGGAAAAATACAAATGATTTGTACCTCATGGCATTATTTTTACGATTAGAATTATAAACTTTCACAAAAACGCTTCGACTCCTTCCTCTTTCTTCCTTTCGTTATTTTCAAACTCTATGGCCTGCTCATGAAGAGGCTTTCCTTTCTCCCGTTTTTCAGATTTTCTTTTTCTTACCCTTATAAAGGTTGGATAATTAACTGCCTCTCCAACTATTATCGCTTCTCCGACCTTTAGACCAGTTATGCTCTTGGTGATTCGTGCATCTATTCCTTCCGAGCTCATTTGGATATGCTCAAGGTCGTTTGGATTTGTTATTCTCATTATGATATGGGTGTTGCATTGGCTAAGTGCAGTTGTAGATAAATTTACTGGGCGTTGGCTTATCAAGCAGAGAGATGCGCCAAACTTTCTTCCCTCTCTTGCTATTGTCTCTATCACACTTCTTGATATCGCCTCGGATACCTCAGCATTTTCGCGCGCAAAATTATGCGCCTCCTCTATAACAAGCACAAATGGCGGTATCTTTTCCTTTTTTCTTAATTTGAAAAGCTTTCTTGCAAACAGCGAGACGAGTATCTGCTTTTTTCTGAGGTCGTCTATAGTACTAAAATCGAGAATAAGCAAATGCCCAGGCTTTATATCTGAAATTAGTCTCGGATTTTCTTTATTAGTAGTTATGAATCTAAGTGCATTCAGGCTTCCAAGTGCCCTTTTCAATGCTAGCTTGGATTTTGCATCTCCTGTTTTTTCGCTTGAATCTATAGCCTCTGCTAGTTCTTTCATGGAATAGTACTTATCTCCCGCTTTTTTCTTTTTGTTTCTGAGCGTGTTGAGCGCATCGCTTAAAACCTCTCTCTGCACTGGAGAGAGGTTCGGGAGCCATTCCTGCATGTACGCGGGAGGTATTTTTTTCAGCGGAACCATTATACCTTTGCCATCAACAACCTTAGTTACCGCGCCATATCTCGGGTCGTACTTGAATCCGAGATACTCTCCGTGAATGTCGACAACAACCACAGCCACCCTTCCTTTCTCCTTCGGCCTGTCCAACAGCTCCTCTAGTATAACGCTCATAAGATAACTTTTTCCTGCGCCAGACATTGCAAGTATCGCTGCGTGTTTCTGAAAAAGTCTTGTCATACTAATGGATGCCTTTACGTCATGGTGTTCTATATCGCCAATTTCCAGTTCGCCGTCCTCAAAACCGAGAAACTTCTTAAGCGTTTCAGGTTCGGCATTGAACACATCGCTTCCGGGTGATGGCGGTATAAACGAGCGGACGAACCCCCCATCTTTAAAGCATCCGAGCAATCGTACATTTGCTATTGAATATTCCCATGAATCCAAAGGAAATTTCTCATTTATGCTTCCACTTCGCTCATACTCCGCCACGCTCTCCGCTTTTTCAAAGTATCTGTTAGATTTAACGATTTCAGAAACATAACCGAAAAATTTCTGCCCGTCGCTATCAACCTCTACATATTGACCCTTCTTGACTTGAGGATTATCGATAACAAAAAGAAATTCAGTTGTTGACGGCGTATTTTCACTCGTTATAATCTTCCCAAGCTTCTTTTTCATAAAATCTCACTCTATTCGAAATTGATTTTGCCAAGCTTTAAGAATACCGGTTCTTCTTTATTCTTATCGAATTCTACTATAATAAATTCCTTCCTGAGTCTTCCAGCGAACTCTACCATCCTAACAAGCTCTTCGGTGCCCGCTTTCCATTTTTCATCGACGACATAAATCAACGCATACGTTCTATCCTCGCCAGGTCGGAAACCCTTTCTATAAAGCCTTAAATACGGAGAACCGTCGAGACTTGGTTTTGCTATGTATCCCTGCTCCCGAAGATATTTCAGCACGCGGTACCGGCTTTCTGCAAGTTTATCTTTTTTCTTAGCAAGTTTCATTAGCTTCTCGAACTCGATTGGGATAACTCTCCGTTCCGAAAAGAACGCAGCTTCTAGGAATGTTATTCTGTTTTCTTTTCCGTCTTCGCTTTCCGTTCCCCCGCCAAGGCTTCTGAGCTTAAGGATAAGTTTTTGATCGCGAATAACGAGCCCGTCTTTCTTAATCTCAATATCTTCCATTTTCTCCATGATTTGTTTATGGGCTAATCTTTTAAAAAAAGGTGTGCTTCCATTATTTATATAAAAATATCATATATTGTTGTTCAGGTGTCTGAATTGAACATTGTTTGCCGACTCTATCAAAAACTACTAAAGACGTATGGAAAACAAGGATGGTGGCCAGTGATACGTGGCTCTTCCATCCAGTATCACCCAGGCGATTATTCTATTCCAAACAGCGAGGAGGAACGATTTCAGATAGCAATAGGCGCCATATTAACGCAGAATACCAACTGGAAGAATGCTGAAAAGGCGCTCCTTAATCTCTACACCGCAAGGTTACTCGCACCAGAAAAACTCGCCAAGGCATCGGAATACGAAATAGCAGCTCTCATTCGCCCTTCTGGTTATTACAATCAGAAAACGAGGAAGATAAAGGAATTCGTTATGCACTACGGTTGTTTGGATGAAAAGGAGAAGATAGATTCCCTTCGCGAGTTTCTCCTCTCCATTCGAGGGCTCGGTCCGGAGACCGCAGACTCTATAATCCTCTATGCATTCAAGAAACCGATTTTTGTTATCGACGCATATACGAGACGTTTCTGTGCAGCGCACAATCTCAAAACAAGTGGGGATTATGATGACTATAGAGAATTTTTTGAAAAAAGCCTGAGAAAGGACCATCGCATCTTTAACGAATACCACGCGCTAATCGTAAGATGGGGAAAGGAGAGCAAGTCTACAAACCATAACTTCTCTTAGGCCAGCGAACTACCTGTATGCAGATAAGTAGACTGAAATGTCATACTAGCTTTTTAGCCGCTGCCAAAATTTTCCATTCGCTTATCATATGTTATATCATATGATCATATGATTCAAAAACAATCGTTTGAAAAAATTACTATTCCTTGGATTGTGAAAAATAACGCTGAATGCGATTAATGTCGCCCTTGTTTGTTATAGATACCCAATCCGCCGGGGTTAGAAGTTCAAAAAGCTCAGATACATGAACTCGTGAGCAACCGTTAGGAACCAGTATTTCGTCCCTCATCTTTCTTACGGCAGGGTCTGGGTCCTTTTTAAATACATTCATGAAAGTGCGCCATACCGGTTCACAGGTAAAGTCCAGACAATTGATTTTTATTGCCGCTCTGTAGCGATTGAAAGAATGTATATCTTCGCTCTTTAAGCATGCTACCGAGTTTGTAATGGTTTCAGTTACTTTTCTAAATTCCTCTGTGTCTCCGCCAAGATGAAGGTAAGCCTTTGATATCGTTCTTTTCTCTGCCCTGTCAAGTAATACGCTGTATTTCTCCCATTTTCTTTTATTCCCATCCTTTTGATCCATTCCGCACGTTTTCATCTTCGTTGTCATGTTATAAATTATGGTTATAAATATTTATAAATGTTGCGTTTAGGCGTTTATTGTGTAAAATAACAAATAGCTATTAAAATTCATACAATTATAACATATGCGAGGACATATGCGGGGTGGAATGATGGTGAGGATGACGGAGATAAAAGGACGTAAAATTCTTGACTCTCGGAACAATCCGACAGTTGCATGTACGATGGTTCTTTCTAACGGAAAAGAGGTCACTTTTAAGGTGCCTTCCGGCGCCTCAACCGGTGAAAAGGAGATTTTGGAAAAAAGGGACAACAGCAAGAGATGGAGGGGAAAGGATGTTAGCGAAGCGGTAGAGGACATAAATAAGTTGGCTAGAAAATTTGAAGGAAGGGAGGTTGAGGTATATACCCAAGATACGTTTGACTATATTCTCGAAGAATCAAACAGGTCAGAGCATCACGGAAAGATAGGCGGAAATACAATCCTTGCGCTATCCGGGGCATTCGCGCGTGCAAGGGCAGCAAGCCTAGGCATTCCGCTGTGGAAGATGCTCGCCGGGGAGCGCGACGTCTATACAATCCCAGTTCCCCAACTTAATGTGCTAAATGCTGGAAAGCATGCAGATACCGGTTTTGAGGTTCAAGAAACGATGATAGTTCCTGTCGGTGCGGGAAGCTTTGTTGAAGCTATGGAGATGGCTACTGATGTGTGGTATGCGCTGAAGGAAAGATTAAAGAGAAGAGGACTGCCAACAGGGAGAGGGGACGAGGGAGGATTCGTAAATCCGTTTAAGGCGATAGCAGAAACAGCGGAGAATGTTCTTGAAGCAATCCACTCTGCTGGCTATAAGGCCGGAAAGGACGTGTGGCTTGCGTTTGACGGAGCATTCTCAGAGATATTTGGCAAGGATTTAAGAGAAAAGCAAAGGGACCCAAACGATAAAACGTATCATCTCGGCGGGAAAAGGCTTATCCCAGATGAAGTCGTCGAATTCTGGACAACGGTAGTCAATAGCTATCCTGTTATTTCCTTAGAGGACGGGATGAGCGAATCCGATAGGGAAGGATGGATTGCGCTGACGAAAGCACTCGGTGATAGAGTGCAGCTCGTCCTCGATGATTATATATGCACAAACCCAAAAGAGATAAGCAGGGCGATTGAGGACGGAATAGGAAATTCGAGTTTGATAAAACCGAATCAAGTCGGAACAATAACAAAAACACTTAAGGCGATCGAAATTACAGCGAATGCAGGGCGAACGAATGTTGTATCCCATCGTTCCGGAGAAACAGAGGATGACTTTATCGCTCATCTCTCGTTGCATCCCTCAGTCCACCAGATAAAAAGCGGTTCATCAGGTTCTGAAAGAAATTCGAAGTACAATACAATTATGATGATAGAACAGGACCTTGGAAGAAATGCGCAATATCTGGGTTATAATGCGTTCTTGAAAACGAAATCCACCGCCGAATAAACAAAATCAGCATAGCACACCCCCGCTCATATCCCAAAGTGCTTTTTTCGTATTTGCTCGTTATGAGTATGTATCGCCAGATGGTGAGAACCATATCCTTCTCTGCGACATGCAGGCAGAGGGCGACCTTTTTCGGTCGGCGATTAGCTATTTACACCTTGGTGTTTTAGTTTACTCAGAACCGCTTATTCTCAGGGATGGACAAAAGGTCGAGATCGGAGGAAAGAGATACAACGTTACAATGGACTACAATCCCGAAAGAACTGAGATAAGAGGTGTTAGATTAGACGCAGAGGAATAAAGACTAGCTATTTAATAGATTCTTCCCCAATAAATATCGTATGCAAAGTATACAGAGAAAGTTATCTAACAGAGCAGTTAACAGAAAAAGGCTAAATGTCGAACCGCTGCTGGAGAAAATGTGGGCGCGTGAAAAAGGGGATAAAGAAGTCGAATCGATCATAATCCCACTACTGAGACCTCAGAACTATAGCACACAACGCGTTCAAGAGTGCGCCCATCAAATCAAAACTGACAGGAGGGTTAATCGAAGACGTATTTTCCGCATCTTGCATAATCTTGGAATCGAACCTGTGGAGGCGAGAAAAACAAAACTTGGCGAGATTGCGCCTGACCTTCTGCCATTGCGCAGCATTGCTGAAGCTTGGGCTATTGTTGTCAAAAACGAATCTCTTCTCCAAAGCGCAATAAATGGAATGCTGGGAGAGTTCATAGGAAAGCTACCTTTTGAGTACATTTGGGGTATCGCAAGATTAAGAATGTTTGAGAGCGTTCTTTACTGGGATCCAGACAGGGGCAACTTTTCAACGTACCTTTTCGCTACTATACCAGGGTGCAGGAGAGCAATTTATGAGGAGATTAGGAGAAAACAGAAAGAGGTAAAATTTTCCGAGTTTGACGAAGATGGCGAAGAACCGGACAGATACGAGGTAGCACCGCTTTGGGCTGTTGATCAAACAACAAAGGAGAAAATGGATCCGATGCAGGAAGAAGTCGTTGATGCAGAAGAGAGAAAGAAGGCGATAGCCGATCTATTCGAGAAGGCCGGATTAACAGCCAGAGAGGAAAAGGTCTTGCGGTTGTGTTTTGGATTGGGCGCACTACCTGATTGCATGGTTGCGGAGAAGCCGGTTTTATCTCCAAGAGAAGAAGCTAAAGTAAGAATGCTTGAGGGGAAGTTGCTGAGGGAACTGGTCCCCAGACGCTTCTCTTCCAAAGGTAAGCCATAGTATCTTTAAATCATTTGAGAAACGGCACGGCAGCTGGCAACTATTACTTCCTGCTCAATTGATAAAAAGCGGAAGTAACTTCCGCAATTTTAATAAAAAAGCGGAAGTTATAAAAACATCATCTCGCAGAGAGGCCGTTGCAAATTATCTCGTAAACTAATTATCGATAATTTCGTAAAATTTTTGGAATATAATGGTACCTATAAGGTGCCTCGTTCTGTGCACAGAAAAGCACCTTATGAGGTGACCAGTAATGAAAAGGAACACTGTGCTTTTAAAGTTAGCGGAAGCTCTGGATTTAGAAATTGAAGAGGATAAACACAAAACAGGACCTAAAATTTACTCTCTGAAAATGATTACAGAAAAAGAGTTGCTTCTGAAAGAGTAAACTCTAGAGCAAAAGAAAGTTTTGGTTTAGAGAACTTTACTTTCTCTGGAATTAAGAGAGCACTGCAGCATACCTATTGCTCCCTGAGTGCTATGCTCTACTCGGCAATAGGCTGCTTTCTATTAGGTTTCAAAGATTGGCGAAAGGTCATTTTATGAAGTGAAATTCAAGTTTTTCGGGGTGATGGAAATATTTATAATTGAAACGCGCTAGTAAACAGATAGCTCTCCTTTTTTCATCTCTCGTATTATCCACCTTATTTTTCTCAGGTTCAACTTTTTCATGTATTCCTGAGAAATCCGAAGTTCTTCTTTTCTTATCGAGAGGAACTTATTTCGGGATAATACAACAACGGTAGGTACAGATATCAATAAAAACTTCTGCTTATCAATACATTACGTGAGTGCGATGCCAACAAAAGAACTTACCAAAAAGGACATCCTCAGAATCATCGAACTCCATAAAGACGAAATACATTCCTACGGAGTAAAAAAAATAGGTCTTTTTGGTTCTTATCTTAAAGGCGGGCAAAAAAAAGGAAGCGATATAGATATCATTGTCAAATTTGAAAATCCGACCTTTGATAATTATATGGGGCTAAAATTCTTTCTTGAAAAATTATTCAGAAGAAAAGTAGACCTAGTGATAGAGGAAAGCCTGAAACCCGTTCTAAATTACGTTAAAAAAGAGGCTGTTTATGCCAAGGCCATATGAACTTTATCTAAACGATATCATCGAAGCAATAGGTAGGATAGAGGAATATACAGTCAACTTTTCCAGTACCGAATTTGCAGAGAATAAGCTTGTCTTAGATGCGGTTGTGCGTAATCTGGAGATAATCGGCGAAGCAGTTAAAATGCTGCCCAATGAAATAAAGAAGAAGCATCCCGAAGTGGAATGGAGGAAAATTGCCGGTTTACGGGATGTAATCGCACATGAGTATTTTGGCAAATGCAGCAATAGTATGGGACATCGTCAAAAACAAGATCCCAGAATTTAATACTCTTACGTTTCTCTCATGACAGCCAAGAAATCCACGGCCTTTAGGCCGTCTGGATGAATTGGCTACCTATCCAATCAAATTTTTATCTGAGAAAAAACCTCTAGGCAGCGGCACCTAACGTTTATATTTTTATTCTTCGAAGATACTACATGCGGTTAGTGAAAACACTCAGGATAAAAATAGGCAAGCTATCCAAGAAGAAAAAGCAAATTCTGCTAAAGGAGTATTCAGAATTTCAGAAAGCAGTAAAATATACAGACAATTTTATAGAACAGAACAGGATCTATTCTCTTAAAGAGCTAACAAAGCATCTATATTCATCAGGTTCGATAAAAGTAGTAGCCGAACTCTACTCTGCTACCTATCAAACTGCTTATACTGAAGTTCTCAAAGCAAAAAAGAGAAATAAAAGGGCAAAGATCAAGAGAATGCACCTTACAATCAGGCATGACACATTTGAACTGAGAAAAATAGAGAGGAACAAGCTCTTCAGATATTTTGCAAAGATTCCAGTAGCGAGCATACGAGGTGGTATCCTACTCCCACTGCATGTAAAAGATTTCCAGGAAAAAGATATAGAAGATTGCCAGATAGGAGACAGTCGAATAGAGTATAGCAACGGCAATTTCTTTTTGCATCTTGCTATAGAAAAAGAAGTAGAAGATAGCATCACTGTTGATAAAGATAAGGTTGCACTCATCTCTATAGATCTGGGTGAGAGAAATCCTGCAGTCTCTGTGATTCTGCAGGGTGGCTCAATGAAGCCTGTATTTTATAGAGAAAACATAAGAGCAGTTAGGGCACACTACAGAAATCTAAGGCAGAGTTTAGGAAAGAAAAAGTTGCTGAAGAAAATAAAGCAGATAAGCGATAAGGAAAGAAGAGTAGTGCGAGACATAAACCACAAGATAAGTGCTGCAATAGTAAAACAGGCAAGGGAGCTGAGGGCAAAAGGTTATCAGCCAGTGATAACCATGGGAAGGTTAACAGGGATAAGAGGAGCAGCACAGGAAAAGGGCAGAAGAATAAGAAGGGCGATAAACCAATGGAGCTATTATCAGTTGCAGCAATACATCAAGTACAAAGCCAATTGGGATGGCATACCTGTCGGGCTGGTTTCAGAATATAAAACCTCAAAGCTCTGTCATCACTGTGGGCATGAAGGACTAAGAAAAGGTGGTCTGTTCAGGTGCAACAACTGCTCTATGGAGTACAATGCAGATCTGAATGGTGCATTAAATATAGGCACCAGGTCTCTGGAGTATATCTTCAGGGACAGGGCATCAACGATGTTTAACTCATTAGCAAATGCTTCTGTCCTGAGAGAATTCTCAGGAGTTAAACATCGTTCAGTGACTGTGCCCTTAAGCTGGACAGAAAAATCCGGGAAGGATATTCCTTCTCATGTGCAAGATCCAGCAACCGCGCTTCTAAACGTTAGAAGCCATGCTCTTTAGAGCGTGGAGGATGTCACAATGTTTATATTTAAGTTTATTTATGAAAAATCTATTTATACAAAAAATAACAACTGAAAGAAAATATAAGAAAAGCAGTAAGAGGGCAAGTCTTGTCTTTGCCACTTTCTTATTGTTAAATTCTTGCACCCCTGTCGCCATCCCTAGCTATCAGATGCAGCAATATCCGAATATTAATGAAAAGACGCTCGTAGTCAAAAAGAACACAGAAGAGGTGGATTTTGTTAAAATGCTTAAGAAGGAAGGTGCGACCAATATAATATCGTCTAAAGGTTATATTAATAACGCGGTAATAAGCGCTGTAACTGCAGATTTTATGGATTATGTTTACATTTTCAAGGATGGCAAATATATAGATAGATTAGAGATAAAGCACGACGGGGAAAAACCCCAGGTGCATCCTTTTGCGAAAATAGTTTATTCTAAGGACACCTTCGGTATTTTTCTTGCCGCTGAAAATATTGAATATAAAGGAAAGCGAGTCGCACAACTAATACAGGTAACAAAAGAGGGCGAGATAGTTCATCAGGCAATCTCCATAGATGAAATAATAAGAGAAAACCAAGGAATGTACGATCCTTACGTTGGTGGAGAAAGTCTTGACACTGGCATATTTCTTACAGGAAGAGCGAACAACGGAAAACCTTGGTCTTCTGCCTATAAAATAAAATTAGTAGAAAATGAACTTAAGGTTGTGGGCAGGGTATCGGCATCAGAACTAGGGGGATGTTCTTGCTATTTTGATTGGGTTATGGGAAAGGATGCAAGAGAAGTATTTAGGATGAAAACAGAATAGCACTATAATGGAACCTTCATCTGATTATCAATTTTTTTAGAGGGATTATTCCTTTTTGCTGTGTGCAACGAAGCCTTTTTCTGCATTTTTCTGATTACCATTTTGTATTTGTCGTCTTCGGAAGCCTTTTCTATAAAATTTGGAATCACGAGTTGTTCATTACTAGGCCCGCTGTGCTGCTGTTTTGATATTAACATCTTTTTTTCATTCTTAACCCTAATTGCCCTATTTATAAAACACGTCAATATCGAGATGCAACTTTGCTGCATTTTACGATAATTTCTTTCGCTTTCAACCTTTCCAAAAAGTTTTTTTCTGTGGTCTATGTTATAGAATGGACTCATAAGGAGGTCTTTTTGTTCTTTTGTAAGCTGTCTTTCAATTAGATAATCTATATCCATATTACCCTTAAATCTTTTCAAAACCTTTTTGTCGAGTTGATTCAGAAACGACTTTATTGTTATCTCCTTGCATTTTCCATTTAAAACCGCCTCAAGTGTTTTTGAATATATCTTCCTAAACGTCTTCCATCCTTCTTCTGTGATTGCGAATTCTGGATGGAATTGCACGCCCATGACTGGATTTCCATTAAAATAATCAGTAGCGTCTGCTATTTGTATTCCGCCATTGCTTACGGCCAAAATTTTAAGCACGTTGTTGCTGTTTGTTATTTTACAGCAATGATTTACAGGAAATAGAAGGCGGTCGCCAGCCTTTCCCACGCCAGTTATATCATCATACAATACGACCTCTCTTAAACCGACTTCAAACTCATTTATCGGTTTCGATTTGTCGCCAGCTAATTTCGCTATCACGTGAAGCCCGAAGCATATGCCGAAGGTTGGAATGGTTCGAATTATTCTATTCACCTGCTCGAGTGCAACCTCTAGATCCTTGGAATATTCCGTAGTTGAAAGCGGACTGCCCCCTATAAGAATCATATCATAATCCATTTTCAACATGTCCTCCTGTAAGGCTCGAATGTAGTGAGGGCACACAAAAAACCCGCCTGGGACAGCTCTTTCAACCGCTGAAACGATGATATTTCGTACCACGTCCCGTTGATACTTTATCTCTAAGGGAGTATAGTCAAGAATTGCGACCCTGAATTCATTCATGTTATGGATAATGAATGGCAGCTTTTTTAATCTTTTCACACAAGTATAAATTTCATGAAACTTAGCTATAATGCTACGAAACTAGAAATCGAGATGTTAAGGAAGAATAAGGAGCGGAAGCCGCTGGAAAAGATTCTGCTCAAAATGGGCATTGCTCTTCTCGCAACGAATATTGTCGTAGGCAGCACCAACTGCTCGCACGAAAAAACCGAGGTCAGCATCTCCCAAATAGCAGAGCTAGTTAGGCAAAAAGCAGACGGGAGAGAGGTAAACATCAGGGAAAGGAAGGGGTTCTGCGCCGTGCATTGTAAGAAAGATGGCGAAGGACCGTTTAGCTCAAACAAAACAGTTTACGAGGTAGATTTTTCAACCAGCGGATTATATCACAAGGAGTTTTACAGCAAAGATGGCTTTCTTCTTGTGGAGGGGATAGGAAACGAAAGCGAGAGATGGTTCAGGAATCCGAACTGGAAAGGTAAAACAGTGCTCGTCCGGGCGCTGAAGACAGGTAGCATATGGTACCCAACTGAAGATTATATGGATAAGGAAGCCGAGGCGCTCTGGGCAAAAATCAAGGCGGATTATTGATTCGAGCGCATTAGAAGCGTAAGCGCTGGTAAAGAGTGCAGAAATATAAACAGTAGCGGACAGATTACGGACATGCAAAGAATACTATTCAGGTTCAAATATCCAAAACTATTGCTCTTTATTCTCAGCGTTGTTGTTGCGTGGTTGATATTCAGAAACGGCTCTTTTGGTGGCATTCATGAATTTATCCTCACGCTCGGGTATTTCGGTATATTTCTTGCTGGCTTTTTTTACGTCTACGGCCTGACTTCTGTGCCTGCAACTGCAATACTGCTCGTCCTTTCAAAAGACGAGAATTTCCTACTTGCTGTTCTGACTGCAAGCCTCGGTGCGCTGCTTGCGGATCTTCTTCTTTTCTTTTTCATAAGATATGAATTCAAGGATGAGATAGAGAAGTTGCCTACAAAAAAATTTTTCAAAAACAAGGATGGAAGCCTTCTGCACAAAATTGAGAGACTTATTTATCTAATAATAGCAGCAGTCATCATCAGCTCACCATTGCCTACCGAAATAGGCATTGCGATGATGGCTTCGATAAAAAAGATGCCGACAAAGAAATTCGCAATAATTGCATACGTCCTGCACGCCATCGCCCTAATTGTAATAATCATGGCAAGCAAGACAATTTTTACATCCTCGGCTTGAAACAAATTGGAGGATCGTCGCGCATTGAGGGAATCGGCAAGGTGAAGGCACATCGTATCCTTGAAAGACTTGAGAAGAGAGGCATCCTCGCAAAAGAGCAGTATGGAAAGACGAACATGGTAAAGCTGACCGAGAAATACAGGAAACTTTTTGTTGAGTCCTAGAAATATCTGTCTCTTCATCTATCCTCTTTATTTAAAAGAATAGAAGAAGGATATAATTCATGAAACCGAAAATAAAGGTAGGGTGCTGCGGATGGGGCTATCTGATGCCAAAAGAAAGATTCGGAGATGATTGGAAGGAGCGATTCCCGTCCGTGCTTTCTGCATACTCATCTCTCTTTTCACTCGTTGAAATAAACTCTACCTTCTATCGAATTCCAAAGGTCTCAACTGCAGAAAAATGGTTTGAGGAAGCAAGGAAGCAGGATAGTAATTTCGAATTTACTGTTAAGGCAAGCCAGATAATCACCCACAAGGCGGTATTCGAAAAGGAAGCGTTCTGGGCGTTTGAGAGGATGAAAGAGGTCTGCGCTGCTCTCAGAGCAAGGTTGCTTCTCCTCCAAACACCTGCAGGCTTTGGACCGAGCACCGCGAATATTAAAAGGATGCGCAATTTTTTCAGAAAAATAGAGAGGGAAGATTTGCTGATAGCCTGGGAACCGCGCGGAAAATGGTGGGAAAAACCAGAGATGATAAAAGAGCTATGCAAGGAATTTGACCTTATAAATTGTGTCGACCCACTGAGAAACGAGCCGCAGCATTTCGGAAAGGCGAACATAGCTTATTTTAGATTGCACGGATTTGGAAGGCCAACAATGTACCAGTATATCTTTTCTGATGAAGAGCTTATGAAAATAAAGAGGAAGGCAAACTCGTTGAAGTGCAGGGAATGCTACATTCTCTTTAACAACATGGCGATGTACGATGATGCGTTGAGATTTTTAAGTAAAATTTCTGGATTTGATAGCAACAAAGACAGTTAGCCTTTTAAAAGATATTTTACAAACAGAGAAGATGGAAGATGGTGATCCTATGAAAGGAATTTTAATTTTATTAGGGCTTTTGCTCGTTTTTGGTGCTACTGCTGCGGCTCCTCCAAATGCAACCGAGGAGAGCTGTAGGAACATGTGCGGTGATGGCGTCTGTCAAGAAATAGTGTGCATGGCGATAGGTTGTCCATGTGCGGAGACTGCAGAAACATGTCCTGAAGACTGCGGACCAGAAAGAACGGCACCACCTGAAGAAAGGGTAGCTCCACCGCTGGAACCCAGACCAGAGCCTCAGCCACCAGAGTTACCGGGAGAAAGAACGAGAGAAGGCCAAGCAATAGGAAGCGAAACTAGCGCTGGCATCGCAACCCAAGTGCACGAAATAATAGAACAAAGAAAGAGCGGTGCGCTTGAAATTCCGCAGGGACAGGTCGTAAGCATAATAGCACAAACACATGTGATTAATTCCGAGAACGAAACCATACCTCTTAATGTAACGATACCGATTAGAGTGAAGGTTGGAGAAAGAGAGCATCTTCTCAAAATAAATTCAACCAAGGAAGAAGAAATTGAAATAGAAGAAAATGGTACGATAGTAAGAACAAGGGAAACAGTTCGACTGTTCAATGACAGGATGCTCATCGGAGAGAATGAGACTGCGGTGACGATTACTCCAGCGCAAATCCATGAGCGAATAAGATTAAGGAGGATGGATGCCGTACAACTAACTGTGGAGAATGGAAATCCGTATTACGAGATAAACGGTAGAAGGGCGGGTAAACTTCTGTGGCTATTTGATGTGGAATTACCTATACAGGCACGTGTGCATGCTCAGAGCGGGGTAGTGGAGAGAGAACAAGGACCTTGGTGGGCATTTCTAGTAACGACGCACGAATAAATCAATCTTGCTCCAGAATTTTTTGTATTTCTTCTTTTTTTGTTTCTAAACATTTCTTGCAGAATGTGTAGGTCTTCCCAACAAGGCTTTTTCTATAAACGCGCTCCTTTTCATCTAATTCTTTTTTGCAAAGGGCGCAATTGTTATCGCCTTCGAACATACTATCACGGGACACCGACCATTATAGTCAAATAAATCAAAAAACAAAAGAATATTAATTCACCAATATTCCTAAAATAAATATATTCTTTATTTTAGTATCTTGGCCTTCTTGGTCTATAGCAGTTTCTGCAGTAGACCGGTCTTCCTTCAGTAGGCTGGAACGGCACCTGGCAAGGCTGTCCGCACTTTGCACAGACTGCATCGTACATCTTCCTTTCTCGGCCGTATCCGCCTTCACTTTCTCCCATTCTATATTCACCTATTTTATACTAACCCATTCAAACTCAGCCAAAAGCCGATCAATGGGTTCCTGTTATTATTGGCTCAACGGTAATATTTAAACCTATGCTTTTCCTACTATTACGCCAATTCTTTGAAGCACGGTTATTATTGAGAGGATTACTGCAAGTATCACAGAATAAATAAAGTAATCCATTGAAATAAGTATTCCGACTGACATACCTAGAACAAGAAGGATTATCCTCTCGCTCCTTTCAAACAATCCTCCCAACGCCTTCGCCTCTTCATGGCTTAGGGCTTCTGTATGATCAGCGTAAGCCCTCACATAAGAGGGCATGCAAGCGCCAAAGAAAATAAGAAGGGCAAGCCAGATTTTTGAGTCGAGCCATATGAATGGTAATGGATAAAACATCATTGCAAAGAGAAATAGCGCTTCTACAAACCTGTCAGATACACCATCTAAAAAAGCGCCTAATTTCGTTTCTTCCCCTCGTGCTCTTGCAATTGCTCCATCAAGCATGTCGATTGCTCCGGCGATGACAAAGAGAAAAAGGCCATAAACGAGATTGGTCGTTATTACTTCGTATGCCGCTATTATTGCAACTAATACGGAAATTATAGTCCACTGATTAGGACTGAACGGAATAAATGAAAAAATTTCTCCTATTTTCACTTGGATATCCTTAGATGTTTCGTTCTGTTTAAGCATCATTATTTCTTTTATGTTAAAATTATAAAGGATTGCTTATAGCCATGCGAATATTACAGCCAAGCGGCTGATTAGTCGACTAAAAACACTTTTAAAACCTTTCTAGCACATTATATATCATGGCCTTAGGAGAAAAAGAGATATTGGAAAAAATTAATGATCCGAATGTGGGATGGTTCGATAAGATGATAGCCATAACCGCAGCAGGAGAACAGGGAATGATTCAGTTTGAAGAAAGATTCGTCGAAATGATGTTTGCTGAAAAGAATTTTATGGTCTGCGAGGCGCTGGCGAAGGCTTTAGTAAATATGGACGGCGAAGACGATGCTGTCTTACGCACTTCGTTTGGCCTGATGCTTGACGATGAGAATAGCGCAACAAAATATGGTGGCGTGGTTGGGCTTAAGATGATGAAGGATCCATCACAATTTGCTGTGAAACTCTTTCGCCTTATGGATTCTGAAAATGAGGATGTTCGTGTGCGCTCAGAAGCTGCAGCTGTGCTTGCTGCTCTTAAGGATGGAGTTGATAAAGAACTATTGCAGCATGAATTTGAAAGGATTTTAGAAAATCAAAAGACCCCGGAGATACTAAAAAAGAACATTAGCAAAACGCTTGAAAAACTCAAGAACAATTCCGAACCAAAGGTAATAAAATCCTCTTCGAGTGATAAAAACATAAGAGAGATTTTCCAAATTAGAAAAGAAAGACCACAAATGAAATCCGATAAGTTGACGAATAGTAGAAAGTTTTAGCACATCTTTAAAAGTTTTATTTTCTTCTTGTTTTCATGAAACTTTTAGATAAAAAGGTCGCGGTAGTCACTGGAGGAGGAAGAGGAATAGGCGCTGCGATAGCGCTTGAATTAGCAAAGAATGGTGCAGCGGTCGTTATCGCAGGACGGGCAGTTTCAGAGCTTGAGGAAACAGCAAAGAAGATAAACGAAATCGGTGGAAGGGTATTTCCGGTCCAGGCTGACGTTACAAAGCTTGCAGATATAAGAAATATGTTTGATAAAACGATTGAGAAATTCGGAAGGGTGGACATCTTAGTAAATAACGCGGGCATTCTTCATTACGGGCCGTTTGCGGAAATGCCAGACGACATGGTAGACGCGATAGTTAATGTAAATCTTATTGGCCTTATGCACTGCACAAAAGAAGTCATTCCGTATATGCGAAAGCAGAAAAACGGTCTTATATTAAACATTTCATCGGTGGCTGGAAAACATGGATACGCCGACCTAGTTGTTTATTGCGCGACAAAGTTTGGCGTGATTGGTTTTACAGAATCTCTCGCGCAAGAGCTAGAAAGGGATGGGATAAGGGTTTATGCGATATGCCCAACCTCAACTCAGACAAAGATGTGGGAGCAGATATCGAATCAGCCCGCAGAGCATGTTCCGGAAGATGTCGCACTGGAAATAATAGACCTTATAAAAAATATGAGGAAGATACCAACTGGTAAGGCGATAGATGTAAGAAAGCACGTCTAATCTATCTTTTCGAACGATACCACTTCTTCAAAATTTTTTTTCCTATTTATCGAATGAGTAACTCCTTTTATCAATATATCAGCAAATTTTTCGTTGGATTCGTACCCAACCGGAATAACAGCGATTGGAATGAATCTATTCGGTATCTTCAATGCCTTCTGGAGCTTTTCTGCAGAAAATCCAATAGTAACGCATGCACCAAGTCCAAGATCAGTGGCTGCTAAGAGTAAATTTTCTATTGCAAGTCCAATATCGAGAAGATACGTTTTCTGCTCCTCTCTTCCATAAAAGGCAGAACTATCTGCAAGTGCGATAATTATTACCGGCGCTTTGCTCATCCAACGATTATAGCTCGCTATCGCAGAGAGAACGTTCTTTTTGTTTTCCTCTTCTGTGATGACAAGGAAATGCCATGGTTGTCTGTTCATGCCAGATGGCGCTCGTATCGCGGCATCAAGGATGGATATTATCTTTTCATTCTCAACTTCTTTATCAAGAAAATCGCGCACCGAATGCCTTTTTTCTATTGCCTCGAGCGTTTCCATCCGCATCCCTTTTTTTCATTTTTCTATTTTTTTCTTTTTCTCTTTCCTTCTTTTAAGATTCTTTCTGCATCAGAAAGTGATAACTCTGCTTGTTTTAGAAGATTTAGTTCGAGCTCCCCCATAGAAGGAGCTGCGTCTTTAAATTGCAACCTGTAGTCGTCTAATTCCTTCTTCGCATCTAAAACTCTCTTTCTAGCATCCATTATCTGCTCTTTTATTTCTGTCTTTTGTTTTTCATCAACAGCACTTTTAAGAGTATTTATAAGATGGTCCAAATTTTCGATTGCGCGTCTAAAATTCCATATGAGATTTGTTAATTTATCAATGTCTGCACCTGGCTCGTCCTGCCCTCTTTCAGTATCCGGAATTTCTTCTTCGTATGCTGGCTCCTCTTTTTCAGGTCCTTTATATTCTTCTACTATTTCTTCATCTTCTTCGTCTCCCATAGGCACCACTGCAAAATAATCATAGTAAAAGCTTTTAAAAAAATGTTATTAAAAGAAAAAAAGAAATAAATAAAATAAATGAGGGTTGAGAAAAAATGTCTACAAAAAGATACCTTTTCTCGTCGGAATCGGTGACAGAAGGTCATCCGGATAAGATATGCGACCAGATAAGCGATGCAATTCTTGATGAGATGTTAAAGCAGGATCCGAACTCTCGAGTTGCTGTTGAAACCGCTGTTACCACCGGTCTCGTAATGGTGATGGGCGAAGTCACAACAAAAGGATATGTAAACGTTGCTGAGGTGGCACGCAATGTCATAAGGGATATAGGATACACCTCTCCAGAGTATATGTTTGACTGTCATTCTTGCGGAACTATTGTTTCGATACATGAACAGTCTCCTGATATAGCACAGGGGGTTAACGCTGGTGAAGGAAGAGAACAAGGGGCTGGGGACCAAGGAATAATGTTCGGATATGCGACAAACGAGACGCCGCAACTTATGCCCCTTCCAATTCAGCTCGCTCACGAGATGGCGTTCAGGCTTGCACAAGTAAGAAAAAATGGCACGCTTAAGTATCTTAGACCAGATGGAAAAACACAGGTTACGATAGAGTATGTAGACCACAAACCAACGAGGGTTCATACAGTTGTAGTCGCTGCTCAACACGACCCGGATGTATCGCTCGAGCAGATAAGAGAGGATATCACGAAGCATGTCATTAAACCGGTTTGCGGAAAATGGTTCGATGACGAAACGATTATTCATGTTAACGGTACTGGAAGGTTTGTTATAGGAGGACCGAGCGGTGATTCTGGGGTAACTGGAAGAAAAATAATAGTTGACACATACGGCGGAAGAGGACACCACGGTGGTGGATGTTTCTCAGGAAAGGACCCGTCTAAGGTCGACCGTTCCGGAGCGTACATGGCAAGATACGTAGCGAAAAACATAGTTGCTGCCGGTCTTGCAGATGAATGCGAAATTCAAGTTGCATATGTTATTGGAGTGGCAAAGCCGCTCTCAGTATTTATCGATACGAGGGGAACGAATAAGATACCGGTGGAAAAGATAGAGCAACTCGTTATAAAGCATTTCTCCTTTAAGCCTGCAGATATGATCAAACGCCTCGACCTCTTAAGACCCATATACAGGAAAACTGCCGCCTATGGACACTTTGGTCGCGAGGACCCGGATTTCACATGGGAGAAAACGGATATGGCGAATGTACTTAGAGAAGAAGCAGGACTATAAAAGATTATTTGACTTGCGACTTGCTGATGTATAAGTTTAAAAATATTCCAGATGAAAAAAAGTTGATTCTATGAAAGTGCCTTTTTTGAGACCATTATTCTTACTCATTTTTATTATCATCTTAGTTGGCATAACTTCCGTATCTTTTGGGGTTGTTGCTGATAACGCTAATAATGCAAGTGAGCGTATAGATATAATAGTCTATTACGGAGCTGGCTGCCCGCACTGTGCACGCATGGACGCGCTTCTGGATGAATTAAAATCAGAGTATAATTTGAATATAGTGAAAAAAGAGGTATATTTAGATGCAAAAAATCGCCAGGAAATGTTCGATCTTTATATGCGATTTGGAAAAGATCCAAACGAAGGCGGGGTACCAACATTACTGCTAGAAAATCGCTCTATGATAGTCGGGGAAGTAGACAAGGAAAGGATGAAAGAGATAATAGATGAGCATATTGCAAATAAATCACTAAGCGGCATTTTTACACAGCAGTCCTTTAGTCCGATAGAGGAAAGCGATGTAACAAGTCGACTTACTCTCGTCACACTAATAGGGGCTGCAATAGTAGATTCTATAAATCCATGCACCATTACGGTCATGGTGCTACTGCTCGGAACAATACTTATGATTAGAGGCGGAAGAATGATGCTCCTTGCCGCCAGCATTTTCATAGGAGTGGTTTATATATCATATCTTCTTATGGGGCTAGGAATACATCATTTCGTTGTGAGTACGGAGGCGACAAACATCTTTTATAAGATAGTAACCGCCGCTGCTTTCATACTTTCTCTTATGGAATTTAATGCTTATTTTAACTATAAACCAGGATTCTTTGCAGTAGAGATGCCAATGTTTCTAAGACCAATTCTCAAGAATGCACTTAAGAAACTCAAGGCAGCAGGTGAAGATAACAATAAAGAAGAAACGGTCGGAAAATTGCTTAAGAATATTTTCATACTGCTATTAACTGCCATTATTGCGCTTATCTGTTCGATATTTCTACTACCATGCTCTTCAGGTCCGTACCTCATGGTTTTGGGGATGCTTTCAAAAGCAGTAACGTTGAAGGTGCTTATGTATCTAATACTGTACAATATAGTTTTTGTGCTCCCAATGGTTATAATCACAATCGTCATTTACATTGGAAGGACTAGTGTTGAAGAAATAAGCGAGATGAAGGAAAAGTACATAAAAGAGCTGCATCTTATTTCCGGCCTAATATTGTTTGCTCTGTTCTTGGTGATGCTCTCTCAGATAGTTAATAATCAATAGTTCTAGAAATTGTGCGCGCCAAGGTCCGTTCTCCATTTTTCTGAATTTTTTATTATCCTTCTGTAAAGGTCTATAAACGCCTCGGCCTCGTTTCTTATGTATCTCTCGATAGCAGCATAGTCCTTATTTTCGTAATATTCCTTTATCACACTACCATCATACTGTTTTGCGCTAAACCTGCGAAGACTGGAACCTTTAAATCTTCCGTTGTTCAGGAGGATGGTAAGATGCTTTAGGTCTATGTATGGTTTACTATAGAAACTCGGTTCCCTTCTCCCTATATACTTCATGATTTTAGATTCGAAAAAATCGAATTCGAAGTTTAGGTTGAAACCAACTGGGATAAAATCCCACGTTCCGCGGTTCTGTATAAATCTTGTGTAGAACCGCCTTACTATCTGTTCTTCTGAAGATTCCCAACCTTTTAATATTTGAAGATTGCCTATCGGTTCGCCGTGAGCGTCTATTTGCTGAAATTGAATGGTTATTATTTCATCGAGTAATGGATTTGGTTTCGGACCTTTCGAATATGTTTCGATATCGAGATAGTACCTACCCACGTACAAGGCCCCCACAAACGCTGCTAAAATTTGATTTCGTTTGAAACATTCTTTTTAAAACCTTCGCCATTTAAATATTTGTGCTTTTTGGCGTTAGTCTTCTTTATATAAGAAGGCGAGCCGGGTGATTTTCGATGAAGAGAACAAACATAAAGAAAATAAAATCTCGAAAGGAGAATCCAGCCTTGTTATCGCTGATAGAAACTCTCTTAAAAGACGGAAAACCGGTATGGAAAAAGGTAGCGTACGAGCTTTCCAAACCTAAGAGAAATAAAGTAGAGGTTAATCTTAGTAAAATAGATAGATACGGACCAGAAAATGGAACGGTAGTAGTACCGGGAAAGGTGCTCGGTTCTGGAAATCTTTCCAAAAAAATCACAATTGCAGCATTTTCATTTAGCGAGAGTGCAAAGAGGCTCATAGCGAATGCGGGCGGAAAAGCGATTTCAATAGAAAGTCTTTACAAATCCAACCCAAATGGAAGAGAAGTTATCGTCCTCAAATAGGTGATAATAATGATAGTCATAGATGGAACAAATGTTATTTTTGGAAGGATGGCAACGTTCGTTGCTAAAAAGGCGCTTAGTGGGGAAGACGTTCGTATTATAAATGCTGAAAAAATCGTCCTTACTGGAAATCCAAGTGCCATCATAGAAAAATATTTAGAAAGAAGAAGAGCCAAGCATACCGGAAACCCCGAACTTTCTCCTAAATGGCCGAGAGTGCCGCACATGCTTATCAAAAGGATGATAAGGGGAATGTTACCATGGAAAACTGCAAGGGGAAAATCGGCATACAAAAGAATAATTGTTTACAGCGGCAACCCAAAAGAGCTTAAAGCCGGAGAAATTGCATTGAAAAAATATAATGGCGTGTCCCCTCATATAACCGTCCAACAATTATGCGAAATGATGGGATACACAAAATGATGAAGAGTTGATATTATGGTTGAAAATCTTGAAACAGAATCAAAAGAAGAAACAAAGAAGGAAAAGAAAGCGGTCGTATCTCAGAAGAAAAAATCCATTAAGAAAAAGATTGCAAAAGAAAAGATAGTTATCGCCAGAGGAAAAAGGAAGGAAAGCAAAGCAAGAGCTAGGATAAGAAGCGGTCATGGCGTAATAAGAATAAATCACAAAAACTTGACATCCTTTAATAATAGTTATATAAAAGAAATAATAACGGAACCGTTAAGATATATTGGACCTGAAGCAAATGAGATAGACATAAATGTCTCAGTTACCGGCGGAGGGGTTATGGGACAGGCGCAGGCTGCACGGACAGCAATAGCACGCGCGCTTGTTGAGTATTTCGATAAGATGAATCTGAAGGAAAAGTTTGCTGCAATAGACAGATCGCTTATCGTTGAAGATACAAGAAGAGTAGAACCAAAGAAATTCCGCGGTCCAAAGGCAAGGGCAAGATACCAAAAATCATACAGATAGATACGTATACGCTATATGTTGTATGAAAAGAACAAAAAGAACAAGGTGATATATTGGAATTCCCTGTGAGATGTTTTACATGCGGAGCAGTCATCGGTCATCTCTATGAAGATTACAAAAAATTAACGAAGGAAAAGAGCCCGGATGTGGCCCTCGACGAACTTGGCGTCTCTAGATATTGTTGCAGAAGGATGTTTGTCAGCCATGTAAATATTATAGATACTCTTGTGAAGTATAGAAAAGCATAACAATGAAGAGATGGGGTCGTGAGGTAAAACCTTGAACCGGTGTCTAATATACATTGCTGGTTCGCGGTGCACATCCTGGTATCCTGCGAGCTTGGGGTGTTCGTAATCTGAGTTCAAATCTCGGCGACCCCATGTACTTAGACGCACGAAACGTAAGGAGGTAATATGATGGAAAAAATTAGCGGACCTGTTAAACAAGATGTGTTGCTTGAAGCAGGCGTTCATATAGGTACAAAGATAAAGACATGCGATATGAGAGAATTTGTATTTAAAAGAAGGGACGACGGTCTATATATTCTAGACCTGAGAAAAACAGTTGAGCGATTGATGGCTGCTGCAAAATTGCTGGCTAAGTATCCTCCGGAGAATGTTTTAATAGTCGCATCTAGGATTTATTCGAGCGGCCCGGCTATGAAATTCTCTGCACTTACTGGAATTCCCGTTATAAAAGGAAGATTTGTACCCGGTACGATGACAAACCTTAGTTCTAAGAATTTTAGGGAGCCTAGTCTTGTTTTTGTTTGCGACCCAAAAGGTGAACGGGAGGCAATAAGCGAATGCGCAAAGAACGGAGTGCCTGTTATAGCGCTTTGCGATACCGATAACGAAACAAAATTTATTGATTTAATAGTGCCTATCAACAACAAAGGAAGACGCTCGCTTGCACTTGTTTTCTATATACTTGCACGTGAGATAATGATGGCACAGGGAAAAATAAATGCGTATGATGAATTCGAATACAGTTTAGATCATTTTGAGAAAATGAGTGAGATTGAAGAAGAAAAGGCTAAGCCTCCAACAGAAACCGAGACTGAGGCGGTAAAGAAAGAAGAAGTGAAGGAACCTGGAATTGCTGTTTCTGCATCTTCAGCGCCTCTGGAGGCTCCCGCAGAAGAGAAAATACAGAAAGAAGGGAAAAAGACAGAAGAAGAAACAAAAGAAGAAAGCGCAGCCAAGAAAGAAACAAAAAAAGAAAAAATTAAGAAGAAAGGTAAAAAAGAGGCTGAAAAGACAAACGAATAGAAAAAATGTAAATGGGAGTTAGAGAACCTCCTCTTTTTTGATTTCGCACCTTATATCTATGGGTTTTTCGATTCTTTTTTCTATCACTCCGTCCTTGTTAAACACGAATAAAGTGAATAAGGCGCGGTATATCTGCGGAGCTGTGTAGTTATTTGCAAATATCCTAACCGCCTTTTCTAAATATTCTTTTTTTATTACTATACCAAGCCGTAACCTTCCTTTAGAAAGAGGGCCTGCCGGGCTTAAGGATATGCCATCAGGCACTTTTACTTCGGCTTCGCACCATGCAGGTTCTGTGCCGCGATTCTCCAGTCTTACTATTACTTCAACATGATTCTGCGAGTAAGCAAAAAGCACGTTAGGATGTAATCGTAGTTTAAAATCCACCATTTACTCAGGCCTCATTATATCTTCAATTTCAATTTCACTACGATAAGAAATAATTTTAATTGTTCTCATAGAAAACTTAGCATGATTCCAGAGGCAAGGTTTATAAAATCAGAGATTATTATTAGGGAACTTAGTCTTCCAGAGGACGTCCTTCTGGCTAGAAAGTCTATAGTAAGATGGCTTGCGCTTTCGCTCGGTCTTATAATGCCAAACGAGAGCAGAACACTTCTCTTAGATATTTTTGACGTTCTGCTTGAATTTCATACAAAGGGGATATTCCCTACTACAAAAGAAATAGTAGAACGATTGGAAACTACAAGCGGAAAGGAACAAAATCCTAAGGCTATTTATTACCATCTCCAGCGGCTAACTGAAATAGGTATTCTCACAAGAAACAAAGGAAGGTATTATTTTGGAGACGGCGACGGAAGGGCGCTAACTGAGATATTTAGAGAATTCTATAAAAACAAAACCAATACGGCATTCGCCAATATAGAGAAGGCACTTAGCAGGCTTGAAAGCAGTTATAAATGAACATATAATGGATGATTAGATGGATGTTTCTAGATTTTATAAGCTTAGTATAGAAGAGAGACTTAAGAGAATAAAAGAGTTTGCCAAATTGAGCGCTGACGAGGTAGAGATATTAAAAAATACGGGAGCGTTAAGTTTCAATATAGCAGACCGTATGATAGAAAATGTTGTCGGCGCTATTCATCTTCCGCTTGGTATCGCTACAAATTTCAAGATTAATGGAAAAGAGTATCTCATACCGATGGCTATTGAAGAACCTTCGGTCGTTGCAGCAGCGTGCAAGGCGGCTAAGCTTACCCTACCGGAAGGATTCATTGCGGAAGCAGACGAACCCGTGATGATTGGTCAGCTTCAAATAATAAATCCGAAAAGAGGGGCATTAGAAAGACTAACAGAAAAGAAGAGGGATTTGCTGGAAGCAGCAAAAAAACACACAGAGGGGCTCGAGAAATACGGCGGCGGAGTGAAAGATGTTTCTTTTCGAGAGATAATAACTAAAAGAGGAAAAATGCTTATTGTTGAATTCGATGTTAACGTTGCAGATGCGATGGGTGCTAATACTGTTAATACTCTTCTCGAAAAGATTGCTCCGTACGTGGTTGAGATAACAGGAGGAGAACATCGTCTTAAGATACTTACAAATCTCGCTGTGAAAAGAAAAGTCAGAGCCGAGGCTGAATGGAAAAATGAAGTTATAGGCGCGGACGCCGTTGAAAAGATATTGGATGGTTATGAGATGGCTGTGAATGATGTTTACCGTTGCACAACACATAATAAGGGAATTATGAACGGGATAGATGCTGTTGCTGTTGCAACCGGCCAGGATTGGCGTGCAATAGAAGCAGGCGCGCACGCTTATGCATCGCTCGGAGGCTATAAACCGCTCACAGCGTTTGAAAAAACAAAGAACGGGATAAAGGGAAGGATAGAATTACCGCTTGCGGTTGGTACTGTTGGGGGCGCGGTAAATACCGTCCCAACAGCAAAGATTGCACTCAAGATCCTTGGTGCTGGAAGTGCGAAGGAATTAGCAATGGCAATGGCATGCGTTGGTCTTGCGAATAACTTTGCGGCCCTTTATGCGCTTGCTACAACCGGAATACAGGCAGGGCATATGAAATTGCATGCTAGGAATATCGCGATACTTGCTGGTGCGAGTACCCCGGCAGAGATAGACGCAGTAGCAAGCGAAATGGCTGAGAAAAAAAATTACTCGGTTGATTTTGCAAAATCTGTTCTTGAAAGAGTGAGGCGATAGGGAAATGGACGGGCTTCTCTATGTACTGATATTATTATTTTCGTTTGCTGTTACCTTTGGATTTTCTAACGTCCTTATTCCGAGATTGAAGCGGTTCGGAATAACGGGCAACGATGTTAATAAGCCAGATAAACCAGAAGTAGCCGAGATGGGCGGGATAGCCATAATTGCCGGTTTTACTGGCGGTGTTCTCCTCGCCATTATTTTTAATACATTTTTCGGATTTCAGTTTCAGCTAGTTCCTGTCCTTGCCGGCATATTAACAATCCATTCTCTCGCATTTATAGGAATAGTTGATGACTTGCTGGATATTCCACAATACATCAAAGCGTTTCTTCCACTTTTTGCGGCTGTTCCCTTAGTAGCGCTTAGAGCTGCTGGAAGCACTGTGTTAACCTTCCCCTTCCTTGGCGCGGTAGACCTTGGTTTGTTTTATCTCATTGTTCTTATCCCAATAGGAATAGCAGTCGCATCAAATTTGACTAACATGCTCGCTGGGTTCAATGGTATGGAAGCTGGGATGGGTGTCGTTATATTCTCTGCAGCAAGCCTTCTTGCGATGGCGCATGGTAGTATGGAAGCATTGCTGCTCTTCATTCCATACCTTGGAGCGCTTCTCGCATTTTTATTTTTCAACTGGTATCCGTCCAAGGTTTTTCCGGGAGATGTTGGAAATCTTACAATAGGGGCTACGCTTGCGGCAGGAGTTATAATAGGGAACATGGAAACAGCTGGTGCGCTTTTGCTCTTACCTTATGTCGTTGACTTCTTCATCAAGGCGTATAATAGATTTCCGAGCAGCAAATGGTGGGGGGATTACAAAGGTGGAAAGCTTTATCCACTCGAAGGAAAGGTTCGCGGTTTTGCCCAACTTATCATGAAACTATCCAACGGTATTTCAGAGAGAAATTTGGTCCTGCTCTTTATAGGCATGGAAGTAGTTGTAGCGGCTGTTGTGCTAATGCTATATTTATAAAAGTAACTTGGCATAACAATTTATAGGTTATCTTAATTAAATGGTAGAAATGAGGTGGGTGAAATGGAAAAATTTAAGCAGACTGAAAAATGGAAAAACAGAGAAAATGAAAGAATGAAGAATTCTGGAGCAAATATTTGGCTGAAGAAGAGCAAGTTACTTCTCATAACAGGCGGTTTTGCTGCTACACTCGCATTTGGTTCGTGCAAGAGCGAAACAATACTAAAAGGCGAACCCGAACAGAAAACATGCGTCTTTAAGATTCATTCCGAAACAAAGAAGGTCGTGCTGCACCAGAATCAGTATGCTGATGTAGGCGGACTTCGTTTTAGATTAGAAGACGTAGAACAGCATCGCGGTATACAGTTCGCGATAGTATCTGTGTTAGATCCGTGCACAAACAAAATACTTAAGAAAGATAAGCACGATGTTGGGCCAATAATGGAACTTCAAATTGGAGGCCACAAAGTAGAGATAAAGACTGTTAAAGTAATCTCTGCTTCAGAACCTGCTGGGAAAACTTGGGAAGCAGAGATAAAGGTAATATAACTGAAATCACTCTTTGAATATTTCTTTCATTTTTAGTTCTTTGTTTAATCTTTCGTAATCAACAACCCGACCGATATCATACCAAACTTCCTTCTCGAAAATGTAGGCATTTATTCTTTTTCCGGCCCTAAGAAGTCTAGGAAAAACATCCTTTGCAAAATCCTCTTTCTCTTTGATGTAATTGAAAATTTCTGGCTCAAAGACGTAGATGGCGGTATTATACAGATTTTCGATAAGTGGTTTTTCCTTGAATTCAACAATGCAGCCATTCTCTACCTTTGCAACTCCATATTCTATTGGAATCTTTCCTTTCAGAAGAGCGATTGTCGCTATGCAGCCGCTTTTCTTATGCTGTTCTATCATCTCCCTAAGATTGATGTTAGTAATGTGATCGCCCATCACAACAACAAAGGTTTCATCAACCTTGTCCTTTAAGGGAAGAATAGAACCGGCAGTGTTCATCTTTTCTTTTTCTATAGCATATTCTATCCTCACGCCGAATTTTTTTCCATCGCCAAAGTATTCCTCTATCTTCTCATGCATATATCCGGCTGTAATTATATAATCGGTTAAACCGTTTCTTTTCAGATTTTTTATAACGTAATACAATATCGGCTTTCCTTCCTCTCCGATTGGAAGCATCGGTTTTGGCATCTTGTATGTATACGGCCGAAGTCTTGTTCCTTCACCGCCTGCGAGTATAAACACCTTCATGTTTTTCACCTCAGACAATGAAAAATCCTAATAAACCCCCGGCAACCGAACATAAAAAGTTTGTTGTTCCTTTCGTTCCCATACCTTTCTCTTCTAGAATTCCAAATATTGTGTCTACAAAAGAACCAACGAACCCTGCGATCGCCACAAGAAGCGCTTGATTTGGATTTATCTTAAAGAGAAGAATCGCAATCGTCCCTATCAACGCTGCACCTACTAAGGACGCAATCGTGCCCATGATGCTTACAGACCCGCTTGTACCTGGCTTTGCTGTTTTCATAGTTCCTAAGTATATTGGTTTATCCCTTGAGAGCACTCCTATCTCAGAAGCAAACGTATCCGAGGTCGTTGCGGCTAGTGATGCGATAAAAGGGAATGCTCCTATGGATGGCGATAACACGGCTAAAATTGTAGGCATAAGACCATTTGAGAGGACATTTTCCCATCCCCTCTCATGCTCGTATACGCCCATCTCTCTCTTAACATCGTTTTCGTAGTGAGTAGCGACCACTCCGAGTATAAGAAACGAGAGCATCAATGCTAGATAGTTCCATCCAGCAGAGAACCAGACGAGAATGCCCATTAGCAGAGCTAACGTTATGCCCCATCTATCAAGTATCTTCATGAGATACCCTCACAAAAAAAGAAAAAAGAAGAGGTTATTTTGAAAGAGTTATCTCTATTGCAGAAACCTTACTCTTCGAGCCGTCTTCAGACGTAAGTTCTTCTGTTGAAATGGAGATGTTTTTAATTTTGGCATCTGGCATAAATCTGCTTCTTACTATCTCGGCTACGTCAACGGCTCTTGAAATTAATTTTCCTCTCGCTTTGACGGAAACCTCGTTCGCGCCGTTGTTAAACTGTGTTACCACGGCTAGAACGTATCCCATTGTGCCTTTCTTTCCTATAAAGACAGTGTTGTCTTCTTTACCCTTTGCTTCAGTTTGCAATCCTACCGATCCCTCTTTTTTCTCTTCTGCCATGTGTTTCACCTCTGTGGTTGTTAGCATGTTTCAAGCAGTTATTGAATACGCGCTTTTTATGATATGCATACGAACCTAAAGAATTTAAATCTTCTGAACATGACTTCTATGATATTTACGCATCTTTTAGTAAGCACTCAACATTTAAAAAACGCACTATCGTAGTGTATTTATGAGCAGTGAATTCGGAAGAGTATTCGGATACGCTTTGGATTTTTATCTTCAAAAGGTTGCTATAATTGCGCTTTTCTCAGTGCCATTCTTAATCGCTGTATTGATAGCATGGCTTGCGGCAGCACCGACATATATCGCGGCTGGCGGGCTCTTCCTCAGGACCGGTAGCATACCAGAGCTTTCTTTATTCGACATTCTACTTACAGTCATAGGATACGCTATAATAATGTTCATAATCTCGGATACTATAGTGAACATAAACATTCTCGTGCGCTCTAAAAGGACGCTTAATGAGACTACAAATGAGATGCTGCTTGCGATGAGAACGCACGCGATTAGAATATTTTACATACTTACCTTAGCGCTTTTATTCGAGTTTATTATGCAACTCGTGCTTTATGATAATCCGTTGAAAACATGGATATACCCGATTGTTATGTTGGTTTTCTTTTTCTTTATATCCTTCAGTATTCCTGCAGTAGTTATAGATAACGCAGACACCCCGAGCGCAATAATTTATTCAATAAGATTTGCGCTAAGAAAACCGATATTGGTTATACTATGGATGGTCACCCTTACAATTGCTTTATTCGGTTCTATGCTGCTTTCTTCTCTTCTTCTCTCATCACCATTCTGGGGCTATTTAGTTCTATTGCTAAATTCAATCATCCTCTTGCCATTTATGCTTATACTTCAGACGCAGCTTTACATGGAAAAATACCCGCTGGCTAGGTAAGGTCAGGTGATGATTTGAAAGAAATATCGGTAAGAAAAAAAGAACACGTAGAGCTCTCCCTTAAAGCTGCGAGCCAATATACTACAAGCCCTGGTTTTGAGAGAATTCTTCTCCTTCACAATGCATTGCCAGAGATTAGCCTTGATGACGTCGACCTCTCTCTGCAATTTCTGGGAAAAAAGATAAGCTATCCGTTTATAATAAGCGCGATGACAGGTGGGTATATGCGCGCAAAGGAGATAAACAGGACATTCGCCGAGGCTGCAGAAAGATTTAACATAGCGTTTGGCCTTGGTTCGCAGAGGGCAATGATAGAAAACCCTTCTCTTTCTGATACATTTAAGGTAAGAATGTACGCGCCCTCCATCCCAATAATTGCGAATATTGGTGCGGTTCAGCTTAAGAAATATCGTTTAGAGGATATAGAAGAAATTATCTCCGCAGTTGATGCAGACGGGCTTGCTGTCCACCTAAATCCGCTTCAAGAGATGATGCAACCGGAAGGCGATAAGGACTACAGCGGTGTTTTAAAAGCGATAGAAAGGGTATGCGAGAATATAAGCGTTCCAGTAATAGTGAAAGAAACAGGAGCAGGCATAAGCAGAGATGTGGCGGAGAGGCTCAAGGGCGCAGGTGTTGCGTGGATAGACGTTTCCGGTTCTGGCGGAACTTCATGGAGTAGGATAGAATATCTACGCACAAAAAATGCCATACCTGGATTTGAAGAATGGGGGATACCTACTGTTGATTGCTTGTTGATGTGCCGTGGAATCCTTCCGTTAATAGCAAGCGGTGGAATTAGAAATGGTATAGACGCTGCAAAGGCGATAGCCCTAGGCGCAGACATGGTTGGCGCTGCTCAGCCATTTTTAGTTGCCCTTATGAAAAAGAGATTGGACAAAGAGCTCCAAATCTGGAAGGACCAACTCAGAATAGCTGCATTCCTGACTGGAAGCAGAAACATAAAAGAACTAAAAACAGCAGGGTACATAACCTTATGACAAAAATCGGAGTTTTAATGCGCATAGCGAATCTATTCCTTTATGCTCTGTAGATAGACGTATGCGCTGTATGCAGCAATTACTCCTTCCGCGGATGCTGTTATTGCCTGCTTAAATTTAGAATTGGTTATATCTCCGGCAGCAAAGACGCCTGGGATATTTGTCCTTCCTTCTTTATCTGTAATAACCTCTCCTTTCTCGTTTAGTTCCACGCCAGCATCCTTAACCAGCACGGTAGCTGGGACTCGCCCTATTTCTACAAAAACACCGTCAACCTTAAGCTCTTCTTCCCCCTTATATGGTTTATCTAAAACAATACATTCAAGCATTTCTTTTCCTTTTATTTCAATAACGTTAGTGTTGTTTATGATTTCGATTTTATCTGAGGTTTTAATTTTGTCTAGATTTATCGGTTCGGCTCTTAATTTTTCTCCTCGATAAATTATGTAAATTTTCTTTGCCCAACGCGTAAGTAGAAGAGCCTCTTTTGCTGCAGAATCGCTTCCTCCAATTACCGCAACAGTCTTATCCTTATAAAAAAACCCATCGCACAGCGCACAATAATGCACTCCATTTCCGGCATATCTTTCCTCTCCAGGAATGCCGAGCTTCCGCACTTCTGTTCCTGCTGCGAGGATTATTGACCTTGCTGTGTATTCTCCGTTCTGCGTAACCACAACGAATTCCTTGTTTTTCTTTTTGATTCCGGTGACCATCACGTCTTTTATTTCAACACTCGAATAGTCGAGTGCGTGCTCCTCAAGTTGTCTTGCAAGCAGCGCTCCCTCTATTTTCTTTATCCCAGGCCAATTCATAACCTCTGTCGCATTTACTATCGTGCCGCCCCGTTCCTTTGTAAGAATTAATGTTTTCAGCTTCAGCCTGCCTGCATACATGGCTGCGGATAAACCAGCCGGACCTCCTCCGATTATAGCAACATCATACATAAGTTTCACCATTCTAATAAGTTTCACCATTCGATTTAGAGTAATTTCAATTTTCCGAAAATCTTATCTATCTCCTTTTCATCCCATGGCCCTGCACCGAAACAGGTTATCGTACCAGATGGAACTTGCGTCAGTCCCATATCACGAATAAGTTCGCATGGAATACCCGTCTCTGTAGCTCTCCGAAAATATTCCATCAACTCCTCTTCGTCCTTAACCTTCAACACAACCTTCTTTTGGCCTTCCCTTTCCCATCTTTCTGCGATTTCTGGATATTTTTTTCTAACGAGATTGTATGCTGCGAGCGATGCGTGACTAGATTGAGCCGCGATTTTTCCTTTTCCCATCTCAAGGTCGGTACGGACGATAATTGCTTGCTTGTACATAACAAGTTTGATTTAGCGATGTAACTCATTAAAAAACCTATGGCTCGTTTAGTTGTATCAGGTGCCATTAGATTGAACGATGATTCGTTCACAGCTGCCCCCTCACTTCGTTCGGGGCCATTAATGTGACATGCGCTTGCTGTCACAGCTGCCCCCTCACTTCGTTCGGGGCCATGGGCTAACCTGGTTGTTGCACGGAATGTGCGACCAGAAAGACTGCCGGCTTCGGGTGAAGCTTTGGCTTCTGCAAAAAGCCGCTTCATGGAAGAGCCGGTGATCTGAGTTCAAATCTCGGTGGCCCCATCTATATTCAAGATGATAAATATGACAGAAGAAAAAGCCGAAGAAAAAAAGGCGGAGAAAATTCCGGAAGATAGCAAAAGCATAGATGAGGTAGTGAAAGAACTAGACAAAAGCATCTTCTCTATAAAATTTTATCCTGTTGCGGTTGACGAACGAACAAAGGACGAAGCCATAATGCACATTCAGAAGGTGTACAACGAAAGCAATGAAACCGTAAGACAGATCGTTCTCTTCATGCTTCATGAAGCAATAGCTGAATTCTTAGAATTTAGGACGATGCATACCTTTGAGTACATGAGAACGAAAAATCCGACTGCAGAACCAGCACAGGCAAGAATAGAGGTATATAAGAAGATGTTCAACTACAATACATCTATAGAAGGAATCATGGAACTGATAGCCTTACTCGGGAGATTTAACGGTGATGACGCAGCCAAATTATTAACATATCACTACGCACGGCTTTGCGCTTGGGAGAGCGAAGGAAGCATACTCCTCAGAAACGCAGTTATAACAGCACTCGGAGAATCAAAGTCCCTATACGCACTCAACGCCTTAATACAATATGCAAAGAATACGGACAATGAAAAGACATTTGGAAGGTTGTTACAAGCATTGGAAAGATGGGAAGAGAAATTGCCAAGAGCGGCGATATCGGATTCTAAGAAGAAAAAATTCGCCAAAGAGCTTAGGACCATTCTAGCGATAGGATTTAAAGGGGGGCATTACGGATGATTTATAATAATATCGAGAAATATATATGTTTGAACTTAAAACGGGTGTTGGGTATGAGGTGGGTATGTGTTTTATCAATTTGCATCTTGTTGATGACTAGCGTCGTAAGCGCAATAAATAATCCAAGTGCCGCTTACTGCGAAAAGATGGGATACGAATATAAAGTTAAGGAAACACCACTTGGCGAAGACGGTATATGTGTGGCAAACGGTATAGAATTTAATGCGTGGGATTTTTTAAACGGCAAAGTTGGAAAAGAATATTCGTACTGCGCAAAGCATGGTTATGATGTCGAGACTGTTAGAGAAAATAAAAATGGATACCCGCTTGAATATGCTGTTTGCGTACGAAAGGAAAGTGGAAATAAGACCAGTAACATCAATTCAAACATTGCAAATACTTTACAAAATTCACAAAACAGTAGAAAAATAATGGTCGATCTCATGAAATTGAATGGAGACGGCCTTTTGGATAAGTATTCGTATGACTTACAACTTAATATAAAGAAAGCGCCTGGAGTGCAAGTTATGTCCACTGAAACGACGTTGCCATCATCGTTTGACTGGAGAAATGTTAATGGTAGTAATTGGATGACCCCTGTCAAGAACCAGAGAAGTTGTGGAAGTTGTTGGGCGTTTGCTGCTGCTTCTGTTGCTGAGGCAAGACTCAACATCGATTTGAATAACCCCAACGCTGATTACGACCTTTCTGAGCAGCAACTAGTCTCCTGTAGCGGAGCAGGAAGTTGTAGAGGTGGAGACCCTATGGGTGCTCTCGCGTATGCAAAGAGCTCTGGGTTGGTGAGAGAAAGTTATTTTCCTTATGTTGCTATGGATATACCATGTAGTCTTGGTTCTGGCTGGGAGAGTAATGCAATTAAAATATCTGGAGATCCAGTTGAAACTGGTTTCTGCGTTGATGATTGGATGCTTGGACCCAGCAACTGCAACGAATCACAACGAATTGCTGCAAGAAATTCCTACAAACGTATTATAATGAATATGGGTCCGAGCGTGGCAATAATAGACGCATACGATATCACTGGCTTTGAATCATACCGTGGCTTACTTCATGCTGTCACAATAGTAGGATGGAACGACTCTGGAGGTTACTGGATTATAAAAAATTCATGGGGAACAAGTTGGGGTGATGGTGGCTACTATAGACTTCCATATAACTCCAGCCTGTATGGAATTATTTTTATCCAACCACCAACACATGATGTTCCGGAGTTTGATTGGTTAGGTGTATTGTTGGTGTTAGCTGGTGGTTTGGCGGTACTGTTTTGGCGTGGTAGGGCAAGATAAGGCCGATAAAATGCAATCATTCTTATCTGTGCTTAGGAACCGGATCGTTTTTGCGCTGATAACAATCTTGATTATTTTTCCTTTAACAATACTACTCTTGAGCAGTAATAATATAGAATACTATCTGAATGTTATATTTTACACTCAAAAGATTTTTCTTATAGCTTCGCTTTTCATATTCCTTTCTTTTATCACACTAAAAGAAAAACAAATAGACTACAAAATGCCAGATATTGATGATACCGTAGCTTATATAGTAATATCATTTGTTTTGATTGCAACGCTTGCAACCCTGCATACGAACTTTGACACAGTTTTAAAGATGGAAATATTAAGTATCGATAGAAACATCGCGTGGCTCGGCTTTGGAGGTTTTCTTGCCGATAGCTTTGATTTAGATAGGATCTTCATTGACTCAAACGGAATTAAAAAAATTATTGAGTTGGAGAGCAGTCCTAATGCACCATTAACTCTAAGATTGCACACTGGATGGGAAAGTCCAAGAGAATTTAACTCAACTGTTTTACTGGTTATAAATCGAGAATATAGACTAGACCTGAGCAATACGTATGCGAATTTAAATAATAGCGAACCATCATGGATAGATGTAGTAATCCCTGCGCATGCACTAAAAGCCGGTGAAAATATAGTCGAGCTTAAATCATACGGTCCTTCGAATGTTTTTCTCACTTCTCAATGGGTTTATCATGATGGAAAAACCTTACGCACAGATGGGAGTTATTACGGTGAGGAAGCATTGATTTATCTAAGAGACTCGTCTAATCATCCGCCGTCATTATTCCAACTTGCTTTCAATTACCAGACGCTTATAAAGCTCTTAGCAATTGGGTTTCTTCTTTTGGCATTATTCGGAAAGGACACGTTGATGTCGGTTTGTTCACAGTATGGCGGTCATCTCCTAATTTTACTAATTCTTTCTATACTGGCAGTAAATGGGGTTCTTTTCATTCAGAGTCAATGGGAGCATCTTTCAGCACTCACCGGAAGGATTCTTTCATATTCTCTTGGTTCTTTTCTGACCGTTTATGCAAATTTTGATAATCAAGAAGGACCAGTAATAGGCGTGAATAATTTTTATATCAGGTTATATAAAAGTTGTTCAGGAATAGAATCAATTGCAGTTTTCATCACGTTATTTTTCGTGATGATCTTTTTCAATTGGCATGCCATTAATAAAAAACTAATTCCATTTCTTTTTATCCTCGGCATAATGGGTACCTTTCTAGTAAATGTGCTCAGGCTAGCATGCCTAATTTTTCTTGGTGCTTTTGTCTCAGAAGATTTAGCAGTTGGCGCATTTCACACAAACCTTGGTTGGATCTTCATGCTGGTTTATTTTACATGTTTTAACGAACTAACGCTTATATTCGCAAGGAGGAAGACAAATGGCAGTTGAAAATAAAAAAAGAGAAACCATTATTCTAATAGCAGCAAAGCTAATTTTATTTTTAATACTTCCGATCTATCTATTTGTCAGAATATATTTTTTAGTTACCTATTGGTTGACCACTTCTTGGTGGTTATTATCTCTGCTAGTTTTTTTTGCAGAACTTTACTTTATCATTCATATATCAAACTATCCTCTAAGTCTCATTCGATCAATAAAATACTATCCGAGATTAATAGACTCAATAGTAAAATATGAAGTAAGCAGAAAACCGATAGTCGCGATTTTTATCCCAGTTTATAACGAACCGGCAGATATAGTTGAAGAAACCGTTCATGCAGTAAAGAATATAGTTTATCCAAACAAAAAGATATACTTATTAGACGACTCCGATGTTCCTCAAAATATCGAAGAAATCAAGAACATCGCAGAAAAATATAACGTATGCCTAATGCGTAGAACGAAGAGAATAGGCTTTAAGGGTGGTTGTCTTAATGATGCGATTTCAAAGATTGAATGCGACTATGTAGTTGTTTTTGATGCAGACCAACAACCAGAACCAAACTTTTTGTCAGAGTTAATTCCAATCCTTGAAGCAAATTCAGATATTGGATATATACAAACACCACAGCTGGTGAGAAAGGTATCAGAAGAGGATAATAATTTCATCGAAAAAGCAGCATCCGCTGGCCAACATATCTTTTATCATTATATATGTGAGGGAAAAGCAACAGTTAATGCACAATTCTCCTGCGGCTCTAATGTTATATACCGAAAAAAAGCCCTTGAAACAATTAAAAGGAAGGAAGGGAACAGAGTAGTCTATTTTGACGAATGGAGTGTAACAGAAGACTATGGGACAAGCATTCTTTTACAAGAGAAAGGTTGGAAGTCTTTTTATTATAATAAAACATATGGAAAAGGTATAGTTCCTGGTAGCTTAGAAGCTTTCAAAGCACAGAGAAAACGATGGGCAATAGGTACGTTGGCTGTTTTCTGGAGATATTTACCAAAGATATTAAAATTTCCACTAAAGCAGAAGTGGGAGTATATTATTTCAGGAACATATTTTCTGTTCGGTATAGCTAACTTTATTATGTTAGTAAATATTGTGCTTTTACTTGTTTTTGATATTCCTATATATACGCTGTTGCCTTTTCTTCTATTCACTTCTAGCACGTTGCTGTTTTATTACTCACAACATATCCGAAAAAATTCACTGAAAGATTTATTTTACGAACAGATATTAAATTTTATAATGTTCCCGCTGTACATCGAAGCACTTTTAATAGTTTTTCGCGGTAGAAAGGTAGAGTTTAGTGTTACTCCTAAGAAAAATTTCACAGATTTTGAGAATAAACCTAATCTTCTTATCCAGGAATTGACTCTCCTTTGCTGTCTACCAGCTTTTTTTATTGGCATTAATACATTCATTGCAACCGGTGCTTATTACACTCTTCTAAACTTATTTTGGATCTCTCATGCCATTGTTATGCTCGGCGTAGGTATAATACTAATTAAGAGACAATATAGTCTTGCCATACACTTGAGAAAACGTGAACTCAAATTGCCAAACCTTTTTGGTGAAAATCGTTATATCTTGAATAGATATACAACAAGTAATTGGAGTCTATATACCGCAAGAAATCTGAAGTTATACTCTGTAGAAAGTAATTTTAGGTAACATTGTAAAATCAGCTTTCCCCTAAGCAAATAATTTATAAATCTCATCTTTGAACTACATACGGTGACATCCCATGAACAGATATTACATTCTTGGTGTATTGATGTTGATTTTAATTGTCGGGTGCATACAAACAACAGCACAACCGGCGGAGGAGAAGCCGCCCACTACGACTACTCCGCCTATAAAAGAATGTAGAACACTTCCTACGGAAGAACCGTATATCGAAGAAGAGTGCGCTAATGTAACTTATGTAGAAGAAGAATGCAAACTGAAGGAACTCGAATACGAGGCTAGTCCGGTAACAAAGATAGATTTGTGCACCTCAGGAACATGCACCGGAAGACCAATTTCTGAATGCTTCCGTTCCTGTACGAGTGCAATGACAAGATGTCGAATGAACATAACAAACAAGGATGAAAAACACAGTGGAACGTGGGTCGTTGGCGCAAGCTTTGGCTATATGTCGGCATCTTTCGTAAAGAATCCACAAGTGGCTGAGATACCACCTGGTGGCACCTACACATTTGACTTCGAACAGATGTACGACATGGGAGAACTTCCAACCATAGCTTCATGTACGCTTACTGTGCTTTATCCTGCAATAGTTCGAGATTGCATACAAATCGAAAAAACGCGGGTAGACTGCAAAAATGTTTCAAAGGTTAGAATAGTACAACGAGAAGTGTGCGATTAAAGTGATTTTTTGTCTGTTGAACGGATATTCAATATTCACTTCGGAGAGATAGCGCTAAAGGGGAAGAATAGAAGAATATTCGAACAGAAGCTTATTGATAATATAAAAAGTGCGACTGGTAGCAAGAAGATAAAGAGTGTTCACGGAAGACTTCTTCTTTATCCAGAAAATAAAGACAGCGAAGGGATCGCAAAGGCTTTAGAAAAAACATTTGGAATAGAATGGTTTTCTGAATCTTTCTATACCGGAAATTCGTTAGAGGAGTTATCTGACGTGATAATAAAAGGATGTAAAAATTTGAAAGAGAGTGCAATAAAACTCGAAACGAAAAGATCGGATAAAACGTATCCGCTAACGTCTCCGGAGATAAATCAAAAGGTCGGATTAACACTGGAAAAATCTGGATTTAAGGTAGACCTAAAGAATCCGCAAAAGATAATTTACATAGAAATATTAAAGGACTCTGCTGTTATTTCTACCGATAAAAAACGTGGTTTGGGCGGCCTGCCGGTCGGAAGCAGCGGGAGAGTGCTTTCCCTTCTTTCTGGAGGAATAGACTCCCCTGTTGCATCATGGCTGATGATGAAAAGGGGGTGCACGGTCGATTTTCTTCATCTTCATGCATTTCCAACAAACGAAAAGGCAATGGAGTCTAAGATTATTCCCCTCGTTAAAAAACTAAAGGAATACCACCCACCAAAGATAAAATTATTTCTAGTTCCTTATGGCGCCTTCTACGAAAAATCATTCGAAATAAGTCCTAAGAACGAGTTGGTTGTTTTTAGAAGATTTATTCTACATATCGCGAACAGGCTTGCAGAAAAGAATGGCTATCTTGGATTTGTAACGGGTGACAGTATAGGACAGGTCGCATCGCAGACTATAGAGAATCTCTACACTACTAATGAGGCTGCTGATTATCCAGTTTATCGACCACTTATTGGTTATGATAAAAAAGAAATAATTGACCTCGCAGAGAGGATAGGAACATATCAAATCTCGATAGAAAAATATAAGGATTGCTGCTCTCTTGTTGCGGAGAAGCATCCCTCAACAAAGGTGAAACTCGAAACAGCAAGAATGATCGAAAAAAACATACGGATAGAAGAGGTTGTAGATAAGGCTATCCAAAATATGAGCGTTGTAGAGTTCTGATTATCTTTTACTCCTCGTAGCTTTCGTATGATAAATCGCTGAATAAGTATAACGGCGGGTCTGTTTCGAAGAGCTTTGATATGTCTTCGTTCTTAAGCAGAGAACCGGTTGAGGGTACGAATAGATAGTTATCCCCGCCCCATTCGAATCTTGCATAAGATTTTCCACTTTTTGTTATTACAACCTTTACATTTTCTGAACCAAATGAACGTAAAAGAGCCGCAAAGAAAATTGCCATATTGCGTGCATCCGTTATCTTTAATTCATCTATTTCAGCAAAAGACATCCAAAAAGGAATTGTGAATTCGCAGATTCTTATCTGCGCCATGTAACGTATCGCTTTGACAACTGCCGCATAAAAGTTTTTCTCGTAACTGTAATTAGGCATATCCGCTAGTAGCTTCTTTTTTAACTCTTGCAAGAATTCGTTATTATAAGGGGAGACAAGCTGCCTTATCTCAGATACGGATTTCGTCTCCTTCTCCTTTATAACTTCTCTGTAGCGGTTAAGAAGGAGAAGGTACAACCTAAGTCTTGTATCTGCATCTATGACGCTGTATTTCTCCTTTTCCATCAAAGATATCTAGATGTCAACAATTTTAATATTTCCTACCAAAGAATTTCCATGGACCTTCAAACATATGTATTGTTAGTTGCAGTTGTGGCACTGGCCTATTCTTGTCTTACTCGATACATCCAGCAAAAAATGATCGATAAAAACGAGGTGGAGGCTGTACAGAAGGAATCAAAGGCATTAAACGAGGAATACAAGAAAGCCGCAGCACGCAATGATAAGAAAGAGATGGACAGAATAATGCAGAAGCAGTTGGAGCTACTACCGAGAATAAATAGGATAATGTTCATGCAACTTAAACCAATGATAGTAATCCTTGTATTTTTCGCTGGATTTATGTACGTAGTAAATCATCTTAATCCATTAGCATCTGATGACATCGTTGTGACATTAACAGACGACGGAAACGGTTGCGACGAGGTCCCACGAGACGGCGTCTTTTCTGGTTGCTACGAAATAAAGGATGGAAACCCTGGAAAATGGACTTACACCGCTACGGCATTCAGTGGCCAAAACCGGGTGGCTTCAAATCAAACATACTTCTACTATATTAGAGAAGACGAGGACAAATATGCTGAAACCGGGACAGGTTTATCAATGGGTATTAGCACTGATAAGAAAATTTATATGCCCGGAGAGACGGTGAGGCTTTATGTCACAGCGCCCCCAGATGCCACAAGCGTAAACGCGGTGCTCGATAACGGTACGTGGTTCTATGTAGACCTTCCGTTCAGGTTGCCATTATTCAACGTTCAGCGCATCTATCAACCTTATTGGTGGTTCATACTAATGTCTTTTATATTTAGCATTGTTCTTTCGTTCATTCTAGGAAGAATAAAGAAATAGGTGACTACATGATAATTGCAGTGTGGGGATTCGCTGGTTCTGGAAAAAACACGCTTGGCAAACTCATCGCAGAAAGACTCGGGTATAGACTTGTCTGTCCGACCTTCAAAGATATCGCAAAGCAGCAAGGCATCTCACTTATGGAGCTACAAAAAATGGCTGAAAAGGATAGCAGTATAGACAAAAAATTTGATGACCTTCTCAAAAAGGAAGCTGCTGGTGGGAATTGCGTGGTGACTACCTGGCTTGGTCCGTGGATGGTAAATGCTGATGTAAGGATAAAAATCGCTGTATCGGAGAGAACAAGGGCTGAAAGAGTCGCCAAAAGGGACGGTATAAGTTTCGATGAGGCCTTGAAACATGTAAGGGAACGAGACCGCAATAATATAGAGCGTTACAAAGCGATATATGGAATAGATATAAGGGACGAGAAGATATTTGATGCTATTCTAGATGGAGAGCACAGCACCCCAGAAGAACTTCTCGAGATGGCTATGAAAGTAATCGAAAAAAAGATGAGGAGGAGTGGAAGTGAAAAACATAGATGAATTGCTCGACAATAGCATTGTAATAATAAACAAACCACCCGGCCAGACGAGTCATGAAATAACCTCCTTTGTTAAAAAGATAACCGGCGCAAAACGCGCTGGACATGCAGGAACGCTTGATCCTGAGGTAAGCGGAGTATTGCCAATAGCATTAGGAAGAGCGACTAAGCTACTCGAATATATTGCTGGGAAAAATAAAACATACGTTGGAATAATTAAATTTAAGAATGAGAAAATAACGGACGACGAGATAAAGAAACTATTCGAAGAATTTACTGGCGAGATAACGCAAACGCCTCCAAAGATGAGCGCTGTTAAAAAAGTTCCGCGCAAGCGACATGTCTATTATATAAAATTTCTTGAGAGAAAAGGAAGGCTCGTTTTGTTTGAAACAAAGGTTGATGCAGGAACATATATTCGAACGCTTTGCGAGGATATCGGAAAGAGATGCGGAGGTGCTCGGATGGAGGAGCTCCGCAGGATCGCAGTAGGAAGAATAAATGAAAGCGAAGCTGTAACAGTGCAAGACCTTATAGATGCTGTGTGGAGCTGGAAGGAAGAGAAGAATGATAAAGAACTATTAAGGATGCTAAAAAAACCTGAATATTATATCGACGCTAAAAAAATTTTTGTAAAGAATAGCGCTGTTCCAACACTTCTTTCTGGTGCTCAACTGATGGCACCCGGAGTGAAGGAAGTAGACGAGGGGATAGCAAAGGGCGAGATTGTTGCGCTTTATTCAGAAGGCAGAGAATTCATTGGCATGGGGAGAGCTCTTTTCGATGGAAAAGAGATGATATCCAAAAAGCATGGGCAGGTGGCGAAGATAGAAAGAATTCAAATTACAAGACACTTTCGTTAATATTTATAATAAGCGCAGATGCTTCTTATTTTACATTCCTTGCACTTCGGATTCCTCGGTAAGCAGACTGTTTGGCCGTAAGCAACCATTGCGCGGTTTACCTTACGCCAAAGGCTACGCGGAACGAGCTTCATAAGCGCCTCTTCTGTCTGCTCAGGCTTTTCTGTTTTCACCCAGCCGAGTCGATTGCTTATGCGATGGACATGTGTATCTACCGGTATCCTATTCTTACCAAAAACATGAAGGAGAACAACGTTTGCTACCTTTCTACCTACGCCCGGAATTCTCACCAAGGCATCGTAATCGCTCGGTATCTTTCCGTCAAATTCTTCAACAACCATTCTCGCTGCATTAACGATGTACCTCGCTTTCTGCCTGTAGAACCCAACCCCGTATACCGCCTTCTCAACCTCTTTTACATCTGCATTCGCGAGTTTATGAATAGTTGGATATTTTCTGAAAAGTTTTTTACATACAGCAATAGTCGTTGCGTCCTTTGTTCTTGCTGAGAGTATGGAAAAAATCAGCGAGCGATAAGGATTGTCGTGCATAAGCTCGCTGACAGAAAATACCTCTGCACCTCTTTTTTTCGCTTCCCTAAGCATGAGGTCTAGGACCTTTGATATAAGTTTGCGTTTCATAATGTACTCTGTCTAACTTATCCAGCTGGTGCACCAGCCGTCGTGGCAGGTGCCGAGACAATTTATGCTTTCGTTATTTACATCGTATCCTGTGCAATAGTATTCTATTAAGGTTGCGTTGCCGCCTGCACAGTAATCTTTATAACTGCGTCCTCCTTTTCCGGCGCTTCCTTTAATTCCTGGCGCGTTTCCACCATCGGTCTCTTCACACCCTGCGACACACGCCCCACTTGAGCAGACATAACCAAAACCGCACTCCCACGTATGGGATGCAGCCGTATTACCCGAGCAGTAGTATTCCAACACATGGTCAGAATCAGAGCAGCGGTCGCCGTAGGCAGTGTCACCAATCCATACCGAACCGTAGGTGCTTGGATTATCCCCGCCATCTGTATCCCTGCAGCCTGCGACGCATCTTCCGCCAGAGCATTCGTATCCTGTTGGGCAATCGTATGCAGTTGACCTAACATTTGTTCCGTCGCACCAATACTCCATCACTTGCGTTCCGCTGCAATAATCATAATAGGTAGATGAATCCCGCGTAACATGACCGTATGTGTATATGTTCACACCGTCCGAATCTGAACATGTTGTTACTGATACGCATCTCCCATCGCTGCAAGAATAGCCGGGTGGGCATGTAAGAAACTCGCGCGAGATTTCGTCATCGCTGCAATAATACTCTCCAACCGTAGTGCTGTCTGCGCAATAATCTGTGTATGTTAATCCATCTTTTGCCGTTGTTCCTTTTATATACTTGTCTCCTCCGTTATCAGAATCCCTACATTCTGGACCTGTATAGATACATCTTCCATCGCTGCAAGTGTATCCTGAAGGACAGTCGAGATAATTCCAATATACCGAATTATCACTACAATAGTACTCATAAACTTGATGCGCATTGACACAGTAATCACTATACGATAAAGTTCCTTTTGTTACTGTTCCGCGTGTATATCTGTCCTGGCCAGCATCGGTGTCGCTGCATGGAACAACAACGCAGACGCCTCCATTGCAAGTGTATCCAGAACTGCATGGAATTGTTGTAGAAGCCAACTCTGTATCATTCTTACAGTAATATTCAAATACGGTATTAATATCAAAACAGTAATCAGTATAGGACTTATTATCCTTTGTAACAGTTCCTGCGATAGATACGTCCCTTCCGCTCTCCGTATCCTCGCACAGAGAAACAGTGCAAACGCCGTCACTGCAGACAGTACCTGACGGGCATGGAACAACTACAGAATTTATCTCGTTATTCGCGCAGTAATATTCGACAACGCTCTTGTCGATGCAGTAATCTGTGTAGGACACGTTTCCCTTTGTTGTCGTTCCTTTCTGAGAGATGTTATTTCCATTATCAGAATCCTCGCATGGAACAACAACACAAGCTCCTTCTCTACAAACATAACCAGAAGGACAGTCGTATACTCCGCTTTTTAGCTCGCCTTTGTCGCAGTAATATTCAGTCAGCCGAGAAGTTCCTTGGCAGGAATCTACATACGTAAGGCGATTATATGCTACATAACCAGGATTGTATATATTCACGCCCTCTTCGCTATCATTGCACTTTATTACTTCTTCCCGAGACTCGGGCTGCGTTATGGTAACACAACCTAAACCCAGCAGCAAAATCAGCATCGAAAACAATATTATGGCTCTCATATTACCCTTTTGGCGACAAAACGAATAAAAACATTTCCAATTATTTCGCCATAGCATCCACACCAAAGCGAGCTAATTTTCATCTTTTTACTTATAGGGGGTGTAAGTAACTTATAGGGGGTGTAAGTAAATTTAAAAATTTCACTTTGTATGTATAAAGCATGTTATTTGATCTAAAACCAAAAGAGGAAATGAAAGATTTCTTCAATTACAAGGAAGAATTAGATTCTTTTGTTAGATACCTAACAGATAAAAGCACCAGAATGATAATAATAAGAGGTCTGCGAAGAACAGGAAAAAGTAGTCTCCTTAGAGTAGGGCTCCGTAAAGCAAAACTCAGATTTGTTTTGATTGATGTAAGAGAGTTAACCTCTCTCACGAGGCGTTCTTTTGAATCAAAACTTATAGAAGAACTTAGAACTATTAAAGGATTACCTGCTTCTCTCATGGAAAGAATAGAAGGAATTGATACCGGCCTTCGCATTTCTCTCAGACATGATGAGAGTGTATGGGAAATTTTGAAACGAATCAATCCTGTTATAGCAGTAGATGAGGTTCAGATGCTTCGTGGTACTGGCGTTGAAGCTTTTTTTGCTGCTGTTTACGATAATACAAAGTGTAAGATTGTTTTGACTGGTTCGGAGATTGGTGTTTTGGAAGATTTTCTCGGAAAAGATAACCCGAAGGCTCCTTTGTTCGGAAGGGTGTATGCTGAAATAAAAATGCATTCTTTAACTACCGATAAAGCAAAGCAATTCCTCACCCTCGGATTCAAAGAGATAGATAAGACCATCCAAGAAACTACTGCGAATAAGGCTTTGGAAGAATTAGACGGCATTGTTGGATGGCTTGCGATGTTTGGCAATCTTTCTATTTCTTTGGACCAGGAAACGGCATTAAAAAGGGCAGTAGTTAATGGAGCTAAATTAGCCTACTCTGAAGTCGAATCCTTTTTGGGATCTAGATTGTCAGCAAAAAAACGTTATCTAGCCCTGCTTAGGATTTTAGCTGAAAGAAATATGGGTTGGGGGGAGTTAAAACGTGCACTCCAGATAGAACTTAAGGAGTTATTGTCAGATCCTCAATTTACTAATTATCTAAATTCTCTAATGGATTATGGATTTATTACATATTCTGACTCTGAGAAGGTTTACTCTATCCCAGACCCGCTGCTTAGAAAGGCGCTTCTCCATTAATCGTACAAAACGCATAAAGATACCTTTGACAACAATTTTAAAAAGGCTATGCTGCATAGTATTAATTCATGGAATTTAAGAAAAAGAAACATAATATTAGAGAGCTAGTGGCAGCTACTATGATCCTTACGCAGTTTTCAGGATGCGGGGCTGTACTGAACGAAGGACTTCGCAATATTAAAGGAAGTGAAATCGTATACTGCGACCTGTGCGGGGTTCAGAGCATACACAACAAGCACCAGCAGAGCGAACTTTTTTCTTTGGAGAAAGCGAACGCAGAATTTACGAATAATAGCGGGGATGTTGTTTGGGGTGTTGTGAATTTTAAAATAAAGAAAAAAGATGTTTTTCTTGATTTCCTTAAAAGAAATTATAAGAAACTTCCTAAGAAACTTTTCATAGCTGATGAGATAATCGTAAGAGGAAATGTTGCTCAAGCCGCACTCAACGGCGAAGCCATCGGTGATTCGCTGACTGCCAGAAAAAAATTTATTCCCTTAGGAGGGGAGCCTGTCATTTTTATTAAGTATAGAACCGGAAAGAAATGGAAGGAAACAAGCATCCCAATTTCTACATGCATTAATCAGTTTTTCCTCGGAAAAGAGGTGTCCGAAGCGAGGAAAAAATTGATTGAGGAGAATATAATAGACCCAAAGAATGACTGCAGAAGTGTACTAAAATAGCAAAAATTATCTTAAATTTCTTTTTTCCTTTCTATTCCTCGTCTCCTAGAGTATCTTCTGTATAAATAATATAAAGTACCTATCAAAAATAATAGCAGGAGCCACCAGTACCAGCATATTCCGAATAATTCGTAGCATATCCAGAATAAACAACACTTCTGCGGCGGAGTGGGTGGTTGTTCGGGCAAAGGCTTTTCTTCTGGCGGAGATGGGGTTGGTGGGATGGAGACTTCTAAAGCATGTGCATAAGCAGATATCCTAACAGAGGGTGTTTTTTTCACATAGAACAGATACTGCCCTTCATTTTCAGCGAGAACAATTACTCTTCCATTTTCATCTGAGACAAATTCATACTCGATGCCGTTTGGATAGACCGCTCCGATTTCTATTCCTTCTGCCAATACTCCGTTTTCAAGAACAGTTAATGTGAAATTCTCGCCAACAGTAATATTTTCCGCTTCTATTTCTAACGTGTAGTTTATTTCTATCGGGATGCATCTATGATTCACGCATCTGCTGGTTTCATTGCAGTCGGAATCGCTGCAGCACTCATAGCTAATGCAAGAATGATTTACTATCTCGCCACAATCGCATTTGACCGTTCTGCATACACCATTATCGCAATATTCGTTCTCCGGACATTTATCGTTTGAATCACACTGCGGATAGCAGGATTGGAATGAAAACTCCTCTTCCTGCATGCAATACTCTCCCTGCGTTGGGAATCTTACAGTATAATTCACGGGTTCAAATGAGGACGGCAGCACATATGTTGCAATCCCTCTTTCGTTCGTCGTCAAGCGTGCGTTTATGTTTCTTCCTAATAATTGAACTTCCTTATTTTTCACCTGGCCGCCGTATGTTGTTGAAACGTTTATAATAAGCTCATTTGTTGAGCAATCTGTTGTCACTGTTATTACGACTCGCTTATCACAACCTCCGCCTCCTACCCCGCCCGCCCCGCCAGTCGGCGCCTGCAGTTGCAAGATTCCGAATATACTAAAGTTATCTAAGTTATTCACAGTTATCGTTCTTGCTCTCGTATCAAGCGCTTGGGAAGGCACGGAGGAAACCCAATCTGTTCCGTTGTTTTTCCATAAAACAAAATATGACGGAGAATATCCGCTTCCTTCTGCAGCCGCCCAGTGGAATACAATGTTTGATATGTTTGCATTGCTGTAGTTTTCTATTCTTAAATGCTTTCCGAAAACTGCTGAATAATTTGCTGGCAGCGCTCCTGGCGGTTGATTCGACCAACTAAGACCGTACTGTTCAGAAGTTGAGATTGTATCTGTAAGTGAGATTTCCGAATAATTTCTCAGCGCCTTATCTCCCTGCGGTCTGTCGAATACAACATTAACAATGGTTAGCAAGGCCCCTCCTAAGGTTGTGCTCACATTTACGTCCAGCGCATTGTCGTAGTAATGATCTCCTCGTATAATCGTGTTATTATGGTTTTCACTAAGTTTGAGGCCGATTAAATTTCCGTGTGCCGTGTTGTTTGTTAAATTATTGTTGTACGAATCACCAGAGATAAGTATACCGTTCGTACTGTTGTAGACCGCATTTCTGACAAAGCTGTTGTTGGAAGACGAATATAAGTAAATACCCACCTCTTCGTTATCATTCATCGTATTACTTGTTAACGTATTTTCCGAAGAGGAATACAACCAAATACCGCCCTCCCAATATGTGTATTTGACTGTATTGTTTAGTAGTGTGTTAGCAGTAGAGGAGTTCAGGATTATTCCTCTGCCTCCGTGATATAAAAAGTTATTCGAGATGTTGTTTCCGTTTCCTGAGTAAACCAATATACCTTCCTTGTAATCTAAAATTCTATTATTAAGAACATAGTTATCGCCAATGCCCAGATCCAAATCTAGAAATACGCCGGTGCCTGTATTGGTAATGTTGTTGTTACTCATTTTATTATCTGAAGCCAGGTTGAGATAAATCCCTACAGAACTATAGTTGATAAAATTGTAATTGATTTCAGCATTTGTGGATTGATCTACGTAAACGCTAAAGTTATTGCTTTGGAGTACGTTGCTATTTATGCGTACACTGTTTGCATTTTCTAGCCATATACCATACCCGAGGTTAACATCGTGTATGGAATTGCTATTTATACTTTCGTTGAAACAGTAATTCATAAGGTGTATTCCAGAACCATCGTTCATGTTGTAGATAGTATTATTCGAGACCTCGTTATTGTTTGACTTATCGAGGTATACTCCGTCGCCGTTGCTGGTGCTATTAAATATTTCATTTTTTGTTATTGTATTGCCAGAACTCCCTTTTATCAATCCTATGCCGTTTAGAACACCGCTCATACGATTATTAGAAATCTTGCTGTTGTTTGAAGAATCCAGGGTTATGCCGTCCAACGCTATCAGGCTTACGTTATTTTCAATAATTTCAATGCCGCGCGATGAAGACAGGTATATTCCATATTCGCTTTCATTTATTGTGTTGTTCGCTATAGTAACATTCACGGTATTCCATTGCAAATAGATTCCTCTCGTAGAATTTATTATTACATTTTCTGAAATGTAGCTTCCTATCGTAGCTCCAATTTCTATACCATACTGGGAAACATTATTTATGTAATTTTTCGTTATGGTGTTGTTGCCTGTTCCCCACGGCACAATACCATCATAAGTGCTGTTTATTATTTTGTTTAATGATATCACATTATTTACGCTATTATCGATTGAAATACCTGCTGTGTTAAACATCTCGTTATTTTCAATTTTAGAGAAATTAACATAATCAAAATAAACCGAATAATCAACGACGTTATTTATTGAATTGTTTAGGATCGTACAATTCACGGATTCGTACACCGAAATGCCATTGGAACTTGTGTTTTCAACAGTCACGTTTCTTATCACGGTGCGATTTGACTGATAGACATAAACACCAGATGTGTAATTTGAAACCCTGGCACAGTTCTGCACGGTTACATTTGTTAATGAACCGTTGAGAAGGACACCGTATGTAGTTCCTGCTGTGCCATTATTTGTTATGTTATAACCATTGCAATCGTAAACAACGTTTGAAGATGCAATCTTTACGCAAGCAAATCCACCAAAAGGAGAGGCATCGTTTGGCGCACCTACATAATTCTGTGTTTGTGTATACACTCCTGGAGAGGTTATTACCGGGCAGTTGGTTACATTATACTGTAATATTGCGTATGTGCTCTCAGGGTTCATATTTGTTAAAGATAGGCGATTATTTACTGTATCTGGTGTATTATTCAGCATTGTCCAACCACTTGTATTGTATTTCCATAGCTCAAATTTGCTTTCATCGTATCCTGAAAGCTCTGAATCTAACCAATGCCATGTGATGGAATCTATAGCATCCGATCCTGCCTGCCTTGTTATATACACCCACTTGTTTGCGAATGAGAGTCTGTTGGCTGGTAGGGATGATTGGTTAATCGTCCAATTTATTAAATATTCGTGATCCAACGGCATTGTATCTATTATATCTAATGATGTGTAATTCTGGAAATTACCAAATGGATTGTCTATTGTCAGGTTTGTGAGATAGACCGCCATAGAGGAGATTCCAGAGCCTACATAAATATCGTGGCTATTATTAAACGTATGAAGATTTGTGGAATTAGTTCCATCCGATTCGTATATGTAAATACCGTATCCGTTTGAAGCTACTGTATTGTTTATTAGTTGGTTATTTGCTGTTCTGTATATTATTATACCTTTACTGTTCCAACGAGCAACGTTTTCAATCAATACGTTATTGTCTGATGAACTAAACACATCTATACCAAAAACACCGTTAGAATCCACAGTATTATTTATCAGTTGGTTGTTGCTTGAAGAAATTAGATAGATGCCTCTTTGAGTATTTGAGCTTAAATTGTTGTTGCTTAGGGTATTATAATAAGACGATAGCACAGAAATTCCGGCGGCTCCGTTTGAGCTAGCGGTATTGTTTGTTATATTGTTGTAATCAGACGAATTTACATTAATTCCGTTACTTCCGCTGTTTGTTATCAAACAACTGTAGATTATGTTATGATGGCCACTTTGAATTAGAATAGCATCATTACTTCCGTTTGAGCGAGAAACATTGCAACCTTCTATTTTACTGTAATTGGTGTAACTAAATACAATATTGTTATCTTCTTCATGAGCTGAAACATTGAAAAGGCCAATATAATTACTGTATTTCACAAGGAAACCTATCGAATAGTATCTTACACTACAGGCCGTAACGGTTACATTTTCCAAACCTTCAACATAAATGCCTCTTCCGTTTGGATAGCTGCCCTCTATTATGGAACCGTTGCAGTCGAGATAGATGTTTGATACGTTCATGCGCAATGCAGGAGTATTCGCAGGCACATAAACATAGTAATGATCTGTGCATAACGTAGTGTTATCATTCACATAAAAAGTGCCGCTAATATTTACAATCTTGTCTTGATACGTTGAAGGGTTGGATAGGTTAACGCAGCCAGTATAATTATTTGTTAGCGGAAGATAATCTATATTATTCAAATTTATTGTATAATTTGGGGGGTCGTCTCCTATGCCATCGCCGTCATAATCCACCCCGCTGTAATTAGAATAATAGTTTCCGCCGATGCACAAACCACCTATGATGTTTCTGTTCGAACAATCTTTCGTGGTATTCCAAAAATTGGCATCAGTAATATTCGCTATTTCTTGACCGGCAGAGACGTTGAAAATATTATTGTATATTAAGTTGTTAGAGCTCGGAGAGACGCCGTACAGCTGAACACGATTATTGTATAGTATATTATTTGCTATAACATTATTGCTACTCTGATTCGCAACGATACCAAGAGACATCACGCCAGTTATATTATTACCGAAAATAAAATTCCCATCTGCATTTAGTAATTGAATGTTAGAATTAGCATTATCGTATGCACTGTTGTTGATCAAACGGTTGTCCGTACTTACAACTATCGCAAAACCGTCAACAAAATTGAAATATGCCGTGTTGTTGATAAGGGTATTATTATTTGACGAATATCTTATCGCATACCCATATTGCGAATTGTTGTAGGCGACGTTGTTGATAAGTGTATTGTTGTTGGCGTCTGCATAAATATGAAAACCGTAAGAGTTGTTATAAGCAACATTACCAATTAATGTATTGTTGCTAGAATTAAGCCAGACATAAAATCCGTAATCTGTATTATTGTAGGCAACATTATTTGTTAAGTTGTTATTGCTTGATTCGTTGTAAAAATTAATTCCGTCTTCAGAATTGTTGCAAGCAACATTACCAATCAAAACATTATTAGAAGACGAATCTTTGAAAAGAATGCCATATGCGTTGTTGCATGCTACGTTATCAGTAAATATATTGAAAGAACTAGAGACGACAAAAAGGCCGCGACCGGAATTTCCATACGCTTTGTTATCTGTTAGGTTGTTGTTAAGATTACCGTAGAGATAAAATCCGTCACCATTTTTAGTATTATATACAGTATTGTTGATTAAAGTAGCGTTACTAGAGTTTGTTGAAATAAGGCCATATATCTTATTATCATGCAGAGTATTATTAATCAAAGTGTTGTTATTCCCGAACTGGAGATAAAGACCGTAAGATGACTGATTGTATATTATGTTGTTGATTAAAACACTATTGTAAGATGAAACGAGGTAAAGACCGAGGAGATTGTCGTGTGCCAAATTATTATTCAAAAAATTATTGTATGAACCGCTAATAACAAAGCCACCGTACGAGCTATTGTAAGCGGTATTTTTGGTCAAGTTGTTATTATTGCACCCTGTTTGTAAATAAAAGCCCATATAGTTTACGCTTGCCGAATTATTCAATAGAGTGTTGTTTGAGCTGTATGAAAAATGAAAACTATAATTAGTATTATTGTAAGCATAATTGTCAAAAAAACTGTTGTTTGAATTATAGACCGAATAAAAGCCCCATTGGTTGTTAGAGCCATTGTTGCCAGTTAGAATATTATTATTAGAATCTATATATATGCTGAAGCCAAAAGAGTTGTTGTATGCATTGTTGCCAGTTAAATTATTATTTGAACACCCATATAAAATGAAACCGTTATTTGAGTTGTTGTGTGCTGTGTTATTTTCCAATACGCTCTCGTTTACTTTGTAAAAATAAATGCCATATTGAAAATCGCTTACGTTGCAGTTTGCTACTGTGATGTTTTTCTCTTCTGAAGAATATATACCGTACGCACCGCTTCCATCACCATCAACGCGGTGCCCTTGACAGTTTAATAAAACGTCTGATGTGTTTATTTCTATGCAAGTTGAGTTTGTTGCGTCTAATATATCTCCGCTCAAAATATATTCATCCGGATTATTTATTATGGCACAGTCAGATATGACTGTTAAAGCCGAAACGGCGTGAATGATAAGGAGTAAAAAAAACGCCTGCTTAAGACGGCTATCCATGGCCAAAAATCGTAGTAAAAATTTAAAAACTCTTCTTGTGTTTAGCTTTCAGCATACAGGTGACAAACATGAAGAAAGCCGTTCTTCTATTGGTAGTTCTGATGGTTGCTGCAGTAGGATACGCATACACATCAACAGGTAGTGGAGTGTGCAGTTGCGACTCTTGCGCCAATTGTACGGACGCGCTGAACGATAACGCAAACTGCTATGCAGAGGTAACATTGGTGACCGACATCATCGATCAACCCGGTACGTGCATAGATAATCCTGAGAATTTCACCAATAAAACGTTCAATTGCCAAGGATATCAGATCGATGGCGATGGAACTGGTGATGGAATCTTCCTAAATAATAAGGAGAACAACACAATCGTAAACTGCCTTATTACGAATTTCGAATACGGAATTAGGCTCTCCTCAGCAAATAATAACAATTTTACAGGTAATTATGTGTACGATAACGCTTATAGTGGTTTTAATCTTAGCGCAAGCTCAAATAACATCTTCCTTAACAATAACATCTCTGGAAATGGGCAGTATGGTTTTTACGCAGATTTAACGTCAACGGGAAATTCTCTGGATTCGAATACGTTATGCGTAAACAATCAACTCCGTTCGAATTTCTTTGATGTTTACGATGGTGATAGTAATACCTTCACCAATAACACATGCGATAGCTCCTATCCATCAGGAAAATGCGACAATCCGTGCTCTTATTGCTACGCAAGAAATGGTGGGGGAATCTGCACTGTTGGAACAGATTGCTCCTGCTTGTATTCCGCACTGAACGATAATGCCAACTGCTATAATGAAGTAAGATTAAATGAGAGCATATCTGCTTATGGAACATGTGTGAATAACCCTCCTCGTTTTCAGAACAAGATGCTTAACTGTCTCAACAATGTTATATCGTATAGGGGCGTCGGAGGATGGGGGTACGGACTTTCCCTATCCAATAAAAGCAATATTTCAATCAAAAATTGCATAATAAGAGGCTTTACTTATGGCATCTACGGAGAGTACATAACAAATGGCTCTTTTGAATACGTTTCAACGATAGAAGGCAGCGGTTCCAGCATGTTTGGATGCAACAGTGCCCACGGTATTCTTCTGTCTGAGTCCTCCTATATAAAACTTCTTCATATAAATGCAAGTTCCAATATAGGCGGGCCATCTAACTGGTTTGGTTGCAGCGGTACCGGACTTTATTTGAATATTTCAAGCAGCACTCTTAATGACATCACTGCAAACAATAATATCGGTGGCCGCGGTAACAGGGTTGGAGGCTCCGGATTTGGCATAATGTTGGAAGGGTCTGGAAACACTCTTACTTCCATAAATGTAAATGATAACGCTGGTAGCGGAGGGATATGGGGTGGTGGAACTGGTACAGGCCTATACGTCTTCGGTGAAAATAACAATATAGCACGGGTAACCGCCAATAATAATAGGGGTGGCGGCAGAGGAGCGAACGGTTATGGAATTTATTTCGATACTGTCGCAAATACCACGCTCTCATCAAGCACAACGAATTCCAATCAATATGGAATCTATTTGCTCTCATCTGTAAACAACACATTGACAAGTAACGTAGCGCTATCAAACTACTTCCATGGCATTTATCTAGACAGCACAAGCAGCGGTAACACGGTTCGCTCTAATAGGTTCTGCGAAAACAATCAATCTGGCGGCGATTATTACGATGCCTATGATGAAGATACAAACACATTTTCGTACAATACATGCGATACGTCCAATCCGAACGGTCTTTGCGCGCGTTCTTGTGCTTTTCTTCCCTCGGGAGGTGGTGGGGAGAATAAACACAAGCTATACATCTACGACATAGCGCACCAGTACGCGAAAAAAGGAGAAAAGAAAAACGTTACTATAATTGTTGAAAATATAGGAGATTATAAGGAGTATGACATTGCTCTATCCCTAACATGTCCATCATCATTTTCTTGCGAGAATGCCAGTTTAGGAGATTTGTCAAGGGCGAGAGAAAAAAATGCAACGTTGGGAATACTCGGAAATGTTGTTGGGAATTATTTAATTAAGGTAGAAGCACGAAGCGAAGACACATCGACCGAGACAGAGTTTTACTTTACGGTAGAGCCGGAATGCACGAAGAACGACGACTGCGCTTCTGATGAGTACTGCAGAAACAATGAGTGCGTTCCTGTGGAATGCAAATGCGGGTATGTAGAAAACCATGCGTGCATACCTTATGAATGTTGTGATAATACAGATTGTGATAATACAAGTGTATGCTCAGAGCACAAGTGCGTTCCTGTGGAATGCAAATGCGGGTATGTAGAAAACCATGCGTGCATACCTTATGAATGTTGCGGCGACTCTGATTGTGCTGAGAACAACATATGTGTGGAGCATAAATGCGTTCCTCTCAATTATAACATCGAAATAGAGAATGCAACGATCGAGGTAGGAGAAGAGTTTGTAATAAACGTTCTCAGAGATGGTAACCCTGCAGCTGGTGTCTCTGTTGTTGTGGTTTATCCAAATGGCTCGACAGCAAAATTCTTATCAGACAGTAACGGGAGGGTTAGCGTGCTTGCAGACCAAAAAGGAAGCTTTTCCTTTTATCTTGAAAACGATCCTAATGTTGCCAAGAAAGCTTATTCACAACTTTCACAACTCGCAAGTCAACAAACAGTTCAACAACCTGTTACTTCTGCCGAACAGCCGGCACCACAGGCATGTTGCGCTTTTGGAGTATGTAGTAGTGTGTTTGGCTTATGTTGGTATTGGCTGCTGCTATCTCTTGCAGTAATCGGAGTTTTGGTTGGAGCGCTGATATTTTTCATGCGGGGCAAAATGAGAGGGATCACTGGGAGAAGATAATTAAGTTTTTAATCTTTCTTAGTGTAATTCGGTCATGGACACTACAACTAAAATTATCGTATCTGTGTTGGCGGTAGTAGTTCTTGTTTTACTCGGGCTTTTTTCCGGGCTGTTAACGCTGCCTAGCCAACAGGAAAAAGGAGGGACAACAACCCTCGAGCAACCAAGCAGCAGCAAATTTGCGAGCGCGATAGAAAGAAACCAGACAATTACGGTAGGCGGTAAACCAATAGGCGAACTTGTCAGACTTCCTGGAGAATGCGGTTACGTTTATGTGCAGTGCGGCGTTGAATGCAAGCCGTGCGAGGAAGAATGTAAGAAGGAATGCGTCGAGACGAATGGGCTTTGCGGCTATGGACCAGAGTATGCGACGCAAGAGACCCTAACCGCATTGCATACGAATAGGCAACTCCTCGCAGCTGCGACCTACTACGGCGATTGTTGCGAAGGAAATGCATGCATAAACGGACGCTGTGTTCCAGAAGAACAGTGCGTTAATCCAGGTGGTCTCTGCGGGTATGGGCCAAACGAAGCGATGCCCCTAACACATCTCAAAAACCAAGCCCCAGCGTACTACGGCGAATGCTGCGAGCCGTACGAATGCGTTAATGGAGTATGCAGCGAACGGGAAGAATGCAGGCAAGAGGGAGAGAGATGTGGTGTAGTTCAGCAAGGAGGAGCAGTAGGCGCTCCTGGTAGCAATCAACCAGTTGACTACGGAGAGTGCTGCGAGGGACTTGTTTGCAGCTCAAACCATGTCTGCGTTCCCACAACAGAAAACTACTGCACAGACTCTGACGGTGGCATAAACTACAATGTAACCGGAACGACAGTAGAATATTATAACGGTATAAAGCAAGAAAGAACAGATTACTGCGCCCAAAGCATCGGACTTGTGGCATATAATGTTCCAATCCTTGTAGAATTTTACTGCGATGAAAATGGAAGACTTAGAAATACCACCTACCAATGCCCGACAGGTTGCGCTAACGGTGCATGCCGTGCAGTGACCTGCTTTGACAGCGACGCCGGCGAGAACTTCTATACCGCCGGATATGCAGAGGGGTATTACAACGGCGAGTATGGTAAGTGGTACGACAAATGCGAGAAGGGAATTGCGATAGAGTACTACTGCGAAAACAATGAAGTTAAAATATCGAGACAAACGTGCGAGTATGGCTGCGAGGGCGACGCATGTATGAGAAGACCAACACGCACCTGCAGCGACAGTGATAGCGGGAAGGATTATTATACGGTTGGAACGACGACCGGCTATTTCGACGAGGTTTATGGGAACTACACGGACAACTGCTTAAATGACTACACATTGATAGAGTATTATTGCTCAGGAACAGAGGTTGCTGCAGAGCAGGTTCCTTGCCCAAGCCAGGAGTGCTCCAACGGTAGATGCGTACGAGTTGGTGCCGCAGGATAAAGCTTTTTATTTTCTTTTTTATTTTTTGATTTTTCTTCTTATTTCCAGTTTTAGGAAAACAGTCGAGGTGAGGTTGTGAATGAAACGATAAAGAATTTAATAAAGGCATTTATCGGTGAAAGCCAGGCGAGAAATAGGTATACCTTCTATTCAAAAATTGCAAGGAAAGAGGGGTATGAACAGATTGCTGAAATATTTCTTATTACTGCAGAGAATGAGAAGGAGCACGCAAGTTGGCTTTTCAGATTAGTCAATGAGTTGAAAAAGAAAAGCAACGAAAAACTGGATGAGATAAAGGTTGAGGCTGTTGCTCCGACAATTCTTGGCAATACTGCGGAAAATTTGAAAGCAGCAATCGCTGGTGAGAATTACGAGTACACAAAAATGTACCCAGAATTTGCTGATGTTGCTGAAAAGGAAGGATTTCCTGAAATCGCTAAGAGATTAAGAGCGATTGCGATAGCCGAGAAACATCATGAAGAGAGATATAAGAAGCTTTTAAAAGAGGTAGAGGCCGGAACAGTATTCAAAAAGAATAAAGAAGTTTGGTGGGTTTGCCGCGAATGCGGATATGTCCATTTTGGAAAGATACCTCCTGAAAAATGTCCATCCTGCGATCATGAGAGAAGCTTTTATCAGATTAAATGTGAAGAGTATTAAGGAGGGATAAAATGACTGTTCAGAAACAGATATATAAGTGCAATGTATGTGGAAACATAGTTGAAGTTGTACATGCGAGCGTGGGCCAACTTGTCTGTTGTGGGCAACCGATGGAACTACTTAAGGAGAAAACAGAAGATGTAGGAAAAGAAAAACACGTACCAGTAATCGAAAAAACTAAAAACGGAGTAAAAGTAAAAATAGGTTCGGTCCCCCATCCTATGGAAGAGAAGCACTATATAGAATGGATAGAGATAATTGCGGATGGTGTCGTTTATCGAAAGTTCTTAAAACCAGGGGATAAACCAGAAGCAGAATTCTGTATAAAGGCTGGTAGTATAACGGCACGAGAATACTGTAATCTTCATGGTCTATGGAGAGCATAGATAGTTCGCTTATATTTCAGCCATAATAAAATGGAAACCTTAAAGGGCGCTCTTAACAACAACACCGCTCGTTTGAGGAAGGAGATGGTATACATCGCTGTCTTCGCTGAGGACGGTAATCATATCATAAAGTCCTTTTAGGGTATTAACAACTAGCGCAACTATAGACGCATCCTGTTAATGTCGTAATCTATCTGGAACAGGACCGTTTGAGACCTTCTAAGATTCCACCTGGCCTGCGCATAGGATAACAACAGATGGCAGCTCGCACTATTTTCTTGATGCATTTCTTATGAACGCTGTCAAAACTAAAAATATTAGTATGAAACTGGACTGGCATGGCGATGGTATTTCTTCGCCACATTTTACTGCCGCCTTATGAACACACAAATCAGCTTCTTTGAAGCATGTCGACATACCGCCTTCGCATTTTTCCTTATCTGTAAAATCAGAACCAGGATACGCACTGATACATTCTCTAAGTTTTTCTGAACAGGTATCTATCTGAGGGCATTCTCCTTTTGCATGTTTAGCCGCCGCTATCGGATAGCTCGCGGCTATGCAACTTATTCCGCTTTGTTGGTATGACTCATAACATGATTTGTCCATCTTCCCATTTTCATCAAAAGGGCAAGACGAACATGCTTTAAGGTATGCGTCCTCTGCGCAACCAGCGCTTACAATACCCGCAATGAAAAGCAAACCGAGAAGGATATACAGTCTTGACATGCAGCATACTTGCCGAGAAGATTTAAAACTTTTTCTCTATGTATCTGTCTCGAAAATTAGTTTAGCGCTTATATTCCTATTCCTTCAGGCTCAAGTGCATTAGAACAGAGTAATTTAATTTTCTGCATAAGTTCGTCCTTGTACCGTCTATCAAATACTGCAATTACCGCTGGAAGGTCGCCAATGAACACCACCATAGCCACATTTTCGTCTATGTCTTCCGTCCTGATTTTTAATTCTGCTCCAGGCCTCGCTTGAGAACAGAGCGAGGTAAATGGAAGAACCTGAGTGGCTGTTTTTGAGATAACCGCACCATTTTTGTAGGAAACACTTTTTGCATAATCGAGATTGTATTTTTTGGACATTAGCACATATTCCAATAGCGTTTGAACAACGTATATGCAAGGTTAGCGAATATACCAACGGTGGTGGCGCGTTCCACTTCATCAGCATTTTCGGCCAGATAAAAGGCAAGAGTAATAGAGCATTGATGCGAAAATCAGGAACATTATAACCGGCATTGACAGAAACAGCGCCTCTATTATGTAAAATATCAGTGATGATACGATTTCAGCTACAACGCCTGAAAGCAAGCCGGCGAGAAAACTGCTGACAACCCCCTCACTGCTATGGCTATCTTATCACCGACAAAAAAATACAGCAGCAAAAATAGGATAATAGTGAAGAGGGCGATTGAGGGAAAGAAGATTACTGACAATACCAATCCAGGCAACGACCTCAATCTATAGGTTTTAATGTAGTCAAGCAGCTTGTCGTAGGTCTTTGTTCCTTTTAGTACTTCGATCGGCTTGCAAGGTATCTCTTTCATCATCCCACCTGCGTTGCGCAAATCTTTATGTTCTTAGCTAGACTTGTAATTGCTATTTTAAGCTTTTCACACGTCAAAATGGCGGTTTTTTCAGTAGTGATTTTATAAAATCAGTTGACCACAAGATGAAGAATCTGATTTAGAAGATGATGTATAGGCTGCGTGCGCTTGCAAAGGATGGCAATAGTCTAAGTTTCGTACTATTATTTCATGCTAAAGTTTGGAAGTCTCTTTCAATACTGCTTCTACTCTTCTTAAAACTTCCTCGTATAGTCTAGGTGGGATTGAGTATCCGTCTTTTACACATCTATTGTTGAATACTGGACCTAATTTGTAATTCTGACTATTTACCCAAATTTCTTTGAGTGATTTTTTTCTGACATCGTCTGCAACGATAAACTCTGGGTAATCGTTTCCTGGGCATCTTTGGACTACTCCGTCTTTTCTAATGTACATTCCGCATGATAACTGATTGCATGGTGCGGTTCCTGCATATGAAGAAACTCCTTCTTCTCTTAACTGTTCTATTGTCATTATACCTCTTTCGATTAGATATAAGTAAATATCTGCATACAGTTGGATTAATTTCTCTTGGAATTCTGGTTCTTGCGCCTCTTCGACTAATCTTCTCCCTAACCCACTTACCATTGTCGGAGTCACACAAACAGGGATATTTCTCTCGGTTCCCCATTTGAAAATTTCCAAAACCTCATCAATGTTTGATCTAGTAACTGGATTTGCTTGTAATGACATTCTTTGGCAGTATAGATCCGCGTTCATCCTATTTTTGACTAGCAATTCAATTGCTCTGTTCCTTGCATTTATATATGCTTCTTTTAAGATAGTATGGCGTGTCATAACGCGTGCCTTTTCTGCATCAAAAGTTCTGCAATCGATCAGAATTCTAACAACCTTATATTCGCACACTTTTCTGACCAACTCTTCGGAATTCATACTGTGATATCTTTGTGCTAATTCGTCGCTTCCTAATATGTCCCCTTTTGTAAATATTCCAATTTTAATGTTCTTTTCTTCGAAGTAATCTAAAATTTTAAACAAATCTGGATTGGCTATGAGTTCTCCAGGACCTAAAAATTTTACTGATTTTAGTCCTAACGCTAAAGCTTGCTCCAGATAGTTTTTGACCGCTTCAAAATCCAGAAGATAATTGACTATATTACCTTTTTCAAAACACCCTGGACAGTTATTCTTGCAAATTTCTTTATAGTATTTATTGACTCTTTTAGTTAACTCGTTCAGTGGACCTGCATTAACCTTTTTGACAAAGGCATCCGGCGAAAGACCGATGTCCAACGTAAGCAATTTTCTTGTTCCGTCTGGTAATGTTTCTTCTAGTTCCTTTTTGGAAAACGACCAGCCATCTACACCTAATCTATACCCCGGTGGAATCTTTTCAGGAAGGATCGCCTGAACATTAGGTACCATTTTTCTTGTAGTTTCGAGGGATAATACCCATTGTAATGTTAGGAATGCATCATGAATGCTCAAAGCGGAATGGACTGCTTCTTCTACATCAGTAAAGTTTAGTACAACTCCTTCAACTTCATTTAAATTGAGTTCTACCTCTACTAGTTTATTCTCATCAACCGGCTTTGTTGTGGTTTCCTTCGTTGGTATGTTTTCTTGCTGAATCTTAGTTGGAAGTCTCTCTACCTGCGGTTGGCGTTTTTCTCCAAACTCCCTACATTCTCCACACCCATCTGTTTTTCCTATTTTTTGTTTCAATTTCACCATATTAATCACCCCATCCTGTTTTATTTCATGGTTAATCATTGTAATAATTATATATATATAAATAATCATCTAATTTTAACCGAAAATAGTTAAATTTATAAATAATATCTGCATATCGGTAAAATTATGGAGACTAAACTAGATTTGATTGATAAAAGGATACTTGCAGAACTGGATAAAAACTGTAGAATACCGAACTCGATTTTAGGAAAAAAGATTCGCAGATCAAGAGAAACAGTAAAATATAGAATTCAACAGTTACAAGCGAGAGGGATAATTACCGGGTTCATCACTTCTATAAATCCAAACAAATTAGGCTACTACATGTTTAAGGTTTATTTAAAATTGGAAAACATTCCTGAAGAAAGAGAAAAATTCTTTGAAGAATTAAAACAAAACAAGGATATCTACTGGTTAGGAATTTCAGCAGGTGCATTTGATTGTGTTTTTGCAATACTATGTAAGAGCATTACTGAGTATTTCCTAAAGATCAATTCTCTATTATCAAAATGGCGACATCTGATTATAAGTAAGGTTCTAGGACTAATGGTAGACACAAGGCAGTATAACAAAAAATTTTTTACCAATGAAGAAGGGCAGTATGTCATCTTTGGAGGAGACGTCATAGACAACAAAATCGACGATCTAGATTATAAAATATTATCTACACTAGCAAACGATGCCAGAATTCCGATAGTTAGATTAGCAAGAAAAGTAAATTCTACTCCTGAAGTGGTTAGAGCAAGAATTAAAAAATTAGAAGAAAAAGGAGTAATACTTAATTACAGAATTGCAGTAGATTTCAATAAATTAGGTTTAGAATTTCATAAAGTGTTTATCTATTTTAGAACATTATCAAAAAAAGACCTAGAGGCTTTGTTCGAATGGACAAGAGTCCATCCAAACGCTGTATACCATATTACAAGCATTGCTCCTTGGGATGCAGAATTAGAATTTGTAGTTAATAATTACCAGCAACTTAATTCGGTAATTGATGATCTAAGAAAAGAATTCCCCCATGTCATTAGAAATTACGAACATCTAATAATAACCTACGAAACTTGGATGCCGGCGTATAAAGAATTCCTAAAGACCAGCCCTCAGAATCCGCTTACTCGTACGGGTTAGATGGTACTTCATCGTTGTAAGGATTTTCAGGATCCACAGATGGCTTCTTGCTTTCATCTTCAACTTCACTCTGTTTATGATTATTCCTTTCGCGTGGTTTCTTCAAAACAACATTGCTTTCCACGAATTTTGTAGCCTTAATAACCGTCTTTTTCACATCAGCAAATGTCTGCAGAGGCTTACCATCTAAAATCGTATAGTATATAGCCAATTCTTTATCCGACAGTTTACTTACTCGCTGCAAAATTATACCGTAGATCAAACTAAGAATCTTTTTTGTTTCATTGCTTGAGGCATCGAACAGTCCTGCAACCACCCCTTCGTAGAATTCCTCTTTTTTGTTTTTAACTACACTCTCAACAATGCTACCGCTAAGAGCCTTGAGTCTATCTAGCTCTTCTTTACTAACACCTTCGTCCTTTAGTATATCCAACAGGGCAGTAACCAACCGATCGGCCTTCACAGCCCTTTCTTCTGGTTTTGCCATCACCAAAATAGGTGGTAAAATAGTAGCAATAGAATCCGAAGAAATAAGTACTGGTAGAGCAACCTTTGTTCCTGCGTATCTACCATTTTTTACGTCTGCTACTAGGTTAAAGAGTTCAGAAAAATTTTCTGGAAGATGAGCAGACACCAAAGCATAAAAACCAGCATATTGAGTGTAGTTTATTGCATTTTGCTCGTACAGGCTCAAACCAAGAAATTCAGCAATCGCTTGCTTTGTCTCAGATGATGATCCATTGTCATATAAAGCTGTTACGATAGCGATGTCTGTATAATCAACAGAATAATTGTAAACAGCTTCAAATGTCGTCTCCTTTTCGAGTGCGAAGCGTTGTGCATTTATAATGTACTTTATCCCATCTACAATTCCTTTTACTTTTTCTTCATTAAGTTTGGAAAAATCACCCTCTTTTGCCCCCAGAACCTTTAACAACCCTGTTATTCTGTTGACTCTATCCTCCACCATCCTTTTTATCGCAACCTCTTCTCTATTCTCGACCTGTTTTGCCTCGCCCATCTTTTCATTTTTTATAGTAGTAACAACAGGTGGCTTCTCCTTTGGTTGTTTCGTCTCGTTCTTGCCGCAACCAAGCAAGAGCATAGGACCAACGATAAAGGGTGCATACTTTAATGCAATTCTTCTTATTTTACTGCCAGAAACAAGCCCACCGACAGGCTCTTTTCTATTATTATACTCGGTATATCCAATCTTCATTTTGTTCTCTCTCATTAACCCACCTGTCCAATATGTGTATAGTAATGTTTTTAAATGTTTTGCTTAATTTTTCGAATTCTACCACTTGTATAAGAAATGTTCGAAATAAAGCAGAAGGATTCTATTACTCGACTTCCCTTATTCCTAATTTCCTTAATCTTTCCAGAACAGCAGGATATCTTATCAGATACTCCTCCTCAAGCTGCAAAGGAAGGGTCGGGTCTATCTTCTCAAGTCGTTTCTTGACATATTCGCTATGCTCGAATGTCATTATGGCAGGATGGCAGGAAACTCCATTCGCAATCAGATTTTCAAGCGCTCTGAACTGAAGCTCATACGCGTCTGGTTTTGCACCAGTGAGCTTTGAAAATTCCTCAGGAGAGGACCCCTTGAGCGAAACGCGAACGTGAAGATTTTTGTAGGGTGCAAGGTCCTTTGCATAATCCTCATCATGCCCGATTAGCGTACCGTTCGTTTCGAGAATGAAACGCAAATCTGGAGAAAGAGTATCGAGAACGGAAAGGAGATGTTCCTTTGCTATAGTAGGCTCATTTCCGCTTATCCGCACCTGCCCTGCGCCCTTCTTTTCTGCTATGCTCGAGAGTTTTTCAGCAACCTCTTCTGGAGAATAGAATCTTCCAATCTTCTCGGGTTGATGAACGACATTCCACGCCCAGCAGAAGGCGCATCTAAGGTTGCAGCCGACGCAATCCCCAGTGGCTATCCCTCCATAAAATCCAGCATAGCGAAAACGATAGTACTTGCGTTTGCCGTTCTGCGCTACTATCCTCCTTGTCGCGCTCGCGAGTTCAATAGGGTCGAACATGTTAATTCCTTCTCAACTAGCCGTTATTCAAATATCTATCGAACATAATCGCAGAAATACCGAACATGAGCCCGGCAAGAACAAAGGGGGCCCAAGAGCCGATCACAGTATATACGATTCCAGCAGAAAACAGCACGATGAATTCTATCGCTCTCCCCGGAACATGCAAGAGAGCAACCCCGCTCGAAACGTACTTGGTTTTCTCCACAGTCTTTGAAAGAAGTTCCTCAAAAATGGCCGCGGATATTCCATAAGAGATTCCTGCAAGCACAAGCATCGGCATGAAATATTCTTTAGAGAAAGGAAGAAGGAAAAACACAGGCACACCGAGCATCTCAGGCCAGAATAGCTTTCTTTCATCGAGACGCATTTTCGAACCTATAAAGCTTCCTATTCCTACAGAGCCATAGAACAGAGCCATCATAATACCGATTGCTATATCATCTGCACCGAGGTTCAGTTTCGCAAATACCGGTATCGCGAAAAACAACATAAGGGATGATGCGGGGAAATTCAAACCGAGCGCAAGCCCTATTCTAAAGAATTTTGGCATCTTGATTATATCAAAAATCTCCGAGATATCAACAGAGCGCTTGCTCGTATCCCGAAGCGCAATTGAAGAGAGAATGGTGAGGAGACCGAGAATACAGAGGAGAAGGAAGAAATGTTCGAATGAAAAATTCATTATCACAAATGCAGCGATTATTATACCGACCATACCGCCGATCATTCGCACAGCGACCATGGTTGCGGATTCTATAGCCTTGTCCTTCTTATTGTACATCGCATCCTCAAATATTGCCGTTCTATCAACCGCCCAAAAAAATGAGTAGGATGCACCTTCGAACATCTTCGCAAATGCGAACATAAAAGGGCTGGATGCGACCATGTAGACGAGCGATGCGAGCACTTCCGTAATCCCTTGGAGGGAAAAGAATATCTTACAACCAAATGTTTCGGAGAATATCGCAGCAACGGTCCTAATTATCAGCATAAAGAATGGAATGACAGAAAGAATAAACCCTATCTCCTCTACGTTTATTCCCTTTTTTATAAGATAGAGCGGGATGGTAAGAGCAAGACCGGCATAGAAAAAGGTATTTATGAAGTTTATTGTGCCGATTTTTCTCATCAAGGTCCCTGTTTTGGACTGTTTTGGTATGATGGAGAAGCCCCAGGAGGGGATTGAACCCCCGACTTCCTGCTGTCTTGGTTCTCTTCTTACAAGACAGGCGCTCTACCAGTGCTCGCGTTTTTTTAAACCATGCTCTGAGCTACTGGGGCATGTTTTTTGTTTATATTAACAGCGTTAATATTTAATTACCTTCTGGGGTACTTCCTTTTGTGGGACCTTTTGTGAACGATATATCTGCTGTTGTCTTAAAGCGATATCTCGAGATACGAAATGGCCACTCTCTTCCATACTTCGCACTACTGAAAAAGATAAAATGCAAAAGATGCACGGGTTTAGAGGAGATGTGGAAAGAACATGCACGGGCGATGGAGGATTTCAGAGAAGAAAAGAAAAACAATTTTCAAAATATAGAAACCAAACCTGATGCCGTTTACTCTCTTCTGGATTTAAAATACGATATCGCAAAGGAACTTCTGAAAGGTTGCGTTTTCTGCGAGAGAAGATGCAGGGCAAACAGAGCAGAGGGGAAACTTGGATGGTGCCGGGTCGGAGCAGAGGCTCGCGTTGCGACAATGTTCGAGCATTGGGGAGAGGAACGCGTTCTCGTGCCGAGCGGGACGATTTTCTTCAGTGGCTGTACGTGGAGATGTGTATATTGCATGGATGGTGCAACAGCTTTACCAGTAATTTCCGATGGGAAAATAAAAATCATATGCGCCAAAGAATTTGACGAGTTTTTCGATCAGGAAGACGAGGGTGTTGTAGATGTTTCTAATAGAAATCTTTATGCTATTGGACCAGAAGGAAAACGGAAAATTACACACATCTTAAGAAGACATTCCTCTGACTCCAAAATGTTTGAGTTGGTTACTACTAAAGGAAGGAGAATTTTGCTAAGTGGAGAACATAGAATACTAACAAATAACTCAAACAAGGTCGAAGAAAAAAGAGTAGATAGATTACGAATAGGGGATGCGATTCTGACTACCGTAGTTTTGCCACTACGACACAGCACTTCATGCCTTAATCTCATCGAAGAATTTGTATCAAAAACTCCGCCTGATCTGTTAAGGAATATATATGTGAGGGGGGTACATAAATCGCTAAAAAATTATGTAAGTCATAAAAATTCAAGCTTTGCTCAGTTATCGAGAGATGCTGGTATAAAGCATGAACCCCACAGATACAAAAGAGGGGCGATGCCAATTCTTGATTTTCACAAAATAGTAAAAATAATCGATCCAAAGGAAGACGATTTGAAGGGAATAAAAATTGGAGTTGCTGGTTCCGAACATCCACTTCCAGCAATCCTACCCCTTACGCCTGAACTTATGCGCTTGAGTGGTTATTTTGTGGCAGAAGGAAACTACAGAGATTCGGGCCATAACAGAGATTTGGTTATTACGATGAAAGACGCTGCAATTCGAAAGGACATCAAAAAATGCTTAAGAGTATTAAATACCTACACATATGAATCTAATATTTTGAATAAAGCCACACAGATATTTTTTGGTGGTACATTAGGTTTTATTCTTTTTAGATATGTTCTTGGAATCCCAAAAGGAGCACAGAACAAAAAATTTCCTGATTTAATATTCAATGTTGATAACAATCTCAGAAAAGAATTTTTATCAGCATATATTACTGGCGATGGAACTTTAGCTTATCGCCCAGCTAAGAGTTGCTGTTTTGTTAGGGTGGTCACAACTTCAAATATGATTAAAACTCAGATGGCATACTTGCTAAGTAGTGAAGGTATAAAATTCTCGATTCATAAACATATCTGTACTTCTGTCCTTCCAACAGGCTACAGGAGTAAGCTCCTTCAGTGGTGGATCGCTTTTGGAGGAAAGAAGAATATTCAAAAATTTGTTCAGGTAGCAAGTTTCTTAGATCCAAGGATGAATAGGTTATACAATTTTCTAAAACGAACGAAAGAGCTCAGGAAAAAAGAGGAGTACGAAGCGATTCGAGAACTCAGGCAGGTTCGCCCAACCCGTAATTTTGTTTATGATATAGTGTTAGAGGGCGGCGATAATGATTGGAGGAAACATTCCTTCTATGCTGGCGATGGGATTCTAATCCATAATTGTCAAAACTGGGACATTAGCCAATTCCCTGAACGCGGGGCGATTATGAGCGGGAAGGAAATTGCGAGTTGGATAGACGAAGAGGCAGAGGAAGGAAGAGTAATAAATGCGAATTTCGTCGGTGGGGAGCCGACTCCAAACCTTCACACAATCATAGATACCGCCAGGCACACGAAGAGCCCGACGCCGATCATATGGAATTCAAACATGTACATGAGCGAGGAAACGAACGACCTCCTTGAAGGGGTTGTTGACCTCTATCTCGCTGATTTTCGCTATGGAAATGACGAATGCGCTATGAGACTCTCGAGCGTTCCAAATTACATGGCAACCATGAAAAGGAACTTCAAACGCACGAGCAGAGATGCGGAGATGATAGTTCGAATCCTTGTTCTTCCGAATCATATCGAGTGCTGTGCAAGGAACATCCTTAAATGGATAGGAGAGAATATAGCGGATAGGGTATATGTGAATCTCATGAGCCAGTACAGACCTGAATATAAAGCAATGGAGTATCCCGAGATCGCGAGACGACTTTACAGCGAGGAATACAGAAGGGCTGTAAAATATCTGAAAGAGACAGGAATAAAATATTTCGAAATCCAAGGGGGAATATGAGATACAAACTCGCTATATTCGATTTTGATGATACTCTCGTACATCTGAACATCGACTGGGAAGAGGTCAATATGGAATTGATTAGAAGGGCAGAGAAGGGAGGGGAGAAGGTTCCGGCAAAAATAAAGAAAGCGGACCCGATGGATGCTGCGAACTGGCTTTGCGCGCATGGGCATGCGCAACTTGTTGTGGATGGTTTTAGAGAAAACGAAAAGAAGTGCGTGGACAACAGCGATTACGTAGTTTTTCCTGCAATGGCACAACTGCTAAAAGAACTGAAGAAGGAAGGATACCTCATAGCGATAGCATCTGGCAACACGACAATGACAATAAAAGAGATACTAAAGAAGGAGGGAATAATCCCTGATTTTGTAGCTGGACAAGACAGCACGAAGATGAATAAACCCTATCCGGATATCCTTAATCTAATACTTCAAAAACTTAAGGTGAAAAAGGAGGAGAGCGTATTCGTTGGAAACAGCAGCTTTGATTCCAGGGCAGGAAGAAATGCTGGAATAAAAACGATAATAATAAGGCCTGGAAATAAGGAAGATGCTGAAAAGCTCCGCCGAATCCTTCTGTAAATTTATGAATAATTTTTAAGCATTTCCGAAGAAATACGTCTGAAAAGGCATGATTGATATGGACATCGAAGAAAGAATAGAACTCGTGAAAAGGCCGCCAACTGAAGAGGTCGTTAGCGAGCAGAAGCTGAGGGGGGTATTCGAAAAATACACAAGGCCGAAGGCATACGACGGTTTTGAGATTTCTGGGATGGTTCATCTCGGAACAGGACTTTGCACAGCCTTAAAGCTAAATGATTTTATAGAGGCTGGCATAGAACCGATGATTCTTCTTGCAGATTATCATTCTTGGATAAACGAGAAACTCGGCGGTGATTTGGAAAAGATAAGAAAGGTCGCTCTCGGCTATTTCAAGCACGCTTTTATCTCGCTCGGTCTTGGGGAAGATAGGGTGAAATACATCCTTGCGAGCGATATTTACGATAAAGATTATTGGGCAGATGTTCTGCGGATAACCAAAGATACGACGATAAACAGGATGTTAAGATGCGTCACCATTATGGGTAGAAAGGAAACAGAGGTGACGAAGGCAGCCGCGATGGTATACCCGGCGATGCAGGTTGCGGATATCTTCAAACTCGGGGTGCAGATCGCATTCTCAGGTATGGACCAAAGAAAGGCATACATGCTCGCGATAGAAAACGCACGAGACAGGAAATATGATTTCGTTTCTGTTCACGGCCATCTCCTTCCAAGCCTTCAGGGCATCCAAAGAATGAACCCAACAGAAAGCGATGTTATAGACGCAAAGATGAGCAAGAGCAAGCCCTCTTCTGCGATATTTATACACGACAGCGAGGAGGAGATAAAGTCGAAAATAGGAAAGGCATACTGCCCTGAAAAAATGTTAGAAGGAAATCCGATAGTAGAGTACGCGCAATACCTCATCATGCGGGATAAACCGCTTAAGGTTGAACGACCCGCAAGATTTGGCGGTGATATAGAATTCGAGACTGTTGATGAGTTAAAGAAGACATACATCGAGGGAAAGCTTCATCCGCTCGACCTAAAAAATGCAGTTGCAAGAGAGCTAATTACCATACTTAAGCCCTCGAGGGATTATTTTTCAAAGCATGCTGAGTACCTAGAACAGATAAAGCTCAGCGATATAACACGATAAATTGTAAATTAATCGCAACGCATGGTTTTTAAAGAATATCAACTCTATTCAATAGCATGAAAGCGATGAGGGGTTTTGTATTTTCTTTAGATGCTTTTGTTGCGTTTATTCTAGCGCTCATGGCTGTTTATTCCTTGATATTCTTTTCTAGTATGCCTGCTTCTTATTACTATCTGCTTACTCAGGGGCATTATCTTGCAAGGGATGCATTGTTTGCGGTAGCCACCACAGAATGCGGCGGAGAGTATTCATGCGGTGGAGTAAGCGGTTCCATACTGGACGCAATCACATCACTGGAGAGCGTTTCCCTCCGAGACCAACTTGTGGCAGACACGATAGGAAATATAATTCCAAATCAATTCGGTTACATCTTAGAAATGAGCGAAGATCAAGGCCAGACATGGACTGTTATCTATGATACATCAGCTAAAAGCGAGGACCCGCATGCAAAAAAGACGAATAAGATGAGGGTGTCTTCCCAGATAGTAAGTTTTGGCTATACCGGAACCTACCAAAAACCAAGCGAATCACCATTCAAATATTCTAGCTGCAATGGCGGTGGAACTGGCGGAATAGTAATAACGTGCGGAGAGTATCTTCTCTCAGACCCAGACGCCTCTGCTACCGGAGAAATTGTTCCGCTTCCAAAGGCAAAGCTGGTGCGGTTGACAATATTTATATAACAAATATAGGTGACTGTAATGAGCAAACACAACGTAAAAGGATTTCTCTTTGTAATTACCATATTTCTCATACTAACCTACATTCTCCTTTCCATTGGCGTTATGGTAAAGGCGATAGAGGCATCTGAGAGATCATATTCTGAATTATATAAGGAATCCACAATAGAACTCGTTCTTGGAGAATTGACTCCTGCTAAGATAACGGAAATAAGCAATCTTATTATGACAAGGGCTGTCTTTAAGATGAACAAATACTCCATAAGCCATCCGATAAAGGAAGGGCCGGCAGAAGACGAGTATTATTATATAAGGAATGCAATGTTTGAATATCTAAAGAATGGCGCGCCGTCTGCTGATAATTTCGATGATGGTATTGCTCCGGATTCGGAATATGAAAGTTCCATGGAGGGATGGCTTGCAAATCTTAACGCCTCTCTTCTTAGCATAGGAGCGTATATAGAAAACTACACAATATACGACTTTAAATTTAACCAAGAAAATATAAAAGAGTTGAATTATTCATTCAAGATGCGCATCTCATTAAAGGATAGAAGCGGGACTGCTTCGCTCTCAAGAGAATACGATATAAGCGGTAAGATCAACATAACTGGCCTTGTGGACCCAGCCATAGCAAGAGAGTCAGAAAAACACGGGCCAAGAATTTACAGACAATTCTTTTTCTATGATGGTTATTCGAGCCCAAGCAGCGTTTCACCTGAAAGGATAAAAAATATAGAAGAAGGACAAGGATGGTTTTACGGACAGCTTACAACCCCGTCTGGTGCGACCCTAATACCACAAGAACATAGAAGAAGGTATATATTGGTTGGGAGTTACGACGATATAAAAAATCTAGGTGCAGATGTATACGAAGGATTTGGGGGATATATACTGACAAACGAACCGGAGGAGGAAAGCTGTACTGCTCGTGGAATGACATATACTGGAGAAAGGAACACGTTTAACGCAATAAAATATAGCGGACCGAATTGCGATATAGGTATCGATGAAGCAACAAGAACGCAAAAGCCATTCGTGGTAGCACCTGGATTTTCTGTCAATGATGCGCCGCAGTGTCCTGATCTTTCGAGAGGAACGACAGAAAGATGCGTCCTTTTTATAGCAGCAAAGGACCCCTCAGAAGTTCAGAGTAATCCGCAATTGAAGCTTACCGCACCTGAAGAGAGCACGGGAATATTTGATATAGAAAAGATTAGAGACTACGTTATGTGCGGATATTACATTCCATACGGAGAAGCACCGTCTTATCTTCAAAGACTCCTTCCAAACTCGTACAATAGGAGCGGCGGCGACTTAGGAATAGAAACATTTCTGATAGGAGAATACGTCCGACCTTCAGAATACGAAAAATATGATAGGTTGGATAGAAAGATGTTCAACGAGACTCTTATGGATCAATTCATACGTGGAATGCCAGGATGCAAGGATGCTTACATGTGCGGAATTTCTGAAACGCCGACGGGTAGATTCGGACTTTCCGAAGGCAGTATAGGAGAATACGGTTTAGAGAGTATTGATTGCGGTGAAGGGGCGAGGTGCGAATGATGAACAGCAAAAGAGAACAACATAAGCATACTGGATGCTTAAAGGCACAGGCATCTATGGAATTGTTAGTAACGCTTGGTGTCATACTGGCATTTACAATACCAGTGATACTTTTACTTTTTACAATAACGCAGATCGGATACGAAGACACAGCAAAGGCACAGGCAGATGCGACCGCAAAGACGCTTGCAGAAACCATGAATCTTGTGTACAGCCAAGGCGCAGGAGCGAAGAGAGATGTCATGCTCAACGCGCCACCATCTACCGAAAGCATAACCGTCTCAAATGGAGAGGTTATTGTAAGGATAAAAACAGCGGAGGGATATTACGAGGGAGTTTATCCAACATTCGCTAGGATAGGAACCATTCGGTCCATAGAGAACAAAACCGGATTATTCGTTGTCGAGGTAAAAAATGATGGAGGGACGGTAAGCGTAACGCCAGGGTGATCTTTTGGATAGGAAACAACGAGGCCAAGTTTCAACTGAATTCTTTCTTTATGTTACTGTTTTTATGTTCGTTGCGATAAGCGTATTTTTACTTGTTAATTACATTCAATCGACAGAAATACCGGCGCAACAGAATAGGGTCGCAAGGCTTACAGGAGAAGAATTTGCAAATGCGATAACGCTCGCAGTGAAAGGCGGGACTGGGTTTGTGTACAACTATACATTCACAAGAACGATAATGAATTCCCCGTACGTCATCCATTTCCAGCCAGGAGATTCTAATACGATAATAATAGAGTGGACAGGCGCATACGGCAACTTCAGCTATTCCTATCCCATACCCGCTTATGAATACAAATACGGGGGGTGCGTTTCTGATAAAAAACTAGTCAGTAGTGAATGCTCAAATACCATAACCTTAGTTAATAATGGAAGCGCGCTTTTGATAAAACAGTTTGGGGATTGATTCTATGAAGAAAGGGCAATATTTTAGTTTTGATGCAATAATCGCTTCGGTCATATTTATGATGGCGCTAGTCCTTCTTTTAAGCTACTGGCACAGCACCAAGGTTCTTCTTGATTATCAAGCAAGCGATGTAGTAAAGGAATGCATAAGAATATCGTCCTTGCTTTTCGTTCCGCCATATCCAGAAAATGCACCTTGCTCTTCTATACAAAATCTCGGCTTCGCGGTTTCTTGGGATGACAGAAGATTGAATGGGGACCTTTTAGGATGTGCTGATAGAATGAGCAGCGACGATTTGAAAAAGAAGTTTAGTACTCCTTATAATGTTTCAATAAAGGTCACTTATCCAGACGACAATAGCTGGTTTGTTATAGGAGAGAACATCCCATCGGATACCTCCAAGCTGGAAGAAGTTGTAAACATGAGAAGGGCAGCCACTGTATACAACAAAACAGATGGCTCAACAAGACTCGCAATAATTGATATCTCTGTCTATAGGGAAAAGATTCAGAGGTAAGGACCATCGCGGTTTCTTATTTCTTATCCACTCTACCACACGCTTTAAATATCTTATGTGTAATAAAATATATAGTGGTGGGTATGAAAATAAGCAATGAGAAGGAGGGTTATAAAAAAGAGGGAAAGGAAGAAGGGAGAACAAAAAAATTTTTTAAGAAACTTGCTCGTAGCACGATTCTTCCGTTATTTACTGTAGCACTTAATTTTTCACCAGTTGCAAATCACATTAATCCGTTTCATTCAAAGCCTGCCCTTGCGGAAGACATCTCTACCAATGAGGCTTCTATCTCTGTTTCTACAACCAAAGAGACGGATTCGACAAAAACAGAAAATAAAAACAGATTAAATGACCTGGTTGTGGGCGGAAAACTTTTTGGCAACGAAGCAGGAGCCTCCATCGCAGCAACAGTAAATTATGATAAGTTGGGCGGAGCGGATGTAGGGGTAATAACATTTGGCGAGCGCGAAGCGCCTTATCTCGTGTTATCTGTTACTCCTGGTCTTGATAAGAGCGGAGTGAAGTTTAGATATTTTGGAAGACTTGCCTTTACACAACTCAACTCATGGCTCTATACATCGCACTCTTTAAGCCTTGGATACGGAAAACAATTTAACGACTGGGGACTCAATCTTGGTGTTATAGCTGGCGGGGCGCTCTCCTATCCAACATATGATAATATTTATTTTAACCTCTCTGGCGGGGCTTCTTTCAATATAAAGGAAATAGTCTATGTATACGCAGTTGCAAAGAGCTATTTTGCTGCAGGAAATGCAATGCAAACCGCTTATGTCGGGTATTACAGGCCAAGATTTCAAGGTGTTGAGGCGGGCGTTGTAACAAAGGTAAAAGAACTTATAGGAAAGGCCTACTGGGATTACGACCTTATTCAAAGTAGGGGAGGAGTCGTAGTTGGAACGCAGTTCAACGTAACAAATGAACTCAAGGGCAGCATTAGTGGCGGTGTTGGTGTAACTCGAATGGCAGAGGAGCTCGGAGGACGAACAAATTTCATGATACAAGCATTTTTGAATCTTACATATAAAGGTAAGAGCGGCTTAACGCAATCATATAAGGCGTCCTATGAAAGATATCAAAAAGGCGGTATTCCGTTGCAGACAGATATAAACAGCCCTCCGCAACTTAGACCGCTTACGCCTCAAGAGATTTCTTGGGAAAACAAAGCAAAAGAGAACTTGCTCGAGAGCAGCACCCTAGATGAATTTGTAGAATTGAACGAAGGGGCATCGAAGGAAGAGGTTATTACTGTTGCGAGATGGTTGAGCAGAAGCCTTGCGATGGTCGCATATGCAAACAATGCAGAAGAAGCATTAATGCAACTTAAATTCTTCGACCCCTCAGTTAAATATGTTGCAAGCGCAAGCCACGAAGAAATACTGGACTTTTTAAGGAAATATATCGAGTGGGGAGAAACGCACGGCTCTTACGAAGACATGCCCGATTACCTTCTAAAGGGAATTGCGGTCTGCGCTGGGATTCATTCTCTGACCGCTATGTATCTCATCAAGAATGGGATACCTGCCGCCGCCTTCTCAGTAAATACTCCGGATGAGCCACATGTTGTTGCCGGTTATTGGACGGATGAGGAAACAGGAATAATAGATTATGGAGATAATTTTGTTGGACCGGCAGATTCGCTCGATGAGGTTATAAGGGCATATGGGCAATTTAGGGGGGCACCTACATACGTAACCCAATTTTTCGTCCCTAAAAAGGATGATAGTTGGAACTATCTGGGGACATGGGTAACGCCAGAAGGAAGGTTGCTCAATAACTCGGTAGGCATAGACAACTTTCACCTGATGAGGGCATACATTCTTGGGCTACCTGGATTTTGACCAAAAAGAGAGCTATGATTCACTCTTTCTATTTTTGTTTTAATCCATGTACCGAGCTTTGCTTTTTTATCTAACACAACCTGCTTGTAATTTTCGGTCCTTCCTTTCCTACCGTTCTGCTCAAGAACAAGCACGTCAACAATTTTTCCTATGTATTTTGAATTATTTTCAGCGCATATCCTATGCACAACCTCGCTTGCTTCCTTGCTCCTCTCTTTTATTATTTCGGTTGGAAGCTGTTTCATTAGCGCAGCCTTTGTTCCGCTTCTTACTGTATATTTTGAGATATTCACGACATCTGGTTTCACTCTCTGAAGAAGAGCAATCGTACTCTTGAAATCCGCTGTTGTTTCTCCTGGATATCCGACTATAATATCTGTGGCTATGGTTATGTTTGGAATGGCTGCACGGAATTTTTTAACCCATTTTATAAAATCCTTGACGGTGTGCGGTCTGTTCATCCTTCTGCATATTCTTTCGCTGCCGGTTTGAACTGGGATGTGAATGAATTTGTAGAATTTATCAGACTTCATTATGTCTATTAACCCATCCCCGAAGCGATTCAGATGCTGGGGGTTTATCATTCCAAGACGAATCTTAAAATTGCCGTCAATATCCGTTAGACTTTCTAATAGAGTTGGAAGGTCCGTCCCAATGTCTATGCCATACGCCCCGCTGTCCATACCGGTAATTTGCATCTCCTTTGCTCCTTTTTTTAATCCCTCTTCTATCCACATCCGTATGGTTTTTGGCTGATAACTTTTCAGAAGGGGCCTCGCCAACTTCGTCTGACAGAAGAAACAGGAACCAGTACATCCCTCTTGTATAGGAACACGCAATATCGGCGCGGTTATCTCACGAACCTTCCCGGTTTTTCCAACATCTTCAGTAATCCACATCTCTCTTCTACGAATAGCCGCCTCCACCGCCTTTCCTATCCTCCCGAGAGCGCCCGGAGAAATAACTACTGGATTTTTTATCTCTCTGATTATCCTTTTTTTGTTCACATAAATACAACCGGCTATTACGAATGGCTTTGTTGTTCTTTTCATTCTCTCGAATATCTTGTTTTCGGTTGGTCCTTTAACTGTGCAGGTATTGAAAACTATGACATCAGCCTCGTTTTCGTTTTCCACTAATTCGTGCCCGATATTGCGCAATATTCCCTTAATTATATCGCTGTCTGCCTGATTTAACGTGCAACCATACGTTTCAATATAAACCTTTGCCATTTTTACATCCCTGTTCCTTCTATAATAATCAAACAACATTCTAAAGAAAAACATTCTAAAGAAAAGGTATAAAAAGGTGAAATAATATAACCAAAATAACATAAAAAGGGAGGAGATATAATGAATGAAAAAAATACAAGCGAAGAACCCATGAGCCAAGGCACTGTTGCAATGATAGCTGCTATCATGCTTGTCATTGGGTTTGGCCTCGGGTATTTTGTATTTGGAGGGAGTACTCAGCAGACTAACAATACCATCAACACAACAACAAACAACAATTTTGTCTTCGATCAAGCAAAGGTTGATGATATAACGAATACCTTCAAGGATTATTTCTATGTGTACAGCAATGGCGAAGCTACTGCGAATCTTGTGTATAATTCCTACCAAGAGGATCCTAATTACATAACACTTGTTTACACCCTGAACGGCCAACCTTTTAAGGTAAGCATATCAAAGGATTACAAGTATCTTTACCCAAACATAATTAGCTATGATGATTTCAAGCAGCAGGTCTCGGAGGCAAAGGCAAGCTTGGAGGAGGAAAAGAAAGCAGAAGCGCAGGAGATGCAAAAAACGGAAAAGCCCACGGTCCTTCTTTTCGTCATGAGCTTCTGCCCATGGGGAAATGTTGCAGAGGATGCGATGGCTCCCGTACTTAAGACACTTGGTAGTGCAAACGTTTCTTTCGAACCCGTGTTTATATTTTCCAGGGTTGGTGATGGAAGCTGGAGATCTTTACACGGGCCACAAGAACTCAATCAAGATGTAAGAGAAAAAATAATCTACAACTTATACGGTCCTGATAAATGGATGGAGTATGCGGTTAAGGTGAATGCCAGATGCAACTATACAAATGCAGACAACTGCTGGAAGGGACCTGCCGAGGAGGTTGGAATAAACGTAACCGAGGTTGAAGCACATTTCAATAACGCAACGGAATACAACGCTATCCTAGAACGAGATGAAAGTTTAACTAATCAATATAGGGTTAGCGCGTCTCCGACTTTGATAATAAATGGAAAAGTTATGAACATAGCAAGAACTCCGGAATCGTTCAAAAGTGCTATCTGCAGCGCATATCTGTCGGCTCCAGCAAGCTGCAACGTAACCCTAAGCGCGCAAGGACCGCAAGCGTCTGGAAGTTGCGGCTGATTTTTTATTTTCTTTTTTGGTTTTCCTGTAGGGTTTTTCTATGCTCGGTGTTATAGGCGGGAGTGGATTCTATACATTGGAAGGTAAAACAAAGAAAAGCGTAGTTAAAACTCCATACGGCGAGGTAGATAGCGAAATCTCAGAAATATCAGGAAAGAAGGTAGTGTTTATATCGAGACATAAGAAAGACCATAGCGTACCTCCTCACAAAGTGAATTACAGAGCAAACGTATATGCGTTGAAGATGCTCGGTGTCACTAATATTATCGGGATATACGCTACCGGCATAATATCATCGTACAAACCTGGCGATGTAATACTCGTTAAGGATTTTATTGGTCACTGGACGCCGGCTACCTTTTTCGACGATTTTAGCGATGGAATGAGGCATACTGATTTTTCTGAACCATATCATAAGGGATTACAAAATTTAGCTGATGTGATAGCAAAGAAAAAGGGAATTACTCTGAGAAAGGGCGGTATAATCGCGACAACTCACGGCCCAAGATTTGAAACAAGAGCAGAGATAATGGCCATTAAGAGATTAGGCGCAAACCTTGTTAGTATGACCCATTCTTACGAAGCAGCGTTAATAGGAGAATTGGGAATTCCGTACGTCGCTTTCGCTGTTGGAACAAATTACGCGTGCGGAATAAAAAAAGGAAAGCTTACAAGCGAAGAGGTTATAGAACATATGAAAAAGGCAAAGAAAAAATTACGCACACTTATAGATGGTTTTATTGAAATTCTTTAGTGCATTCTTTTATATCATAAACAACTACATTTAAAAACCTAATCTTACACATATAATACAAAATAAACTATTTAGATGGGTGAATATATGCCAGATGTAAAAGAGGTGGAGAAAGGTAATAAAGAAGGAAAAGAAGCTAGAGGAGGGTTACTTCCAAGGTTTGGAAAGGGTGTAAAAAACACAGTCCTTCATCCAGTTGATACTGCTAAAAATATCGGAAAAGAAATTAAGAGATTTTTTTGGACAGGCGAAAAATATGAAAAGGATGAAAATAAAGAAAAGGATGATGTCAAGCAACCTACGGAATTACAATCAGCAGGAAATCCTGTAGAAAAGGGTAATACATTACTAGACCAAAATGCATATTCCGACTTTCTTGATAGATTTTTGGATGACATCGAACGAGGGTATTCAAGAACAGGAAACCCAAAGGATGCTCTTTTATTTCGTCAGACAATATGCTCTCCTGATAATAAGATTTTAGAGGGAATAAAAAATCCATCTCCTTCTATGCTTACCCCACTCGAAGAGATAAATCCAAGATACAGAGTCAAGATGATAAGTGTAAGAGAGAATCTCGCAGAGAAACTTCAAAAAAATGAACAAATCAAACTCAGTCGTGACGAATTGGATGTAATCATAACTACTATACTGAATTATGAGGAGCGTAGAGATGCTAGAGATGCATTTCTCACGTATATTATTGAGACTGGAAAAACCCTTAGGAATCCGGACGAGGTAGGAAAATTTGTAGGGAGCGTTCTTTACCAACTTACTACTTCATCTACAACAAGAGATAAACCTCCAGAGGAAGCGAAGTTTGCGAGAAAACTCATGGACCATAAGCTGGCTTCTAACCATCTTGAGAAGATAACCAGACCAATAGTAGAAAATGCGGTCAATGAATTAAAAGACCAACTTAAAGGTAAATTAGCTCCACTATTTACACCTAAAGCATATCGATATCTTGAAATGCAGATCGTGTATTCCTTCCTTCAAGCAGTTTTCTCTGATCAAAAAACCATCGAAGATCCAAATAGTATAGAAAGCAAGATGTGGAAGGAGTACGCACCAGATGTAAAACCAATAACGGAAAAGATAGAAAAGATGGTGGATAAAGTTCGCGCGTTTTCAGGTTTTTCTCAAATAGATGCAACGGAGCTAGAAAAATTACTCGAGAAAAGCGAATCTGAAAAAATAGAAAAGGAAATAGAAGCGATAGTCACTGCTGACGAAAAAACAAAGACCGAACTTCTACAAATAATAGAGAATATAGGTAAGTTGTATGAAAGAAAACTTGGTATTTTGAATAGTGAGGAGTATAAGAAAATTTTGAAAAAAACCTACGCACTTGGAGAAGAGGGAGAAAAAGCAAGAAATGAAGAGCTTCCTAGCTTTAAAATCAACGAATTAGACCCGATAGATGCTGATTTGGACAAGCTAAAGGACAAGCTAAAGAACCTATCTTTTAAAAAGCATGTTGGGGTGGAGATAGCTAAAGATGTTATTGAAAAACTCAAGAAGAGAGAAGTAGATATGTATGGAATAACGGAAGATCAATTCATTATAGCCACTATAGTTTATGAAGGTGGCATGAGTAAAATTAGAGAAATAGAAGATAGCATCGAAATAAAAGCACCGAGGAAATGGTGGATAAGATTTAAGGAGTTTTGGGCAAAGGGGGTAAAAGGATGGGTGAATCTTGAGGGATTAAAAAAACATGAGAAAAAGTATATTAGAGCAATCGGAACGGTATTAGAAGTTGGCGCAAACGCTGTTCTTTTCCCAATAAAGCTTTCGTGGAACATTGCAAAGTTTATTCTTTGGGACCTTAAGTTTAAAGACACGCAACTCGGCATATTTAAGAAAATATGGATAAATCTGAAAAATGCTAAAGAAGTAGTATACACTGAGAACAAAAAACCCCTTACAAAGAGAGGATGGATTGCAACCGCCCAGATAGCAGGAACGTTGACTGCGCTTCTTTGTTTCATACCTGAGTGGAGGAATCAGATTCATATCAAACCTCAGCACTGGAAAAAATACGAATTGGCGTATCCAAATTTCAAGGCAAGCCCATTTGCTGAGAATGGAAAAGGATGGAGCATTTTAAATCAACAACAGGAAGAAAGAAGAACGCCTGTAAAAGAAAATTACTTAGTCAGTGCTCTTCTTAGAGGAGATAAAACTGAAGAAACAAGCGAACTCATACTTTGGTCCTTTTATGCAGATGTTAATCGAAATAATGTAAGAGAGAGATTAGAGAAATTAAAGGGCCAACTCGAATGGCTTCAGGAACACCCAGATGTTATAAAATTTTTCACAGAAAGAAGATTCTTGATGGAAGTAGGTAAAGTCGAAGAGCCTATAAACTTAGAAAAGTACAAAGAATCGGAAGATGATATTAAAACAAAAGGTTGGAAAATAAAATTGAACTACCAGGACAAAAAGATAGTTGGATACAAATTAGAAAGGGATGGATTTACCAATATCAGCGCAAATAAGGAAAAATTCGTGGCCAAAAAAATAGAAGATAACTTAAAGCTTAACAAAGTAAAAACAGAAGAGTTTGTAAAATTACTTATATGGAGAGAAGAAAAAAAGAATATAAAAATAGACAAGAACTATCTTGAAAAAAATTGGAGGGAGTGGGTAAAAAAATACTACTTGATTCCGAGAGACGTCGAAGGTTATATGAATATTGGGATAAGGAAGCAGGAGAATATAGAATTTCTTTTAGCAAATCCTGCGGTTGTTGAATGGTTAAAACCAAAAATTACAAGAGGAATGGACCCGTTCTATATAAACCCAGGAGAAGTTGAAAATATAGTAGAAAAAATACAAGCTGAAATAAGAACACGCCAAAAAGTTGCTTCAATAACCCCTATACTTCCGTCTGACGAGACAGCGAAGGATATATTTGCTGCTGTATTAAAGATGGCACAAGATAAAAATAAAGTTGAAGACGTCAAAAGCGAGTATGCCACAAATAAAGCACGGAAAAAGTTAATGGAAGTGCTTGGAGATAATTGTCCTGCAAGCGACGAGTTGAAAGACTATGTTATGGGAAAAGTAGACGTAATTGATATGAACAACAAACAGAAGCAAACTAGCCCTACACCTCCTAGTCAACAGGAAAAGGTAGAAGTGGCACAAATTACGTTAGAGACCGGGGGAGAATATAAGATAACATTCGAGCACACAGATATATTCGATGTTCTATTAAGTTTCAACAGTTCGACAGCAACAAAGAAAATCGTTCCTGGAAGGGTAGACGATTTCGTTAAAGAACTAAAAGAATATAATGAAGAATATAATGGAAACATTAAAGAAGACTTTAATGCGGCAAATGGTAAAATGTTGAATTGGGCTGAAAAGAAAGGTTACCTCATGAATGGAATTAAGACAGTAAGTTCAGAATCAATAGAGGCGCATGCAGAGAATATCGATTTGAGCAAATTTCCATTTATAGAAGGAGTTCTCGATGAGCTGTTCGATGAAATGCAGAAACCGCAGGGGAAGAATAAAGGGAAGGATAAAGGGAAGGATAAAGGGAAGAACATGCAGAAGGAGAATGTCAGGATGATCGATGAAAACACGAAACAAAAAGTAAAAACTTATATAGCGGGCCTGATAAATAAAGCAAAAGAAGAGATGAAAGAAAAAGGAATGTCGAAGACGGCTGAGGATTTGGGCATTCGTTTTGATGAAAGCGGTGATGTATACACCACAGACGCAACTAAAATTAAAACGACTGTAGAAGACTATTTGGAAAAACTACCAGCATCCGCACCAGCGCCGATAGTTAGCGAACAAAAGACAGTACAACCAGATAACAACCAAAAAACATTTGTAACAAAGCTCGCTGGTGGTGTAGAGATTCGTAAGGACGAAAAGGAGAAGTACTATGCAAAATTTAGTAACGAAGAAAAGATGTATCCTATTGAAGTGACTCCACTAGAAGTGAGAGAGAAAATAAAACAGATGTCAAACTACACAATATATAATGGGACTATGACAATGACTAAAGTAAAAGAAGGAGAAACTGAAAGGCCGGTTTATAAAATTAAGGTAAAAAATGATGGGGGATATTTCGGCCGTGCTTACGATGCCTATCTCACTATCGATTCAATAAAGGAAAAAGGGAATATTAGGCTTATAAAGGAAGAAAGAATAAAATAAAAGGTTAGATAGAGAGATACTTTGCCAGAAGGGGTTTAACGCTAACTTCAGAAACAGGAGATGGTATGGTGTCTGTTACAAAAATCCCATCGCATACTGTCTTCAATCTTTCAAGAGAGTCCTTAAGAAAAAGCCCGTGAGTTGCCGCGCAGAAAATTTTGTTTGCTCCTCCTTTCTTTATGTTTTCTACAGCCTTAATCATGGTTCCTCCAGTAGAAATCATATCATCTAGAATTAGGATGTTCTTCCCTGCAACTTCGAAATTGCGTTCTAGGGATTCTATCTTGCGATACGTTTCCTTCCCTGAAATATACTCCCCTCGCTTTTTTTCCATGCTTTTCCCACCAAATTTCTCTACAAGATAGTTTGCCCCAGCATCCGGGCTTATCACTTCTATCTTTCCCACCTTCTTCCTTGCATGCTCGATGAGAAGTTTGTTTGCCGATATATTTTCAATCTCCAGCCCTCCATATATTGCAGTCCCTTCCCTCTTCATAAAATGACAGTCAATAGTTACGAGTTTTTTCGCGCCGGCGTGTGAGAGCATGTTGCATATGATTTCTGCACTGAGCGCTTCCCCTTCCTTGAAGATTTTATCCTGCCTGGCATATGGGAGATAGGGAGAGACGAGAATAGTTGACGCGCCAACGTTTTTTAAGGTAGAGAGCATGAGAACTGCCTGGATGAGAGAGACATCTTGGTCTGGATAAAGACGGTGAAATAACACGGTCTCTTCTCTTTTCATACCCGGAAGTCTTACGTAGTTGTCTCCGTCAGGAAATCTCTTTATTTCTACATTTGGCTCCAAAAGATCCGAGAAGTTTGGTGATACGAATCGCATGATTTTCTATGACATATCGTATTTTTAAAACTTAATATACACTTTTACTCATTATGGATGACAGAGAAAAAGCGATAGAATACATAATAGAGAAATTGCTTGAGGGTAAAACGGATATCTTTAAGTTAAAGAAAGAGGCTGCCGAAAAATTTTCCCTTACAGGAGTAATAAAAAATTCTGAGATTCTCGGAAAGGGAAGGGAAAAACTGCCCAAAAACATCCTGAGGATGCTGCTGAAAAAACCAACAAGAACAATCTCCGGCGTGACGCCAATAGCCGTAATGATAAAACCAGAGGGCTCCTGCAAACACGGATGCATCTATTGCCCGTTCACCGGAAAGGCTGCAAAGAGCTATACTGGGAGGGAGCCTGCTGCACTCAGAGCGATACAGGCAGATTTTAAACCCGAAAAACAGGTAGAGAGCAGATTAAGACAGTATGAGGAGATGGGCCATCCAACGGACAAGTGCGAGATAATAATAATGGGCGGAACGTTTCTCGAGATGCCTAAAGATTATAAACAAGAATTTATCAAAAAAATTTATGACACCCTAAACGGTAGGATTGCGAATACTCTCGAAGAAGCAGTCAGCGCAAACGAAACTGCAAAACACAGGGTGGTTGGGCTAACTATCGAGACAAGACCGGATGTATGCGGAGAAAATGAAATAGATGAGATGCTGCGTTATGGTGGGACTAGGGTTGAATTAGGCGTTCAACATCCAGATAACGAGATATACAAAGCACTTGAGAGGGGGCACTCTGTTGAAGATGTTATCAAAGCAACCGCCCTTCTGAAAAATTCTGCGTTTAAAGTGTTGTATCACATAATGCCTGGGATACCCGGCTCCGATCCTAAGAAAGACATTGAGATGATAAAGAAGATTTTTGATGATGAGAGATTCAGACCGGATATGCTTAAAATCTATCCGACACTAGTAGTCGGAGAAACAAAACTTTATGATATGGTAAAGAAGGGAGAATACGCCCCGTACTCAACTGAAGAGGCTGTAGAAGTCATATCCGAATTTTACAGATACATACCTGAGTATGTAAGAGTGATGAGAATTCAGCGCGATATCCCTGTAGGCCTCATAAACCTAGGAGTAAAAAAGAGCAATCTAAGAGAACTCGTTGAAAAAAGGATAAGAGAAAAGAAAATAATACCGAAAGAGATACGTTCGAGAGAGTTAGGGCCTGCCGGAGGATACTATAACGAAGAAGATTTTTTCATAAAAAGGCTTGATTATACCGCAAGCGGTGGAACAGAAATCTTCTTATCATGCGAGAATGAAGAAAAACAGATAGCGGGTTTTTTGAGGCTGAGAATAAATGGTTCAAAAAGCCATAGAAAAGAATTGGATGAAACGACTGCTCTGGTAAGGGAATTGCATGTGTATGGCAACGAGGCTGGTATAGGAAAGGAAGGGCCAGTCCAACATAAAGGAATAGGTAAAAGGCTCTTGGAGAATGCTGAAAATATTGCCAGGGAAGAGCTTGATATGAAAAAAATGGCGATAATCAGCGGGGTTGGTGTAAGAGAGTATTATAGAAAGTTTGGTTATAAATTAACAGGCCCGTATGTAATAAAATTACTCTGAGCAAATTTAGGAAACTTTTACACTAAGACTCTCTTCTTCTTTAAAGCTTTTCAGTATTTCGTCCTGCTCTTTGAGAAGAGCGAGATATTTCTTCTGTAATTCAGCAAATTCTTTCTCTTCATTTTCTGAAAGTTCCATTATCTGCTTCTGCGCATTCTTCCACTGAAGATGGGGAGAAAGTTTTTCTATGTTTGAAATATTTATGAGTAGTTTATCAGCAGCTTCTGCAGAAACCCAGACCTTTTTGTTCGCTATTACAAATGGTACCTCTCCTTTCACAGGTGGATGTGAGGAGAGCATCCCACCATCTGCTGAGATGGATGCAGATATTCCGAGGCGATTGAAGATTGCGGCAATCTTTTCATACAGTTCCTTGTCGCATTCCTTGCCACGCCCCCTAAGATGTATAATTTCTTTTATCTCTCCTTTCTTTAACGCTTCAGCAAGCTTGTACTTTATATCCTGGTCCTTTACCTTAGATATGAGTATAAGTAATTTCGCTAGGTTTTCCCGCTCTTCATAATTCTTTTTGAGGAGAGCTCCTCTTTCTTTTAGGAGTTCGTAGATAGGACCGTTCTTCGCCTTAATAGCCATTATCTGCTCAGAAAGGGAAAATGTGGACAGTTTGCTATCCAAGTCTGAAATTCTTTCTTGATAAATATAACAAAATATTATGCCTGCGTTTTTAAGCATGGAAGAACGGTCAAGGAGTAATTTATTTATTTCCTCTAATGCATTTGAAATAGTATTAAAATTCGTGGAATAGTCTTCTCTGTTTCCATCTTTATTATTCATGTCCGCGGCTTGTACCTGAAGATGCGCTCTTCTGAGTCCGAGTTCTAATTTTTTCCTTTCCAGTTCTAAAACCTCTACGATATCTTTTATCGTTACTTCCATATGATCGCCCTAAAATCTTTGGGAGGATAAATAGTACAACGAAAGAAACTAATAAAAATATTAGCGCCGCGCTCAGGCATGGGTGAAGGAATGGTGAGCCCTCCCCTTCTCGCCCCTCGCCGTTGACGGCATTTTTCTCATCTGGAACTATAACCATCTCCTCCTCCATCTCTTCGAAAGAGTTGTCGAGCTTCTGCGCATAAACAAAGAGACGATACGCTGTCCCTTTATCTGGATTTTTTTTGTTCAACATAAAGAGCGCTTGCGAGCGATATACGTTTCCCCATAACGACTTTCTACTCTCGTTTGATAGAACTGAAAGCGCGTTGTTTAGCTCGTCATCAGACATAGAAAGGAGATCAAGTTCTGCTGTGTCCATCGCATTTACATATGTAGCTTCAACTATCGCTGCTCCGTAGAGTTCGCTTGAATATAGTTTTTTTGCTATGGCAAAATGCGATTTTGTATCATCTGAATGTTCGAGCTTTTCAGCCTCTGCAATCTTCCTTTCCGCGAGTTCTTTCCATGCGCTTTCGTTTATCCTTTGCCCATCAGAATTCCTTTCAGCAACCTTAGCAAGGCTCTTAGCAACGTAACACCATGCATCTGCATACATAAGAGAATTATAAACAGCATACTTCTCTTCTACAAGAAGATTGTCCGATATCTCTGTAGAATTAAGCTTATCAGTTGCCCACCCAGTTCGTAGGTCGGAGCCTACGACCCACTCGAGGTTTGTTGTCTTCATCTCTGGTCGCTGGATGGATGATAAACAATCAACCACCTCGTTTCTCTTTCCCTGAAGATCAATATCATCCGCAAAAACAACATTTATTGTTGATATTTCGATGTAATTCAAAAAAGCGTCATTTGCGGCTGTAAAGTAATACCCTAAATCTATGATATCAGACTGTTCATCTATAACTTCGCTAAAATAGGTATTTATCCACGCTGTATCGGAATTTCGCGGCATGTTGTTAAGGGAATAATTTTCAAGTTCGATCATCCTATAAGCGATATCTTTAAAATCGGTAAGCTTCTTTTGTTCTGAAATTGGAAGGGGAGCGGTATTCTCAGAGATACGCGATTGGAACGTCGGGGTTTCTCTCTCAGATATGGTCTTGTTATAAAGCATGAAATCTATTATTTTATTGATCGTGTCAGTTTGGAGGATCTCTATATTATATTTTTTGCTAACCTTCTTTAATGTTATAAATTCATAAACGTTGTTGAATGGTGTTATAAAATATCTCATGCCATTCTCGGCAGACGCCTTTGCCTTCTCGTAAAGCCCGCCGACTGCTCCTATGGTTCCATCCGGTTGAATTGTTCCTGTGATTATCGTATCGTTCCTGATGGAAGCATTTTCAAAAAGTGCGTACGAAAGAACAGCGATTGCTGCTCCTGCGCTTGGTCCATCTATGTAATCACCTGATGGCAGTTCGCTGAATGAAACCAGAACATCGCAGTTCTCATCGTCGTTTTCAGAGATAGTCCTCGCATAGTTAATAGCGTATTTTATTGATTGCTGTGTGGAAACGCCGGCATACGGAAAAATACCTATGTATTCCTTGCCAGAGCCAGGAGTTGCCTTCACAGTCACATTAACAAATCCTCCGCTCTTACCTACAACAGCCACTAATGGATGGGTAAGCTCGCCAGAGCAAGCCGGAAAAACAACCGAAGAGAAAAGCAGAAATGTTAAAGAGAGTAACGCCCAGAATGCGAAGAAGCGGAATGGTAGTCTTGCCATGCGTTATAACCTCTTTACAGCAAGAACCCCTCGTTCTGTCTTAAAGAATTCGTAGCCTTCCGAAAGGTAGAGTTTTTCCAGTTGGCTTCCTGCTTCTTTTATATATTCAACTATACTTCCTTTTGGGAGGTCTTCATAGAGATAAGCAATAGCGTAAGAGAAGTTTTTTGAAGAAGCTACCTTTTCTCTTTCCTTAAGCAGAATCCTTCGTATCCCCCTTCCCTCGTACATCAAAAGGACTGCGGGGTCCTCCAAATAAATCGCATTGTAATTGCGGCCGGTTATAATTTTCTTTTCTGGGTCAAAACCTGCGGGCCAGCCAAGCCCTACACCGACGAGCATTCTGTTCACGTAACAGCCAAAACTCATTCCATATTCTATTATCTTACCGACCTCATTTTCTGTGACTTCGAATGAGCATTTTCGCATTACCTTTACAGCGTCTTCTATGTCTTCTGCATCGAGCTTTTTAACCTCTACCTGATCCTCATCGAGAAGATGAAGAAACTCTTTCTTCTCCTCCTTCTCCTTAGTATCTGGCAAGATTGTTTTTTTCTTTTCTTTTTTTGTATCCACCTTTTCTGTAAACTCTACATTCATTTATACACCACAACCTCAGCATATCAGATAAAGCGCGTGTTACATGCAGGACATCGGGTAAGAAATACCTCACTCTTATACCCACATATAGGACATATGTAATAAGTTTTTTTAGCCCTTTCGTATTCTGCTTCGAAATCGTAACCACAGTTGATGCATTTTTTTGCGTCTAGTTCATTAAGCGTTCCGCATTTCGGGCATTTTATCCTGAACATAGATTTTATGCGCACGCCGCATTTCGGGCAGCGTTCCATATCAAGCGTTATATCGGCGCCGCAATTTGGACATTTTCTTTTTTCTCCGCTTAGAGCGCTCCTTCCTTCGCCGCCCTTAAATATATTCTTTATTAGGTCAAGCAAGCCCATATACTCATTCCTCAACAAAGGTACAATCTACATCATAGTTTCTGACCGGAACCGCTTGCATTCCGCAGAACCCACTCGGTATAGTGCCTCCGCCTCCACAGCTCGCGCCCTCCATACCAGTAGCAGGGAAAACTATTGGAGTGGTACTTCCACCTTGGATGATCCGTTTGTTATACGAATACTTTATGCCTTCTGGAGTCTCTAGACAACAGATGTTCGGTTTTTTCAAACCGGCAAGAACATCCATGTATAAGTCTGAAGATATATAAGAAGAATCGTAGCGCACTGTTTTTAACGACCCGTTATAATATTTGTATGTGCAGTCAAAATATCCAGGTGTTTCGTTGCATAACCTACACGGTTCGAGAACAATTCCCGTAGGACAGGTCCATTCCGTTCCTCGGGGATAGCTACCTTCGGGGACGGTACATTCGATGCCGTTCTCACATTGTTTGTTACATAACCCTGCTGTTTTTTCGTACGCGGTGCAAATGGTACAGTTAACCGACTCCACTGCTTGAACTAACGAGTAGATTACGATTGGTTGGGGATTCACGAATGTATCGAACCCCTTTTGAACAGCACAAAACATTTCGCCCTTTACTCCCGGGCCCCTCGTTGTATCCACTATTCCCATCCCTCCGGTAGGCAACCTGCCGCGAACCGGCATCCACACTATACCTATTATTCCTGCGTCTTTGAGCTTGTCCTGATTGCTCGCCATATTGCGAAGAAGGCTTTCTGTAACATCAGAATTCCAGAAGCCCTCTCCTGTTGTATAGAAATTTAATACAAGCGATGGCTTTCGCGTTTTTTGAAGCACTGTCCTGCTGAGCGATGTTAGATGTTTCGTAATTCTTTCTGAAATATTCTCATCTAGAACTAACTCTGGCCGCGTCGATGTGATGAGCGGTGGAGAATAGTCAAATGCGACAATGTCTATGTCCTTTCTTAATGCAGGATCTGAAAATAAAGAATCGAGCGTGGCGTTGAATCCCTCATCGCTGTATGGTGATGTTATGCGAACTGCTGTCAGACATCTCCAGCAATGTGTGCGTATTATTGCCGCCCTTTCCGAAATTGTTGATAACTTCTCCTCTGAGACTGCTGTTGGTGCACCTTGGACGCTATCGACAATCGTAATAACAGTTCCCATGTCGCCAAAAAGCCTCTCGAAATCGTACTCATCGTATTGTATTAGTTTATCCGATGTCGATATCGTCTTGTTCCAATTGCTGCTATCGCTCATATCAATAATCGGCAGAACGCCTGCCTTCATATAATCGCCAAGGCGCTCTTTCATAAGAGATGCCTCTGGCACAGTGCGTGCTGCGCCTGTTCCTTGAATTATTCTTTCAAAAAGTGTTTCCTCTTTAACAAGGGAGATTCCGTTATACTCGTCCAAATCTGTAATATGAGGCGCAAAGCACGTGAAGTTGTGAAAGAATTGAATTCCCATCCCATCCCCAAACTTGAAATCACGAGAGCATTCGCAAAGTCGCGTTACTGGGTTTCTTTCTACTTCTGTTGAATGAAGAGGACTCTCTTTTATCTCAACCATCGGCATATAGGCCCAGTCCTTTGCGCTTATATTCTGATAAGCAAGCGTTGAGATGGTACAAGGTTCGCACCAACCATATTCCTTGAGCGCAGGCAGTCCGGCTGCTTTATCATACTTGCAGCTACCAAGCGTGTCTATGGTCGGTTCGTAGAAAAGGATAATTTTTTTTGGATAAAGGAGAAGGAAAGAAACATGACTGTCACCCCCTATGGGATGAGAATCAAGTTCGGCGGTGCTCGTGCCATCAGCGTTCGGTTCTGGAAAGCCGAAGAAATTTCTTTCCCTTAGTTTCTGTGCTGCAATAGAACTAATAGTATACCTACCGCCAGCATACGTATCGCTGCTGTCCAGTCTTTTGTAGGCGAGAACCCATGGCATGGATGAAAGGATAAGCTCACCATCATCAATACTACCCTTTAGTTCCCGTGCGGTTGCATTCATCCTTGCCTCAAACATGGGAGCGAATGCATCCATTAAATTCTGCCAGGTTGTTCCGTTCGGCGGGCCGATTTCAACAACATCGTACCAGCTACCGCCAAGCCCACACCCTTGGATAAACTTTGTGTACTGTGGCTCGTTTACAAAGCCGTAACCAATAACAGTTCTGTCCTTCCATTTTATTCCCAAGTCCTTACCAAAGAAAACAAAACCTCCGGCAGGCGGGTATACTTCTCCATGTGTCATTTCAAGAACTGGGCAGTCAACCTCTGTTGTATCGTCATTATCTCCATAAAACCACGTGCATTCTTTTTTTGGCTTTTTTTCTATGCTAATATTAGCAGGCATCTTTGTAAGCGAAACGTCCTTGCTTACAATCTGTTTATCGTTCTCAAAATCGAGAACGCCCCCACCCCCCTCCTCACACTTATATTTACCGAGATCATTCCCGCTGAAATCGCACCACTCTCTTCGAAGCTCGCATCTGTAGTCCTCGCCCATATCGCCGCAATCTCCGATGCAACCAAGCACCCACCAATCCTTAGAATAATCGCCACATCCATTTTTAGGATCTTTTTCTTTAACCTCCATTATATCCTCAGCATCATAGTCATCCAACTCTATGCTTATCTTCGCTAAATTTACGGTAACAGGCGCGTAATTTATAGTTGGAATTTCTCCTTTGGCAGACTGCGCAAAGTTAGATATAGGTGAGCAAACGACAATTCTATCTCCGGTTATGTCTGTGAAATAATTACAATCTCCAAAAAATTCAGAGCCGTCATTTAGTAGGTTCGTGCCGCGAGAGTAGAAATCGAACGAACATGTTCCTGAATAGCACTCCTGACCATTCGTACATTCAAAAGGCGCCCTCCCTGTACCGTATATTTTATCAAAATATGTGACAGTAAGCCATTTCCTATAAAATTCTCTATCAAGTTTTCTATAATTATCACTTGCGCTCCACTGCTCTCCTCCCAAGCATTTGCCGGAAGGATTTCAACTTTAGCTGTTCCTTCTTCTGTTGCGATTACGCCCGGAGCAACCTTTGGTTTAAAAAGAAAATCTCCACAAACCATGGCCGTGCAATCAGGATTAAGACAACTGTTAAGTTCCGCATCTGTACAGATAGGAATAAGATAGGTGTTCTCCCCAATCGTAACGTTGCAATGGCCCTTTGTACCCGCGGCTTCATTATCACAAGGACCGTTTGTGCGCTCTATATATTCCGGCATGAGTTGAGCAGTTGTCATATTTAGGAGAACGCATCCTTGGCTTATGTTGGCCTTTGCACAACAACCTAGTTTTGTAACTGGTTTTACACATCCAGAAACCAAGAGTAGCAAACCAAGAATCACGAAAGCCAAAATAAACCTTTCAGTTTTGCATTCCATTATATCACTTTTGTGACAAGTTTTACAAGCTCATACGTGTCTCCGCCCAAGATAGACGAGATGTATCGAATGAAGATGAGAGTAATAAACAGAGAAACAAGCGGGTGGACTATCAAGGAGATGTACGTCTTAGAGAGTTCGTTAACAAGATTTCCCATAGAAAGTACAGAAAGACCGGTTCCTGTTCCAGACCTTTCCACTGTGGTGATGATAGAAGTAGCGCTAGACATCGTTGGATAACAATATTGCTGCACGTTAGGGGGTGGGGATTCTGGTATTGGCGTAGCAACAAAGCCTGGGTCTAAAAGAACGAAAACAACCGGAAAGATAAAGTATAAACCTATCCCGAGACTCATGAATAATGCGCCCACACCACGAGTAAATTTAAAGCTACGCAACACAAGGCCAAACGGAAGGAATATGTTTAGCATTGTTCTCTTTATGTATAAAAGAAGGAAGGATTGGGCGTTTAACGATATCAAGAGAACGGTTGCGAGATTATTTACTATTCTTCTGCTCTCTGCGTCCCTATAAACATCGCTAACCCAATTTCCTTTAAAGACTGTTATGCCTAATGCGCTAATGTCGAGGTTTAGGAGGGTGAACAAGCTCCAGGTTTCCGCTCCTGTCGTAATCGTTTTTTGCACATTTGCAATCTGCGCTGCCCGTTCTTGTATTCTACATATTCTTATAGCATCGAATGCATCGCTTAGAGAGTTTATCGCTTTTGGCCCGCCCTCGCACGACATTTCTCCATGTATGAGAGAACCAGCAAAACCTATCACTCCAGGAGAGCCACCAACCCCTTCTAGTATGACAACTAAAAATATCACCATAAAGGCAGTCGCCACTGCCTGAAGAATCTCAGATTTTGCCTCCCGCTCTATTTCTTTCATGTCAAAGGCGCGCGCAATCATAAGAACTGCATTGTAGAATATAACCGTAGTAACAACAGCGATGATTGTGAGCGGTAGCCAAGTAGCAACCCACTCAACGCCGTGCTCGCCATAAAAATCAAATATAGATAGGAGAGGGAAAAACATCAATCACACCATTTGCATTATTCTACTTAAATCTATCTCTTCGCCAAACAGGCGCGCAAGATATGTTGTCGTTGCTATCGCCGCAAGCAAAGCTATCGAAGGAAGGAAAAAGCCTGCGATAAAAGCCAAGCCGCCAAAGGCTATCGCTTCAGCCCCCTTATCCACGCTTGGAAAATATCTATCATATACCTTGTCTTCATCGAAAGCCCCGCCTAAGCTCACCAAAGCTCCAGATGTCTCTGGATACACACTCTCATCGAGAAATTCTGAAAGCGAAGGGTCTGAAAGATATTGATGGGCAGAAGTGCGATTAAATAATGCGTCGTGAGCCATAATATCAAAGACTGCGAGGAAAAATGGATAGACTATTGTAAAGGATATCGCAACCGCAATTAGGATAGAACCCAAACCACGCATGTACGGCATCGAGCGAATAAATATAGCGATGGGGAATAGGAAAAAAGCAAAGCCCTTGTAGACGTAAAGAAGAATCATCAGATAGTTTAGCGACATGAGATAGGACATAAGGACCGAATTGAAAATCATGGTAAGCGCTCCGTTCATAGCCGCATATCCTCCGAATGGAGAGAGGTTATCTCCGGTTTCTCCATAGCCGCATCCTGATAGGAACGGTAAAACCATCACCGCCACGCTACCCCCCGTATCGCCAGCGAGATTTGTGCATTTAAACAACCCCATAGCAGCCAATACGGTATAGCCTTCGAGATGGTAGCGAATAACAGTAAGGGCGTTATGTGAATAAGTAGCAGCACCAACGAGATAAGACTGCGCTGCGTTAAACATAGTGGTTGGCCCGGGATAATTTAATCCAAAAAGTTCTGCGACACTCTTCATGTCGAGTGTGCAGAAAAATCCGAACACGCTGCTCAAAAGCAGAAGAGAAACAATGGAGGCAAAAAGTTGAACTATCTCTGTTTTTGACCACACTGTGAGTTTTGGATTGCTTGTCGCCTCTCCGACCATGAAAACAACTGCTATTATTATGCCTGTCAACACAGCGGCGTACCCGGCCAAAGGGTAGATTACCGAGGTGAGAAAATTCACGAAATCTGGACTACACACGGCTGCTTCTATCATTATACAAACCTCGCAATTATACTTACATCAACCTCTGTACCGAAGAGGGCTGAAAGCGCCCTTAAACCACCTATGAAGAGAAAGAGCGCTACCACCGGACCAAGCGTTGCCTTGAGTAAGACCACCCTAAGATATTTTCTTATGTTTTCTTTCAGACTGGTGTACACACCTATTGCATTATCTTCATTTGAACCGAAGTATGTTCTGCCAGATTCGCAGTCAGCACTGATAGCTTCCGGACTGCCGTTGTAATCCTCGGCAGCCAGGCTTGTTGAAAATTGCTCGTTTAACATGTCTACAAATATTATGCCTGCTGGAAGAAGGATGTATGCTGAGATACTGAATGCAATAAGGAAACCGCCAGCCCCTCTGCTAAACTTAAATGTTCGCAAGATAATGCCGATTGGTAAAAGGAGTGACATAACAAAATCCTTTGAAAGTTCAATGAGCTTTTTGGCTGATGCTACCTCTGCGATTGCATATCCGACTATGGAACCAGAAAGGGAGAAGGGCGCGTTAAACATCGTAAAGCCGCCACAAGCGCTGACAGAATACCCGCCGCCCGCAAGATTGCAAGATTTTGCCTTCGAGGCTTCCTTAGATACGCTTTTATCAGAATCGCTTATACTTTTAAGATACCCCCCAAGCGTTTCCTGCGTATCGTTAAGACTGACTATCGCTGCGTCCTGGATGGTTGGTTGGCCATTTGTCAACGCGCTGTTCTTGGAAATCTCGCTGAGCAATCCGTCCGTTCCGACCAATACAGCCATCATAATTAGAAGGGCAAGAAGCTGAAAGAATTCCTCCCTTCCCAATGCCTTTAACTCTTCGCTTTGTATTCCAATCGCAATGCCATAAACGGCTGCCAATAGGATTGCTGCAATCATAAATGCCATTGCTGCTACAGACTGCCATGCCGCGAATGCAAGCGGAACAAACAACAGCGCAAACAGCAATGTTTTCAAATTCATAATACCACGCTAAAATATCTTTGATATTCCTGGAATCTCTATATCCCCTCCTATCATTCCTGAGAATGTTCTTATGAATATGAGTGTTGCAACTATATTGAAGAGCGGCAGAAGATATGCAGGCACCATCAACTTTGAGACATTCTTTATCTCTGATGTGCCAACCAGCCCTTCCTCGTCTATTTTTGTGTAGGCGCTTGGGTCCTTCATCGGTGCCTTATTTTCTGGTTTGCAAAGCTCCGAGCATTCGGTATTTATAGGCGGGTCATAGGTAAACGACTCTGGAGTTAGGATGCATTCCTCGCATGCACTTCTCGGCGTATAGTTTTTGAAGTCTGCCGGGCAGTTCTCAGGAGCACAACCTCCTGTAGTAAGTTCTGTCGGAAGTCTGGTTCCGAGTATTCTTTTTTCTGGCGGACAGGCAGTACAATTCGGTGGTTGGGGGTTAAGCGCTATAATCTTGTTAATATCCAACTTGCATGTATCTGGGCATTTCTTGCAACTCTCGAGCAGATCCCCTGTTTCTCCATCCTTACAATCCGACGCCATGTTTTCAACTTCTCCGTTCTTTATTCTGCAGTAAGAAGGACAGCCAGGGCATAGGGAATCGCAGGAGCCCGTGTCTGGCATCACCCACACACATGAGGTGTATGCATCAAGGGATGCTGGACAATCCTTTGCTTTTTCGCATTTCTCTCGCTTTTCCTCTTCTATGTGCTTCTCTAGGGTTGGTCTCCAAGTTAGATCGCTTCTTTTCGCAACCCTGCAATCGAATCTAGATTCTAGACAGTCGTCAACGTTGCAATCCGGATTCAGCGGTGGCACTATCTTGCATTCTTGAGGACATTCTAGATATTCTGGTTTTGATGTACCATCTGGGACAAGACGAACTATCTTGCATTTTGCAGGAAGCCTTGCGCATGCACTCTGATTTTCTGGGTCTGCGCATTGCGGGACGGATGCTGGATAAGGAAGTTCCCTGCATGCGGTCGGACAATTTTGCATCTCCCCAAAATTGCAGGAGTATATCATTTTTCCTTCTGCACTTCCATTTGTACCGGGCGCAGATTCGAGTTCTCCCATTATAAGCTCTCTTGCAATTTCTCTATCATCTTCTGTGTCTTTGAATGCTTCGTAAACCTCATTTGGGTCTGTAAGCAAAACATCATCGTAGTAAGCGAGCGGTGGAGAAAGTTGACATTCCGGCGGACAGAGAAACTCTTCCCCCTTCACTGCGTTATCTCCGCTCAAGGTCATGTCAAGGGTCATCCAGTCAAAAAGATACATAGCTGGGAAGAAGAACATCATACCTGCTGCAATTGCGATTAAAAGTCCGCCTGTCTTCCTTGAGAAGAAAAATGCCCGCGCGACTATACCTACTGCGAGGAGAACTGGCCCAACCTTGAAACAGAATTGTTCGATAAAGAATTTCTGGGAGTAGAGCGAGGAGAGCAATCCTGTATAATATTCAAATACTATATTATATCTATCAACATCGAGTATGTAGTTTGCCGCAAGGGGCATGCTCAATCCGATCTGAAGAAGGGGTATCAGCGAGGTTGCGTAAATACCAACGTTTCTACCTACCCATGCGCTCGCCTTCATGTTATTCCTTGCAACATCCCTTACGCCATCCTCTGCACTCCCGATGTAATCATTAAGATAAGCCAAAGAGACTTTCTGAAGACAATTCTCTCCGACTGCGCACTGCATACCTGCAGGCGCGGCAGTATTAACCATGATTGCTGTCAGCGTATCTATGAATCCAACCGCAACAAACAGGATTGCAATTAGCACAGCGTTAGCAATTATCTGGTTAAGTTCTGTCCCTGCCCATGCCTTCAGTTCAGGCATTTCGAAGCCAAGCGCTATGCCATACGCTATGGCAACTAGTATTGTGGATATGATGAGGGCGAAAACAGCAAGTGCTTGCCAGCTTTTAATAATCTCTAGCTGGGCGCTCTCGGTTGTTGTCTGTATGATTTGGGTTGTATTTTGCTGCGCGAGTGAGAAATTGATTAGAATAAGAAAAACGACAATCATAAGATAAACATTTAGACGAAAATCTCTGGAGTTCATTAACCAATCACCCGAAACGGTAGTGGAGGGTGAGCTATGAACGGAGTTCATTAACCAATCACCCGAAGCGCCTTGTTTGCCCCAGTTAGGAATGCTATCAAGATAGCGATGGTTAAGTTAGGAAGGAAGAATGCCTGGGGAATAAGCCTTGCAACAGCCCAAAAGCTATTTTGATCTCCGCAACCTCCGAAATGGTTGTCCTCGATAGCAGTCCTAAATTGATTGCACTCCTCGCTACCTATTATTTCGTACGCTGAAAGGTTAAATGCATACATGAATGGAACAATTAAGTACAATCCTATGGAGAGTGCAATTAACATATTTCCCATCTGCCGAGTAGGTATAAAAATTCTGAATAGAAATGCTATTGGGAGAAGCCATCTTATCACATTCTCGCTTACGAAGCCTAGGAAAAGTTCCTGCATCCTAAGGCTTAACAGCGCTGGAAAGACGAACATGTTAAGCGTGGTGTCATACTGACTTGCAATAACCCTTTTATACGCGCCGGCAGAGGCAGAGAAGGTATTCATCAATGGGATGTTTAACGAAACGGTATATGTCGACCACATCATATAATGTATATTCTCGTCTATGTACCTCTCGGACAGTCTCTGTGCATCACTTTTTGCACCATCTAAAAAGCAGAGTGCCGTTGCAGTCATGTTTTCTCCAGACTCATAGCACGGAGAAGAACCAGCACCTATTTTCTCAAACGTTGTCTTGAAGAACATGTCAACAGCGCTGCATGAGAACAATATTATCACACTAAAACTTATGAGAAGCGCAATAGAAAAACCAAGATGGTATGCCTCATCCTTTGCAAATACTGTAAACGCTGGATTGCCTGTAAATGAACCGAGAAGATATGCAATCGCTATAATGATTACTGTAAATATAATAACCCCGCTGATTAGCGTTCCTTGTTCGGACAATATTATACTTGTTGCATCTGTAATACAGCTGAGCGCAGCGTTTGAGAATGGAGGAATCAATAATAATAAATACAAATATAACAACAAACGTCTCATATCAACCTCTCCACGCCAGCAAGATACCACTCCCCTCCGAGAGCCGTAGATATCGACCTCGCTCCCGATACTGTGATTATTGCTATTAGGATAAAATCTAGATAACCGACAAGGACAACGTTATTCACATTCTGGAGAAAAGGAAGCAATACGTCAGCAACATCATCCGCCCATCCATAACCGATGGTTTCTGCTCCTGCAAGCCACATCACAAGAAGACCAAGTTGAACGAGCTTTACTATCTCTATTATTAGAGGATAAACGACTTGTGCAACAAACGGCACGCATGCGGCGTAAGCTGGCGGAAATACTATGGCAGGAAGACAGACGACGGCACTAAATCCCCATTCGGTAAGCGAAAGTGGAAATCTAATAGCAGGCTGATCGCAGAATATACTTGGGAGTTCCATGAGCCATGAATTAGCGTCAAGTTTGTTGATATTTGGTATAGTAACGTCTGGATAATCTATTAGTTTATTCACCTCTCCTGCAAGTATGACTGAAAATGGAAGAAGAACAATGGCTGCAAGTGAGATAGCAATTAGCGTGTTGCCGGCGCGTCGCGTAAATGGAATTATTCGGATTGCAAGTGCAAGCGGTAATATTATGCTGGGCACGGTGGCATCGAAAAACAGAATGAGAAGCCGCAGGCCTTCGTAAATAAATATCACGTTTGTTAGCCCTTGCGTTGCGCTTCCGAGAGGAATAAGCATTATACTGATACCGGAAAGTGGAGCAGAGGAATACAAAAGAGAAAAGTACCAAAGCGGAACTGTCAGATACGGCCCGTATGATGCGCCTATTCTTATCCTAGTCGCCGCGCGAATGATATTTTTGTAAGCGGTATCATAGCCGCTGGTTTTATTTTCTATCATATTATCTATTATATGAACCGATAAACCTACGTAGTCCTCTGTTCCTGTTATTGCTGTGCTCACTCCTTTTGATGTAATAAAAAGACTGTATATTATTACTACCAATAGCACTCCTGCTACAAGCTCCCTAAGTTCGCTCTTTGTCCATGCGGCAAGCGATGGGCTGGCGAGCATATCGGAAACGGCAAACATGATTGCAATGAATATTGCTGTTATTAGAATGATACCTGGAACTACAGGCATGAGGTCGAGCTGGGTAGCGGCTGCGGATGCACCTAAAATTAAGAGAATGAACAGCCCAACTCGCATTAGACGCATACGATAATTTCTAGTAATATATTTATAAATTTACCAAATGTAAAAAGAACTTATGCGCCATAATATATTGTTTATAATTTTGTTGGTGTCCGCGGTTGTTTTTGCTACAGATGACGCGACTTGTATTATATGCGATATGATAAAAGATAGCCCGCAAGCGAACCTTCTTCTTACCATGGATGAAGGAGCGCATATCATAAATGTTTATGCCTACTATGAAAACTTTAGCAACGTGCCGCCAAGAACATCGATAGAAAAAACCATGCTCTTCGTATACGTCGTTCCTGCGGAAGGGGAAAAGGAGCTACTTAGAATATATACTGACGAGGACGGCAAGGCAACATTCAATTTCTCTAAATATTATGAGGTTGCATATGAGCAGCAGATGGCTTATACGTTCAAATTTATATATTGTCCATTCTGTCATCCTGAGGACCCTGGTTATCCATGTGGCTTTGAAGAATGTGTAAAGAGCGCTGCAATAGAACTACCGCCTGGAATAAGCAAGCCGGAGGATGTTCCTCTTGCTCCGGGAGAAACACCCCTGTCAGAAAGCGAATTGCAACGTCGCTCGTTCCTTCCAACATCAATTACTATTACTTATACGCCGCCCCCAAAGCCGCAAACAGTTACGCCTGCCTTTTGTCTTCCGCTCCTTATAATATTCGCCCTACTCGGAGGCGCTCTCTATTATACTGGACGAAATCCTTTTGCAGCATTTTCATTAGGTGCACCGCGCGCTGGAAGGCACATAAGATACGCACCGGGTAGCCGAGGGGTTTATGTAAGTGGAAAGAGCATCGCCGCAACCATATCTAGCGCGATAAGCGGAGGGAAAGAGGTAAAAGGAGCCGCAAAGGCCGGGGCAGCAAAGGGTGCAGCAGAAGCAAAGGTTGCCAAACAGGGACCAAAAGAAATAGCGAAGGCAACAAAACTTGAGGCCCGAAGAGAGGTGCGCGGCAAAATCGGAGAACTCGCTAAAGGCGGAAGTATACTTGTCGGAGGTAAAATAATTACTGGCGGAAAACCTGGCGCGGGATTAGAAAGAGCAAAAACTGCAATAAAGGGAGGGCGCGAGGTGTTAAGGGGAGCAAAGATGGAATTTAAAGCAGGAATGGAACTAATAAAGAGAGAAGGGGCGAAGGGATACGGGAAACTACTCGGTCAATCGCTTATGAGGGCTGCGGGCGCGATACTCGGTAGTTCTTTCCTTTCAGTATTCGGCGTTGGAAAGCTTGCTGAAAAGATGATGAGTTTCACGACTGCTAGCTATAGATTTGCATCAGTTATGGCAGAAAAACAGGTTGCAAGAGAGGAGATGCAAAAATCTATTAACAAACTTGAAAAGGCGCTAAAGGCTGGGGAAGCGGTCGAAATCAAAATTGGCGGAAAAGTGTATTACGAGGTAGAAACAAAGGGCGGCACTTTGAGAATTGATAAAGAAGCACTGAAGAACGGAGAATTTGTAGGGACACAAATTATTTCAAGAAAGGATTATGTTGAAGAACGCAGATTTGAGGGTGGATATAAGAATGGCGAATTTAGGGAAATACAACTTACTGGGATCACATTCAAAACGGGCAGTGGAGATAAGATGACTACAGCAACATACGTCCCAGTACCATCTAAGGAAACGCCAGCGGGAGTTGGGTATAAACTAGAGCTTAGCGAGAGCAAGATAGGAAGTGGAATAAAGCCTGGCTCTGAGGAATACAAAAACGCGCATAAATTTGTACATCAATTCGCAGGAAACATTATTTCCGCTGAACTAATCCCTAGAGAGTTTGCCAACACAACAATCGGAAAGGGAATAACAATAAGTAGCATTACAAATGAACTTGCGGCTGGAAAATATAAACTTGATGTAGCCATCAAAAAGGTTGACGACGCAGTAAAAAATATGGCTGCAAAGGCATATCTCGAAACAGATAAGAAATTTAATGAAACAGTGGAAAATATATATAAGAAGGTTGAAAAGGAGAACAAGAATTTCCAGAAAGAGAACAAGATAAGCGATAGCGGAATGGCTATGATGATTAGTAACCCGCCGCCTGCAGATAAAACTAAGGAGAATGAAATAAAAGAGCATTATTATCAGGTAGCAAATAAGCAGGTCAGGGAAGAGGGACAGATGCTGCTCCAAGCGAAAATAGAAAAACCGACAGAGGCACAGAAAACTGCTGTAAATGAGCTATTAAATCTCGGTACCGATATTGCCAAGCTCTCGAAAGAAGATGTTCTCAAAAAAGTAGAAAGACAATTATCTGCTCGTGGGTTCGATGAGAATAGTAGAAAGGAAGGACTAGGTGCGGTTGAAAAAATATATCAAGATGCGAAAAGACTCTCGTCAGAATTAAAAAGTTCTGCCGATCAAGCTTCGTTGCATTATTCTGATTATGTTAAGTCTATGAAAAATGCAGTGGGCGAAGTAATTCAGTCATACTATAAAGATCAGCCGGAGTATAAAGCGAGAGAGTTGCAAGAGCAGATAACAAATAGTGTAGCGCGCGTAGGAACAGGTGGGGGAATGGAAGGAATTGCCACAGCGATTCTTAGGACTGAGGCAGGGGAAGAGTTCTCAGTAACACCAGAGCAAAAGTTCCTCCGCGAGGTTGCAAAAAAAGGACTCTATGAACAACCAGAACAACCAATCCTTCCGCAGTTGGAAAAGTTGGAAGGGGTGCGCACCAAGCGAGAACCAAATGAATCGTATGAAGATTGGTACAAAAAACTTAAGGTTGAAGAACGCATAATCGTTGACACAGAAGTTGAGAAATATAACAAAAACCTTAGTGAATATCAGGAGAAAGTAACGAAGTTTAATGAACTGGTTGATAAAATGGCCTTTGGAGATGCACAGGAAACGGGCGCTGTTAGTGCAACAACTTTAATTTCTAGTATAGAGAAAGGAATAAAACTTTCTCCAGATGTTTATGAGGAAGCATTATCTGGTATTTATGAGAACGAACCAGAAAAATGGAAGAAAGCAGCACAAGATGCTGCACCTGTGATAGAAAAAGAAATGGAAAAGAAAGAAGAAAAGCGACTAAAGGGTCTTGGTGAAACAAGCCCATGAAGATTGTGAAAAAGTATGCGCATTGTGATAACAGGAACTCCGGGAACGGGAAAGACAACCGTGGCTGCGCAGATGGCCAAGATGCTCGGCCTTAAACTCATTTTGATAAAGGACATAGTTGAGAAGGATAAGATATATACGGTTGAAAATGAGGAAAAGATAGTCGATTTAGAGGCTCTTGCTGGATTGCTAAAGAAAATGCTTAAAGATGAAAAGAATTTCGTCCTTGAAGACCATCTTGCCTGCGAGATAAAAATACCAACCGACTATATATTTGTACTGAGAACCCATCCTGTAGAGTTAAAGAAAAGGCTTTCGGCGAGAAGATATAAACCAGAAAAGCTTAAGGAGAATTTACTCTGTGAAATGCTTGATTATTGCGTCCAGCGAGTTATGAAGATTTATGGAAGGAGACCGATTGAGATAGATACAACGAAAGAGAAGGCAAGATCAACCGCACTAAAAATAATAAAAATAATAAAGAATAAAAAGAAAAAAGGAGATAAGGTGGATTATTCAAAAGAATTGCTTAGATATTTGAGGTTATTAAGATGAACGAGGAGAAAAGACTTATCGAAGCGGCACTTTTTATCAGTGCGAGACCTCTGTCATTAGAAGAATGTAGAACACTTACTGGAATAGGGGCACTTGGGTATCTCCAGAATGCGATAAAGGAGTTGCAAGAAGAATACGAAAAGCGAGGAAGTGCGATAGAGATAGTCGAAATCGAAGGGAAATATCTCATGAGGATAAAAAATGAATACGTTGGGAGAGTTAAGGAGTTCGCACAAGATACCGAGATAAGCAAATCTGCTTTGAGAACCCTTGCTTATATTTCGAAACATGACGGTATACTTAAATCCGAACTTGTAAAGAGGATCGGAAGTCAAATTTATGAAAATGTAAAGGAACTCACCGAGGCTGGATTTATTAAACAACAAAAGGCAGGAAGAAGTTCAAAACTAATCCTTACAGAAAAATTCAGAAAATATTTCGAAAACAAAATCCAAGACAGCTGAAGGTAACATAGAAGAAAAACCTTATCGACTGACGAAGCGTGCCTAAGAAAAATAAACGGGGGAGGATCAGAATAAACGGTAAAAATGAGGAGGGGGTGTCCCCCTCCGCGTTTTTCCGAAGAATAACCTCATCAACTGACGAAGCGAGCCTAAGAAAACCTAAGTCCGCTTCGTCGCTCCGTATAACAGAAGAAAGATAGTAAAACCTGAGTACAGAAGAATAACCTCATCAACTGACGAAGCGAGCCTAAGAAAACCTAAGTCCGCTTCGTCGCTCCGTATAACAGAAGAAAGATAGTAAAACCTGAGTACAGAAGAATAACCTAAGCAACAGTACGCCGAGGGAGAGATTTGAACTCCCAAGCCCTTACGGGCACCAGATCTCTTATTACGAAAAAACTCAAGTCTGGCGCACTACCTGGTTATGCGACCTCGGCATGAACGTTAGTGAATGACGAGGGCAGTGACAGCAAGCGCATGTCACTTCAACCTCGGCAAAATGGCGAGGGATGTGAACGAAGTTCACACCGACCTCGGCGAACAAAGTGAGCCGAGGGCTTTGACCGAATCGTCGGTCAAACCAACCTCGGCATGAACGTTTCAGTAGAAGTTTTCTTGCCAGGGTTGGTTTTTAATAATTATCTACAAAAGATGTTTTGGGGGTTTTTATGAAATTAAAAGAAACAGATAGCGAGATTTACAACTTGCTAAGGAATGAATTAGACTATCAAAAGAGCACGTTGAGATTAATAGCATCCGAGAATTACACAAGTAGGGCGGTGATGGAAGCGACCGGCTCTGTCCTAACGAACAAATATGCAGAAGGGTATCCTGGAAAACGCTATTACGCAGGGAACCGATATGTCGACGAGATAGAAACAATTGCGATAGAAAGAGCGAAGAAGCTTTTCAACATGCCACATGCAAACGTTCAGCCGCATGCAGGCGCGCCGGCCAATCTTGCTGCGTTCTATGCTTTTCTCGAATTGGGAGATAAGTTTATGGGACTCGAATTACCTCACGGAGGACACTTGACGCACGGCTCTCCAGTGAATTTTTCAGGTAGATGGTTCAAGGCCGTTGCATACGGTGTAGACAAAGAAACAGAAGCTTTGGACTATGACGCAATAAGAAAGAGAGCATTAGAAGAAAAACCAAAACTAATTATCTGCGGTTATACTGCATATCCTCTAATAATAGATTTTAAGGAATTCAGGAGAATATGCGACGAGGTTGGCGCAATTATGATGGCTGACATAAGCCACTTTGCGGGTCTTGTAGCGGGCGGTGTATACCCCTCTCCAGCAGGGTATGCTGATGTTATAACCACAACGACTCACAAAACTCTTCGAGGACCGAGAGGCGCAATCATAATGGGTGGAACCGAAGAAAAGGGAATAAAAATAGACAAGGCAGTATTCCCCGGTCTCCAAGGCGGACCTTTGGAGAACATAATCGCCGCAAAGGCCGTGTGTTTCCACGAGGCATTGCAACCTTCTTTTAAGGAATATGCAAAACAGATAGTAAAGAATGCGAAGGCGCTTGCAGACGAGCTTTCAGCACATGGGTTACGACTTGTCGCAGGTAAAACAGAAACGCATCTTGTGCTCATTGACCTTACACCAAAAGGGATAACAGGAAAAGACGCACAGGCTGCACTTGAAGAAGCGGGGATAATTGTAAATAAAAATACTATTCCTTTTGATACGAGAAGTCCATTTGTAACAAGTGGTTTGAGGCTTGGAACTCCTGCACTAACCACTCGGGGCATGAGAGAGAGCGAAATGAAGTATATAGCTGAGCTTATTGTAAAAGTGCTAGAAAATCCAAATGATAGCGAACTTAAATTGAAAGTCAGACGAGAAGTCGAGGAACTTTGTAAAAAATTCCCGATTTACGAAGATCTTTCTTATTAAACACGGCTTAATTATATAAGTTTTCTATAGTTTTTCAGTTCTCTTCAGTCCTTTTATGGTCATTATAGGAAATGGAATTTCTATTTTGTTCTTCTTGAATTCTTTGAAAATTTCCCTATTTACTTCAGCTCTTACCCCAAAGGTGTTTTTGTATCCATAAACAAAATAACCAAACTTAAAAATAAGGGCGTAATCGCCATATCTCTCTAATCTTGCCCAGCCAGAATCCTTAACTAGGTTTTCGTTTCTTCCTTCGACATTCTTGATTGCAGTTTTTATAGCTTCGATAACTTTCTCGATATCGGAGTCATACGAAACACCTATCTCGGATACAACGCCGGTTTCTTCGCGCGGGGTAGAATAATTTTTCACTATAGAATTAGCAAGCTTTGAGTTAGGTATAATTATTTCATCTTTTCCCAGAGTTATCAGCTTTGTTGTTCTCCACCCAATCCTATCCACTGTTCCTTCCTGACCGCCTTCAAGAAGAATGTAATCCCCTTCGCGAAAAGGTTTATCCAAGAGAATATGTATGCCTGCAAAGAAATTACCCAAGGTATCCTGGAGCGCAAGGGCTACCGCAAGGCCACCTATACCAAGGCCAGTTATTAATGCGGTCGTATCGAAACCTGCTACCTGTAGAATAAAAATAAGAAAAATTACGAATAGTGCTACTTTTACGACGTTTCTAACAAATGGAAAAACTTGATCTCTGTCAATGGGCTTTCTTTTTGGTGGTTGGATGCTAAGGCCATACCAAACTAGAAAAACATCAATCACACCAGTAACGAGAAAAGCAAGAACTAAAAGTAATGCCATAATGTAAAGCTGCGATGTTGTAAGACCGCCTATATTAAAATTAGGATAGATAATCTCAAACGATATATACGCTGAAGTTAAAAAAGCGATCAAAGGAAGATATTTCGAAACCACTGCGAGTATTTCATCGTCTAAATTAATCGCTGTTTTACTGGTTGCTAATCGCATAACCTTCATTAAGATTGCAATTGCAAGTTGGATGAGCAGTGTTAGACCGATAAGTAGCGCTATAAACCCTAAAAAACTCCCTTCCTTTATCTCTATTCCATAGCTAAAAAGAGTGGTTTGGATTAATGCTGCTATATCTTCTGGTGTCATGACAGGATTAAACAGCTAAAATTTATAAACTTGTTAGCAGAATTTAATCGAGATGCGGTTGTAGTCTAGGAAACTTTGCTTATGTTTTTCTTAGGGCAAAGTTTCATCAAAGGTCCTGAGATAAAACCTCAACTGAGGTGTTTTTCTTAGGGCAAAGTTTCATCAAAGGTCCTGAGATAAAACCTCAACTGAGGTGTTTTTCTTAGGGCAAAGTTTCATCAAAGGTCCTGAGATAAAAACTCAACTGAGGTGTTTTTCTTAGGGCAAAGTTTCATCAAAGGTCCTGAGATAAAAACTCAACTGAGGTGTTTTTCTTAGGGCAAAGTTTCATCAAAGGACTTAAGAATAAGAAAATGGTTAGGATTCTGGCTTCCCAAGAAACTTTTCCTTGGACTTTTCCGAGATAAAAGTTTCGACAAAACTTCCTGAGGATTTCTTCAGGAAAGGAAAAAGCCAGCGACCCGGGTTCAAATCCCGGCAACCGCATTTTTTTAAAAGGCGGGCTTGGAATGAAAGTTCCAACCAACCGCATTTTAGTTTTTCACTTTTACCCTTCCCTTTCAGATGCTTTCTGGAAAATTCGCACTATCTTACTTTTTACTGTAATCGGAATTGGCACTGCAACCTCCATGAGCTCTACAGTGATTTCGTCGTGCGGTTCGTCTACCTTTATGACCTTTGCGCGTTCCCCTTTGAAAGGACCTGACGTCATTTCAACGACATCCCCGACCTCTATAGCTGCCGTTGGTTGTTTTGTTTGCGCTATAAGCTTTTGTACCTCTTCTATTTTTACCGGAGTCTTTAGAAAACCTTTCACGTGCTTAAGCTTTTGCACCAGTTTAGCGAGTACATTCTTATCAGGTACCTCTACAAAAACGTATCCCTTTATGTTCTCTATGTGGGTCACAGAATAAACATCAAGCTTCTCTGCTCTTGCCTTCTTAGCAAGCATCTGGGCAACAATTTTTTCCTGGCCAGAAGTAACACGAATTGTATATATCATCTAAGCACCTTCATTCTAAAAGACCAAATAAAATTGATATTATCAGCCCTATGACTCCAAAAATTATTATACCTATTGCTGCGACCTTTGCGACCTTTTCGAATTCGCTTGGGGTCGGCTTTCTCGAGATGTGAATTATGCGAATACATCTTTTTATAAGTTCAGGAAAATCCAAAACAATCACCCTATTATATCAAGGTCTAGCTCTTCGACATCACCGCTCGATTCGGTTGGTAGTTTAAATTGCGGGAATTTTACACCTGCAAGAACTACAAGAACGCGAATTGAAGAGCGTTTCATGTTTTCTTCTATCCGTGAGCCCCATATTATATGAGCATTACTACTTATCCTTTTGGCCGTTTCTGCAACAACATATTCGGCTTCTTTTAGAGTCATGTCCTCTCCCCCTATAACGTTAATAAGCGCTCTGGAGGCTGCACTTATATCCGCATCGAGTAGAGGGGACGTGAGCGCAGTTTCTATTGCTATCCTGGCTCTTTCGTCATGCTTTGCATCTATGGATGCCTCTCCAAGTCCGATTACGGCGTATCCAGCATTACTCAGAATGGTTTTCAGGTCTGCAAAATCAACATTTACAAGCCCGGCCTTTGTTACCAACTCCACTATCCCTTTAACCGAACCTGCGAGAACTTCATCGCAAACCTTGAATGCGGTATTCAGCGGTAAATTCGGAACGAGACCGAGAAGTTTATCGTTTTTAATAACTATAAGAGTATCCACGTTCTTTCGCAACTTTTCTAATCCTTCGAGAGCGTTTTCCATACGTACGCGTCCTTCTGAAGCGAATGGAAGCGTCACAACTGCGACGGTTAACGCCCCAGCACTCCTTGCTGCTTGCGCTATTATCGGAGCGCTACCAGTTCCTGTTCCTCCGCCAAGCCCGCATGTGACAAACACCATGGATGCGCCTTGGAGTGCTCCCTTTATTTCTTCAAGCGATTCTTTCGCTGCCTCTTCTCCTATAAGAGGATTAGAACCGGCCCCTCTTCCTCCGCTTACCTTCCTTCCCAGAAGTATTTTTTTATTTGCGCGTATTTTCAGGAGATGCCTCGCATCGGTATTCATCCCGATGGTCATCACTCCCTGTGTTCCCATTTCATAAAGACGGTTTAAAGTATTTGTTCCGCTACCGCCAGTGCCAACAACTATTATCTTCTGTTCTGTTTCCTTTAAGAATTTGAGTAGTTCCTCGTCATCGCTCGATATTTTTTTCTCTTCAGAACGAACCTCCCCTGTCAACGGAGGTATCTGAGGAACTGAGAGTGGAATTGTTTTTGGAGTGTCGGAAACAATTGACGGAGAACTATCATTTTTTTCTTCGCCCATAAATTCACCTACGATAGAAACAGCGTTCTATATATCATCTAAAGCAAAAGGTATTTATAGATAACGAAAGGAGAAAAAAGATATGAACGTAATCACCGAAACCCGTCTTTCCTTGCCGCTTATAAAAAAAGGGAAGGTTAGGGACACCTACAGACTAAATGATAAACTTCTTATGGTGTCTACAGATAGATTAAGCGCTTTCGATGTCGTTTTTAGGGAGGGGATACCTAAAAAAGGAATCGTCCTTAATATGCTTTCTGCCTTTTGGTTCGAGAAAACCAAGGGGATAATAGATAATCATTTCATTACAGTTAATCTTCCACAAGATCTCCCTGCATACCTAAAAGGAAGGAGCATGATAGTGAAACATGCAACACCAATAAAGCTAGAGTGTGTCGTGCGTGGTTACTTGACTGGAAGCGGTTGGAAGGAATACCAAAGAAACGGTTCTGTATGTGGTATTAAGCTCAAACCAGGATTACGTGATGGGAGCAGGCTCGATGAGCCCATATTTACTCCATCAACAAAAGCAGAGGAGGGACATGACATAAACATAACTATTGATGAAGCTAAAAGGATAGTCGGTGCGGAAACCGCAGAATTCGTGCGGGAGAAATCCATAGAACTTTACGAATTCGGCAGAGATTTTGCACTTAAAAAGGGGCTGGTACTTGCTGACACAAAATTTGAGTTTGGCTCTGACGAAAATGGTAAGATAATACTTATAGATGAAGCGATGACACCTGATTCTAGCAGATATTGGCTAAAGGAGGAGTATGATAAGGGAAGGCTTCTCAGCCTAGACAAGCAATTTGTGAGGGATTATCTAGAAAAAAGCAATTGGAACAAACAGCCTCCTCCGCCACCACTGCCTGCTGATGTGATAGAGAAAACGTCGGAAAGATATTTAAGGGCGTACAAGATGCTTACTGGAAAGGAACTAGATGTTTCCTAAAGAAAATGCCCTGAAGTTTTGCATCATATCTAATATCGGTAAAACCAACCGTCCTAAGCCGTTTTGTTACGCTATTCTCAATTTTTCTTCCCCTACTTCTTCCTGGGTGACCGACGTAATGGAATATCCTTGCGCCCGGTTTTGCAATACGATAAAGCTCATGGTAGAACTCTAAGGAATAGAGCTGAGGTGCTTTTGAAATACGCGGAGGGTCGTGGATTATTGCAGAAAAGAAGTTGCTTTCAAGAGTTTTTATCTCGCTTGAGACCTCTCCAAGCCTTATCTCTATCTTTTCTGAAAATAATTCTTCACTCCATGGGTTCCAGGTTGCTAGGGTGTAGACTGCATCGCTTATTTCAAAGGTTAAGACGCGACTAGCTTTTTTTGAAGCCTCGATTGCTGTGTATCCCAGTCCCATGCAACTGTCTAGAACAATATCGTGCCTTTTTATTCCCAACTTCCTCACAACCTCCTTCGAATATTCAAGAGGGGTACGAAAATTACGAACAAGTTGCATTCTTATGCCGTCTATTTCGAGGATGGGAATGCCGTTGAATAATCTAAGTTTATAATAATTTCCATCTTTGAAGAGCGCGAGGCGAAATTCCTCACCGTTTCTTTTTGCGTATATAAATTTATCATCTGAAAAATACTCGACATCGCCTTTTTTACATAGAAAACGCAGGTTATTTTGTCTCATAAGACAATCTCTTCCATGCCCATGAAATCCTTAAGCACTTTCGGTATTCTGATGACTTCTTTATCCTCTTGATAATTTTCTAATATTGCAATGAGCGTTCTTCCAACCGCTAAACCGCTTCCGTTAAGTGTGTGAGCAAACTCTATCTCCCCTTTTCTTCTAAATCTTATATTCGCCCTCCTCGCCTGGAAGTCCCCGCAGTTAGAGCACGATGATATCTCTCTGTATCTATCTTGACTTGGAAGCCATACCTCGAGGTCGTATGTTTTTGTTGAAGCAAAGCCAAGATCGGCCGTGCATAGCTCCACAACCCTATACGGAAGTTCAAGCAATTGGAGAATTCGCTCTGCATCCTGTGTGAGACTTTCGAGTTCCTGATAGCTCTTATCAGGATGCGCAATCTTAACGAGCTCAACCTTATCGAATTGATGCTGGCGGATCAGTCCTTTTATGTCCTTTCCATACGCTCCCGCCTCTCGTCTAAAGCAAGGGGTGAATGCAGTTAGTTTTATAGGTAGTTGAGCCTCATCAAGAATCTCGTTAGCGTAAAGATTGGTGAGCGGAACCTCAGCAGTCGGTATCATCCAAAGATCGTCATCCTTACAACGATAGAGCTCAACCGCAAACTTTGGCAATTGACCGGTTCCTGTCATCGTCCTTGTATTTACGAGATAGGGGGGTGCGATTTCGGTGTAACCATGCGTGATATGAACCGAGAGCATAAAATTTATCAGAGCACGTTCGAGCTTAGCGATCGGTCCTTTTAGGACTGCAAATCTATGCTCTGCAAGCTTAACACCCCGTTCGAAATCAATCAGGCCGGATTTTTCCCCCAAGTCATCATGAGAAAGAACATCGGCACTTGTTTTCTTTGGTTTTCCCCATTTTCTTACTTCTTTATTATCCTGCTCATTTTTTCCGAGAGGAACAGAATCGTGTGGTATAGCCGGCAGTTGCATCAGGAGGTCGTTGCGTCGCATTTCAAGTTGCTCCGCTTCTATCGATATTTCCTTCACTCTTGTGCTAATCTCTGCTGAGCGCTTTATCTCTTCAACAACAGATTCGTTATTTTTCTTCTTATTAATTATCGTATTGTTAAGCCTGTTTCTTTCAGCCCGAAGCTCCTCCTCCTCTTTTTTAACATCCCGCCATCTCGCATCAAGCTCTACTATCTCTTCTAAAAATCTTAAGTACTCTGCGGGATAGTTTCTTCTCTTCAGTGCCGTTTCAGCCAATTCAGGATTAGCCCTGATAAGACGAATATCAAGCATAAAAATGGATTTATTTATAAGCACTTAAAAATCTATTGATGAAAGTATAGCCCGCGCCTTTATTGATTGCTTACGATTTCAAAAACATTTCATCGCAAATCCGTTGAAGTTGTGCTACCGCCTCTTCGAGTTTTCCCTGTCTGTTCATAATAATAACCGCCGGCGCGCCCGTAAAGGCTGAATATGCAGCTAGATATGCTTTGTTCATTGCGTCATGCAATGAAATGTCATCTACGTCCCTCTTCCTTGTTGGGTCTGTTGCCCTCCTCGCTTCTATCTCCTTCGGATTCGCGGTAATTAGTACGAGAGCGTCAACCTTAAGGCCTTTCAAGAATTCAAATGGTAAACCAGGATAGTAACCACTTGGTGTGTTTATAGAGCAGTGAGTATCAAGTATTATCTTTTCCTTTTCCTTTGCAAGCCGCTCTGCAACGAGTTTTTGCACTTCTCTTTGCTTTTCTATTGGGAGTTTGCGCATCTCATCGCGGTCCTTTATACCGTATCTTTCCTTCTCTATCTCGAACATGAGGTCTCCGTAATTCAATATCTTATAATTTGTCTTCAATCCTTTAAGGACAGTGCTCTTTCCTGCGCCAGGAAGACCCATAACAATTATCATGTTTACCACCATCTACATCTAGCTTGTAAGTCCTTTTAATCCCGGCATAAGCTCGAACATCTGTTGCTGCTCCATCTGTTCATACATCCTATAGAGAATGCCAACAGTAAGCAGTATACCTGTTCCTGTTCCGAGAGCACCTGTAAGGTCGGCAAGCCCAGCAAGAAGACCTACAGATATTGAACCTAATATTGTAAGCGGGAGAATGTGCTTATTCAATATAGATTCGAGCATTCTTGGGTCTCTTCTAAAACCTGGAATCTGCAAACCAGAACTTACAAGCTGATTTGCGACACTTTTAGCATCCATATTTGAACTCTCCACCCAAAAGAGACCAAACAGGAGAGAAAAAAGCGAGAGAGCAATAACATATGTTATTGCATGAATCCATTCTGGAATGTGGTATACTGGCGTTTGCGCGTTTGTCAAAAACTCCCAGTGCGCCAAGGTCCCTTTACCAGCATAAATTGGAGTGAGGAAATAAAGAAGCCCGTCGCGTAATTGGCCCTGCGAATCAACATAACCAATAGCGTGCACAATCCCCGTGATGTCTATATTGGTGAATGGAATTGTGAAGTAGTTTCCCTGAAACGCTGTTGCAAAAAGTTGAATATTAAGTATAAGTGCGGATGCGAATATGACTGGTATGTTAGAAACGTAAAAATATTTCAAAGGAAGCTTCGGGACAAGCCCCCTAATTCTTTCAAATGCGATTGGTATCTCGACCTTTATTCCTTCGGCGTACACAACAACTAAGAAAACTAGAATTGTGAACAGAAAAGGAGCGATGGCAAGTAATGCATTTGGCAGAGCTTCAGCCCCACCTTCGCTCATTATCGCTACCACTCCTCCGGGTCCAAGTATTAGAGCTATGAGACCGCTGATTATAGAGAATGCAACACCCGCAGCTATGAAAAGGCTAATCCCGCTTCCAATCCCGTATTTTGTGATCATCTCGTCTAGATATAGTATAATTATAGAACCGAGAGCAATCTGTAAAACAACCAAAACCATAGTGTATGGCGCGTGGAGGGACTGTGTTCCGTTTGGTGCTAAAATAATCTGCTCGCCGAGATTTTGGAAGATTGGAACAATAGAAACCTTCATTGTCGCAACAAAAATTATTCCTTCCACGAATGCTAATACTATTGCTAAGATTTTCTGTGTTTCGAGGAATTTTCTCCGATCCTCTTTATCTTTAAGATTCAGGCTGAGAAGCCCTGCTCCGTTGAAAAGCTGGAGGAAAATGCTCGCAAAAACAATAGGACCTATACCAGCTGTAAGAAGACTCCCTATCTTAGAAGCAGTTATCGCCTGAAGGAAATCCAACCCGCCGGCTTGATGCTTTACACCAAAGCAGGTTGTATTATACATCATAAAGAATAGAACAAGAACCACACCAGTCCAAATAAGTCTTTCCTTTGCAGTCGGTGGCGTTGCGGGCGCTTTTATCACGGGTAAATGAGAAGCGATGGAGTGAATGATTTCGAAAAATCCCATGAAATCGCCCTTAGGTTTCTTCCAATTTTGCTATATCCCCACCTGCGGACCTTATCTTTTCTTCTGTTCTTTTGCTCCATTCAAATGCTTTTATGCTAAGTGGCACTGATACACTTCCTGTTGAGAGTATCTTCCCCTTGAATTCAAAGATGTATCTCTCTCCTTTCTTTTCCAACTCTCCCTTAATTGCCTTTTGATTAATGGCATAAAGATGGATAACATTCTTTTCCGGCTTTTTTACAGGATTGACAAAGCCACGCGATGATCTTCCAAAATAGGCCTTATCATATGCCGCAACCCAGGTTCCCTTATGCTTACATCTTCCTGCTTTTCCAACACCGCCCCTAGTTCCACTCCCTCTCCCTCTTTTTGCGTTTCCCCTTCCGTGAGACCTAGAACCTAAATAACTTCTGTGCCTTCTTTCTTTCCTCCTAACCATTTTGTTTCACCTGCGTCTGAATATTACAATAATCTATTACAATAATCTTTATTACATCATTCTTCTCAACAGCGCGCTCATGTCGTCGCGTCTTCCCAGATCACCCTTGGGATATAATCTTTTCGTATCCTTATACCCTTTTCTAGGCGGATGAAGCCTAAACACTGGGTCGACGATGTCTGATATCCTTGCCTTTCCATCGAATATATCTTGTGCCATCTCTTTTATCTTTTCCTTTTCGTAAACTTCACTTATCCGCTTTGAGCCCTTTCTTCCTCTTTTATAAATTAATCTGAAAATAGTATCGTTGTCTATTTTTCCAAAGGCTACGTAATCCTTAACCACTTCTAACATGCCGAGATTCGATTTGCTATCATCGATCACAACGCAATAGTTTGGCTTTTCTAGATTCAGAAGTTGAAGTGCCTTTTCTATCTTCGGTTTTATTTTTCTTATTCCGCGAATGCGAACTACTGCAATCTTCATGGAAGACCCCTCATTCAGGCGCTGGTTTTAACGTGTTAAGCGCATCGAGCGCTTTCAGTGTAGCCATTGCCATGTTGTAAGTATTCGAACCTCCGATTGTCGCGCTCCAGACATCCTTCACTCCTGCCATGCCAAGCACCTTCTTAACTATCGTATTCGCTGCAAGACCAAGTCCGCGCGGTGCAGGTTTTAGCGTCACAATCGTACTTCCCTCCTTTCCGCTTGTTCTCATAGGAACAGAATGTGGATTGTTGCATCTGCACTCCCAACTGCCGCATCCCGTCCTAACAGATATCATATTCTTCTTTGCATTTCTTACTGCGTAATCCATTGCTGGCTTGAGTTCCTCGCTTTTTCCGACCCCTACGCCAACATGACCTTTTCTGTCCCCTATTACGACGACGATCCTAAATTTTGTTCTCTTTCCAGAGTCTGTCACTCTTTGTGTTGTTCTAACCTCAAGCGTGTCAACTTCCATTTCCGGAAGAAGAATATCTATAATCTCCGGTTCGAGTATCGGTTTACCGCTGTTAATAACGTCTTCCAATGAGTAGAGTTCTCCGGACTTTACCATCTGGCCGAGCTTTGTTTTCGGCTGCCACGTCTCTTTATCTATCGGCTTCAGCTTCTCAACACCTTCTCCGCCTTTTCTTTTCATAAAAATCACCCTTCTCCTGAAAGAATCTTTGCTTTTATCTCGTTAAATTGCGCTTTAATGGCCTCTGGGGGATTTGCGAGTTTGCTGGATGGAACCTTCTTTTCGTCGTATTTTGTAGTCAGTCCGGCGTCAACCGCGCCTTGAAGCGCAGCAAACAATATGGAACCGTTCGAAGGTGTTCGCATCCCTATATCAAGCACAAATTCCTTAACCCCTTTCTTAGCCGCCTCTTTTCCTGCGTAAAGACCTACGAGATATGCGCTCCAAGAATTCCTCTTCGACGGCCAGTTGAAGCGTTTTGCGAGTAGTTTACCATGTATGGTACATATTGTCCTATCTCCTTCTGGCCTGAATTCTACAAATTGCGCAAGCACGTAGCGATTGCTCTTTCTAACCACCATTCTTGGTAGTCCGCTCTTTACAAGCGCAAGTCTTTTCGAATAGTTCGTTTTCTTCTCCGCTCTTCTTCTAAAAGCAACCCTGTAAGTAGGACCTTTTGCTCTCGTCATTTTGTTTCACCCGCTATTTCACCTTTACCCTTCTCTTTGCCTTCTTTTTTTGCTTCTGCTGCCTTTTCTTTTGGCAACTCAAAATCTTGCGGTATTATACCGTTATCCTTTAGATATGTAAGCATGGCTCGTTTATTCTTGAATATCCCGCTCTTTATTTTCATGTAAACTGCTCTCTTATTTTCTCTTTTGACAGCACCAAGAGAGACGAGCAATTTAAGCAATTTTCTCTGCGCGCGTACCTTTTTCATCCACTCTTTTTTTGCATTAATGCCTGATTTTCCTTTTCTCCTTCCTTCGCTCTTTCTCTCTTTTCCTTTCTTCTTTCTTCGTCCCTTCACTGGAGCAGCTTTTACGATGCCCTTCTCTATAAGAGCGCGTACATCTGAACGCTTCATCGCGCTAAGCACTTCCTTCATTTCGGTTGAGGTTATTCGAATTCTGTTCTCTCCGACGCCGAGAATATCCGCAGCCAATCTTCTTACTGTATGAACAGACACCACCATCACCTTTCCTCATTTTTTTGGATAATTCTCCCTTAGATTCGCTAGCTCTATACCAAGCTCTTTTGCTTGCGACTTTATAAGCGCTCTTTTCTTACCGCCAATCGACGCTGCTATTCTTGCTACCACGTCTTTTCTTCCCTTTAGCATGGCGAGGTCATTAAGATTCCTAACAAGCACCTCTGCCTTTCCATCGCACCTGAGACCCCTTATTTCTTCAGGATTTCTGTAACCTATTTTCGGAAGCGCACCGGCAAAACGGCATTTTCTTCTTTTCTTGTTTGCTGTCCCTCTCGGCTTCCTCCACCTGTCCTTTACCCTTTTCATAAAGCCGAGGTTAAGAGGGTTGAAAGCTGGCTTATTCTTTTTCTTTATTCTTTTCTTTTTCGCTGCTTCTTTTTTTGCAACCATAACATTCACCTTATTCTATAACCTCGTAAATTCCATCCTGGAAGACGCGGCAGTCCTTTTCTCTTATCTTTAGCGCAGCCCTTAGATTTGCAATTGTTTGACCGACTCCTTCTTTGTCTGGCCCGGACACAACTACGTTCTGTCCCTTTGCATCAACTTTCGTAGGCCCGACAATCTTAGCCTTTCTCGGGTTCTTTTCTCCTAAGAAATTTTTTATATAAACAATACTTCCCTTAACTTCAAGCGTAACTGGGAAGTGAGCATATAGCACCTTCATAGATTTACTGTACCCTTCCGTGACTCCCTTGATCATACTTGAAAGAATGGAATTGACCGTACCTATGTATGCCTTCTCCTTACTGCTTCCTTTCACGATTATTTCGCTGTTATTTTTTTCGAGTGATATCACTGGAGAAAATTTTTTGGTGACTGTGCCTTTCGGTCCCTTGACCGTAACCTCGAGTCCGTTTATTTCTACAGAAACTCCTTGTGGAATCGCTACCATGCCGAACACCTAATAAACGTAGGCCAGCAACCTTCCGCCTATCCTTCTTCCCTCCGCATCCGTGTTTGTCATTATCCCTTGGGATGTAGAAACTATGAGAAGCCCTACACCGACCCCCGGGATATATTGTTCTTCTTTTTTTGCCCATTCGTTTTTCTTTACTGAGAATCTGGGTTTTATTACACCGCAGTCGTTTATTCTTCCGTCGAGCTCTACATTGAAATATCCGCTGCGACCGTCTTCTACCTTATTAAAGTCCTTTATGTAGCCGTGTTTCTTAAGCAGGCTTAATACCTCTCCGATAAGTCTTGTTGCCTTCACGGTGCAACTTCTCTGCCCTACTATCTCATGCGTTTTTAACGTGTTGAGCGCATCTGCAAGATGATCGACCATATAAATCAACCGCCGTATTTCCTGAATCCTATGGATTCAGCCATTTCGCGGAAGCATCTCCTGCATATTCGCAGGCCGTACTTCCTAATAACTGCACGGGCTGTGCCGCAGTTCCTGCAGAGACGTAGCCCCTTTCCCTTATACCTGTCCCTATTATCTATTACGATTTTCTTTTTGTTGTCCTTCATAAACATCACTCAATCTTTACTCCAAATTTGTTTTTTATGAACTCCATCGCCTCCTCTTTCGAGATTCTATGGCTTTTTCCTATCTTTGATTTTTTTATTCTTCTCGTCGCTACTCTCCTTCCTGGTCTTTTGAGCGTAACACATACATCAAACCCATACATTCCGATGGCCGGGTCGTATTTCGCTCCTGGAAAGTCTATGTATTCTGCCACGCCAAATGAGAAATTTCCTCCATTATCGAAATTTCTTGCCTTAAGCACCTTTCTTTTCGCAGCGAGTGCCTTTTCGAGAAACGATTCTGCTTCTTCCCCTCTGAGCGTAACCATCGTTCCTATCGGCAGACCCTTTCTGAGCTTAAATGCAGGCTCCCTTTTTCTTGCCTTTGTTTCAATTGGTTTTCTTCCGTTGCACAGCCTTTCCAGCAGGCCTTTTGCGTTATCGAGTTTTTCCCCTGGTTGACCAGCACCGATGTTAACTGTGACTTTTTCTATGACTATCTTTCTCATTGGATTATCCTCGTTCATCCCTTCATCCCTCCCTCTAATTCTTTGCCGACAACCATGAGGTAATCAAGTACAGTAATAAAACTCCCGGTGCTATCCTCGACGAGGGCTTCTGGTTTCTTCCCTTCCTTTCGCTTAAGGATTTCCTTTAACGTTACTATCTTACTTGCATGTTTTCCTTCTTTGACTAGGCATGTCGCACCATTTTCCATTTTTAGATGAGAAAGCATCTCTGGTTTCGGTAATTTCACTACAATGCTGTCTCCGACTCTTATATGATTGTCCCCTACCATGTTCTTTCCATCATGGAATGTTAGCATGATTTTTCCTCCGGGCGCGGTATGTTTTTTCACAACCTTGACTATTTTCTTATTAGCGGTTTCGGAGGTAATCTCTAATGGGATAAGCCTTCCTTTCCAATCAACAACAATACGATAATTCTTTTTTATCTCTGGCAATGAGACCACATCCATCAACCCGATAGGAAACTTTTCGTCTGTTCTCACCCTGCCGTCAACATATACCTTCCTCATGTAGAGTACCTTCTTTGCTTCTCGAAGTGTTTTGGCTAGTTTAACAACATCTCTCAAAAATACCCCTAATGGAATGCATCTTTCGCTCGGATGCGGCCCGGGCATAGGTTTTACGAGCCAGGTCGTTTCCTTTTTATTTGTTATAGGCATTGCCTTTGGTATTGCAAGCCTTTTCAGATGCCTTGTTCCACCTCTCTTGGCCATTACATCACCTTATATCTCACCTTATCTCGATACATTCTGCTTTTCCTTCTCCTTTTTTCCTGTTTCTTCTTTTTCCTTCTCCATCTTTTTTTCTGTAGTTGCTATTGTTTTTTCCGTCTCTTTTTCCTTAACCTCTTCCTTCTCCTGTTTTTTCTCAGGTTTTTTGAAAGCTGATTCGGAAAAGAGTTCCTTTCTCTCTTTTGTTTCCTCAATTGAAACTAACATAAGATTTGATGGCTGAAGAGGCAGAAGGGTCTCTTTTCCTCTTGCGTTTTTAATGCTTACACCTTCAACGAATATCTTCCTCTTTGAAACGTCTATGCGTACGATTTTACCTTCTTTTCCCTTTCCAGGGCCTCTCAGAATTTTAACTCGGTCTCCTCTTCTCGCAAGTATAGCCCGTGTCTTCTTCTTCAATTTTCCCCTAAGGTCCTTTGAAAGATGAACGTGGAGAGCACGCCTTTTTTCATGGAGTCTCGCATGATAATACTTTCTTCTTTCGGTGTCTGGTTTCATACTAAACAACCCCTGAAGAGATGGCAGCAACCTTTGGGAATCTTTCTGCAATTTCCTTCGCAACGACGCCCTTAATTTCTGTAGCTACTGGAAGGAAATCGTCTGTAACCAAAACTGCTGCGTTATCCTCGAATGCGATCCTAATCCCGCTCGGCCTTCGGTATTCTTTTTTCTGTCTGACTATGAGCGCCTTTACAACCTTTTTAACCATATCCGGCTTTCCACGTTTTACCGAGGCTATTACAATATTCCCTACACCTAAATGCGGCGTTCTTCCGCGTTTTCCCTTAAAACCAATAGCGCTTATTATACCTATTATCTTAGCACCGCTATTGTCTGTGCAAGTAAGCCACGAACCCATGGTGAGCGTCTTCACAACATTTCCAGTCAGCCCTTTCATTAAAACCACCGTTATCTTTGCCCGCTTTTTATTATCTCCATAATCGTCCATGCCTTTGTTTTGCTCAATTTCCTTGTTTCACCTATCAGCACAATATCCCCTACAGAAGCGTTTATGCATGGAGGGTTATGCGCAGCTATTCTCGATTTTTCTTTAGCCAGCCTTTGATATTTCGCAAGTTTTTTTGTTACATCCCTCTCGATTATTGCGGTGTTTTTTCCTTTCGTACTCGCTACCCTGCCTATCAATCGCTCTCCTCTTATCTTAACTGCTGGCTTTGCATGCCTGAAGCATTTTTTGTCGTTGCATTCTTCTACCATATAACTACCTCTTTTGGCATTCCTCAGGACAGCTCTTTAATTGGAATGATGAGCAAGTCCTTCTTTTCCTCTCGCCGAATCCTAAGATGGGGCTTAGGGTGTTCGGCGATGTATCCGCTAAAGCATATATATTTAGTAGTATAATATGCGTAGGATAATTCTAAAGAGAAACATTTAAAAATAAATTGACGGGGTTCGCAAACCTAGGCTGTCCGGTAATTCATTTCTCTAAAATAAAATATTCGTAAAAGATAAAGCGAAAAAAATAATCTAATTGTCTAAAGCCGTGTTGTAGGGCTGTAAGTGCATTATAAATCCAGATCTT
>Ga0078972_1000820_pt1 | contig 127350 bp, 127 predicted proteins | sample YelNatPaOPGAMG01_FD_67568 | JGI IMG/M metagenome (GOLD analysis project Ga0078972, IMG submission 67568) | Hot spring thermophilic microbial communities from Obsidian Pool, Yellowstone National Park, USA - OP-RAMG-01 (SPADES assembly) (version 2) | ecosystem: Environmental > Aquatic > Thermal...
TTAACGCAAAAACCACCCCTAGCAAAAGGACGCCGCGGCCCCCTCTTGGGGGGGGGGGGGGGGGGGGGGGCCCCCCCCCCCCCCCCTCTTCTTTTTCCCCCGCCGATGAACGATCCGGCGCTTCTTCGATCCCACCCACCCGCCCTAATGGTTTTCTTGGAAGACACCATGACCGGTTTCAAACGGACGTGAATGTGATAGAATAAATACTGTTTTCCCATGATCAAGAACGAGATTGCCAGAGGCCTCACAGAGGGAATTCTTCGCGCCCAAGAGGAAGGGCTGATCCCCCGTGTCCCCCTTCCCGATATTCTCATCGAGCGTCCTCAGAATCCCGATCACGGCGACTATGCCGCCACCGTGGCCATGAAGCTTGCGCGTGCGGCCAAGACGAATCCCTTTGCCATCGCTGAATCGATCGCCCGCATGATGCCCCCCGTGGAGGGCGTCGAAAAGGTATCCGTGGTGCGGCCCGGCTTCATCAACTTCGTCCTCGCGCGCCCCTGGCTTGCCCGACAAGTTGACGAGATCTTGAATCAGGGTGAGCGCTATGGGGATTTGGATATCGGGCGCGGCACGAAGCTTCAGCTCGAGTTCGTCAGCGTGAATCCCACCGGTCCCCTTCATGTGGGGCATGGGCGGGGAGCGGTTCTCGGGAGCACGCTCGCCCACATCCTGAGCCGATGCGGTTACGATGTTCAAAGGGAATACTACATTAACGATGCCGGCAATCAGATCGAGAACTTCTATGCTTCCCTCTACGCCCGCTTCTGCCAGAGCGTTCTCAAGCGGCCGGCGGAGATGCCGGCGGACGGCTATCACGGAAGCTACATGATCGATCTGGCCAGGGAACTGGGGGCAGAGAAATCCCGCATCGAGGCCCTTTCGGAAGAGGAAGGCAAAAAGCACTTGGGACGGATGGGCCTTGAGCGGATGCTCGATCAGATCCGCGCCGATCTCGATCTCCTCGGCGTGGAATTCGATGTATGGTTCAGCGAACAGCGGGAGCTCCACGACACGGGGCGGATCACTCGGATCATTGAACGGCTCAAGCGGGACGGCCATACCGAAGAGCGGGAAGGGGCGCTCTGGTTCGTATCCACCGGCCTCGGAGAGGACAAGGATAACGTCCTTATCCGATCGAGCGGCACCCCCACTTACTTTGCGGCCGATATCGCCTATCACTACAACAAATTCATGGAACGGGGATTCGACCGGGTGGTGGATATCTGGGGGGCGGATCATCAGGGGCACGTCTCGCGGGTGAAAGCCGCCATGGCGGCGCTCGGCATCGCCCCCGAGAGGCTCGAGATCATCATCTCACAGATGGTGAGCCTCCGGCGCGGCGATGAGGTGGTCAAGGTTTCCAAACGCACCGGCGAATTGATCACCCTCCGGGAGGTGATCGAGGAGGTCGGCCCGGATGTGTGCCGCTTTTTCTTCCTCTCTCGATCCGCAACCAGCCAGATGGATTTCGATCTCGAGTTGGCCAAGAAACAATCGCTGGATAATCCGGTGTACTATGTCCAGTACGCTCATGCCCGCATCGCCGGGGTGATGCGTCTGGCGCGGGAGAAAGGGATCGATTTCTCCAAGGGAGAGCCCTCGCTTCTCACCGATGAATCCGAGCTCGAGTTGATCAAGCAACTGGTGCTTTTCCCCGAGACGGTGGAATTGGCGGCCCGGAACCTTGAACCCCACCATTTGCCGCACTATGCCCTGGAACTCGGCACCGCTTTCCACAATTTCTACGAGCGGTGTCGGGTGATCACCGCGGATGCGGTTCTCACCGCCGCCCGTCTCAAGCTCGTCGAGGCGGCACGGATCGTGCTGGCCAAGGCCCTTCATCTCATGGGCATGAATGCCCCCGAGCGCATGTAAGTGCGAACGCGATCCGGTGGGACTTCATCGCCCCGCGATGTTCCGCTTGTGCTCCGCGATCAGCGGCGGCATGAACGAAAGGAGCTTATCGAGCATCTCCAGTTGTTTGGGGGAGATGCCCCGTTTGATGCTTGCCGGGGCACCCGTGACGAACGCGTTATCCGGGATTTCCATTCCCTCTTTTACCACGGCTCCCGCGGCGATGATGCAATTATTCCCGATCTTGCTGAAGGCCAGTACGGTGGCATTATCTCCGATGAGCACATTGTTCCCGATGGAGTAGGCTTCCACCACCGCTCCATGCCCGATGACCACCCGATCGCCGATGCTCTTGGTGAAGTGCACGGTCACGTTGTCCTCGATGTGCGTGTTGCTCCCGATGGTCATTTTTCCCCCGTGCTCGCCGCCGGGGGTATCGGCCCGGATGACCGCCCCGGGCCAGACGCTCGATCCCTCCCCCATCTCCACGTCCCCCATGATGTAGGCCGCATCGCTCACAAAACACGATGCGGGGATTTTGGGCGATTTCCCCATGAAGCTTGCCAGCACTCAGGCCCTCCCCTTGGATTGATTCCGACTCTATCCCACGGCTTCGGGCGCACCGCCCGAAGCGCTTTCCCAGATTTTCGCGATCTCTCCGGCTCCAATGGCGCCTTCTCGAAGAATGATGGGCCGGGTTCCGGTGGCGTCAACGACGGTGGATTCGATCCCCCCCGGGCATTCGCCTCCATCCAAGATGAAATCCACCGCCTCAGCCAATTGCCTCTCCACTTCACGGGCGGTGACGCAGCTCGGCTTGCCGGAAAGATTGGCACTGGTCCCGATGAGCGGAGCTCCCAATCCCCGGATGAGGGCGATCGCCAGCGGGTGATCGGGAATGCGCACCCCGATGGTCCGCCGGCCGGCGGTGATCCATGGGGGGATCGAAGGGTGTCTCGGGAGAACGATCGTCAACCCCCCCGGCCAAAAGCGCTCGGCCAGGGCGCGGGCCGGAGACGGGAACACCTCGACCAGACGTTCCGCATCGAGTATATCGGCGATCAGCACGGAAAGGGGCTCATCCGGAGGTCGGCGTTTGATGGCATAGATGCGCTTCACCGCCGCTTCATTGAAGGCATCGGCGCCCAGCCCGTAAACCGTATCGGTGGGATAGGCTACAACTCCGCCGGACTTGAGGATCCCGATCGCCTTTCGGAGCTCGGCTTCCATAGTCAAGATCCAACTTGACCCCAGTATAGCATAGATGATAATCTGGACTCGATATTCTAGGAGATGCCTATGAACGCACCGCAATCCCGTCCCACCGCCGCCGAGGAATCAGCGGTGGTCATTGACTTCGGCTCGCAGTATAGCTGGTTGATCGCCCGACGCGTGCGGGAGTGCGGGGTTTATTCCGAGGTTGTGGCCCATACCACTCCATGGGAGAAGATCGAGCCCCTCAATCCGAAGGGCTTCATTCTCTCCGGCGGCCCGGCAAGCGTCTATGAGCCGGATGCCCCCCATGCGCCCACATATGTTTACAAGAGCGGATTGCCGGTTCTCGGCATCTGTTACGGCATGCAGACGATGGCCTATCAGCTCGGCGGAAAAGTAGCCCGGGCCGAAAAACACGAGTACGGCCTAGCCATGCTCTATCGGAGCGAAGTCCATTCCCCCCTCTTTGACGGCCTCCCCGAAGCCGTGCCCGTGTGGATGAGTCATGGAGATCGGATCATGGAGATGCCCCCCGGCTTCAAGGCCATTGCCTATACCGAGAATTCCCCCATCGCCGCCATGGCGAACGATCAAAAGATGATCGGCATTCAGTTCCATCCTGAAGTGGTTCACACGCCGCAAGGCAAGGAGATCCTGCGGAATTTCCTCTTCAAGGTTTGCGATTTCAAGGGAACATGGACGCCGGAGAGCTTCGTGGATCGTCAAATTGAAAGCATCAAACAGACGGTGGGCGAGGGACGGGTGATCTGCGCGCTCTCGGGAGGGGTGGATTCCACCGTCGTGGCAACTCTCCTTCATCGGGCTATCGGGGATCAACTCACGGCGATCTATGTGAACAACGGGCTCCTCCGGAAAGAGGAGGTGGAGCGCACCCTCCGGGTCTTCCGCAAGAACCTCAACTTGAACGGCATCTATGTGGATGCCTCCGAACGTTTCCTCGAAAAACTGAAAGGCGTGACCGATCCCGAACAGAAGCGCCGCATCATCGGCAATGAGTTCATCAAGGTGTTCGAAGAAGAGGCGGCCAAGCTCGGCAAGGTGGATTTTCTGGCCCAGGGCACCCTCTATCCCGATGTCATCGAGAGCACGGCCACGGTGAGCCGGTCTTCCTCGACCATCAAAACCCATCACAATGTGGGCGGCCTTCCGGAAAAGATGAACCTCAAGCTCATCGAGCCGCTGCGTTATCTCTTCAAAGATGAGGTACGGCAGGTGGGGCTGGCCCTCGGGCTCCCGGAAGAGATGGTTTGGCGTCAGCCCTTCCCCGGGCCGGGGCTGGCCATCCGCATCATCGGAGAGGTGACCCCCGAGCGGTTGGAGATCCTGCGGGCGGCGGACTTCATCCTCATGAACGAGATCAAGAAGGCCAAGCTCTATCGCCAACTCTGGCAGAGCTTTGCCGTTCTCACCCCTCTCAAGAGCGTAGGGGTCATGGGCGATGCCCGCACCTACAAGCACGTCATTGCCGTTCGAGCGGTCACTTCGGAGGATGCCATGACCGCCGATTGGGCTCGGCTCCCCTATGACCTTCTGGCACGGATTTCCAACCGGATCATCAACGAGGTTGAAGGGGTCAACCGCGTGGTTTACGATATCACCTCCAAACCGCCGGCAACGATCGAGTGGGAATAGATTCCACAGGATTGGAAAAATCAGGAAAAGGAGGATTCATGGCGCTCAAGTTCAAGTGGGTATGGGTGTGTGTTCTGATCTCAGCGCTCGTCATAGGGATCGCCGCCTGCGGAGGGGATGAGGAGTCTAGCGGAACCCAGACGTCGGCGCCGCCCAAAGGGACGGTTAGTAAGGATGCATTCCTCAAACGGGTTTCTCAGCTCAATGCCGACCTCAAGACATGTGAATTAGAGATGGATATGAAGATGGCTATGAAGGGTTGGGACGGGGAAGAAGAGGAAGAGATCAATGTAAAGATCTCCGCCGATATCACCGGCGCGATGGACCTTCCGGCCAAGAAGATGAGGATGATCATGGAAATGTCCATGGAGGTCCCTGAGGAACTGAAGGAACCCGATACGCCCGATTCTATCGCCATGGAAATGTATATGATAGAGGACACCATATACATGAACATGGGGGAGGCGTTCGGCGGCTGGATAAAGATGGCCATCCCGGAATCGGAGTGGGGCACGGTGTGGGAAGAGCAGAATATCATGAATCAGCAAACCGAGCTTTTGCTGAACGCCTACAACATCGAGATCGTGGGTGAGAAGACGGTCAACGGGGTCAAGTGCTACGAAGTGACCATGGAGCCGGATTTGAAGCAGATAATGGGACTCTTCGGGGATCAGTTGGGGGATTACCTATCTGAAGATATGGACCCCTCCGAGATCGAAGAGGCAATGGAGATGATCAAGGATCTCTCGATCCGGCAATGGTATGAGAAGGAGACCTTCTTGCCCGTACGGACCGAGGCGAGCATGAGCTTCGAGGATGAAGGGGAGAATATTTCCATGGACTTGACCATGGAAATGAACATGAAGTACTCCCGGATCAACAAGCCGGTGACCATCGAGCTCCCCGATGAGGCCAAGGATGCGGTGAACATGGGCGAGTGGTCCGAGACGATGCTCTAAAGGCAGTTTTCTTGTTTTGGCAACCATGAACGTACTCGTCATCGGAAACGGCGCCCGGGAACATGCTCTGGCTTGGAAGATCGCCCGGAGCCCGAGGGTGAAGAATCTCTTCGCCGCACCGGGGAATGCCGGCACGGCAAAGATCGCCCGAAACCTCCGTATCTCCGTGGAGGACATTGCCGCCCTTGTCGAGGCGGCGAAGGCGAACCGGATCGATCTCGTGATGGTCGGTCCGGAGGCGCCGCTCACCCGGGGCATCGTGGATGCCCTCGGCAAGGCGGGCGTTCCCGCCTTCGGCCCTTCCGGAGCGGCGGCGGAGATCGAGGGGAGCAAGGTCTTCGCCAAGGAGCTCATGCGCAAATACGGCATCCCCACCGCTCGGAGCGCTGTGTTCGATTCCTTCGAAGAGGCCGTCCGGTACATCCGAACGCAGCCCTTCCCTTTGGTGGTCAAGGCCGATGGGCTCGCCGCCGGCAAGGGCGTGATCATCGCCGCTTCTCAGGAGGAGGCCCTCCGCGCCCTTTCGGATATCATGCAGAAGAAGGTGTTCGGGAGTGCGGGGAAGCGGGTGTTGATCGAGGAGTGCCTTGTAGGGCGCGAGGCGAGCCTTCTGGCCTTTACGGATGGGCAGACCGTTGTGCCCATGGTTCCGGCATGCGATTACAAGCGCGTATTCGATGGCGATCGCGGCCCCAACACCGGCGGAATGGGGAGCTATGCACCCTCGGAGTTCTTCACCGAGGACCTCCAGCGGGAAGTCATGGAGTCCGTTGTGAAGCCGGCCGTTCGGGCCATGGCGCAGGAGGGGAGACCTTACCGGGGGGTCCTCTACGCCGGATTGATGGTGACCCCCGCGGGCCCAAAGGTATTGGAGTTCAACGCCCGCTTCGGCGACCCTGAAACGCAGGCGATCATCCCGCTGCTCAGGACCGATCTTGTGGAGATCATGGAGGCGGTGATCGAGGGGAAACTCGACCGTCTGACCATCGAATGGAGCAATGAGGCGTGTGTGGGGGTGGTGCTCGCCTCCGGGGGGTATCCGGGAAGCTACAGAACGGGGGTTCCCATCGAAGGGCTCGATCGAGTGGAGGAAGGGGTGCTCGTCTTTCACGCCGGCACCGCTCTCGATGACCACGGGCGGACGGTCACTTCCGGGGGGCGGGTGCTCACCGTTACCGCCACGGGCAAGACGATTGCAGAGGCGCGGGCTAGGGCATATGCCAATGCGGAGAGGATTACCTTTGAGGGTTGCCACTATCGAAAAGATATTGCTATGATAAAGAGTCCGTGTTGAAGGAGCAGGGCATGCCTCTGGTTGGTGTCGTGATGGGATCGGAATCGGATCGGGAGCGGATGCAACCGGCGCTCGATGTGTTGACGCAGTTGGGTATTGACTATGAAGTGCAGGTGATCTCGGCGCATCGTACGCCGCTCAAGGCGCAGGCCTATGCCCAAACGGCACGGGAGCGGGGCATCGAGGTGATCATCGCGGGGGCGGGGATGGCCGCCCATCTTCCCGGTGTGCTGGCCAGTTGGACCACCGTTCCCGTGATCGGCGTGCCGCTGGCCGCCGGCGAGCTCAAGGGTGTGGATGCCCTTCTTTCCATCGTTCAGATGCCGCCCGGAATTCCGGTGGCATGCGTGGCCATCGGATCGGCAGGGGCCAAGAATGCCGCCTATCTGGCCGCGCAAATCCTGGGGATCAAGTATGAGCCGATCCGCGCCGCCTATGAGCGGCACCGCGAAAACCTTGCCAAAGGGTGACCGTCATGATCGAACGATACTCCCGGCCGGAGATGAAGCATGTCTGGTCGGATGAGAACAAATTCGCCAAATGGCTTGCCGTCGAGATCGCCGTGTGCGAGGCTTGGGCCGAACTCGGGGTCGTTCCCAGAGAGGATATCCCGAAGATCAAGAAGGCCCGGCTTGACATCGGCCGGATGAACGAAATCCTCAAGATCACCCATCATGATGTGACCGCCTTTCTCAAGGCCGTTGCCGAGAGCCTCGGGCCGGAATCGCGGTTCATTCATCTGGGCCTCACCTCATCGGACGTGATCGATACGGCCACAAGTCTCCAACTCCTCGAAGCCATCGCCATACTCGAAAAGGACCTTGCCGAGCTCAAGTCCGTTATCCGGGAACAAGCGATCCGCCATAAATATACGTTGATGATGGGCCGCACCCACGGTGTCCATGCCGAACCCATCACTTTCGGGTTGAAGCTTGCCGTCTGGTATGAAGAGCTTTCCCGTCATGAAGAGCGTCTTCAGCAGGCCAAAAAAATGGTTGGTGTGGGGATGGTCTCCGGGGCAGTGGGAAGCCATGCCACCGTGCCGCTCGAGGTGGAGGAGATCGCCTGCGCCCGATTGGGCCTCGAGGTGGCTCAGGTCACGAGCCAGATCATCCAGCGGGATCGGCATGCACAGTTCGTAGCAACGCTGGCGCTTCTGGCCTCTTCGCTCGAGAAGTTCGCCACCGAGATCCGATCCCTCCAGCGCACGGAGACCCTCGAGGCGGAGGAGCCCTTCGAAGACGGTCAAACGGGCTCATCGGCCATGCCCCATAAGCGTAATCCCGAGCTGTGCGAAAGGGTCTGCGGACTGGCGCGGCTGGTGCGGGGGCATGCGCTCACGGCCATGGAGAACGTGGCTCTCTGGCACGAACGGGATATCAGTCATTCATCCAACGAGCGGATCATCCTGCCCGATTCCTGTTTGGTGCTCGATTACGTGATGAGCATCTTCACCTATGTGATGCGGGGGCTCAAGGTCTATCCGGAGAACATGCGTCGCAATCTGGAGGTCACCCGTGGCCTGATCTTCTCCCAGCGGGTGATGACCGAGATGATCGAGAAGAAGGGAATGAGCCGGCAACAGGCCTACGAGATCGTGCAACGGAATTCGATGAGGTCTTGGAAGAACGGCGAGGCCTTCCTCGATCTGCTCCGCTCCGACCCTGAGGTGCCGCTCACGCCGGCGGAGCTTGAAAAGATCTTCGATTACGATTTCTACTTGAAGAACGTGGATGCCATTTTCAAACGTGCCGGGCTCTCCTGATCCCCTATGGAAACCGCGCTTGCCGTTGCCGCCCTTGTGATCACAGCGCTGGTACTCGCATTCGTGATGTGGAACGGCCGGCGCCAATCTGCGGCGTTGAAGGCGTGGCTCGATTCCCTTTCCGAAAGAACAGAGCGTCAAAGGGAAGCGGAGAGCGGTAAGGGATGGCCGGAAACCCGCGTCCGGGAGCTCCATTTTTTTCTGCCCCCGAAGTCCGCCCACCCCATCGCGGCCTTCGAGGGGATTCAGAAGGAAAACGAGGATCTGATCGTAGGGAAGGAGATCCGGATCAGCAAACGGTGGGTGACGGAGCTCCACGTGCGATTTGCCCTCGATGCCCCGCAAAGGCTCACGGGTATCCGGTGGGGGTTTGCTCCCGGCACGAGCGGCGCCCGGGTGCTCGAATTCCGGAACACCTTCGCCGTGGAGATCGCGGCCGAAGTGCCCAAAGAGATCTTCCGGGATCGGCACGGCTTCTGGCATATCGAGATGCCGCTGGGCATCGTTCAGCCCGGAGGAACGATGCGGGAGTTGGCCTTCACCGTCAAGGGGGATCGCCCGGGGCGGTTTCCTCTGGAGTTCGAGATCCTCACAGCGGAAGGCGGGTCGCCGTTCAGGGAAACATTATGGGTGGAGGTTACGGAGTGACGGGCGGGGAAACCGGACGGGGTTCGAGAGATGCCCGTACTGAACGAGGGAGAAAACATGGAACCATTGCTTGAAACCGATCTTCCGGATATCCTCTATCGCGGCAAGGTGCGGGATACCTATGCCCTTACGCCGAAGGAGCTTCTGATCGTAGCCACCGATCGGATTTCGGCCTTCGATGTGGTTTTGCCCAATGGCATTCCGGATAAGGGTAAGGTGCTCAACAAGCTCTCGGCCTTCTGGTTCGAAAAGACCCGTCACATCATCCCCCATCACATGATCGCGGTGGTGGACTCGATCGAGATGCTCGAGGCCTATCGGCGCGAGATCGGGTGCATCGAGTTTCCCCGGTATCTCGAAGGCCGATCCATGGTGGTGCACAGAGCCGAACGAATCGATGTGGAGTGCATCGTGCGCGGGTATCTCTCCGGTTCGGCGTGGGCTGAGTACCGGAAGGGGGGGACGGTTGGGGGGCGCCGGATGCCGCCGGGCCTCAGGGAAAGCGATAAGCTTCCCGAACCCCTCTTCACCCCCACCACCAAGGCGGATGCGGGGCATGATGAGCCGATCGCGTTCGAACGGATGGCGGATATGATCGGCGGGGATCTGGCCCGAAGGATTCGCGATAAGTCCATGGAGATCTACGCCTTCGCCGAAGCCTATGCCCGGGAGCGGGGCATCATCATCGCCGATACCAAGATGGAGTTCGGGATGATCGATGGAAAGCTCTCGCTCATTGATGAGTTGCTCACGCCGGATTCGAGCCGGTTCTGGCCTGTGGATCGCTACCGGCCGGGGGGTCCTCAGCCGAGCTTCGATAAACAGCCGATTCGCGATTGGCTGACCGATTCCGGGTGGAACAAGGACCCCCCCGCACCCCCTCTGCCGCCCGAGGTGGTCCGGGCCTCCGCCGAGCGGTACAGACAGGCATATCGGCAGTTGACGGGGAGGGAGCTTTCATAGAGACGGTTCATGAATTGCCCCACCGCGGTGGGAATCATTAGAGATTGCAACGGGGAAAGACGATGTATCTTGCCAGAATCTATATTACTTTGAAGCCATCGGTGAACGATCCCCAGGGACTCACCATCAAAGGGGGGCTTCACACGCTCGGCTTTCAGTCGGTGGAAAGCGTGAGGGCGGGGAAGTATATGGAAATCCGGGTGAACGAAAAGGATCGCGCCACGGCGGAGGAGCAAGTGAGACAAATGTGCCGGAAGCTTCTGGCCAATCCCATCATCGAGGATTTCCGATTCGATCTCGAGGAAATCCGGACTACGCAATGATGCCCTTGGTGCTTGGCACGTGACCGCGGGTGCGCTCGTCGATCCGCGTTGCCTCATCGAGCGCTCGGGCCAGCGCCTTGAAAATGGCCTCCGCCTTGTGATGATCGTTCTCGCCGGCAAGGAGCCGCACGTGAAGATTGAGGCGGGCCTCGATGGCGAACGATTCGAGGAGGTGTTTGATAAGGTCTGTGGGGAGCTCGTTGATATAAGTTTTGGTGAAGGAAGCTTCCACCACCGCGTATCCCCGGCCCGAAAGGTCCACCGCCACCATGGCCAGGGCCTCATCCATCGGGACGATGGCATGACCCATCCGCACGATTCCTTTCCGATCCCCCAGCGCCTTGGCGAATGCCTGACCCAGCACAATGGCCACATCCTCCACGGTATGATGCTCGTCCACGTGCAAATCCCCTTTCGCTTCCACTTTCAGATCGAACCGCCCGTGTTTGGCCAGTTGCTCCAGCATGTGATCGAACATCCCCACGCCGGTGTGGATCTCACAGGCGCCGGAGCCGTCCACGTTGAGCTCCACGGCGATGCGGGTCTCCCGGGTTTCGCGGTTCACGGTTGCGGTCCTCATCGAATCCTCCCACGTATTCGCATGGATGGGGGCTTTGTTCCCTCAGTATAACCGAAAAGAAAGAGAGAAGACCATACCCGAGGGGAGTATCTCAGCGGCTGATTTATCCTTGAGGCGCCACCCCAAAACAGCGATTCCGCTTTGTAGCCTTCATCCTCAGGGTAAATGACCATGAACCCCTTATTCCGGACCATGCCCCGGGATCCCCCCACCCCACGAACGATCCGGCTTCTTCGACCCCACCCACCCGCCCTAATGGTTTTCTTGGGGGACACCCCCATCCCCCGAGAGAGGTGTCTTTTGCACGCGCTTCTTCAACCGCTGTTTTTGTCGTACCACCTCCCCTCATCATTGACAAGTTTGCGCCCAGCCGTTATTCTTACCCTAAACGGCCCGAAACGCCTTGCTCGACGCGGGGAAGGCGTGTCAGTTAGGCTAAGGAGGAATAATGGATACGAAGATTCTATTGACCGAGAAGGAGATGGCCACCCACTGGTATAACATTCAGGCCGATCTCCCCGAACCCCTGCCCCCCCTCCTTCACCCCGTGACCAAGGAACCCACCATTCTTCCCCCACCCCTTTTCCCCGCCGCCCTCAACGAACAGGAGTTCAGCAAGGAGCGCTGGATCGAGATTCCCGATGAGGTGCAAGAGATCTACAAGCTCTGGCGGCCTACCCCCCTCTACCGGGCTTATCGTTTGGAGAAGGCGCTCGGCACACCGGCCCGCATCTTCTACAAGTACGAGGGGGTGAGTCCGGCGGGAAGCCATAAGCTGAACACGGCGGTGGCGCAGGCGTATTACAACAAGAAGGAAGGGATCAAGCGCCTTTCGACCGAGACCGGCGCCGGCCAGTGGGGGAGCGCGCTTTCCCTCGGTTGCCAGTACTTCGGCCTGGAGCTCAAAGTGTACATGGTCAAGGTGAGCTACCAGCAGAAGCCCTACCGGCGGATCATGATGGAGACATGGGGGGCCAAGTGTGTCGCCAGCCCCAGTCCGGATACCGAGATCGGGCGCAAGATACTGGCGGAGAACCCGAACTCCACCGGAAGCCTCGGCATCGCCATCAGCGAGGCGGTCGAGGATGCCTTCAAGAGGGACGATACCCACTATTCGCTCGGCAGCGTGCTCAACCATGTCCTGTTGCATCAGACCGTCATCGGGCTGGAGACGATGAAACAGATGGAAAAAGCCGATGCCTATCCGGATATCATCGTGGGGTGCATCGGCGGCGGGTCCAATTTCGGCGGCATGCTTCTTCCCTTCATCAAAGATAAGATCACCGGCAAGAAGCCGAAACTTCAGATCGTTGCCGTCGAACCCGAGGCCTGTCCTACCGTTACCAAGGGGCCTTATGCATGGGACTACGGCGATGTCGCGGGTATGGCCCCGATCGCGTTGATGTACACGTTGGGCCACACCTTCGAGCCGCCTCCGGTGCATGCGGGCGGGCTGCGGTATCACGGCATGGCGCCCATCATCTGTCATCTGGTCAGGCTGGGGTTCATGGAGGCACGGGCCGTGAAGCAAGTGGCCACCTTCGATGCGGCGGTCAAATTCGCCCGAACGGAGGGAATCATTCCCGCCCCCGAACCGTCTCATGCCATCAAGGTAGTCATTGATGAAGCTCTGAAGTGCAAGGCCGAGGGAAAGCGCAAGGATATCCTTCTGGCGCTCAGCGGCCACGGCCACTTCGATCTCGGCGCTTACGAGAAGTACCTCACCGGTCAGCTAGAGGATTACGAGTATCCCGAGGAGAAGGTGAAGGAAGCGCTGGCGCACTTGCCCAAGGTGAACCGCTAGCCCGCGATCGTACCACTCCCTGTGCACGGAAGCCGTTCCGGAATTCATTTCCGGGACGGCTTCTCATTTGTGGGTCAGGAATTGGTAGATCCGGGCCCGGAGTTTGGAGGCCTCGAGCCTTGCCGCGGAGGTGAAGTCCTTCCCCTTCGAGGCGAAGATCACCTGACGGGAAGTGGCGATAATGGCCCGTTCACCGTTGGCATCGACACCGTTGCGCACCGCCGAGGCCAGATTGCCCCGCTGCACCCCGATCCCGGGGATAAGAAGGGGCATGGTGGGACACATCTCCCGGATTCGCTTGAGCGGTTGGGGTTGAGTGGCACCGACCACCAATCCGATGTTCCCTTTGGTGTTCCATTCGAGCGCCTTCAGTGCCACCATCTCGAAGAGTGGCACGGGTTTGGCGCCGGGATCCGTAAGGCATCCGAGCTTCTGGAAATCATCTGCGCCCGGATTGGAGGTATGGCAAAGAAGGAAAATGCCCCTATCCCGATACTCGATGAAAGGCTCGATCGAATCGAAGCCGAGATAGGGATTCACGGTGACGGCATCGCATCCGAAGATCTCGAAGATCGCTTTGGCGTACTTGCGCGCCGTGTGCCCGATATCGCCTCTTTTGGCATCGGCGATGATCGGGATATGGGGGGGAACGTACCGCAAAGTCTGCCGCAGTTTCACCAACCCATCCGCCCCGAGGCTTTCGTAGAAGGCGAAGTTCGGCTTGTAGGCGCAGACGAGGTCTTTAGTGGCGTCGATGATCTCATGGCCCCATTCGACCACGTCCATCTCGTTGGGCATGAGCACGGGGTCCGGGTCAAGCCCCACGCAGAGAAGGCTCTTGTTCTTGCGAGAAGCGGCCAGAAGCTTATCGATGAAGTTCATCTGCAACCCGCCTAGATCGGCGAAACGCGACGATGGGTCCTTCCAAATGGCTCAATTCTAGCAGATTCACGAAACCTTCGGCAAACATCAGGGTTGCTCGAGCCTCCGGATGGCCGCTCGGATGCGGGCAAGACACCGTTCTTTCCCCAGAGCCGCCATCGTTTCGAAGAGCGGTGGGGTGGCGGTGCGCCCCGTGCAGGCCACACGGAGGGGATTGAAAAGATCCCCGGCCTTCATGCCCATCTCATCGGCAAGCGCCCGCAGCGCAGATTCGAGTGCGGCCGGAGTGAATTCTGCCTGTGTTTCTAGCCTCTCACGGCACGCCCGGAGGGCCTTCAACGCGCCTTCACGGGTGGCTTTCTTCCCGATGAGCAGCGCCGGATCGTAATCGAGCGGATCAACGAAGAAGAAATCGGCATAAGAGGCGGCCTCCGCCAATGTGTTGATCCGCTCCCGGATGAGGGGGATGATCTTGCTCACGTAGGCTTGCGAGATGGGCCGGGGCACCGAAGGGGGCAACCCTTGTTCAAGCGCAGGCATGATCCTCCGCAAGAGTTCGTCTTCCCCGAGCGCCCTCAAATAAGTTCCGTTCATCCAGAGGAGTTTCTCATGGTTGAAGACCGCCGCCGTTTTGCTGATGCGTTCGATGGAGAAGTGCTTGATGAGCTCCTCCCGAGAGATGATCTCCGTCTTATCATCGAGGGACCATCCCAGAAGGGCCAGAAAGTTGACCATTGCCTCGGGGAGATAGCCCTGATCCCGGAATTCCGTCACCGCCGTGGCCCCGTGCCGCTTGCTCAACTTGGATTTGTCCGGCCCGAGGATGATGGGAAGGTGCGCAAACAGCGGCGGCTCCCATCCGAAGGCTTCGTAGAGCAACACGTGCCGCGGTGTGCTGGAGAGCCATTCATCGGCGCGCATGACGTGGGAGATTTCCATGAGATGATCATCCACCACATTGGCCAGATGGTAGGTAGGGAAACCGTCGGATTTCAGTAGAACGATGTCATCCAACTCGCTGTTATCGAAGGTGATATCCCCGCGGATGAGATCGTGAAAGGCGGTTTGCCCTTCCAGAGGAACCTTCAAGCGAATGACCGGCACGATGCCTTCCGATTCGAAGCGGGCTTGCTGTTCGGCGGTGAGGAAGCGGCAGTGCCGATCGTAACTCCGGGATGCTTCCTTGCGCCGGGCGAATTCCGCCCGCATCTGCGCGAGTCGCTCGGCGGAGCAATAGCACTTGTAAGCGTGTCCCGTCTCGATGAGCTTTCGCGCGTGCGTTTGATAGATCTCCAATCTCTCCGATTGGAAGTAAGGGCCGTACGGCCCTCCGATCTCCGGGCCTTCATCCCAGTCGAGCCCGAGCCATTTCAAACTCTCGAGGATGCTTTCGAGGGCTCCCCCCACCTTGCGGGATTGGTCCGTATCCTCGATCCGCACGATGAACTTGCCGCCCGTGTGCCGGGCGAACAACCAATTGAACAGCGCCGTCCGGATGTTCCCTACGTGAGGGAAGCCCGTCGGGCTGGGTGCAAAACGCACGCGGACTTCTCTTGCGGTCATGGCTCACTCTCCGATTCTGTTTCTGAAGGGTTGCTCGGAGGACAGGGGACTCGGATCACGCGGGTCCCTGCGAACTTATCGGGGATCCCCCGCTTATCGGGACCCACAGCGGTCCAGAGGAAAGGGATCAAGACAAAGATCATACAGATGAGATAGCCCAGATAGCGGAGCAATGCTTTTTCCACGGGTATGGACGTGCCGCCTTCCGGGATGATCTTGATCCGCATGGCCATCTTGCCGGGGGTTTGCCCGCGGCGCACCCAGAAGGCCACGAAATATGTCCCCCAGATGAGAATCCACAGGAGGATTCCGGTGCCGATGAACCAGAAGGGAACGACATCGGGCTCGTTGGAAAAGGAATCGGCCCACCAATAGAACGGGAGCAAAAATCCGAAGCTGATCACCGGCACGATGGCGGAAGAGATGAAAGCCAGAAGAAGGGCGTCGATGAGGTAGGCCACTGCTCGCACCCAGAAGCCCGCCGCTTCGTTGGGCATCGAATTCCCCGGATGTTCCTTCATGGATCTCAATTGATACCTATTCTAACACCACGGAATTCGTGAGTCCATTTGAAGCTGAATCCCAAAAAGACCGATCGAAGAAGAGAGCGCAGAGATACCTCTTAAGCCGGCGGGATTGGGGCGTCCCCCAAGAAAACCCTTTGGGCGGGTGGGTGGGATCGGAGAAACCGGATCGTTCATGGGGGTGCGGGGGAATTCCGGGCCAAAGCCCGGGATGGGGTGATCAAGGTCAGTCCCCGAGGGTGAAGACTGCAAAGCCGAATCGCTCTTTTCGGGCGGAGAGGGTGTGTTGCCTTCGTGGGGCCTTGAGGATATAATACTTGACGGCGGGGAGTAGCGCAGCCTGGTTTAGCGCGCAGCGTTCGGGACGCTGAGGCCGGAGGTTCAAATCCTCTCTCCCCGACCATAGCTTCGGTTGGGTGAAGAAAAGGGGGGCCGTCGAATTGACGGCCCCCTTTTCTTTCCTTCCGATCTCAGAGAACGCGCCGGAGGCGGAATGCAAGTGAATCCGGCCATCGAGACCTCAAAGCTTCAATTCGGTCCGCTCGATGATCTCGTCTTGAACGATCTTATCGAGCTGCACGAAGTAAGCGCTGAAGCCCGCCACCCGCACAATGAGGTTCTTGTATTCCTCGGGTTGCGCCTGTGCTTTCCGGAGCGTCTCTGAACTCACGCAATTGAACTGCACATGGTATCCGCCCAGATCCATATAGGTTTTGACCAACGCCAAGAATTTCTGGGCTCCCTGTGGGCCCGCAAGCGCGGTGGGATGAAATCGCATATTGAAGTGGTTCGACCCGAACTTCACCGTATCTATCGCCATGGCCGCGGATTTGACCAGAGCCGTGGGGCCGTTCTTGTCCGTACCGTGCTGAGGGGAAACCGTGGCATCCGTCAGGGCTACCCGCGCTTTCCGACCGTTGGGGAGCGCTCCGGTGAGCTCGCCCAGCGCCCCATGAGAGGCCACGGAGTATGCCTCCGGCATGATATTGCGCCCGAGGAAATCGGGGTACATTTGGTGAAACTTCCATGCGGCATCGTAAAGCTCGCGGACGAGTGTGTCCGCCTCTTCGTCGCCGTTGCCGTATTTGGGGGCATCCAAGCACATCTTTCGGAGATCCTCGTAGCCTTCCCAATCGGCCTTGAGGGCATCGAGAAGCCGCCGCAGAGGAACCTTCTTCTGGTCGTAAACGAGCCTCTTGATCGCGATGAGGGAGTTGGCCAGATCCACCACGCCCACAAAGCTCGTCCCGTTGCCGATGGAGTAGCGGGCCCCGCCATCCACGAGGTCCACACCGCGTTCGATGCAGTCGTGGACGAGCGATGATGAATACGGCACCGGGAAATCGCGCTCGATATTCCATGCGGTGCGGGAGATGGTCCGGATGAGCGGTATGAAATACTCCATCTGCCGGTAAACCGCCTTCTTCAGATCTTCGAAGGTTTGGAACGATTCCGGATCGCCCGTCTTCGGTCCGATCTCCACTCCGGAGATGGGATCCCGGCCGTTGTTGAGCGCCAACTCCAGCATCTTTGCGGTGTTGAAATTCCCTTCCCAGAACCCGTCGGTGCAGCCGGGGATGATATCTTGGACGCAGGCGATCACCGCTTGGTTCCGTGCTTCCTCGATGGGGATCCCCTTCCGGTGGAAAAGGCTGCGGGCCAATATCTTCCGGGCATCGTAGAATGCCGGTTGCCCCATGCCGGTGCGGATCAAGTCCACGCACTGAAGGAGGAAATCATCGGGGAGCTGATCGTGATAGATGAGGCAGAGGAGCGGCTCGGGGATCATGAGTTGGCGTTTGGCTTCCACCACGAGCCGGTCCACATCGTTGGTGGCATCGCGGCCATCGGGGGTCAGACCGCCGAGACTCATTTGCATTGCAACGCGGGATTGAGAGTACTTGAATCCGAACGGAGCCAACACTTGCCCTAGGGCCTGAATCTTGAGCATGTAGAACTGAATCAGCTCGATGGCCTCCGCATCGGTCAATCTCCCCGTCTCTTTATCCCGCTTGTAGAAGGGATAGATGTATTGAGGAAACCGCGCCGGCGAGAATGCCCCGATGTTCGGGCTCTGGAACCACCCGGCCATGAGCACGAGCCATGAGGATTGGATGGCTTCGAAGAAGTTTCGCGCCGGGTTTTCCGGGACCCATGCACACGCTTCCGCAATGCGTTCCAGATCGGCCCGCTTCTGAGGATCGTTTTCTCGGGAAGCCATCTCCTTGGCCAGCGCCGAATACCGATTGGCCAGCGCGATCAATCCCTTCAGCGAAAGGACAACGGCTTCATAGAAGTACCACTTCTTGAGGGCCTCCGGCTCCCCCGTATCGAGCTTTGATTGTTGCTCCTTTGCCTTGGCGATGAGCGACTTCAGTCCTTCGTTCAGCACAAGGGCATAATCGGGTACCCCGCTGATGAGTCCGCCCGGATTGATCTCGGTGGCAATCCCCGCCTTCTGAAGCGTGCCGATATCGATGCCCTTCGTTCGGAGGATCACCTCCTGCGTTCGGTTGAAGATGTTGCGATCCTTCCAGAGCTCCACCGATTTCAATATCCACTCTCGCTCTTCCGGCCGGACCTCGGCAAAGCCCATCGGCAGCCGAAAGCGATTCATCTTCTTCATCCACCTCGGCCCGATCTCCGCGAAGGGATAGTTGCCGTACTTGTGCTGAGTGAGCGTGCCGGCGATGGGGTTATCATCGATGAAGATCGTCTTCTCCGTGCACAGCTTGTAGAAGAAGGTGGCTTGCCGCATGGCCGGTGGCAAGCCATCGGTGGTGGTGTAGGCTTCCCAGAGGGCCTTATCGCGCTCGATATCGATGCGGGGTTCGGCGGAAAGGAGCGCTTCTTTCTCCCGTGCCACACGCTCGCTGAGTTTGCCGTTCTTGATATCAATGGCCATGGTTGTTCTCCTTCCCTATTCCCGATATCGTTTTTTGCAAAAGCGGAAACGCATGCTTTCTTGCCATCCATGTTGCCGGCGGCGGTGCGCTAGGCAACCCTGACCCCCAATCCGAGCGCTTCCAGCGAGCCCTTGATCTTTTCGATCTCATCCTCATGGTAAGAGCGCGCCTGTGGCAAAGGATATTCCCTGCCCAATCGGTGATATTTCCCCGTGCCCAGCCGGTGGTAGGGCAGGATATCGATCTGCCGCAGGCCCAGATCCCGTACGAAGGCGCCGGTGGCCCTCAGGTTCGTTTCATCATCGTTGCACCCCGGGATCAAAGGAAAGCGAATCCACATGGCCTTGCCCATACGCGCGATCCGCCGGGCGTTCTCCAATATCAGGGCATTATCCACTCCGGTGAGCTTCCGGTGCGCGGCGGGATCCATGTGCTTGATATCGTAGAGGACCAGATCCGTGTATTCGAGGATTCGCTGAAAGGTTTCCCACGGAACGTATCCGGTGGTGTCGAGGGCGGTGTGAATCCCATTCTCGCGGCACCGCTTCAGGAGTTCGATGAGGAATTCCGGTTGCGCCGTGGCTTCCCCCCCCGAAGCGGTCATCCCGCCGCCCGAATTTCGATAGAAGAGGGAATCCTTCATCACCACTTCCATCACTTCGTCCACGGTCATGAGCTTGCCGCTGATCACCCGGGCGTTGGCCAGACATGCCTCAGTACAGGCCCCGCATCCCCGGCACAGGCTTCGATCGGTGAGGACGGAACCATCGGGCCCCACCGAGATGGCCTTGTTCGGACATACCGGCACGCAGCGATAGCACTGGACGCACAGGGCATCGAAGAAGAAGAGCTGGGGGAACCGGGACTGGGATTCGGGGTTATCGCACCATAGACAATGGAGAGGGCACCCTTTGAAGAAGACGGTCGTCCGGATGCCGGGTCCATCGTTGATCGAATATCGCTGAATATCGAAGATCCATCCCTTGACCGCAGGCCGGGTTTGAAGGTCATGGCGGGCGGTAAGGGGTGTGGTTCCGATGCTCTTGTCGTTCTCCTTGCTCACAGATTCGATTTTATCAGAAGCCACGAAGCGAGTAAAACTTCCGGCGGCTGCACTCGGAGGAAAATATGTTGAACTCCCCTCTCGTTTCCTTGCGCCTGCCCTTCCGAGGCCATATAATTCCCCTAGCATGTGCTCCGCTGAGAATACGCCCGCCCATCGAAGGCCTTCCGAGAGGGAAATTGATCTCATCCGCCGGGCCAAGCAAGGGGATCGGGAGGCATTCGGGGAACTGATCGAACTCCATGCGGTGCGGGCCTATCGCATCGCTTATGCCCTCCTTCAAAGCCCGGAGGAATCCGAGGATGCTGTTCAGGAAGCCTTCATTACCGCCTTCAAGTCCCTGAGAAATCTGGAAAGTGAAGAGGCCTTCGGTTCGTGGCTGGGGCGGATCGTCACGACGCGAGCCTATGATGTTCTTCGGGGGCGGCAACGGGGGCAGAAGGCGATCGAGGCTCAGACCACCGCTGTGCAGATGGATCTTGCCCATCGCCCGCGGGATCCCGCGGGCGCGAGGGCAGATCTTACCCTTGACTTGGAGAAAGCCATTGCCAAGCTACCGGAGGTGCACCGTCTGGCCGTTCTGCTGCGCTATTCCGAAGATGCCTCCACCGAACAGATCGCACGCGTGCTGAACCGGCCGGAAGGCACTGTCCGAAGAATACTGAGCGAATCATACCGATTACTGCGTCTCTATTTAGAGGAAAGCGATGCGGTGCCATAGCGTTCGGGAGAGGCTGTCCGAGTATGTGAGCGGTTCGCTGAAGCCGGGGGATCGTCGCGCTGTAGAGGATCACCTCGGCCGGTGCGAAGCTTGCCGGAAAGAGCTCGAAAGCTTGAAGGCTCTGGATGCACGCTTGCGGCAGGGAATTCCTGCGCTCTGGCGGGAGGTGAAGCCCTCTCCGGCTTTCGAGGCGCGTCTCAAACAGGCTATCCCCGCCCCTCCCGAACGGCCTTCCCGTATGGCGGATCGGCTTGTGGGGCTGTGGCAAAATCATCGGCAGGTTCTGGCGGGCGGGATCGCCGCCTGTCTTATCTTGGCTCTGGCCATCTCTCTTCCCCTCGTGCTTACCGGTAAAGGGGTCCAACCGGATATGATTGCTCAGGAGAGCGGCCAGCGGGGCGCCCCCTCCATCTCTACGCCCGAAGCGGACGAGTATGCCTTGAAAATGGCCGCTCCTTCCCTCTCTGAATCTACTCCTCCCGTAACGCCTGTTCCCACACCCACCCCCACCCCCCCCCCCATGCCCACCGCAAACCAAGATATGCTCTCCGGGACATATGGCTTTGTGGCGGGGGAATCCGCAGCGGTGCCGGATGAGGGCCTGACCTTTTCGGAAGAGATGGCGGTGGCCAAGGAGAGGGAGCTTGCCCTCTGGATCGCTTTGAGCGATATGCGGGTGAAGGAGAGCTTCAAAGGGAAAACGCTCGTTGCCATTGAGGTAGAAGGGCCCGAGATGGTGGGTGACTTTGCATGTCCGGGGCCAACGGTGGTGCTGACCCTCCGAAACGGCGATGGAATGGAGACCAACCTCTATATCTGTGTGGATCTCGATATCCACAGCGTGCGTGAAATCCTTGTGCCTTCGGAGTGAAGGAATAACATTGCCGGGCTTTCCTCTCCCTCGCTACAAACCGCAATTTCGGCGCCGCATTTTTTCGGATCTCCGCCTCGAAGCCCCCGAAATTGTTGAGCGGAGGTGTCTTGCGATTGGTTTATCCCCCCAAGAATCCGGGCGAACAGGTTGCTTTAATGCATCTCGATGAGCAGAGACCCCGGACCAGCGATTGAGGGTGAGAGCGCAGAGACCCTCTCTCTCGGGGGTTGGGAATGTCCCCACGAAAACCCTTTGGGTGGGAGGGTGGGATCGGAGAAGCGCGATCGTTCGTAGGATACGGGGAGCCGGGTCGAGGTCCGGAATGGGGTGATCATGGTCATTCACCGTGAGAACGAAGGCTGCAAAACCGAATCGCGCTTTTGAGGCAGAGGGTGCGCCCCGCGCCTTGACTTTCCCCGATGCCCAGTTTATACTAATACACTTGTAGAGCAAGCTTGTGGGCCCGGGTGGCGCAATGGTAGCGCAGCCGACTTGTAATCGGCAGGTTAGTGGGTTCGAATCCCCTACCGGGCTTGTTGTGGAGGGGTGGGTGAGCGGTTAATACCAGCAGACTGTAAATCTGCCGCCAGAAGGCTACGTAGGTTCGAATCCTACCCCCTCCAGAGGCCCACATAGCTCAGTGGTAGAGCACGTTCTTGGTAAGAACGGGGTCGCCAGTTCAAGTCTGGCTGTGGGCTCCATTTTGTGTATAAGATAATCTAAGAATCAAGGAGAAGAAGATATGGCCAAGGAAGTCTTTCAACGGACGAAACCGCACATCAATGTAGGGACCATTGGACACGTGGATCACGGTAAGACGACCCTTACCTCTGCGATCACGCGAGTTCTCTCTGCCAACAACCCAAAAATTCAGTTTAGACCCTACGATAGCATTGATAATGCCCCTGAGGAGAAGGCCCGCGGGTTGACCATCGCTATCTCCCACATTGAGTATGAAACGGAAAAGCGTCACTATGCGCACGTGGATTGCCCGGGGCATGCGGACTATATTAAGAATATGATCACCGGTGCCGCTCAAATGGACGGCGCGATCTTGGTCGTCGCGGCGGACGATGGTGTCATGCCCCAGACGCGCGAGCACCTCCTTTTGGCGCGTCAGGTTCAGGTGCCCTCCATCGTAGTGGCTTTGAACAAGGTGGATATGGTGGATGACCCTGAGCTCCTCGAAGTTACCGAGATGGAACTCAAGGAAGATGTCCTGCCCAAGTATGAATTCCCCAAGACGACTCCCATTGTACGGGTCAGCGCTCTTAAAGCCCTCGAATGCGGCTGTGGCAAGCGGGAATGCCAGTGGTGTGGTGCCATCATGAAGTTGATGGATACGGTGGACGAATATATCCCCCTGCCCGATCGTCCGAAGGATAAGCCATTCCTGATGCCTATCGAAGACGTGTTCAGCATCAAGGGTCGAGGCACGGTGGTCACCGGCAGGATAGAGCGAGGAACCATCAAGGTGAACGAGGAAGTCGAGATCGTGGGGTTGGGAGAAACCCGAAAGACGGTGGTCACGGGCATCGAGATGTTCCATAAACAACTGGATGAAGGCTTGCCGGGCGATGCAGTCGGGACTCTGCTCCGCGGCATTGAACGTGAAGATGTGGAACGCGGGATGGTGCTGGCCAAGCCCGGCTCCATCAAGCCCCATACCGAATTCGAATCCGAGGTATATGTGCTGACCAAGGAAGAAGGCGGCCGCCATACCCCCTTCTTCACAGGGTACAAGCCTCAGTTCTATATCCGAACGATGGATATCACCGGCGAGCTTCATCTGCCGCCTGGAGTGGAAATGGCACTCCCCGGCGATAATGTTCGAATGAGGGTGAAGCTCATAACCCCTGTGGCGTTGGAGCAAGGGCTTCGCTTTGCGATTCGTGAAGGGGGTAAGACCGTAGGCTCCGGCGTCATCAGCAAGGTGATCGAGTAAAGGGATATTAAGAGAATCAACAATGGCGAAGAAAAAAGGCGATGTCCGCACCACCATCTATCTTGCTTGCACACAGTGCAAAGAGCGGACCTATACTACGGAGAAAAATCGAAGGAACGATCCTAACCGGCTGGAGCTCAAGAAATACTGTCCCCGATGCCGGGCGCATGTTGTGCACAAAGAAGTGAAATAGGAGCACCGGGACTCGATGCGGCAATTGGAAGCTACGGGCGAAAAGCTGAAGTTCGGGTTCATCAAAAGCGTGGTTGCCGAACTGAGAAAGGTGGCTTGGCCCTCGCGTCAGGAAGCGATCCGGCTGACAGCAATTGTGCTGGCGGTGACCATCGTGATCGCCGCTATTCTCTGGGTAGTCGATACCGCTTTCACCGAACTGGTGGATTGGGCGCTCATTCACTGAGGTCAAATGGAAGACGAGAACGGGAAAGCTTGGTACGTCGTTCATACGTACTCTGGATATGAGGAACGAACCCAGAAGAACTTGGAGCAACGCATCAAGTCAATGGATGTGGGCGACAAGATCTTCCAGGTGGTGGTGCCTGTTGAGAATGAAATTGAGATCAAGGGTGGGGAACGGCGTACCGTATCTAGGAAGACCCTTCCCGGATATATTCTCGTGCAGATGAAATTGGATGAGCAAAGCTGGTATGTGGTGCGCAATACGCCCGGTGTCACCGGATTTGTGGCTTCCGGGAACCGACCGGTTCCGCTGGAGGAAGAGGAAGTCCAGAACATGCTGAGCCGGATGAAATCCGCCACACCGAGAGTGAAGATCGGCTTCTCCAAGGGTGAGAATGTGCGCATCACGGATGGCCCGTTCGCCGAGTTCATCGGGACGGTGGATGAAATCAATTTGGAAAAGGGAAAAGTGCGGCTGATGGTTTCGTTCTTTGGGCGGGAGACTCCCATTGATCTGGACCTGTCGCAGGTGGAAAAGATTTAAAACGATGGCAAAGAAGAAAGTCAAAACAGTTCTGATCCTTCAGTTACCCGCAGGTAATGCCACTCCAGCGCCGCCCGTGGGGCCCTCTCTAGGGCAGCATGGCGTTAACATCATGGCGTTCTGCAAGGAGTACAATGCCCGTACGGCTTCGCAGGCGGGAATGGTGATCCCTGCAGAGATCACCATTTACGAAGACCGGTCCTTCACTTTCGTTACCAAGACCCCGCCGGCGGCTGATCTCCTGAAGAAGGCCGCGGGGATTGAGAAGGGTAGCGGCACAGCCAAGATCAAGCCGGTCGGCAAGGTGACTCGGAGCAAACTCAAGGAGATTGCAGCCCTGAAAATCAAAGACCTGAATGCTGTGAATCTTGAGGGAGCCATGCGGACAGTTGAGGGCACGGCCAAGAGCATGGGAATTGAGATCGTAGAGGGGTAGGCTAACGGTCATGGCAAAGCACGGGAAGAAATATCTTGAAGCAAGCAAGCTTGTGGAGAAAGATCGGCTCTATAGCCCTCAAGAGGCCGTCGAACTGGCCAAGAAGATGGCTTATGCCAAATTCGATGAGACCGTTGAGATCCATTTCCGTTTGGGTGTCAATCCCAAGTATGCCGATCAACAAGTGAGGGGAGTAGCGACTCTTCCCCATGGCTTGGGGAAGACAGTTCGTGTGTTGGTCTTTGCGCAGGGGGATGGGGAACGGATTGCGAAGGAAGCCGGCGCTGACTATGTAGGTGGGGAAGACATCATCAAGCAGATCGAAGGCGGTTGGATGGAGTTCGATGTGGCTATTGCCACCCCCGATATGATGCCGAAGATCGGCAAGCTGGGCAAGATCTTGGGCCGACGAGGGCTCATGCCCAATCCCAAATCGGGCACGATCGCTGCGCCCGAAGATCTGCCCAAAGTGATCAAGGAAGTTCGCAAGGGGCGGGTAGAGTTCAAGCTTGATAAAACAGCCCTGATCCATCTCCCCATAGGAAAAGTGAGCTTTCCCGAGGAAAAACTCGTGGAAAATCTGACGTCCGTTATAGACGCGATCATCAGCGCCAAACCCAGCGGCGCCAAAGGCCAGTACATTAAAGGGATTTCCATTGCCACAACGATGGGACCGGGGATCAAACTTGATACGCGTTCCTTCGCCGCTTAGTTCAATTCAGTAGGAAGGGGATACTGAGAAGAAGCGAACCGAGAAGAAAAACAAGAGTTGTACCGTAGACAGTAGGTGCAATCTGATCCGCTTAAATCAAGTGCCTGCCGAGGTACTCCAGAGTAAGCGCCGGGGAGAAGGCCCGCGAAGGGATGTTTCCGGTTGGAGAGAAAAGGAGCCCTTGTGCTACGGCATGAGGGCTCCTTTTTTGGGGAGTCCGGGGCAGGTGCGAAAGGAATAGCAGAGATGGCCACGAGAGCAAAGAAAGCTGAAATGATTGCCCAGATAAAAGGGAAACTCGATCGGGCCCAGATTGTGATCGCCACCGATTATCGGGGTCTTACAGTGGCGAACATATCGGACCTGCGCCAGAAGCTTCGCCAAGAGGGCATTGAATACCATGTGGTGAAGAACACTCTGGCGGGATTTGCCGCTCAACAAGCGGGACGGCCGGACCTTTCCAAATATCTGGAAGGTCCGACGGCCCTCGTGTTCGGATACGGGGATGTCGCCCAGCCGGCCAAAATCCTGCAAGAGTACTTGCGCACAGCTGAGACCCCGCTTCGCATCAAGGGCGGCCTTCTCGGGGATAAGGCGGTATCGGCTGAGGATATTGCCACTTTGGCTAAGTTACCCCCGAAGAATGATTTGATCGCCAAGATGCTCGGGTTGATCCAATCGCCGATCGGCAGGCTCATAACCGTATTGAATGCCAACATCCAGGGATTGGTGACAGTTCTGGAAGGTAGAGTCAAACAATTGGAAAAAGGAGGACAGAATGGGTAAGGAAGAACAGGCGCTTGAGATCATCAAGCAGATGACGGTGGTCGAACTAGCCAATTTCGTGAAGATACTGGAGAAAGAGTTCGGCGTGAGTGCAGCGGCCCCCGTGGCGATGGTTGCCGGTGCGGCGGCTCCGGCGGCGGCAGCCGCTGCAGGTGCTGCTCCCGCTGCTGAGGAACAGAGCCAGTTCACCGTGGTGCTCAAGGCGTTCGGCGAGAGCAAGATAAACGTCATCAAGGTGGTCCGCGAGCTCACCGGACTTGGTCTCAAAGAGGCTAAGGAACTCGTGGAAGGAGTCCCCAAGCCCGTCAAGGAGGGGGTCTCCAAAGAAGAGGCCGCCGCTATGAAGGCGAAACTGGAAGGGGCGGGCGCGACCGTTGAAATAAAGTAGGATCGGGGGAAATCATTCCAGACCGTCCATGAAGTGGATGGTCATTCGACCATTCTCAAGGTCAATGAGTTTCACCACTTCGTCGGTAGCCGGGATCAGGATCTCTCCCCGATGCCCGCGGACGATATACACATCATTGCTGCCGGTGGGTAGGATGTCCACAATCCTGCCCACCGGTTCGTCGTTCGTATCTACCACCTCAAGTCCGATCATCTGAAACCAATAGTACTTTCCCGCCGGTAGCTTATGGATCTGCTCCTCGGGGATCTCGAGGTACGTTCCCCGCAGACGATCAGCCGTGGAAGGATCATTGATGGTGGCGAGTTTGATGATGAAGCAATCCTTGTGAGGGCGGCTCTGCTCGATGATGAAGGGGATCCCTTCGATGTAGAGGGTTTTCCGGACGGCGAAGCGATCGGGGAAATCGGTCAGGCTTTCAACTTTTATCTCCCCTTTTGTTCCCCAAGCTCTGACGACTTGGCCCACGGCAACATAGCCTTTTCTAGAGGCCATGCGATATCCCGAACGCTCCCCCTTTGTTGGCGGCATCGGAGTGGTCTGGGGAGAGACTAGCCCAAATTCCGGGGGCTAAACGATCTCAAGAGAGGCACGGACATTCCGTTGCGTTGCCGCAATGCGTAGGAGGGTCCGAATGGCTTTGGCTGTCTGGCCCTGCTTGCCGATGACCTTTCCCTTATCTTCCTGAGCTACTTCAAGCTTCAGAACGATGCGTCCATCTTCTCCGGGCTCTTCGGTGATCCGAACTTTATCCGGGTTATCGACGATGGCTCTGGCGATGTACTCGACGAGCTCCTTCATTGTTTCTTCTCCGATGCGAGTTTGTCCATGATGCCTTTCTTGCGGAGCAAGCTCAAGACCGTCTCTGAGGGCTTGGCTCCTTCACGAAGCCATTTCAATGCTTTGGACTCATCGATCTCCACCATCGGTGGGTCTATCCTAGAATTGTAGTAGCCGAGGATTTCGATGAATGCCCCATCCCGCGGCGCGCGGGAATCCGCTGCCACAATTCGATAGCTCGGTTTTTTTCGTCTGCCGGTTCGTTGAAGCCGAAGTTTGACCATTCGCTCTCCAGTATCCTTTCCTGATTTCTAGTTATTGATGGGTTCAAGAATGATCCGGGCGTCCACCGCCACCGCACCATCCGCACGGGCGATGACCGGGTTGAGGTCCAACTCTCGGATCTCCGGGGTATTTTCCACCAGTGCGGAAAGCCTCAGCAACACCGCTTCCAGCGCCCCAAGGTCTACCGCCTCATGCCCTCGATATCCTTTGAGCACCGGATAGCCCTTGATTTCCGTAATCATCTGACGGGCATCCCGCCCGGATAGCGGGACGATCCGGAAGGAAACATCTTTCAGGACTTCCACGAATATCCCCCCCAACCCGAACATGAGCACCGGCCCAAATTGTGCGTCCTTGGACATTCCTGCGATCACCTCTACCCCGGGACTGACCATCTTCTGAACGGAAACCCCCTCGATCTGGACTGCGGGATCCTTTTCCCTCACGCTGTCCAAGATGGCGTCGTAAGCTTTCCCCACCTGAGATACATTTTCGATTCCCAATCTGACGCCGCCAATATCGCTCTTATGCAAGATCTGCGGCGAGACTACCTTCAGAACCACCGGAAAACCGATCTCCCTTGCGATCGAAATCGCTTCCTTTCTAGTCCTCGCCAAGAACGTTTCGACGATGGGAATTGATTCCCCACTGATTATCCGTTTAGATTCGATTTCTGTCAAGGTTGTTCGCCCCACCGCCCTCGCCGCCGCGATGATTTCCTCCTTGGCTGGCACAAGTCCTCCTTCTCACCATTGCACGAACATGGGCATCACCACTTGAACCCAATCATCCCCTTCGGTCGGCCGAAACACACCCGGACTGGAAGGCGTGGTGACCTCAAGCGCTACTTGGGCATCTTCCAGAACGGCGAAGACATCCGTGAGATACTTGCTGTTGAAGGCGATCTTCGCCTCTTGACCGGTGACCTCCGCTCCCAACTCCACCTTGTTCTCCCCGATCTCTTCGGCGCGGGCTGTGAGTTCCACCTTCCCCCCGGTATTTCGATCGGCTGTCTTGATCGTGGATTTGACGATGCCGCTCCCGTCCCGAGCAAAAACCGAAGCGCTCTTGACGGCTCGGAGGAATTCCCCGACGTTGATGATCGCCCGGGTTGTATAGTTTTTGGGAATGAGCTGTTTATAATCCGGGAAGGTGCCCTGGATGAGTTGCGAGACCATTTCCACTTCTTTCATTTGAAAGAGGATCTGGCTTCTCTGGGGATTGATGGTGATCGCGGTGGTCTCCCCCGGATCTTTGAGCAGCCGTTCGAGCTCCCGTAGAGAGCGTGCCGGGATGATCACTCCCACCGGCTCGCTCACCGGCTTGGTCAGCGAGATGCTGTGGACTGCCAGACGGAACCCGTCTGCTGCAGCCAAGGTCAATTTATCCCCCGCAAACTCTGCATACGCCCCCGTCAACACAGGCCGGGCATCATCCGTGGCTGCCGCAAAAACGACATGATTGATCGCTTTTCGCAAGGCGTCTGAATTCACTTCGGTGGCTATCCCCTCGCCGATATGAGGAATCGGTGGAAACTCCTCCGCCCTTTGACCGCTGATCTGCGCTTCGTATGATTTGGAGCCGGCGATTCTGATCTCCATCTTCTGAGTCTGTGGATCGACCGTGATGTCCAGCTTCTCGCTCGGCAGGGAGTTGACGAAATCGGTCAGGAGCCCTGCCGGAACGGCCACGGCCCCTTCTTCCTCGACCTGAGCTCCGACCCAGCAACAGACGGCGATCTCCAAGTTTGTGGCGACGAGCTTGAGGCGTGAATCTTCCGTGCTGATAAGGACATGATTGGTAATCGGGAGTGTGCTCCGGGTTGCTATGGCTCTTCCTACAATCCCCAGCCCCCGGCTCAAACGTTCTTGAAGACAAGATACCCTCATCGCATATCCTCCGGACATGGTGAATGGAGTATACAACAAAAGCATGTCCAAACTCAAGCGGCCGCCAAGGGCGGGTAAGTGGTCAACTTTTGGTGGGTGGACACCTCTGAGCATCCCATGATCAAGTGTGAAAGCGATTTGAATGAGCGAGGGCATTCAGAGCCCTGGCGAAGGGGCGATTTGCATTGGTGGGGACCGACCAGAGCCGGAAGGCCTCCGTAAATCCAAGGGTGACTAACCGTACGATCACCTCATCCCGAATCTTGCCCCCGAACCTTCCATATCCGATGAACGATCGCGCTTCCCCGATCCCACCCACCCGCCCCAAGGTTTTTTCGGGGGACACCCCCAATCCCCCCGAGAGAGGTGTCTTTTGCACTCTCCTCTTCAATCGCCGTCTTCGGGGCTCGTGCGAACGTTGACACCCCTGTAACCCCGGAAGTATATTAGAAGCGTGTCCCACCGACCGGTGGGGGCTAAGGAGTAAGAGGTATGTCCCTCAGCAAGGTGGACCCGACCGTCTTCGGTATCATCAAGGATGAGGAGAAGCGGCAGCGCGATAATATCAACCTGATTGCTTCCGAGAACTACACGAGCAAAGCCGTCCTAGAGGCGCAAGCATCGGTTCTCACCAACAAATATGCCGAGGGCTACCCGGGAAGGCGGTACTACGGCGGTTGCCAGAACGTGGACCGAGTGGAGGCCATTGCCATCGAGCGGGCGATGGCTCTCTTCGGTGCGGAATACGCCAATGTTCAGCCTTATAGCGGTTCGGTGGCCAATATGGCCGCATACGTCACGCTCATTCAGTATGGAGATCCCATTCTGAGCATGAGGCTCGATCAGGGCGGGCATCTGACCCATGGGAGCCCCGTCAGCTTTTCGGGCCGGTTCTTCAAACCCGTCTTCTACGGAATCGATCGGGAAACGGGGCTCATCGACTACGATGAGGTCGAGAAAATCGCCGTTCAAAGCCGGCCGAAAGTGATCGTGGTGGGTTCGAGTTCATACCCTCGAATCCTCAACTATGAGCGCTTTCTCCGGATTGCTCAGCGGGTGAACGCCAAACTGTTCGTGGATATGGCCCATGAAGCCGGGATGATCGCCGCCAAGGTGCATCCCACCCCTGTTCCCTTTGCCGATATCGTCACTTTCACCACCCACAAGAGCCTTCGGGGGCCCCGGGGGGGGCTTATTCTGGCCAAGGCCCAGTACGGGAAGACGATCGATAAGGTGGTTTTCCCGGGCCTTCAGGGGGGGCCGCTGATGCATATCATCGCCGCCAAAGCGGTGGCCTTTCATGAAGCGATGCAGCCGGAGTTCGTCGCCTACCAGCGGGCGGTGTTGGAAAACGCACGGGTGTTCGCCGAGGAACTCATGAAGCAAGGGTTGACCTTGGTCACCGGCGGCACCGATAATCACCGGGTATTGGTGGACTTCACCAAGACGGGCATCACCGGAAAAGATGCCGAGGAGGCCCTGGGTCAGGTCAATATCACGGTGAACAAGAATTCGATCCCCTTCGATCCGCGGCCGCCCAAATACACGAGCGGCATTCGCATGGGGACGCCGGCGGTAACCTCACGGGGGTTCGGGCCGGATGAAATGCGGAAGACCGCCCGTTTGATCGTCAAAGTGCTTTCGAACATCGGGAACGAGAAGGTTTACCGTGAAGTGCGGGAGGAGGTTGCCGATCTCGTCCGCCGGTTCCCAGCCCCCGGGATCGACCGGTAGGGGCGACCGATGGAAGCGATCCGGCGTACACTCGGAAGGGGAGATCGCAATGGCTACCGCAGTATTGGTGATCGACATGCTTCGCGGATTCCTTGAAGAGGGGTATCCGCTCTTCTGTGGGAAGCGCGCCCGTCGCATCATCCCCCGGGTGAAAAGGCTCCTGAAACGGGAATCCGCGGCGGGGAGTGCGATCTTTTTCCTCTGTGATCGTCATGCCCCCGATGATCCCGAGTTCAAGATGTTTCCGCCGCATTGCATCGAGGGGACGGAAGAGGCCGAGATCATCCCGGAATTGGCCGGTTTTCGCGGCAAGGTCGTTCCCAAACGCCGCTACAGCGCTTTCTACGGCACCACACTCGACCGGAAACTGAAACGTCTGGGGATCGAGAGGCTCGTTCTGTGCGGGGTGTGTACCGATATCTGTGTGCTTCACACCGCCGCCGATGCCCGCAACCGCGACTACGTTGTAGAGGTGCCGACGGACTGCGTGGCCTCGATGAGTTTGGCGGCCCACCGGTTCGCGCTGAGGCACATGGAGAAGGTGCTCGGCGTCAGGCTTGTCAGGAGGTCCCGGAGACCGGGGGATTTCCTTTAGCCCCGGGGACGGCGTATCCCATTGCCGCGACGGATGATCCCCCGGAAGGTGATCACGGCCATGAGGAATCCCGTGGAGGCCCCGATCACCACCCATAACCATGTTCTGTTCCCCTGATTTACCGCTTCGGATTCCTCGAGTTCTTCGGCCTCGGGAGGGGTCGCTTCCGGTTCGGTCGGCTCCGCTGTGGGTTCGAGGGAGGGCGTAACCGTCGGCGTAGGCCACGGGCTGGGTTCAGGAGAGGGCTCTTCGATCCCGGTAGGGGTCGGTGAGGGGGAGGTGGGCTCCTCAGTCGGCTCCGGGGCAGTAGGGTTCGGTGGCGGAGAAGGGGTTGACGTTGGGGTTGGGGGAGAAGTCGGTTCGGGAGTGGGTGTTGCGGGCATGGGAATTCCCCATCCCCCTACTATGGTGCTCGCAGGCTTCTCGACCACATTGGAGATCGCCGACCAGTTGGGTACTTCATCCGCTGCCTTCAGGGCGAAATAATAGGTGATACCCGCGGTCAAGCCGGTGATGGTGAAGCTTTCCGGGCTTCCATAGGGCGCAGGGGCCGGTTCACCATCCACGGGGATTGCCGAGGCCCATGTGGCCGCTGTGATCGGGGAAGTGTCATACCGCAGGTCATAGGTGGCGGCCGACCCGACGGGAAGGTCATCATCGCCGGGCGCCGTCCAACTGAGCGTGACCGATGTCTCCGTCTCGGCGGATACGGCGAGATCGGTCACCGCCGAGGGGGGTATGGTATCCTGCACATCGAAAGTGCCCGTGAGACTCTGTGCCCGAACGGGCGGTGGAGCATTCACCGCGCAAAGCGCCGCCAACCACAGGGCAGCAGCCGCTGCCCAGAAAACCCCTTTCTTCATCGATTTGTTACCCGTTATTCGATGGAGGGACGGTCTGATCTCCTTTGATGCGCTTTCTACGCCGGAGGAAATACGCTGCCCCAAAGAAGAGAATTGCAGCGCCCCCGATTGCGCCGCCCATAAGTGGCAGCACCCCGGTTCCCCCGTCGCTGTCGTCGGACGGTGGCCCCGAGGAGGAGGCGTTACCCGTCACCTCGAGAAAGGATTCGATCGTGTTGGTGTAGGGTTTCCCCCCCACATCCAGACGAAGCTTGAATCCATATCGTCCGGCGGTCCACCCGCCAGCGGGCATGTAGTTGTACGATATCTCGATATCGCCGATGTTCAGTGTGGTCATGCTCGTGACCGTCACATCATCGGCGGGGGATCCGTCCCGGGTTACGGCAAGATGGATCGCCGCATCATCCACGGGCTGGTAGAGATTCCTGAGCGTGCATGAGGCCCGGGCGAAACCGAGATCGCCATTGGCGCTGTTATAGTAGGGCACTACGCCAAATCCGGCGAAGAATATCGTGTTCACGGTGAGGATAATGGTTTTCTCCTCATCGGCTGAGATCGAGAAGCGCTCTTCGGCCAGTTTCTGATCGCCGATGTAGGCCAGCGCCAGAAAGTCGCCGGGAGATACCTTGGCTTCCAACTGGCCGGTATCGGTCTGGGCTGTCTCTCGTCTTTCCTCCCCGATCAGCTTGAACAGCCGGATGGTCGAAACGACCGCCTCGCCATCGGCGCTCCGGGTAGCCACCGTGACGTGCGCCGCCTCTCCGATGATGGTGAGCGAAGCGCTCAATCCCGCCGCCCCCAGCACCTGCAGTCCTTTCCCCTCCTCTTTCCGGTACGATTCGGCGGTGATCTCGATTTCATATTTGCCGGGGATCGCATCTTCGGAAGCATGCAAGGTGATCAGGATGCGCTCCTGCCCCGCGGGAGGGATGATGAAGTCGGTGGAGGAGAGGATCACTTCTACACCCGGCGGCGATTCGGTGAGCATCCTGACCGATAGCGGCTCGCTCCCGTTATTGAAGACCACCATATCGATGCTGGGGCCGGAGATCGAAGCCCCCTGCGGCAAGATGAAGTCCTGACGGTAGAAACTCCCCGAAACGGCAATGCCTCCTTGGGCACTCACGGGAATGGTGGGAAGGTATAGGGCCATCAGAAAGAGGAGAAGGGGGGTGAAGCACTTCACCCCCCATTCGAGTTTTGATCGTCCCCCCATGTTCGTCTCCTTGCCGGCAAGGCGGCTTAGGTTTTTCCAATTCTACAGCGGAATCCCTCCCCGCGGCAAGGAACCGCAAGCGGCCTCCTCCGCAAAACGGGCAAGAGGCCCGTGCAATTTAGATGCGCTCACGGATTCCTATGATCCATCGGCGATTTTGAAGTAAATAGTTCCCCGGTATTCCTCGGCGGGGATGCCGGAACTTCCGAGCCACAGCCAGAGGTGATTGTTGGAAACGGTGTTGCCGGATTCGCCGGTCTGGGTGCCGGTATCATCTATCGCAACGTAGGAAGCGCTGAGCACCTGCACCCCCCCCGCTACCGTGCCATCGTCATCGGCCAGTAAGGCGAACTGAGCCGCTCCCGGGCTGGTCCCCGATGTGTACAGAGTGAGCTCGGTGGAGGTGGTTTGCCCCGTCCATGTGGCGCTGGACTTCACTTGCTCATCATAGGCACCGTTGGCGATGTAAGTGGCACTGATCGTTCCGGAAATCACGGCTGATGCGCCCAGAGCGACCGTTCCGAAGCTCGATGTCGCGGTGACGCTCGTGATCTCCCCATACCAGTTCATCTCGAGATTTTCAAGGTAGTTGTCCCCGGTGGCTGTGCCGTCATCGGCCACCGCATAGATGTGCCACTCGTCGGCACCGGGGGTCTCCGTGGCCACTTTGCCCGGCTTGAAGTGAAACTGGAAGGTCCCGGTCGAGCCGCTGAGCGATGGCGCCGAGCAACTTCCGCTCACCACCGCCCAAGTGGTCGAGGCATTCGGATCTATTTCCCATGTAGCGGGATTGGTCCACGTGAGGATGGCGCACGTCTGAGTGTTGCCGGCACCCGGGCGATCTCCCGTATTGTAGGTGCCATCGGCATCGTAGTAGATGTACACCTTCACCGTTGTGAGATCATCCAGGGTGTTGTTATCCGTCACCGCAACTTTCACGTTGTACTGAACCTGAGGCGTCATGGTGGTGGTGGATGACGCCCCGCCCCCCGTGGTCCACAGCTCGATGCTGTCCACAGTGGGGTCCACGTTGCTTGCGGTGAAGGATCCGGTGGTAGTACTTTCGGTGGCGGCCAGAACGATTCCGGACATGCTGCCGATCAGCAGCAGAACCATCCCGATCGAAAGTGCTGCCCTAGGTCTCCTTCTCACTGCTCCCCTCCTTTCTTCACAGAGTGGGTTTTACCATTCTTAGCGGAAAAAAGATCGTTTTGTCAAGATACATTTTGATTATGAACCGTCGGCAATCCTGTAGTATATAGTACCTTGATACTCTTCGGCGGGAATGCCTGAACTGCCGAGGGCAAGCCAGAGGTGGTTGGGAACAGTATCACCGGATTCGGAGGTCTGTGTACCCGTATCATCCATGGTAACATATGAAGCGCTCAGCACTTGCGCTGCACCTTCGAGCGTACTATCATCATCGGCTTTGAGGGCGATCTCCCCCGCGCCGGGACTGCCGCTCGTGTTGAGGGTGAGGACGGCTCCGGAGGTCTGGCCCACCCATGTGGCGCTCGATTTCACTTGTTCATCGTAAGCCCCATTGGAGATGTATGTGGCGCTCACCGTGCCGGAGATCACATCGGTGGAACCGAGGGCTACCGTCCCAAAGTTCACACTTGCGCTAACCCCCGTGATCTCCCCATACCAGTTCATGTTGAGTCCCGCCCGATAGTTATCGCCGGTGCGGGCGGTGCTATCGGTGGCTTTGGCATAGATGTGCCACCGGGCGCTGCCGGTGGTTTCGGTGGCCACTTTCCCCGGCTTGAAATGGAATTCGAAGGTGCCGGTGGTGTCGGTGAGCGTCGGGGCTACGCAACTGCCGCTGACGAGTACCCATGTGGTGCCGGCACTCGGATCGATGCTCCATCCGCTGCCGTTGGTCCACGTGAGGATGGCGCACGTCTGAGTGTTGCCGGAAGTGGGCACCTCGCCGGCGCTGTAATTTCCATCTGAATCGTAATAGAGCGTCACTTTCACCGTGCTCAGATCGTTCAGTGTATCGTTATCGGTGATATTCACCTTCACGTTGTATTCCACCTGCGGCGTCATGGTCGTGACCTCAGCGGGCGTGGTATCCCAGAGGGAAACGGAGTTGACGGTAGGGGAATATTGCGCCGTGATTTGAAGTCTGATGTAATCCGTTTGGCAATCGACGTCCCAAAGCAATGCGGAGCACTCGGCCATGAGAAGGATGGCCACCTCGCCGGTGCCCGCCTCGATGTAATTCGCGCAGTTGGAGGTGATGGTGTAGGTCCATGTCACGTCAGAATCCACATCATCTTCGTTGCGGATCGTTACCCACGATCCCGTTGTATAGTTATAGATCTGAAGGCGAGTATAGTAACTCCATCCATTGCTGCCATGACCCTCCCACTGAACGTAGATCTGGGTTACGGCGCTCCTATCCTCGTTGATGTTGAACAGAAAAAGCTGTGAGTTCCATTCCCACCCGAGCAGCGTGAGCTGGGTTTGCCACCGGTTGTTGTCCGAGGTGGCCAGATTGGCGTAGTCCCCGGATGTGGCGGGAAGTCTGGTTCCGAAGTCGTCCGGACTGGTGGGGCGCCCTTCTGCCCATTCTTGCCAATCCGTCCAGTCCTCTTCGTATGCCCACTTGTTGGTGCCTCCGCCGCTGGCGAAGGTGTAGTCGGTGGTGATCGCCAGGACAGGCTCCGGTGATGATGGGATCACCCCCACCGCGGCGAGCAATGCGATGATTGCGAGCACAACCCATGCGGCTCGCCCGACCCCGCCAAGGAGGCCCCAAGACGGTGCCATATTCACGAACCATAGAATAACATTTACCTTCATATTGTTACAATGGGGAAAACACTCAAAAGAGAACATGTTTTCACATGCCGAACCTTTCCCGATGGCTATCCCTCTAACACAATGCGCGCTTGGATGGTAGAATGTTTGTGGATTTGCCAGCGGTCTCGTCGAAGGAGTGACCATGCCGTTCACCAAACAGGAGCTCGATATCGTTGCCCTCTCGGAAGCGGAATACGGGATGATCGTGAGCCAACTCGGCCGGGAGCCCACCCCCGTTGAACTGGGGATGTTCGGTTCGCTTTGGAGCGAGCATTGCGGGTACAAACACTCCAAGGCGCTTCTCAAGCTTTTCCCGAACACCGGACCCCGGGTGATCACCCGGATCGGGGAGGAGAATGCGGGGGCGGTGGATATCGGGGATGGGCAGGCCATCGTCATGAAGATGGAATCGCACAATCATCCCTCGGCGATCGAGCCGTATGAGGGGGCGGCGACGGGGGTGGGGGGCATCGTCCGGGATATCTTCACCATGGGGGCGCGGCCCATTGCGCTCCTGAATTCCCTCCGCTTCGGGCCCTTGAGCGACCCCCGCAATCGGTATCTCTTCAATGGCGTGGTGGCCGGCATCGCCGGATACGGGAATTGTCTCGGGATCCCCGATGTCGCCGGCGAGATCTATTTCTCCCCGGCCTATGCCGCCAATCCGCTGGTCAACGCCATGTGTGTGGGCCTTCTGGAGAAGGCGAAGCTGGTCAGGTCCCGCGCCGGAGGCGCGGGAAACCTGCTGATGCTCGTCGGCGCCGATACCGGCCGCGACGGGCTTCACGGTGCCTCGGGGCTGGCTTCAAGAACGTTCGAAGATGACCGCGAACTCCGGCCCACGGTACAGGTGGGCAATCCGTTTCTGGAGAAGCTTCTCATCGAGGCGTGTCTGGAGCTCAAGGAGACGGATTGGATCGAGGGAATGCAGGATCTGGGGGCTGCCGGACTCACCAGCGCCTCTGTAGAGAGTGTGGCACGCAGCGGGAAAGGCCTCGAGATCGATGTGCTGAAGGTGCCCCGCCGGGCGGAGGGCATGACCCCGTATGAGGTGATGCTTTCGGAATCGCAGGAGCGCATGCTGATCATCGTGAAGCGGGGGTGTGAGGGGAAGGTCAAGGCGGTCTTCGATCGCTACGAGCTGCGGTCCGATATCATCGGCGAGGTCATCGATGAGCCGGTGGCCCGGATTCGAGAGGGGGAAACGATCGTGGCGGAAGCGCCCATCCGCTTGTTGACGAATCCCCCGATCTACCGTTTGAATGGCGTCAAGCCGGCATGGTTGGAAGCCCTTCAGAAATTCGATTTCGGCAGTCTTCCGGACCTGCGCCCGGAAGAGGCCGGAAGGGCTCTGCTCACGCTTCTGGCCTCGCCGAACATCGCCAGCAAACGGTGGGTTTACCGGCAATACGATCATCAAGTGCAGATCAATACCGTGGTGCTCCCCGGCGAGGCGGATGCCGCGGTCTTGCGCATCAAGGGGACACCGAAAGGGATCGCCCTCACGGTGGATGGAAACGGGCGCTACTGCTATCTCGACCCCTTCATCGGGGGGCAGATCGTGGTGGCGGAAGCGGCGCGGAACTTGGCCTGTGTGGGCGCGCGGGCGATCGCCCTTACCGATTGCCTGAACTTCGGCAACCCGGAGAAATCCGATGTGGCGTGGCAGTTCGAGCAGTGCATCCGGGGAATGTCCGAGGCATGCCGGGTCCTCGATGTGCCCGTCATCAGCGGCAATGTGAGTTTCTACAACGAGACCCGCGGCGAGGCGGTGTATCCCACGCCGACGGTGGGGATGCTCGGCCTTCTTCCCGATATTTCGAGGCGTTGCACTCAGTCGTTCAAGTCGGAAGGGGATGTGGTGGTGCTTCTAGGGGAGGGGGATGGAGGACTGGGGGGAAGCGAGTATCTCGAAGCCTTTCATGGAAAGATCGCCGGCGTGCCGAAGATCGCGCTCGATCTTGAGAAAAGGCTCGACGAGTGTTTGATCGCGGCGATCGGTGAAGGGATCCTTCGTTCGGCTCATGATTGCTCCGATGGCGGGCTCACCGTCGCTCTGGCCGAGAGTTGCATTACGGGTCGGGTTGGGTTCAAAGGCGAGATCGCGGTCTCCGGAAGGCTCGATGCCGCTCTCTTCGGGGAAGGGCAGTCACGGGCGATCGTTTCTCTCCCTCGATCGAACCTGAAAAGGCTTGAAGAGATCGCGGCCCGGTTCGCGGTTCCGCTCCGTAAGATCGGGACCATCGGGGGGGATCGGTTCCGTTTGGAAATGCTCGAAGAAGGGCGTCGCGGATCCCTGATAGATCTTCCCCTCGATCAATTGGCCGATGCTTGGGAGGGCGGCCTCGAACGGATGATGGGAGGAGAGTCCGCCCGAAGGCTTTGACTTATTCGAACGGATATGTTATAAAAATCTTGCATTTGCCCTCTGGGGGTGGTTCCCTTTTCGAGAATAGGCGGTGAAAGAGATCGTTAAAGGACTTTTGTGAAGCAACTGAGCAAGCAATACCGCATCAATCATATGATCACCGCGAGAGAAGTGCGGGTGATCGGGGAGAAGGGCGAGCAACTGGGCATCATGCCGATCATGGAGGCCCGGAAGCTCGCCAAAGAACGTGAGCTTGATTTGGTCGAAGTCTCGCCGACGGCTGACCCGCCCGTATGTCGGCTGTTGGATTTTGGTAAGTTCAAGTACGAACAGGCGAAGAAGGAGCGTCAGGCGAGCAAGAGTCAGCGGTCCACCGGCCTGAGGGAAGTGCGGCTGCGGCCCAAGATCGGGCAACACGATATGGAGTTCAAGATCCGAGCGGTCAAAAGGCTCCTCGCGGAGGGGAACAAGGTCAAGGTGCTCGTGATGTTTCGGGGCCGGGAGATCGCCCACCCCGGCTTGGGGAAGGAGCTGATCGAGAATGTCGTTCAAATGATTGGGGAAGCGGCAAAAGTGGATCGGCCGCTCTCGATGGAAGGGCGGAACATGTCCATCATTTTGGCGCCGGGCAAGATAACGAAAGAGGTGAAGAATGCCCAAGCTCAAAACTAGAAGCTCCGTGAAGCGCCGCTTCCGTGTGACGGGCACGGGGAAGATCATGCGGAGCAAGATGGGGAAAAGCCATCTTCGGCGCAAAAAGACCAAGCGCACCAAACGGACGTATTCCCGGAATATTGAAGTGCATCCCTCGGACCGCAAGCGCCTGCGCGCTGCTATGGGGGGAGGCCTGAAGTAAGGAGACATCATGCCGCGAGTTAAAGGAGGACCCACTGTTCGGCACCGGCACAAAAAAGTGCTGAGCATGACCAAGGGGCATCGGGCCACTCGACACAAGCTTTACAAACGGGCCCGTGAGTCCATGATCCATGCTCTGGATTATGCATATTGTCACCGGCGGAGCCGCAAGCGTGATATGAGGCAACTATGGATCGCCCGGATCAACGCCGCCGCACGGGCCAATGGTATGCCCTATAATGAGTTCATTCACGGATTGGCCCAAGCGGGGGTCTCGATCGATCGGAAGATTCTGGCCGATATGGCGGTGCGGGATGCTCCCGCATTCAGTCGCCTCGTAGAAGTGGCGAAAGGGGCACGATAAATCTCGCTCTAGGCTTGATAGCAAGGGAGAAAGGGCCCCTCGGGTAAAGGGGCCCTTTTCGTTGGCCCCCGAAGAAGAGAGGTCGGCAATGCGGAAGACATTGGAAGAACTTGAAGCTAAGGCCCTGGCCGCACTGGCACAGGTCAAGGATTCGAAAGAGCTCGAGGCCTGGCGGGTATCGTATCTGGGGAGAAAAGGAAGCCTTACCCAAGTGCTTCGGAGCCTTGCCGAACTCCCGATCGAAGAAAGGCGGGAAGCCGGCAAAGCAGCCAATGCCCTCAAAGCGCTTCTAGAGGAGCGTTTCTCCGAAAGGCAAGAAACCCTTCGGAAGGCGGAGGTGGCCAGACTTGCGGAACAGGCCAAGGTTGACGTCACGCTGCCGGGGTATCCCGTCCGATTGGGGCGTTTGCACCCGACCACTCAAATCCTCCGCGAGGCCACCGGCGTGTTTTCCGAGATGGGGTTCGAGGTGGTGGAAGGGCCTGAGGTGGAGACGGATTACTACAATTTCGAAGCCCTCAACATCCCCAAAGATCATCCCGCCCGCGATATGTGGGATACCCTGTGGATTGACATGTGCGGCCGGGAAGATATTCCCCCCATGCTCATGCGGACTCACACTTCCCCCATGCAAATTCGATTCATGGAGAAGCACGTCCCCCCGATCCGGGTGGTCATGCCCGGCAAGGTTTACCGGTATGAAGCCACAGATGCCCGACACGAGTCGATGTTCCATCAACTCGAGGGATTGGCGGTCGATAGGGGCATCACCATGGCGCACCTCAAGGGCACGCTCTATGAGTTCGCACGCCGCATCTTCGGCTCCGAGCGGAAGGTGCGCTTCCGCTGCGATTATTTCCCCTTCGTTGAGCCGGGGGTGGAGATGGCCATCGATTGCTTCATCTGCAAGGGGCAGGGGTGCCGGGTGTGCAGCGGTGAGGGATGGATCGAAATCCTCGGCGCCGGAATGGTGCACCCCGATGTCCTTCGCCGTGTAGGATATGATCCCGAGGTTTACACCGGATTTGCGTTCGGCATGGGACTTGAGCGGATCCCGATGCTCAAGTACGGGGTGGACGATATTCGCCTTTTCTACGGGAACGATCTCCGCTTCCTCGAGCAATTCTAGCATTATATCCGGAAGGCGGATTCGGGGCGTTTCCCCCGTGGGCATCCGCTTTTATTTGGTCCCCCATGGGATCTATTCCGGCCCGGCTTCAGATAGGGTGGTTTTTCAAGGGGGGGGATCTTGGCAATCTCCCCATCACTTGCCATAACGACTTACAATGGGTATAATGCGCACAAACCTACTGCGCCAAAAGGTGTCGGGGGTCGAAGATTGCCCGGGGTAAATACACCGGAGCGATAAGGGGGGAGTTTCAGCGGAGGATAAGAAATGACGGTGGCGCCCAGAAGACGAAGAAGACGAACATTGGGGCTGACCGATCAGGGGGGTGTGGAGACCTCCCCGGATATGGTGATCGCCGAACGTTGGCTCTTGCGGGAGATGTTGACCGGTCCGGAGGCGGTGTACTTTCAGGTGGTCGAGAACGCCAATGACGGCGTGGTAGTGATTCAGGATGGGAAATACAAGTTTGTGAACGGGGCATGGGCACGGACCACAGGCTACTCCGTGGAAGAGCTTCTCAAGATGTCCATTCTGGATGTGGTGGCACCCGAATATAAAGACATCGTCTGGGAACGATACAAGGCCAGACTCGCCGGCGAAAACCCGCCTCCGGTCTATCGGGCGATGATCCGGAGGAAGGACGGAACCCTTCGGGAGATCGAGGTTTCGGCGTCCCTGATCCGCTACAAGGGGAAGCCCGCGGATATGGCGGTCATCCGGGATATGACGGAGAGCAGCCGCCTGCAAAAGGCGCTCTCCGATCAGGAGCGCCTCTATTCCGTTCTGGTGGAGGCGATGGGCCATCTGGGAGAGGGAATCGGCCTTTTTCAGGACCGGAATGATCAGGAGGCGGTGTGCGTCTATGCCAATGATGCATTCGCCCGTATCATGGGGCGCACACGGAGGGAGATTGAAGGCCTCCCGGTTGTGGAGATGGTTCCGCCTCATTGGCGGGAGATCGTCCTCGATACATACCGGCGTCTGCAGAAGGGCGAATCCGTCTCGATGAGCTATGAAATCGATGTGCTGCGCAAGGATGGGCGGATCATCCCTGTCGAGACGACCATGGGTCTGGTTACCCATGACTCGAAACCGACCACGGTGGTGCTGGCCCGGGATATCACTGAGCGGAGACGAACGGAGCAATCCCTCAAGCACCGGATCGAGATGGAATCCCTCATTTCCAAGATTTCCTCCCGTCTAGTGAGCACCGCCGACCTGAATTCCCGCATCACCGCTTCGCTGGCGGACATCGGTCAGGCGACCGATGCGGATAGGGCTTATCTCTTCCTCTTCAGGGAAAATCGGACGGTGATCGATAATACCCATGAGTGGTGCAAGGAGGGCGTTGCCCCTCAGATCCAGAATTTGCAGAATGTTCCATGCAAGCCCTACCGGTGGTGGCTCGAAAAGATGGGGGGCGGGGAAGTCATCCATGTTCCCGATGTCTCCAAGATGCCCCGAAAAGCTCGGGCCGAAAAGGCGTTGGTAGAAAGCCAGGGCATCAAGTCATTCGTGCTGGTTCCGGTATATATCGAAGGCGAACTCGCGGGGATGATCGGATTGGATAACGTTACGGAGGCCGTTCCATGGAGCCCGGAGGACCTGACGATTCTTCGGATCGCCGGGGAGATGATCGGAGGTGTGCTGGGGCATGAGCGGATCTCCACGGCGGTGGTCGAATCCCGGGTGGCGGCTGAGCGCCGGCGGATTCGCTCGGAGATTCTGGAAATGCTTTGTCGGGAGCTTTCCGGGCCGCTCACGATGATCAAAGGCTATACCACGATGCTTCTCGATCAACCGCAGGGCTCGAGCGCTGCAGAGCTCCGGGCCCGTTTAAAGGATATCGTACGGGCCGCGGATCGGATGATGGGACTGATCACCGCCTTGCCGAATCGGGCCTTGTCCCCCGAAAAGGCTCCGGTGAAGGAAAGCCCCTCCCGGCGGTCTTCGGGTACCCCGCAACGCCGTAGGTCCCGGAGATCGCAGAAGCAGAGTTCCTAGCACGGCTTTCGGCCGCGGAACGTTTCCCTCGGGAAGGGAACGACTTCCCCGATTCATCGTCCCCGCGGAAAACGGGTCTTGTGTTCGGAACCGAGGCTTTGTCTTCATCGCGCATAGCCTTGATGCATTCCCCGAATGGGTCATTTTCCGGGGATCCTTCTCATGGAATTCAAACTCGTCTCGGATTTCAAACCCACCGGCGATCAACCGCAAGCGATCGAGAAGCTCGCCGAAGGCCTGAAGAAGGGCTACAAACATCAGACGCTTCTGGGGGTGACGGGTTCCGGCAAGACTTTCACGATGGCCAATGTGATCGCCCGGGTTCAGAAGCCGACCCTCGTGCTTTCCCACAACAAGACGCTGGCCGCTCAGCTTTGTTCTGAGTTCCGGGAGTTTTTCCCGGAGAATGCGGTGGAGTACTTCGTGAGCTACTACGATTACTATCAGCCGGAGGCCTATATCCCCAGCAGCGATCTCTACATTGAGAAGGAGACGGAGGTCAACGAGGAGATCGACAAACTTCGCAACTCGGCCACCCGTTCGGTGCTCTCGCGAAGGGATGTGATCGTGTGCGCTTCGGTCTCCTGCATCTATGGGTTGGGCGAGCCGGAAGAGTACTTCAGCTTTGTTACCCCCATTCGAAGAGGGGAACGGCTGAATCGGGACCGGCTCGTCCGCCGGCTGGTGGAGATGCAATATGAGCGGAACGACGCGGTTCTGGCGCGCAGCCGCTTCCGTATCCGTGGCGATACCCTCGAGATCCAACCGGCCTACGAAGATCTGGCCATCCGCATCGAGTTCTGGGGCGATGAGGTGGACCGTATCCGCACCATCGATCCCCTCACGGGGGAGATCCTCGGGGAATTGACCGAGGTGGAAATCTATCCCGGAAAGCATTTCGTGACGACTCACGATAAGCTCATGGCCGCCATTCACGATATCGAGGAAGAGCTCCGCGAACGTGTGGCCGAACTCAAAGCTCAGGGGAAGCTCGTGGAAGCCCAGCGCCTCGAGGCCCGGACCAATTACGATCTCGAAATGCTTCGGGAAGCGGGCTATTGCAACGGCATCGAGAACTATTCCCGGCATCTGGCGCGAAGGCCGCCCGGAAGCCCCCCTTGGACGCTCATCGATTACTTTCCCGATGATTTTCTCATGATCATCGACGAATCGCACATGTCCATTCCTCAGGTGCGCGGCATGTACCACGGGGACCGGGCCCGGAAAGAGATCCTCGTCGAATACGGCTTTCGGCTCCCCTCCGCGCTGGATAACCGCCCCTTGAACTTCGATGAGTTCCTCTCACGCCTCAATCAGGTCATCTATACCTCCGCCACCCCGGGGCCCTTTGAACGGGAGATCAGCCGGCAGATCGTGGAACAGGTTATCCGCCCCACCGGACTTCTGGACCCCACCATCGAGGTCAAGCCCACCAAGGGACAAATTGATGATCTTCTGGAACAGATCAAGATCCGGACCGATCGCAAGGAACGTGTGCTGGTGACCACCCTGACCAAGCGCATGGCGGAGGAGCTATCGGAGTATCTTCGGGAGATGAATGTGAAGGTGCATTACCTTCATTCGGAAGTCGAGACGTTGGAGCGGGTGGAAATCCTGCGGGATCTGCGGCTGGGGGTCTATGATGTGGTGGTCGGAATCAATCTTCTTCGGGAGGGATTGGACCTTCCGGAGGTCAGTCTGGTGGCCATCCTCGATGCGGATAAGGAGGGGTACTTGCGTTCGGAAACGGCCCTGATTCAAACCATGGGCCGGGCGGCCCGGCATGTGGATGGGCATATCATTATGTACGCCGATACCGTGACCGAATCCATGAGGCATGCCATCGAAGAGGTCAACCGCCGCCGGAAGATCCAAGAGGAGTACAATCGCAAGCATGGCATCACCCCCGAGGGCATCAAGAAGCAAGTCAAGAATATCACCGATCAAATCCGCCGCGTGACCGAAGGGAAGAAGCCTGCGCTCGTCCCCGAAGAGGGCGTCTCCAAGGAAGAGATCGCGCGGCTCATTAAAAACCTCGAATCCCAGATGAAGGCGGCCGCGAGGGCGCTTGAGTTTGAACGGGCAGCGCTCCTCCGGGATGAGATCATCGAGCTTCGAAGGCTTCTTTAGGAGATCGGGGGATGCCTTTCTGGGGTCCAAGAACCCAAATGGCCGCCGTTAGGAGGATGAGAGATGGATGATCGCAGAGACGAGGTTGAGAGGATCGCGGCGCCGTGTGGCCTCTATTGCGGGGCTTGCTCGATTCTCTCCGGGGTGCGCCGGGGCGATATGGCCTTTCTGGATCTGGCCGCTCTCGGCGTGGCGGAATACCTCGGCCATCCGGTGAAAGCGGCGGACCTCCGGTGTGAAGGGTGTCTTTCGGAGATACGGGCCGCACCATGCCGCGAATGCGCCATCCGGAGTTGCGCGATCTCCAAGGGGGTGACCCGATGTGCGGAGTGTGCCGATTTTCCCTGTGAGGTGATCACCGCCTTCAACAATGACGGCATGCCCCACCACGGCGAAGTGCTCCGGAACATCCGCCGCCAGCGGGAGATCGGCGTGGAGAAATGGGTCGCGGAACAAGAGGTCCGGTGGCAATGCCCCTCATGCGGCGAACCCACCGATTGGTATGCCGTCCAGTGCCATCGGTGCGGTCATCCGCTCGCTCCCTTCGGGAGCAGCGAGTGAAGCCGAGACGCCCTCGGAGAGGGGGATCACTTCTCGAAGGTGAATCGCCACACGCAGACCGGTTCCCCCGGCTTTCGCTCCAAGCTTTCGGGGATCTTCAGCATTTCCACCTTGATCTTCCGGGAAACGTTGGGATAGTTGAGATAGGCCATGGCGTATCGGGGTTCCACATACTGACACACGTACCGTAGTTCATCGATATTGCCGACCCGCCGCTCGTCCATCACGATACACCGATCATACTTCAAAATGACTTCGCTATCGCTTTTGACCTCATAATGGCCGCGGTAGTTATCGGGGATGTTGTCCATGCAAAGGGTGCCCGCTTTCAAGCGGCCTTCGACCGTGTTGATATCCACCCCGGCGATCTGGGCCACCTTCTCCCAGACCGGGGGAAGGGTGGCTTCCGCCGTTCGCATGATGAGTTCCCCCGCCAGTACCGGCCCGATTCCCTCCATCTCCGACCCGATTCGCATCAGATTGTTCGTGAAGGTTTCCCACTGCACTTGCCAGAGACGCATGAGCTTGATGAGGAATTCCTTGGAGAACTGCTCCCATTCCACCCGATCCTCGATGGGCCCTCGATAGTCGCTTCGCTCCTTTGCGGGCATTGGTCCGACCTCCTTCTTGCGAAGATAAAAAACGGGCTCTGGAATCCGTTATTTCCAGTGCTTCAGCACTTCCCGGGCGCTGTTATATCCGGGCAGACAAGTGACGCCGTTGCCCGGATGGCATCCGGACCCGCAGAGGTAAAGGTTTTGAATGGGCGTGCGGTAACCGGCCCAACCCCGCACCGGCCGCCGATCCCACATCTGGCCCGGATGATTCATCCCGTGGCAGAAATCGCCGCCGGTGATGCCGAACGTTTTTTCGAAGTATTGATTCGTCAGCACCACTTTTTCCATGATCGCTCCCCGGAAGTTGGGGGCATACCGGGCGATCCGATCGATGAGCCGGTCGGCGAAGACATCGGCGAGTTCCCGATGCTTGTTCGGCGGGATATCGGTGGGGAAGTATTGCGAATAGATCGTACAGGTGTAAAATCCGCTGGGGGCCAGCGTTGGATCCATGAGGCTCGGGATCGCCATGTAGCTTCCGGGATCATCCGGCAATTTGCCGGCCCGGTATTGTTCCCATGAGCGCGAGAGAACCGGCGGGGCGGGTATGTAGCTCATACACCATCGGATGTTCTCTTTATTGGCAAAGGCAAGATGGCCGGTGAACTCCGGGAGCTCCTTCAAAGTCATGTGGATTTGCACGTAGCCGTTGGTGTAGTCGATCTCGCTGACGGCTCTTGCAAAGTCCACCGGCAGATGGGCTTCTCCCACCATCTTCAAGAATGTGGTGCGGGCATCGAGGTTCGAGAGGACGACTTTGGCGGAAACCTTCTCGCCGGAGCTCAGTTCCACACCGGTGGCCCGCCCGTTTTCGATGAGGAATCGTTTCACGGGCCTCCCGTATTCGATTTTGCCCCCGCGATCGAGCACCGATTGGGCCAGCGCATGGGAAAGCGCTCCGATACCCCCCTTGAAGGTGCGGAAGTCGTAAGCATCCCCCATCACATAGTGGTAGGGGATCGAAAGGGCACTGCCCGCCGTGTAGGGACCCATGTGAATGCCGTCAATGGCTGAGGCGCACAGGGAGGCTTGAATGCAGCGGTGTTTGGCCGGATCGGGGAAAAAGCGGCGGATCACATCCATGGCGCTGCCGTAGGCGATTTCCATGAGGATCTCTCTCGACTCGAGATCCGGGGCTCTGGCGATCAGCGATGCCAGTGAGCTCGGGGGCTTGAAGAGCTCCGGATCCAAGATTTCCTTGTATTTCTGGAGATAGGCGGCGAAGTTCGCCAGCGCTTCGGCGGCGTCCGGGCCGTGGTCTTTCATCAGATGGGCGGCCATCTCGTTCGGGTCCGTATAGCCGATGAAGGGGGTATCTTCGGGTTCTCCGAACACCGTGTAGGCCGTCCGCGGTCGAACGTATTCGAGCCCATAGCTTTCGAGCCCCAATCGCTTGATCATCTCGTCGCGGAACACGAGGAGCGCCCATGCGCCCACATTGTGTTTGAAGCCCTTGAAGAGTTCCCGTGTCGAGGCCATGCCCCCGGGCCCGTGCGTCTTCTCGAGGCACAGAACGGAGAGGCCTTCTCCGGCGAGGGTTGTTGCGGCCGAGAGCCCGTTGTGTCCCGCTCCGACCACGATCGCATCATAATCGGCCATCGCGCCCTCCTTCGATGTTGGGATCGCCTGAATGGCGGCGTCTGTGTGCGTGATTTTCAAAGGAATATAACATCTATTGCATATAATGTCAATGATATATTATAATCCGTGACGTAAATAGCAAGACACAGCTCTTTATTTTGCCTGAAAAATAAAATGGCGATTCGCTTCTCAGGCTCTATTCCACTGAGGGGATGACCATGAGTTTACCGGAATTGGATCCGCTGGATGCCCGACTCATCGGCCTTCTGGAGACGGATGCCCGGCGTCCGTACACACAGCTTGCATCTGAACTCGGGGTGAGCGTGCCGACGGCCCAAGCGCGCTTGCAGCGCTTGCTCGATGCCGGTGTGCTCAGGATCATCTGCTGGGCGGACCATGTGGCGCTGGGCTATACGAGCGAAGTGACCTTGGCGTTGAACGCCCATCCCGATAGGCTCCCGGAGGCGGTGGAGCGCCTGTGCGCCTCCGGCCCGATCCGCTATCTTGTCCTGTGCACCGGCCGGTTCGATATGATCGCTGAAGCCATGTTCCGCAGTCGCGATGAGCTTTCCCGTTTTCTGCTGGATGAGTTGCGTTCTATCCCGGGTCTGGCGCGGATCGAGAGCATGCTGAGGCTCCGCCATGTGAAGCTTTCCACCCGTCTTCTGACCGATGAAAAGGACTCCCGACCGGCGGAGAACTCCGCCCTCGATCTCGATGCGATGGATAAAGCGCTCATCGCAGAGCTTCAAATGGATGCCCGAAGAACGCCATTGGAACTGGCCCGCAAGCTCAATGTGAGCGAATCCACCGTTCGCCGGCGGCTTCAGCGCCTCCTCGGTAGGGGGATCATTCGAATCGTAGGGGTGACCAACGCCTTTGCGCTGGGGTATCGGGGTGTGGCCTCTATTGGACTCAAGGTGGCGCCCGGGAGCGGTCATGAGGCCGCGGAGATCCTTGCTTCGTATCGGGACGTGCGCACTGTGGGCATTTATGCCGGACGGTACGACCTTATGGCCTGGGCATTGTTTCGGGAGCCCGCCGATCTCGATCACTTCATCTCCACTCAGTTGAGTCAAATCCCCGGCCTCAGGGATGTGGAGGTCATGCCACATCTGCGGATTGCCAAGGCTTCCCATCGCTTCCCAATCGGGTAAATTGCCCCGCTTGAGAAAGCGCGGGACTCTCGCCGGCGAGTTCTTTTGTCCTTTAAGGTCTGCTATAATTCGTATGATATGGATGGCCCCCTTGATACTTTTGAGGCTTTCCGCCGTATTGTGGCCAAATTGCGCGCCCCGGATGGTTGCCCCTGGGATCGCAAACAGACCCGCGAGACTCTCAAGCCTTATCTCATTGAAGAAGCATATGAGGTGATCGAGGCGCTCGAGCGTGGGGATACCGAAAAGCTCTGTGAAGAACTGGGGGATCTTCTGTTGATCATCGGGTTGGAGGTGCAGATCGCCGAGGAGCGGGGCGAGTTCAGAATGAGCGATGTGCTGCAGCGCATCAACGAGAAGCTCATCCGCAGGCACCCCCATGTCTTCGGCGATCTCAAAGTCAGCGGCGTCAATGAAGTCATCAACAACTGGGAGGAGATCAAGCGGAGCGAGGGGAAATCGGAGAAATCACTCCTCGATGGGATTCCGCGGGGGATCCCCGCGCTGGCCTATAGCCAGATCGTGCAGCAGCGCGCGGCGCGGGTGGGCTTCGATTGGAAAGAGGTGGACGGGGTGCTCGAGAAGGTGGGCGAGGAGTTGGAGGAGATCCGGAAGGCCCGAACCCATGAGGAGAAGGTGCACGAGTTCGGAGATTTGCTCTTTGCGCTGGCCAACGTTGCCCGGTGGATGGGAATTGATTCCGAGGGGGCGCTCCGGCAGGCTAACGAGCGTTTCTTCCATCGGTTCGGCCACATGGAACGGCGCAGCCGCGAGCGGGGGATCAATCTGAACGATCTCTCGATCGAAGAACTGGAGAAGCTTTGGGAAGAGGCCAAGGGAATAGAGGGAAAGGAGACCTGAGGTGTTCAAGAAGGTTCACGTGTTCCGCGTCAGGCCCGGGGCGGAACTCATGGCAGAGATTGCCCGGTATTGCCGGGAGCATGGGATCACTTCGGGCGTGATCATCGGGCTTATCGGGTCGGTGCAAAATGCAAAGCTCAACTTCCTCATCGAGTTGCCCGGCAAGTATCAAACGGAAACGTATTTCGGTCCGCTGGAGATCGCGGGCGGGCAGGGGTCGGTGGCTCTCAAGGGGGAGGAGATAATCGTGCACATTCATGCCCAGCTTTCAGGCCCTACGCGTGCCTATGGCGGGCATCTGGTGGAAGCGAAGGTCTTCTCCACCGCCGAAGTGGTCATCGGCGAGCTGGATTTCCAACTCCGGCGGCACCCCGATGAGTACACCGGCCTCAATGAGTTGGCGTAGCCCTGCGACGCTGTACATGAGCCCGCCGTTTTGCTACCCTTAAGAGGGAGGCACCATGACGAGTTGGTGGTTTGTGTTTCTGGCGATCGTGGTGGGGGGGCTGATCTTCGCCTTCATGCTGGATGCGGATCTCGTCTCATCCGCTGTGTGGCTCGCTCTGGCTATCGTGGTGCTCATCGGCGGGTGGATACTGATCGAAGAAAACGCCCCCAAACGCAGGCGGCGCTGACGGCGTGCTTTCGCGAATCCCTGTGAAACCGCGGCCCACCCATGGGCGGCGGTTTCGTTGTGATAGAGTAATCTCTCTTACCGGAGGTTCAGGGGATGGGCAAGGCTCTGGACGGCATCAGGGTGCTCGATTTTTCAAGCTATTTCGCCGGGCCCTATTGCGGGCTCTTGCTGGCCATGATGGGGGCCGATGTGATCCGGGTGGAAAAGGTGGGTGGGAGCGAAGACCGCAAGTTCGGACCGTTTGCCCCCAACGGGGATGCCATCTTCTCATCGGTGATCCTCACCGCTCAAAAACGATGCATCACCCTCAACACCCGCACTCCCAAGGGCAAGGAAATCCTCACCAAACTCGTTGAGAGTGCCGATGTGGTGTTGCATAATTTCATCCCCGGCACTGAGGAAGCACAAACGCTGGACTATGAAGCCCTGTGCAAGATCAATCCCCGCATCGTCGTGACCCACATTACGGGCTTCGGGCGCAAAGGACCCTATGTGAAGCGAAATTGTTTCGATTCCATCGCTCAGGCCATGTGCGGTCCGATGAGCTTCACCGGCTTTCCCGGGAATCCCCCCACCCGATACGGCACCGCCCCCATGGATTTCAGCACCGCGGTCTTTGCCGCCTTCGGTACCGTCCTTGCCCTTTTCCATCGCGAGCGTACCGGAGAGGGGCAACTGGTGGATACAGCCATGTTCAATGTGGGGGCGGCGATGGGTGGGGCATTGTTTGCCGCGGAGTACAAGCTGATCGGGCTGGTCCGCCAGCAGCACGGCAATGCCAGCTTCTTCAACTTCACCGATTGTTTCCAATCGAAGGACGGCCACTGGCTCATGATCAGCGCCATCGGCGATTTCATCTGGAAACGATTTTGCAAGGTGATCGAGAGAGAAGATCTACTGGCGGATCCGCGCTTCAAAGACGATATGTCCCGATACGAGAACCGGGCCCCTCTCTTCGAGATCGTGAGCCGATGGGCCCGCGAGCGCACGTACAGGGAGATCAGTGAAGCCCTGGAGAAGGCGCGGGTTCCTCACGGCAAGGTGAACAACATCGCCGAGTTCTTCGAGGATCCCCATGCCCGCGCTCAGGAGATGATCGTGGATATCGAGTATCCGGAGCTCGGGACCGTGCCTCTGCCGGGGGTGCCGATCAAGCTTTCCAAAACGCCCGGTTCGATCCACAAGGCGGCCCCACCCTATGGGGCGGACAATGCTCAGGTATATGGGGAGCTTCTGGGGGCGACTGAAGAGGACTTGCGCCAGTGGCGGAGGGAGGAGATCATTTGACCGTGCGATTGGATCTTACCCTTCGATCACGATCTCATAGGGGCATGTGAGCGCCCCTACCGGGCAGGCGGCTTCGCACACCGTACACCAGCCGCAGCGAAGGCTTTCGATGACCTTGGCCTTTCCATTTTCGATGATGATCGCTCCGCAGTAGCACACGGCCACACAGATCCCGCATCCGTTGCACTTTTCGATATCTATCTGCGGCATTTCCACCATTCGATCGGCTCCATGATTCAGAATGTTATCAGATCCTTGCGGCCGGCCCTGTGACTTCGGTCACACACGAACCTCATCCGGATGAACCGGCCATCTGTTTGAGCCCTTCCTTGTTCACGATCACCAATCGGTTGCGCTCCATCCGGATGATCCCTTCCTCCTGAAGCATCTTGAGCGATCGCCCCACCACCTCGCGCGCCGTGCCCACAATGGAAGCGATCTCCTGCTGGGTGAGCCTCGGGCGCGGACCGGAGCCGTCGCCGGCGTAGTCGAGCAGCACTCGTGCAATTCGATTGATCACGTGCCGGAAGGAAAGGTCTTCCACCAGAAGCAACGCATGCCGAATTCGTACCGAGAGCACCTTCATGGCATTCAACAGCACCAACGGGTGCTCGATCAATATCCGCTCCATATTGGATCTGCTGATCCCGTACACCATCACCGGCGTCATGGCCTCGGCGGCCTCGGGGCTGAGGCCGCCATCGAACACAGCCACATCGTTGAAGGAATCCCACGGAAACACGATGCGGGTGATCTGTTCCTTGCCTTCGGGGGAGGTCTTGAAGCACTTCACCGCTCCTCTGGCCACAAGGAAGAGCGCTTCACCCGGGCTGCCTTCCAACACGAGTGAAGTGCCCCTCTCTGCCGATCGCTCGAAGACGAATGCCGAAACGGATTGGATCTCGGAATGGGTGAGCCCCGCAAAATAGGGCACCCGGGGGAGAAACTCGGTCACGGCGCTCAACGGCTCTCTGCTCCGATCTTTCCGCCCTCCCATAAGGGGGCGCCAATGTATTGATATTCTATTGCATTCGCGAACGTCATGGCAATACCATGTTCTTAACCCGAAAAGAGCGGTTCCGTTCGGCAGACCTCACCCTCGGGTGAACCACCATTAACACCTCATCCGGAGTTTGTATCGGAATTCCCCCACACCCCACAAACGGTCCGGCTTCTCCGATCCCACCCGCCCAAAGGTTTTTGGGCCCCCCCAATCCCCCCGAGAGAGATGTGCCTTTTGCCCGCGCTTCTTCAATCGCTGCTTTTGGGGCTCGATCGGGTATAATGGGGCTATGAAGCCTTTGGTTCTCGCTTCGGCCTCCCCGCGGCGGAAAGAGCTCCTCCATCAAATCGGTCTTCAGTTTGAGGTCGAGCCGAGCCATGTCCCGGAGGAGATGCCATCCGATCTATCGCCCCATCTTCTGGCGCGGCGGATCTCCGCCGAGAAAGCCCGGGCGGTGGCCGCAAACCGCAAAGATGCTCTCATCATCGCCGCCGATACCTTCATCGTTGTGGACGGGAAAATTCTGGGCAAACCGCACACGAGCGAAGAGGCGTATCGGATGCTCAGTCTTCTCAACGGCCGCACCCACTCCGTGATCACCGGCTTCACGCTTCTCGATGCCGCGAGCGGCAAGATGGCATCGGACTCCGTGGAGACGAAGGTTCGGATGAAGAATGCCGATCGGGGGGAGCTCGAAGCCTATGTTCGGTCGGGCGAGCCGCTCGGCAAGGCGGGGGCATACGCCATTCAAGGGTTGGGGGCCGTGCTCATCGAAGGGATTGAGGGGGATTATTCCAATGTGGTCGGCCTACCGCTGAGGGCACTGGCCGAAGCCCTCCGGCAATTCGGGATCGAGGTCTTGCCCACCGAGGAATCTGAGCCCCCTAGGTGATCCGCTAACGTTTAGAGATTGCTCCCGAAAGGATCGAATCGAAGAAGACCCGCCCATTCACCCCCCCGAGGATCTCCTCGCAACAGCGCTCCGGGTGCGGCATCATCCCCAGCACGTTCCCCGCTTTGTTGGTGATGGCGGCGATGTTGTGGAGCGAGCCGTTGGGATTCGCGGCATCGGTGATCTCTCCTTCGGCTGTGGAATAGCGCAATGCCACCTGACCGTTGGCCTCCAGTTCCGCCAGGGTTTCCGGATCGGCGTAGTAGCATCCCTCATAATGGGAAATGGGGATCCGCAGCACCCCGCCCTTGCGGCATTTGCTGAGGAAGGGAGATCGGGTCTCTTCCACGCGCAAATGCACCCACTGGCATCGGTACTGGAGGTGAACGCTCCGGAGCAGAACCCCCGGCAGAAGCCCGGCTTCACAGAGGATTTGGAATCCGTTGCAACTTCCGAGCACCAATCCCCCTTCCGCGGCAAAGCGCTCGACGGCGCCCATGACGGGAGAGAACCGGGCGATGGCGCCGACTCGGAGGTAATCCCCGTAGGAGAATCCGCCGGGAAGGATCACGCAGTCGAACCGCGAAAGGTCCGTCTCCTTGTGCCATACATACTCCACCGGCTGGGCATAGACCTTGTCGATCACATGATGGAAATCCATATCGCTCCACGTGCCGGGAAAGACCAGAATTCCAAATCGCATATCACCTCCGCAGAGTGAACCGGCGTTCGGTTCCGGATCCGGCCGAAGCCGGGGCTAACTTGCTTTCTTCCGACAAAAGCGGCGATCCCGCTTTGTAACCTTTACTTTCAAGGTGAATGAGCTTGATCACGTCACTATGGACCTTGCCCCGGAATTCCCCCACATCCTACGAACGATCAAGCTTCTCCGATCCCACCCACCCGCCCAAAGGGTTTTCTTGGGGGACACCCCCAATCCCCCGGTAGCGAGGGGTCTTCTGCACTCTCCTCTTCAATCGCTCTTTTGGGCTTCCCTCAACTTCTTGATCGCCTTTGGCAGGGCTTTCAAGAGATCGCCGGCAATCATTCCGGCATCGCCGAGTTCTTCCCGCACGATCTCCCCCGCCGCTGCGTGGAGATATACCCCGCACTGCGCCGCAGCAAACGGCATGAGCCCCTGGGCCAGCAACCCCCCGATGGCACCTGCGAGCACATCCCCCGTTCCCGCCGAAGCAAGCCCCGGGTTGGCGGTGCCCGAGATCGCGGCGTGTCCATCGGGAGAGGCAACGATCGTGAATGCGCCCTTGAGCACGACCGTCTGATTCCAATCGTGCGCCGCCTTGCGCGCCGTATCCAAGCGCTCTTTCTGGATTTCCTCGATAGGTTTTCCGGAGAGCCGGGCCATTTCCCCCGGATGCGGGGTGAGCACGGTTCGATCGGGCAATCGCTGCCACCATTTGGAGAGTTTGGAAAGGGCATTCAGACCGTCGGCATCCACGATGATGGGAAGCTCCCCAAGCGCTCTCCCTAGAAGGAGGCGCTTGATGAGTTCGACGGTGTCCTCGTGCTGGCCGAGGCCGCAACCCACGAGGATTGCATCGTATCGGGAGGCTTCCCGCCGGATGAGCGAATCGGCATCGGGATCTATGACGCCGCGGTCGCTCTCCGGCAGGGGAAGATGCGTGGTTTCAGTGAGTTTGGCGGCCATCAGCGGTTGCACGGTTCGGGGCGAGGCGAGGGTGACCAATCCCGTTCCCACCCGCATCGCCGCTTCACAGGCCAGACATGCCGCCCCGATATAGTTCGGTGAGCCCGCGATCACCAGAAGCTTGCCGAACGTGCCTTTGTTCGCGTGGAGAGGTCGGGGCGGAAGCTGATCGCGGACGGTCTCGGGGGTGATGAGTTCGGTCGTGATGTCCTGCGCCAGATGAGGCGGGATGCGGATATCGGCCACTTCCAATCGGCCCACGCGCGCGGCGCCGGGAAAACGGAACAGCCCGATCTTCGGGTAGGCGAAGGTGACGGTGAGATCGGCGGTGACCGTGGCCGGGTCCACCTCCCCCGTATCCGCATTGAGCCCCGAGGGCAGATCCACGGCCAGAATCTTGAGGGCGGGGCGCTTGAGCTTTTCCGCGCTCACCCGCTTCAGGAGATCGCTGACCGGGCCCTCGAAGGGGCGGACCTTGCCCGTGCCGAAGAGGGAATCCACAAAGAGATCCGCATCGGCGAGCGCCTCTTCGAAGGCGCGGATGGCGCCTTCGGAAAGGGCATCGGTATGGGGGATGCCCCGTTCCATACACCGGGCGAAATTCTTATCGCGTTCGGTCTTGCGCTTCACGAGGAACAGCCGAACCCTCGCGCCCCAATCGTGGAGATGACGGGCGGCCACCAACCCATCGCCGCCGTTATTGCCGGGCCCGATGAGCATCAACACGCTGCGCCGTTCCACCGAATCCTTGAGAAGTCTGCGGGCATGCTCGGCCACGGCCACCCCGGCGTTCTCCATGAGGAACTCCGGGGGTGCGCCGAGCTCGGCGCTCCGGCGTTCGAGGGCGATCATCTGTTCCACGGTTACGACTTTCATTGGCGTTCCCCCACGACCGAGGCAACGGCATAGTTTCTGCAATGGGAGATCGAGATCACCAGAGACCGAAGCCCCAACTCCTCGGCGCGAATCCGGGCGCGACCGGTCAATCGAACGGAAGGGGCACCCCCTTCGTCACTCAAAATTTCGATCTCGCGAGGGGAAAGGCCCCGATGTCCCGTCCCGAGCGCCTTCATCACCGCCTCTTTGCCGGCGAACCGCCCCGCAAGCTCCGCCACCCGACCCTGAGAGTGCGCGATCTCGGTTTCGGTGTACAATCGTCGGAGAAATCGCTTCCCCCGGGCGTCAATGGCTTTGCCGATCCGGGAGATCTCGATGATGTCCACTCCGTGTGCGATCATGGTTCCCCCCGCCGTCATTCGATTCCCCGGTTCGTCCGGTTCTCAGCATTGTAGCGGTTCATGGCCGTGCCGATCCCCTCGGTGAGAAGGCAATGAACGGCTTCGACTACCCGGGGACAGACCTCGGCAATGATCGCCTTTTCTTCGGGACTGAAATTGCCGAGCACGAAATCCGGGGTTCGCATGCTCGGACCGGAAAAGCGCGGCGGCTCGGAGCCCTCTTTCGGTCCGATCCCCACCCGTATGCGGGCGAAGTCCTGCGTTCCTAGATGTTCGATAATAGATTTCATCCCGTTGTGTCCGCCGTGGTTGCCCCGCTCCCGGATGCGGATCTTTCCGAGGGGTAGGTCCACATCATCGTAGATGACGAGAAGGTCGGCCGGGGCGAGTTTGTAGTATTGCATGAGGGGAGCCACAGATTCCCCGCTCAGGTTCATGTAGGTCTGAGGCTTGGCGAGGATCACTCGAACTCCGCCGATCTCCCCCACGCCGATGCGTGACTTGCACTGGCGTTTGTTGAACTCGATGCCGTGCTTCCGACCGAGGAGATTTACACACCGGAAGCCCAGATTGTGTCTCGACTCGGCGTAGATCCGCCCCGGATTGCCCAACCCCACGATCAATTTCATCGGGCTCTAGCCCTCCACCGCCTAGCCCCGCTTGCTGTAGACTTCGATGAATCTGCGGAGCGAGCGATCGTAAGTCCGTTCTACATCGGGCGGAAAGAGACATCCCGGGAGTTCGTGGCTTTCCCAGTGATAGGCCAAACATTCACAGCAATTCCCTTTCCGACTGCACGGTTCATACGTGCATGTACACCGTTTCTTGTTCGCTGTGATCCGGCACTCCATGATACCTCCCCCTCGATTCTACCGAAAAAATCTCTGGAAGTGTAGTTGACTTGAAAACCCAAAAGCAGCGGTTGAAGAAGCGCGTGCAAAAGACACCTCTCGCGGGGGATTGGGGGTGTCCCCCAAGAAGACCCTTTGGGCGGGTGGGTGGGATCGGAGAAGCCGGATCGTTCATGGGGGGTGGGGAATCCGGGACAAGGTCCGTAGTGACGTGATCAAGCTCATTCACCCTGAGAGTGAAGGTTACAAAGCGGGATCGCCGCTTTTGGGGGAAAGGGTCACCCGGTTCGTGCCGCCGATATCGCTGCAACTTCAGGAGATCGGTGCGCCCTTGTCGCGGGGGCCGGAGCGTGGTGGGCGTTCCAAGGATTGGAGGAATGCCTCCCCATCAATGCATTCCATCGCATCGGCGGGGAAGAGGGGGGCGAACGCGTCGAACGGAGCATCGGCACTGGGCGGCCAGAATCTTCGATTCTGGATGTCTTCGATGACCCCTTCGGCGCACTTCCGAGCGGAATCCAGAAGCGTCTGCGTGAAGCCTTCCCATATGCTCACGCCCGTATCTCCGATGGCCTTGGGCAGATTGAAATAACCGATCTCGACATCCGAGAGGAAAGGCGTTTCCTTGGGTAGGAGCAAACGGTACAGGGGAAGTTGAAGATCCGCCCAGCGCTTCTCCTTTCCGTTGAGATGGACCCGGGCATAAAGGGGGGCTTCGGAGGAGCCGGGGCGGAGGTGGGTGTCCTCCGGCGGGGTGGGCCTATCGGTGGTCTTGTAATCGAGAAGGCGGACCTTTCCCGTGGGGGGGTGAAGATCCACGCGATCGATCCGTCCGTTGATGTCCATCCCTCGCAGTCTCCCGCGGATCCTCATCTCGGAGCGAACGATCTGCCACCCTTCGGCGGCCAGAGAGGCCTGCAGACGGGCCGCCGCGGAGAGGCGGCTTCGTGCGGCATCGATCTGGACTTGAACGGTGAGCGGGACCGATTCGCCGAAGCGTTCCCTCACCCATGCTTCGGCCTGAGCGTGCAGAAATCGGGCGATGCGATGCTCGTCATGGCTCGATTGGATCTCCCGGGTTTGAGCCATCCGTTGCAGTGCATAGTGGATGAGCGTTCCGAATTCCATCGCGTCGAGCTCCGTCTTCCGATCGGCGAGCTCTTCCATGCCCAAGATATGTTTCAAATAGAAGCGGAACGGGCAATCAAGGTAGTCCTTGAAGGCGGTCACGGAGAGCCTTCTCGGGGAGAGTTGGGCGGGGGGGAGGTCGGGGGGCGGCACGGGCTTGAGCCGGAAACTGATGCTTGCCGCATGGTTATCGCGCTTTTCCTCCGGATCGCCGAAGAGCCTTCTGGCCCGATCGGCCAGCTCGTTCTCGGGGCACCGGAAGAGAAGGCGGGAAGGCTTGAGGGGATCCCCTTGAGCACTGGTTTTGCCGGCGATGAAGACGGCACGTCCGTCGGCACGGCGCGATTCGATGAGACCCCGCATGAGGAATGTATCCACCGCCAGACGCGTGCGATCACCCGGGAGGCCGATCGCCGTCCGCAGCGAATCGGGAAGGAAGGGATCACCGGTCCGGCTGTGGGGCACGAGACCTTCGTTCATGCCGGTGACGATCAGGAAGGGGGCATCGTTCCATGGGAGTTCCAACCAGCCTTCGAGATCGACCCGGGTGCCCCTGTGTTCCATATAGTGCCGCTGGGTTCCCGCTCTTTCCAGAAGGAGATCGAGTGCCTCGTGTTTGCTGAAGCCCAGAGCAACCATGGCCGCCTCCGCTTCGCGCAGGATCGCGTCCAGAACGCCGGCGGCGGAGATGAAGGCTTCATCCGATGGATTACCCCTCTGGAGGGTGCGCCCGCGGTAGATGTCTTGGAGAAACGACCGCACGGCGGGGATCAGCGGCTCGTTCTGAAAGCTCTCGCCGACTTGCTGTGCCCAGTGGATCGCCTGCCTGAGGTTCGGGAAATCCTCTGCCGGGGCATTTTCCAGATGGACCCGGAAATCCTCGATGGCGGCGGGCAGGAATCGGTTCTGAAACTCGTCGAGTTCCGCCAGAAGCAAAGCAGCGGGAACGCCCACCCCGCCTAACGCGTGGAGCACATCGGGGTGCCGGAGCAAACCGCTGAGGGTGGGATACGAGCCCTCGCCGATGAATGCCTGATAGGCTTTGAGAAGACGGTAGAGGGGATGTTCTCGAAAGGGTTTGCCCGCGGGATCGAACGGCGGAAGCCCGTGGCTTTCGAGATCGGCGATCAGAAAGGGGGTGACCGAACCATCCGGCGGCACACCGATGGCGATATCGGCGGGGCCGAACCGGGTGGATTCAGCGGCGATGAGATTCAGAACCTTCTGGCTCTGAGAGGCGGGCGAACCGGCCAGAAGAATGTTGGCGCGGGGGTCCGGAATCTCGATCGGGATTTCTTGCCATCTCTCCGGTATCGGCCTCCCCCATTCATCGAATGCATCGGAGAGGGATGGCGGGGCATGGATCAGAGTGATAACGGGGACCCTTTCGGCAAGGACGGCGATGGCCCGGATCGCAAGGGGCGCGGGATCGGGGACGGCGGCGAGGATGATCCGCCGGATGCCGGCGGGCAACACGGGCGCGCGGGCGCGGCGGATCATGAACACGACCGGGTCTTCCTTGCCCATGGCCCCGACGCGATCGAGGTAGATTCTCTCCAGCGCGGCGAGGTCTTCCCACCGGTCTCGTTCCTCGAGGATTTCGCCGAAGTTTCCGATCACATCCCCGAGGCTGAGTCCCCCGTCCGCCAGTTCATCCCGCACTTGCTGGATCATCTGACCGGTGCGTACGGCCCAGTGGAAATCGGGGGTGGGGACGCCGGTGGGGAAGAGGCCCCCGTGAAGGCTCAGGTCCGTTTTCAAGAGCACATCTGCCCAGAGTGCCCAAACCTCGATGGGTGTGGCGATGTTCAGATTCGAGGGATCGCCCTCCGGCCGGAAGAAGGAGGTGGGGGTATCCACATGCGGCGGGACGAGGGCCGCCCCGTGGGCGGTGGTGTGAAGGGCGAGGACCTCGCGGAGTCTCCGGGCGGCATGGCGTGTGGGCACGATGATCAGGTCCTTGCTCAAATCAACGGTGCCCGAAGGTGCCCCCGGGAGGAGGAAATCCCGCACCTTGGCGGCGATGGGGGCATCCCATCCCAAAAAATGTCTTTCGATCATCTTGCCTCAGTCCCTTATCCCGGTTTGGGGGGTGGGCTTCAAGCCGGGATATTTATCCGAAGAAAGTCAGAGCGGGAATGCCGGGCCTAGGGCATCCCCAGCGCCCGTTCGATCTCAGAGCGCCATTTTTCCGAGCGCATGGCGAAGGCTCTCACCAGACCGAAGCACCCGGTGAGCATCATATCGCCGTAGGGTGCGGCGAAATACGGCCTAAGAGTGGATCCGTCCATGATGTGCCGCTGCGGCCCGGTCACCGCAATGAACGGAGTTTCACTACTTCGTTCGATGACAAGGCATCCGTGGCCGTTGCCGGCAAAGACCTCTTCGTGGGTGAGATCGCCCCTGACCAACCGGACGAGCATATCGTCGAGCTTTTCCCGGCTCATGAGCCGGGTATGATGTTCGAAGAATCCCATGATGGCATCGCCCTGAAGGTGAAAGGCGAGGGTGTGGAAATTCCCCACGTTCACGATCAACCGGTGCGGGTGCCGGGCGACCTCCCGGTCCTCCATCGCCCCGATCGCCGCCGCCACCGGCGTATCCATCACGAGGAGCGGCAAATCCGGATCGATAGTCCGGGCCACGGCCTTCATCCGGGTGAGATGGGCCGGGATTTCATCCTTGAGGTAAGCGAAGTGGATGAGCTTCCGCCCCTTTTGAACGGTTTTGCTGAGGTGTTGGAACCGAAAGATGCGGTCGCTCATCCCCGGGGGGGCGGCTCCATGATCCAGAACGGCCACCGCGACCGCATCGAAGTGGGGATCCACCTCGAAGGCGGCGAGGGCCCCTCGGATGGCGCCGAGGTCCACATCGCGGGTTTCGATCCTGACCACGTCGGGTTCGGACGGGGCCTCTTGCTCCGGGACGATCCTCACGCCCATCTTCCGCACTTCTTCGGGGTCATCGTCGAAAGTTTCGGCCGCGCCGGGGGTGGCATAGGCGATGAGCCCGGCTTTGAGGTGAGCGGCAAGGGCGCGCTTTGACGGTCCGCCGCCCATGTTCACGCCATCGAAGAAGATGGGGCGTTTGGCGGCGGTCGCCTCTCGAATCTTGCGGGCCAGATTCGAGGTGGGCGAGGGCATGATCATTTGAACGCAGTTCTCCACCCCCAGAGAGGTATCGAAAAGGAGGATATCTTGGGTAAGCCCGCCGATATCGATGGCGAGGAGCTTCATTCTCGAGCCTCCTTTCGGTGAAAGGAACCCTCATGCAAACCGGATCGGGTTTCCCGCCTATGAGATCACGTCCACGCCCATGTAGGGGCGGAGCGCCTCCGGCACGACGATGGTCCCATCGGCCTGTTGATAATTCTCCATCACCCCGATGATCACCCGGGGCAGGGCCAATCCGGACCCGTTCAGCGTATGGACGAATTGGGGTTTGGCGCCGGGTTCGGGCCGGTAGCGGATGTTGGCACGGCGGGCCTGAAAATCGAGGCAATTGGAGCAAGAGCTCACCTCCAGCCATTCGCCGCAACCGGGAGCCCAGATTTCGATATCATACGATTTCGAGGAGGCAAAGCCGATATCCCCGGTGCAGAGGGCCAGAAGGCGGTAAGGAAGCCCCAACCGCTCCGCCACGGCCGTGGCGTCGTTCACCATCTTCTCGAGTTCCTCGTTCGAGTGTTGCGGTTCACAGAACTTGTAGAGTTCCACCTTTTCGAACTGATGGCCCCGTTTGATCCCGCGCACATCCTTTCCGGCGGACATCTTTTCCCGGCGGAAGCACGGGGTGTGAGCCACATGATAGAGGGGCAACTTCCCGGGTTCGATGATCTCGTCCCGGTAGAGGTTTGTGAGCGGCACCTCGGCGGTGGGCACGAACCAGAAATCCTCCTCGGCATCATGGTAGAGGTGGTCTTCGAACTTGGGCAGATTTCCCGATCCGACGGCGCACTCGCGCTTGACCATGGCCGGGGGGTATGTTTCGAGATATCCGTGCTCCTTCACATGGAGATCAAGCATGAAGTCGATCAGCGCCCGTTGAAGCCGTGCCCCGAGGCCTTTGAGCACATAGAAGCGGGTGCCGGAGAGCTTGACCCCTCTTTCAAAATCGATGATCCCGAGAGATTCTCCTAATTCCCAGTGCGGCCGGGGGGTGAAATCAAACCGGCGGGGTTCTCCCCACGTGCGGACCACCACATTATCGGCCGAGTCCTTGCCGACCGGGACACTGTCTTGAGGAAGATTAGGCACGCGCAGGAGGAGGTCCGTAAGCTCTTCCGCAAGGCGGGAAGCCTGTTCTTCCAGAGCCTTGATCTGATCCCCCACCTGCCGCATCTCGGCGATCAAATCCGGGGGTTTGTCCTTCATCCGGCCGAGCTCCTTGCTCACCCGATTGCGCCGTTCCCGAAGGGCTTCGATCTCCTGTTGGAGCTTGCGGGCCTGAGCATCCTTTTCGAGAATGGCATCCAGCGGCGCATCGTCGTTCCGCTTGTTGAGCGCCTCGCGGACGAGGTCAGGGTTCTGCCGGATGAATTGAATAGAGAGCATGATTCTCTACTCCTTTGTCCTCAACTGAGGAAACAAGATTACCTCCCGAATGGAGGTCTGGCCGGTGAGGATCATGATGAGCCGATCCACCCCGACGCCCAGCCCCCCGGTGGGAGGCATGCCGTGTTCGAGGGCGGTGAGAAAATCCGTATCGGTTCGCTCCACTTCCTCATCGCCGAACTGGGCGCGCATGCGTTCTTGCTCGGCAAAGCGCGCCCGCTGATCCAGAGGATCGTTGAGTTCGCTGAAGGCATTGGCGATCTCCATGCCGCCGCAGAACCCTTCGAATCGCTCCACCAGACGATCGTTTCCGGGCTTGCGCTTGGCCAGAGGTGAGAGCTCCACCGGGTAGTCGATAAGAAACGTCGGTTGAATCAAACCCCGTTCCACCGTCTCGGAAAGGAGATGATCCACGAGTTTGGCCCACGAAAGGCCGCCGTCCACGGGCAAGCCTTTCTCCCGGATCCTCGCCTCAAGGGAAGGGGCATCGGGGAACTCCTCGAAGTCGATCCCGCTTTTCTCTTTGATGGCTTCCCTAAGGCTCACCCGTGGCCATGGAGGAGTGAGATCGATCGTCTCATTTCCGAATTTCACCTTCAGCGTGCCCAGAACCTCCTGAGCGATGGAAGTGATCATCGCTTCCGTAAGTTCCATCATATCCCGGTAATCCGCGTAGGCCTGATAGCATTCGAGGGTGGTGAATTCGGGATTGTGCTTGATGGATATTCCCTCGTTGCGGAATACCCGTCCGATCTCGTATACCTTCTCGAATCCGCCGATGATGAGGCGCTTGAGATGAAGTTCGGTGGCGATCCGGAGGTAGAGGTCGCGGTCGAGGGCATGATGATGCGTGATGAAGGGTTTGGCCAGGGCTCCGGCAGCGATGGGCTGAAGCACCGGCGTCTCCACTTCCATGAATCCCCGGCCGTCGAGGAAGCGGCGCATCGCCGAGATGGCCTTGCTCCGGATCTCGAAGATCCGGCGCACCTCCTCGTTCGCGATGAGATCGAGATATCGCTGGCGGTAGCGCTTTTCCACGTCGGTCAGGCCATGCCATTTCTCCGGGAGGGGCAGAAGCGCTTTGGCGAGGAGCGTGTATTCGGAAACCTGAACGGTGATCTCGCCGGTGCGGGTCTTGAAAAGGTTTCCCCGCACGCCGATGAAATCGCCGAGGTCGAGATTCCGGAGGAATTCGTACTTCTCCTCGCCGAGAGAATCGCGTTTGAAATAGGCCTGAATTCGGGCGGTTCCATCCCGGATATCGAAGAAGCTGGCTTTCCCCATGAACCGCATGGCGGTGATGCGGCCCGCAAGCTGCACGGGGGGAAGCGGCGGCATGTGCGAGTCGCCTTCGGGGAAAAGGGCCAAGGCTTCCCGATTGGTATGGGTGCGTTCGAACCGGGTGGGATAAGGATTGATGCCGAGAGCCTTGATCCGCTCGAACTTTTCGAGCCGGCTCAGGACTTGATCGTCCTTCTTCTCTATCACAGCTATCGCCTCATCACATTTGAAGATAAAAGCGGCATTTTCGGGGAAAGGGAACACTCCCGCAAGCGGTGCCCCTCGATGCCGCTCTGACGGAATACGGTGTTACGGAGGCTCAGGCCCCGGGGACTATTTCTTTGAAACGGCCACGATCTTCAATTTGAAAACGCCTTTCGGAGCGTGTACCTCAACGATCTCGCCCGGATGTTTGCCGATGAGGGCCTTGCCCACAGGGGATTCGTTGGATATCTTCCCCTCGGCAGGGTTGCTTTCGGGGCTCCCTACAATGGTGTACTTGCGTTCTTCACCGTTCTCGTACTGGACGGTGACCTTCGAGCCGAACTTGACGTAGGTGACCCGCGATTTCTCCACCGGCGCGATGGAGGCATCCTTGAGCATTCGCTCAAGCTCCATGATCCGGCTCTCCACAAAGGCCTGCTCGTTCTGGGCCTCCTCATACTCGGCGTTATCGGCGGTATCCCGGCCCAGTTCCTTGGCCCGCTGCAGCCTTTCCAGAACTTCCGGACGGCGGACCCTGATCAGGTGGTCAAGCTCCTTTCTCAGTTTCTCCAGTCCTTCGGGGGTCAAAAGCACTTTTTCTTCAGCCATGAAGCTTCCCCTCGTTCGGATATTGCAAAATCACCCTTAACGTCATTCCGATGAAACAGAAACTCTCCCCCGCGGGGTTGCGGCTCTCGCGATTTGCCAAGCTCAATCTCAGTCCCGTTAATTATACAATGAACCTGTGAGGTTGTGAATATAACCGTCCTGCCCCCAAACAGCGATCGCCGGCCGGAAAAATAGCTTCGGAACACGATAGGTTTCGGGTAGGAGAAAGGATCACTATGGGGCACGATGGCAAGGGAACGGCGGGGTTGGAGGGGGTGAACGCTCATCTGATCCGGCGGGGAGTGAAGAGAGGCAAGAGAGAGGAATATCCACCGGACATGGATCCAGTGGTCATCGAATCGAAGAAACCGGAAGGTGGGAACCCACCAAAAGTTGATAGTTACGGGGATGAAAGACCCTGTTGACAGTTCCGCCCCTTTTGTGTATGCTGGTAACAAGCAAAAATTGACCGAGCGGTCAATTTTCTAAGAAGTCGGTTAGGAAAACGACGGAGGAGGAACCATGGCCCAAGATGAACGATACGATGTAGTGATCGTAGGCGGCGGCCCGAACGGCATGGGGACAGCGGCGTATCTGGCCAAATCCGGCCTGAGCGTCTGCGTGCTCGAAGAGCGGACCGAGTGCGGCGGCGCCTGTGAAACGGTCGAACCCTTTCCGGGGGTGCGGATCTATCCCCACGCCATGCTCATGTACGCCGCACCGGCGCCGGCATTCGATCAGCTCGAGCTCTGGAAGTTCGGCTTCCGCATGAAATGGAATCCCGCAGATATCAACAAATCCATGCAACTGGGGAGCACTACCACTCAGGGAATCGTCCCCCCGGGGCCGAAGGATCTGATGGGATTTGCCAAACTCGGCGGGGTGCTCGGCCAACCCAAACCCTTCACCAAGGAGCTCATGCGGGCCACCTTCTGGTGCCCCCCCCATCCACCGGAGATCGAGGTCACGGACGAAAATGTGCCCTACATGCAGGTCTACAAGAAGTATCAGCCCGATGTATGGACGCCCGAACTCCGGCAGTGGACCATGTTCGACCTCATGGATGAATACTTCGAGACCGAGCCCTTCAAGACCACGATGGCCTTTGCGGCTTGGGCATCGGGCGCAGCGGGGCACTGGGAAGGTGTGGCGATCCCCGCCCTTCTTTGCGTGCAACTGCTGATCCTGCCGAACACCGGCTGCAACAGCCTTCCGCGCGGCGGCTTGCACGGCTATTTCCACGCCATCCATCGGTGCGCCGTTTATCACGGGGCGGTCGTCCGTACCATGTGCCCCGTTGAGGAAATCATCATTCAGGATGGGCGGGCCCGGGGGGTTCGCTTGAGAGAGAATGCGGCCATGGGCGGCCGGACGATCTGGGCCAACAAAGCAGTGATCGCCGCTGTGGACTACCGGCACGCATTTCTGGAAATGGTCGGCCCCAAGCATCTCGATCCGGGGGTTATCCAGAAGCTCAAGGACATCAGCCTCAAGAACGGCACGCTCTATGTTTCCACCTTTCACACCCGCAAGCCCATCCGGTGGAAGCCCAAGTTCAAGAAGATGGAGGAACTGAGCGTCGGACCGGATAAAGTCCCGTTCGGCGGGGTGTACCCGGCGGATTCGCGCGAGCTCTACTATGAGAACGTTGCCGATTGTGACGCCCGGAAGAGCATGCCCACCCTACCGCCTTCCAAGCTCATGTGGTTCCTCTGCCCCTCGCAGAACTTCGATCCCACCGATTGCCAAGGATCTTACCCCAACGGATACATTTCCTCCGCCTTCGAGGTGAACGTGCCCGTGCCCGAATATCAGGTCGAAGGCATCGATGAACAAATCAAGCGGAAGCCCGAGCTCGATGCGTATGTGAAGAAGGCCTTCAGCGAAGCGATCGACGGGCTCGATGACGGGAACATCATTCACCACTGGTCGGCCACAGGGCGTGAGGTGGAGTTCCGCAACACCGGACTCATCGGCGGGACATGGTGCGGAAGCCGCCACTGCGGCGATCAATGGGCAGAGAAGCGGCCGATCCCGGAGTTGGCGCGCTATCGCTCTCCGATTGAGGGCCTCTATCATGCCCACCAAACAATGGGGCATCCGGGCGGATTGTGCCTCATGGCCATTCCTTACAATCTGATGCACATCTTGATCGAAGACGGCATCGTCGAGCCCGGCAAATGGTGGTACCCCTCGCCGTACTATATTCCGCAACCGGGAAAACGCTCGGCCAATCCCCGGGACTAATGAGGAGGATGCGATGACAGACGAAATCTTCGGACACATGATGCAGGAATTCCCGGAAGAGAGTCAGTGGGATGTGGTGATCATTGGCGGGGGACCCAATGGGCTCATCGCCGGCACGTACCTTGCCAGCACCGGCCTCAAAGTCGTGCTCTGTGAGCGGCGTTATGAGATCGGGGGAGGGCTGGCCACGGATGAGATCATCTATCCATGCTACTCCTCGAATCCCCATGTGGTGTATCACATGCTGGTGGACCTCATGCCGGTGCTGAGGGATTTCAACCTCGATGGGCCCTCGCTCACTTGGATCAAACCCAACGCCCAGATGGGCATGGTCTTCGAGGATGGCAAATCGCTCTTGCTCACCAACATGCTGGCGGATTCGAAGGACTCGATCAGCAAGTTCTCCTTCAAGGATGCCGTCAAGTTCGGCACCCTCATGACCCGCTGGCGCAGGGTGGTCAGCGATATCATCGGGCCGGCCACTTTCATTCCCCCGATGGCCCCCATCGAGATCAGCATGGCCATGCAGCGGACGAAGGTGGGTCAGGAGATGCTCGAACTGGTGGAGCAAAGCCCGCTCGATCTGGTCATGCACAACTTCGAGAACGATCGGGTCAGAACACTCCTTCTCTACACCATGTGCATGTGGGGTCTCGATCCCCGCGAGACGGGGGTGGGGATGCTCGCCGCCCTCTATCTCGACCGGATGGTCAACAAGTGCTACTGTTACGGCGGATCGCACAAGTTTGCCAGCGCGCTTGCGCGCGAGTTCGTCAAGCACGGTGGGCTCATTCTAGAACATGCCCCGGTGGACAAGATTCTGATCGAGAAGGGCCGGGCGGTCGGCGTTCACCTTACCGAGGGCCGCACCATTCGGAGCAAAGTGGTCATGTCCACCCTCGATCCCCACACCACATGGTTCGATCTCGTCGGAAAGCCGAACGTGCCCGAGTCCATCCGCGAATCCATCGAGGGGTGGAAATACGATAAATGGAGCTTCAATACGCTTCATGTGGCTTCCTATGAGAAGCCCCAGTACAAGTGCGATGACCCGTGGATCAACGAATCGTTCATCGTGGTGTTCGGGGCCGAGAGCACGGATCAGCTCCTCAAGCACTGGGACAACGTGATCGCAGGGAAGATTGACACGAACAATTTCGCCGGCCACGCCACGTGCCAGAGCTTGTTCGATCCGTTCCTGAGCGATATCCCCGGCCGGAACGTCTCCTTCTTCCAGATGCATGCCCCCTACGATCTCGAGGGCGGATGGCAGAAGCGAGGGCCGGAGATTCAGAACGCCATCCTCCGGAAGTGGGAGAAATACGCTCCGAACATGAACGCCAAGAACATCATCGGCGTCAGTCAGGAAACGCCGGTGGATATCGAGATCCGCTTCCCGAACATGCGCCGGGGCGCGATCAAACACGGCGACTACCGGCCCATTCAGCTCGGTTGCTTCCGCCCCAACCAAGAATGTTCGACCACCAAGACGCCCCTCGAAGGCCTCTACACGTGCGGGGCGTCGAACTATCCGGGCGGACTCGTCCTCGGCGGCCCCGGGTATTTGGGCGCGAACAAGGTATGCGAGGATCTGGGGGTGAAGAAATGGTGGAAACCCACCCCCGAGATGGAACGATACATCAAGACATACCTCGAGGGCGCCCCCGGCATCCCGGGTCTATCTTCCTGATCTTCACACCCTCTCGGGAAAACCGCGGCCCTCCGGTGGCACGAAGAGCCCCGCCGGGGGGCCGCTTACGATCTTTCCGGCGGGGTATTGTCAAGGCGGGCTTCTCCGGCGCAAAATAACGGAGGGCAGCCGAAATGAAGGCCGATCTTCATCTCCATACATGCTACTCGCCGGATTCCCGTTCATCCCTTCCGGATATCATCCGCCGCTGCGGGAAGATCGGCATCGAATGTGTGGCCGTGACCGACCACAATACCATCGAGGGTGCGCTGAAAATGCGCGAGATGGCCCCTTTCCCGGTGATCGTGGGGGAAGAGGTGATGAGCTCCGCGGGCGAGATCATCGGGTATTTTTTGAAGGAGCCCATCCCCGAGGGGCTCCCCCCCGATGAAGTCATGGCCCGGATCAAATCTCAGGGCGGACTCGTGTGCTTGCCCCATCCCTTCGCCGGGCTCGGGCGGCATCCGTTGAAGGCCGAACACCGGGAGGCGCTCCGGGGGCAGATCGATATCGTCGAAGTCTTCAATGCCCGCTCGCTGGGCCGCAACTTCTCGGAAGAGGCCCGGCGCTTCGCCACCGCCCACGGCCTCCTTCAGAGCGCCGGCAGCGATGCCCATTCCCCTCGCGAGATCGGCTATGCCTATGTGGAAATGCCGCCGTTCGATGGCCCCGAGGGATTCAAAACGGCCCTTGCCAAGGGCCACATCTTCGGGCGGCGGAACGGTCTGGGCAACCGCTTGCTCACCATGATCGAAACCCTTCCCAAGCGGCTGAGGAACGGTGATGTATAGCATCGGATGGTTCTCATCGGGCAGGGGTGCCGGCTCCCGCGCCCTTCTCAAGACGATGCAAGAGAGCATCGAGAAGGGCGAAATCCATGCGCGCATCGCGTTCGTGTTCTGTAATCGAGAGCCGGGGCAATCGGAGGAGACCGATGCGTTCTTACGACAAGTTCAATCCTACGGCATCCCGCTCATTTGTTTTTCCTCACGGAAATTCCGTGCCGGTTTGAAGGCGGAGGAGATGCCCCGGTGGCGCATCCTCTACGATCGAGAGGTGATGAAACGGCTCGAAGGCTTCCGCCCGGATCTTTCGGTTCTGGCGGGATACATGTTGGTGGTGGGGCCGGAAATGTGCCGGCGATACGCCATGGTGAACCTCCACCCCGCGGCTCCCGGCGGGCCCAAAGGCACATGGCGGGAAGTGATCTGGCAATTGATCGAAAGCCGCGCCGAACGGACAGGGGTGATGATGCATCTAGTGACGCCGGAGCTTGACGAGGGCCCGCCGGTCACTTACTGCACCTTCAGTTTGCGCGGGGAACCGTTCGATGTGCACTGGGAACGGCTCGAGCGGGAAGGGATCGAGCGCCTTCGAGCGGAGGAGGGACACGAGATAAAGCTCTTCAAGCTCATCCGCGAGCATGGCCTCAAGCGCGAGTTCCCACTCATCGTGGCGACCGTCAAGGCCTTCAGCGAGGGCAAGGTAAGGGTGCAAGGGGAAGCGGTACTCAACGAAGCGGGTGAGCCGGTTCACGGATATGATCTCTCCGGAGAGATCGATCGGATGGTGGGCTGAAGCGGTGATGCTGCGGGAGGCCCCGATACCGACGTTGGGAGGGCTATTGTGACCACCGTGTTCGAAGATGACCCCGAATTCAAGTCCCTTGTGGAATACTTCGAGAGCCTCTCGGGCGGCAAGCCCACGTTCGATAAATTCATGAATCTCGAGGATATCTCACCGGACCTTGATACCGCCCGTTTCAGATTCAAGATGCGCGATGATTTCCTCGGGAATCTGGTGTACCGAATCCTCCACGGGGGATTGATCTCAGCGGTGCTCGATACCGTGGGCGGGGCGGCGGTCTTCATGAACATCTATAAGCAGGTCAAAGGCAAGCCAAGGGAAGTACAGGTCAAACGCCTCAGCAAGAACGCCACCATCGATCTTCGGGTGGATTATCTCAGGCCGGGAAGGGGGGAGGAATTCATCGCCACGGGGTGGATCCTTCGTTCGGGGAACAGGGTGGCCGTCACCCGGATGGAACTGCGCAACGAGGCCGGCGATCTCATCGCCGTGGGCACCGGATGCTACTCCATCGGGCCCTAAAGGGCCATATCTTCGCTAACTTACGATGTGAATGACTCTGTACCCGGCCGCGCGCCATCCCTCTGACGCGATCCCCGGATCAGGGGGCCACCCAAAAAGAGCGATCCCGCTTTGGAGCCTTCACCCTCGGGTGGCTAACCATATGATCACCTCACTGCGGACCTTGTCCCGGAATTCCCCCACACCCCATGACCGGTCCGGCCTCTCCGATCCCCCCACCCGCCCAAAGGATCTTTGGGGGGATAGCCGCCCTTGACAAGCCTTCCATGCCCCACTTAAGATAGGTCTGGCCGCCGGGGGTTTGTGCTCATGCCGCAGACGGGCGAGCCGGTTATCCAGAATCCGAACGCTGAGAGGACCATGGATTCGTTGCCGTTTCCCGTTCGATTGGAATTTCTTTCCCACGTCACCCCGTTCACATTGCTCATCTTCAGCCTATCGGAACATCGGCCGCGGGCTATCGGACGGGCGAGGCCCATATAAGGATGGTTCGTCATGCACAAGATTCGCCTCATCCCTCACAATCGGGTATTCTATGACCTCTTCGAACAAAGCATCGAGAACACGCGCCAAGCTTCCGAAAAGCTCGTCGATCTTTTCGATCACTATGAGGACGTGCGAACGAAGACCGCCGAGATCAAGTCCTTCGAGCGCAAGGGGGATGAGATCACCCACAGGATCATGGAGAATCTCCATCGGAGTTTTGTGACCCCGTTGGATCGGGAGGATATCGCCCGGTTGGCCAGTTGTCTTGACGATATGATGGACTTTCTGGAAGGGGCTACAAAACGGATGTACCTCTATCGAATCCGGCAGCCGACCCCCCGCGCCATCGAAATTTCCTACATCATCAACAAGGTAGCCAAGGAACTCTGCCTTGCCGTACCGCTTCTGAGGGATCATGGCCGAATGAAGGGGATCCTCACCCACTGCATCAACATTCACAGCTTGGAGAACGAAGCGGATGATCTGCGCCATGCGGCGCTGGCCGATTTGTTCGAAGAGGAGAAAGACGTCAAGGAAATCCTCAAATGGCTTGACGTTTATCAAAACCTTGAAAACGCCGTGGACCGGGGTGAGGATGTGGCCAACATTCTCGAAGGTATCGTGTTGAAAAATGCTTGATGAGCCCCTTGCCCTGGTGATCGTGGTGGTGGCGGTATCCATAGGGTTTGCCGTCGCCAACGGTTACAACGATGCCGCCAATGCTATTGCCACTACCGTGAGCACCCGCTCGCTGTCTCCGAGGGGGGCGGTGTTGCTTGCGACTCTCGGAAATTTTGCGGGGTCCTTTACCGGCACCGTTCTAGGCGCACAGGTGGCCAAGACCATCGGCAAGGGTATCGTGGAAGCCGATGCGCTGCGGCTCATCACCATTGCCGCCGGTGTAGGGGCGGTGACGATATGGGGATTCTTCGCCACAAGAAAGGGCTGGCCTATCAGCCTGACCCACGGGCTTGTCGCGGGGTTGCTCGGGGCGGGGCTGGCCATTTCGGGCCACGATACCATCGTCTGGCATAAGCTCATCAAGGTTGTTTCAGCCGTGGGATTTGCTCCCCTCGCCGGCTTCCTCGGGGGATTCCTGTTCATGATCATGGTCGTGTGGATATTCCGTGCGCGCTCGCGGGCGGATACGCGCTGGCTCTTCGTCAACCTGCAGATTCTGGCCGGAGGATTCATGGCCTATAGCCACGGCAAGAATGACGGCCAGATGCCGGTCGGGCTGATCGCCGCCGCGCTAATGGTTTATCACGGAACGAGCGATTTTCATATCCCGATCTGGGTGAACATCGTTTCCGCTTCGGCCATCAGTTTCGGCACCGCCCTCGGGGGCCAACAGGTGATCAGAACCGTGGGGATACGCCTCACCACGCTACGGCCGGTCCACGGATTCTCTGCGACCACAGCGGCGGCAAGTGTGGTCGAAATCGCTTCGCACTACGGGATGCCCGTCAGCACCACACACGTCATGACCAGTTCGGTGATGGGGGTCGGTGCGACCAAACGGCTCACCAATGTCCGATGGGAGATGGCCGAGGATATCCTCCTCGTCTGGATCATGACTTTCCCGATCTGTGCCGCCCTGGGGTGGGTACTGGCCCAACTCTTGGACGTCTTCTTCTGAGGGAAGATTTCCCCACCCGAACCAAACCTCGGGGCAACGAGTACCGGTTCCGTCTCAAGTCTCACGGATGTAAACTGTCTCAAAGCAAAGGAGGATCATGATGAAACCACAATACGTATACAAAGCCCGGATAGACCGCGTCATTGACGGGGATACGTTCGATGTTACCGTGGATCTGGGCTTTCAGATCACCACCTATCAGCGCCTGCGATTGGCGGACGTGGATACTCCGGAGATGAAGGGCCCGGAGCGGGAGGAGGGGTCGAGGGTGAAGGAATACGTGAAGGGACTCATTGAAGGGAAGACGATAACGATCCAGAGCTTCAAGCTGGGTAAGTTCGGCCGGTACACCGCCGAGGTGTTCCTCGATGGAGACGAGAAGCTCAGCGAGCACCTTCTGGCGCGGGGCATGGCGGTAAAATCGGAGTACGAGTGACCCGCTTCTACTCTATCACCTCCCGGACTCCGGTCACGATGAACTCCACCGCCATCACGGCCAGAAGCAACCCGAGTATTCGGGCGATCACCCGGATACCGCCCACTCCCAGCGCCCGCTGGATCCGTTCGGCAAAGCGCAGGGTCAAATAGCAGATCAAGCACGCCAGCACGATCGCTGCCACGAGCAGAGGCGTATTCAGTGAGTCATCGGTCCGCTTCTGCCAGACGAGTACCGAGGTGATAGCCCCCGGCCCGGCCAGAAGCGGCGTAGCCAGCGGCACGAGGGCGATGTTCTCCTTGGTGATCCCCTCCTCTTGCTCCTCCACCGTCGCCTTGATCCCGCCGGGGATGATGTGGAGCATTTGCAGAGAGTACATGAAGAAGATGAATCCACCGGCGATTTGAAAGGCCGGGAGACTGATCCCGAAGAAATCGAACACGGCATCCCCCGTGATGCCGAAGAAGATGAGGATCACACACGCCGCGACACACGCCACGGCCGCCATCCGCACGCGCTCGGCATGGGTGTTCTGCTGGGTGAATACAAGAAAGAATGGCAGAACGCCCACCGGATCCATGATGATCACCAGCGGAACAAAGACGGTGACAAAATCCTTGGCCGTTTCCATCTTTCCGTTTCCCTCAAACCCGATCGGCCGGCGTCAACCGATCTTCAGCACCTTTGCGCCCCGAATCTTCCGCTCCTTCAGTTCAAAAAGGGCACGGTTGGCCTCTTCGAGAGGGTATTCCTCGACCTCCGGCTTGATGGGGATCTCGGCCGCAAGCCGGAGGAACTCCTCGATATCCCCTCGGGCAACGTTGGCCACACTCTTGATCTCCTTCTCCATCCAGAGATGGCGGGGATAATCCATCTCCGTAAGAACGGCCTTATCGGATTCCTCCTTGCGGATGGCGTTGATCACGAGCCTTCCCCCCGGCCGGAGATCCTTGAGCGCTTCGATCACCGGCTTCCATGCCGGGGTGGTATCAATGATAGCGTCCAACCCTTCCGGCGCCCCTTCCGCGGTATCGCCCGCCCACGATGCGCCTAGTTCCCGGGCGAACGCCCTCTCCCGATCGCTCCGGGCGAACACGAAAACCTTCGAATGCGGGTAGCGATGCCGGGCCATCTTCAGAACGAGATGGGCCGAAGCCCCGAATCCGGTGAGCCCGAGGCTCTGGCCATCGCGGATGCCGGTCAGCCGAAGAGAACGGTAGCCGATGGCGCCGGCGCAGAGGAGCGGCGCCGCCTCTGCATCGGAAAAGAGCGGTGGGACGGGGTAAGCGAAGGCCTCCGGCACGGTCATGTATTCGGCATATCCGCCGGGGGCATCACGGCCCGTGGCCCGAAAATCGGGACAGAGGTTTTCGTTCCCCTCCCGGCAGAAAGCGCATCGGCCGCAGGCGGAGAAGATCCACCCCACCCCCACCCGATCCCCCACCGCAAAGCGCCGGGCACCCTCTCCAAGCGCCTCCACCCTGCCCACCACTTGATGGCCCAACACCATCGGCAGACGGGCCGGAGGAGTCCTTCCCTCGATCTCATCGAGTTCGGTATGACACACGCCACAGGCGCTCACCCGGATGAGAATCTCCCCTGCGGCGGGGACGGGATCGGGAAGACGAACGAGATCCAGAGGAAGCCGTCCCTTCTCCAGAGGGGCAACCCGATTCAGCACCATGGCCTTCATGGCTTTCACCACCCCCCGCGCCGAACGGTCACGATGGCGCCATCGCGCACTATCTTCAAGGGGCTCACATCCCCCCGAATCCGCCCGAAGATATTCACCGGACTGTAAGCCCGGGGCCTCTCATCGGTGCTTGCCGGCGTGGGCCCGAAGAAGATGCAAAACGCCGTTCCCGTGGGCCAGTAGCCGAGCTCCCCCGCCTCGACATCGGCCCGAGCACCGGCCTCCAACCCGAGTCTTACGGGAATATCGAAATAGATCTCATCGCCCCAGCGGTTGGCCCGTCCTTCGAGGGGCAGCGCTTTCAGAATCTCCGCCGCTGTAGGGGTATCGTACAGTTCGGCGGTCAGGGAGATGCCCTCGATCGCGATGACGATGCTTTTTCCGGCGGGTGCATTCCCGCCGGGGGATCGCGAATTCACTCCATGAGCTCCTTTCGCTTCTTCTCCAGATAGGCCAGAAACTCGGCCATGGGAACGGCTTCGTGATCAACCTCCACTCCTCCGGCCCATGAAGGGAGAGCCCCCTTCTTCCCCACCATCTGTTCGATGAGCGCCCCAGAAAAATCGCCCAGAAGAACGAGCCGAAGCCGAACCTTGCGTCCCGCCATTTCCTGATACTCCCGAACCATCGCCGCAAGGTCCCCCAACTTGCCCGAGCGAAACCTCGATGGGAAGGTGGAAAGAGAGGGATCCGCTTCGAGGGCTAGAATCACATCGGCGCCTTCGATCCGGGTGATCCCGTCGAACTCCAGCACGCGCTTTTTACCGCTCACACGGACTCCCTTCAGAACGCGCGCCCCGTACCGATTTTCAAGGAAGGACAGAATCAACTCGGAGATTACCGCCGGGGGAAGGGCATTCAGATCGAGCGGCGGCGGAGATGCTTCCCGGAGTGTCAGCCCCAGAAGATACACCGGGACCGTCATGGCACTTCCGTATTCGGCCATCGAGAGCCCCTTGCGCGCGGCTTCGAAATCCGGCCCTTCCCACAGCTTGCCCGCTTTTTCCAATTGCCGCTGAAGGGATGCCGAGGCAACGATGAAGACACCGACGTCCACTTCGGTATCCTCGGAAAGGCGCGCGGTTTGAAAGCCGAGGACATCCTTCGGGGAAGAAGTGCGGGAAAGGGCAAAGATCACCCCCACCCTCTCCTTGCGGAAATCCATCACTTGGGAGAGATCGCCCCGGGCATCCACATAGGTCGGCTTGCGCTCCCATCCTTTTTCCCCGAACTCCCGGCTCACCTTTTCCACATATTGACCGGAGGAAAAAGTGAGGATGTTCGATCCGGGCCGGAGAAGGATCTCCTCGATCTCCCGTTTGATCTCCGCCTTCTGATCGAGGATTCCTTCGGCAAAGCGATAGGAAAACCTTTCCAAGGCGAGTTCCATTCCTTCTTCCCCAGCGGCAATAGCGCCCGAGGCCCATTGCGGTCGGAAGAGGCCCCTTGCCGTGAAGAATATACCACGCGCCGGGGGATGTCAATCTTCGATGCCGTTCGGCTCGTTGCCGTTGAGAAATCCGCCCCTTCGCGCCGAGTCGATCCCCAAAACAGCGATTGAAGAAAAGCGTGCAAAAGACCACTCTCTCGGGGGAAATTGGGGGTGTCCCCTAAGAAAACCCTTTGGGGGGCGGGCGGGTGGGATCGGAGAAGCCCGATCGTTCATCGGATATGAGAGGACTGGGGGCAAGGTCCGGAATGAGGTGATCACATGGTCAGTCACCCGAGGGTGAAGACTACAAAGCTGAGTCGCTGTTTTTGGCGCATCATCTCGCGCCCTTGACAACCGCAGGCGCAAGTGTTAGATTAGCCTTAGCAGTCCAACATACCGAGTGCTAAAGGGCTTGTTCGGGAGGTGAATCTCCTATGCCGATCTATGAGTACAAGTGCACGACGTGTGATTTCAGCTTTGAGCGCAAGCAGAGCTTCGATGCCGCTGCCGTGTGTGCTTGTCCCCAGTGCCAGAACGAGGCGCGGCGTCTCTTCCGGCCGGCTCCCATCATCTTCAAGGGGAGCGGTTTTTATGTGACGGATTACCCCAGCGGATCTTCCAGCACCCTCAAGAACAACAGTTCGGAAGAATCCAAGTCGGATTCCACCGCCTCCCAGAAAGGCAAATCCTCTAAGGAGTAATGGAAGCCCTTATCCAGCGGGTGACAAAAGCCTCGGTCAGCGTTGATGGCAAGACCATCGGCGAAATCGGGCCGGGGCTTCTTGTTTTCGTTGGGGTTGCTCAAGGGGATACCGAAGCGGATGCGGCATATCTGGCCGATAAGATTGCGGGCCTGCGCATTTTCTCCGATGAAGCCGGCAAATTCAACCTCTCCCTTTCGGATATCCACGGCAAGGTCCTCGTGGTGAGTCAGTTTACCCTTCTGGCCGATACCCGAAAGGGGCGCCGTCCCAGTTTCACCGAAGCCGCCCCGCCTGAGGTCGCCCGATCGCTGGTAGAGCATCTCATTGGGCTGCTCAGGGCCGCAGGCCTCCCTGTGGAAGAGGGTCAGTTTCAGGCCCACATGATGGTGGAGATTCACAATGATGGTCCCGTGACCATTCCCATCAGCAGCAAGGACCGCCTCAGGCCCCGCCGGGCTTGAGCCGGATCTCGGCCGCCCGGGCATGGGCGGTAAGCCCCTCCGCTCTGGCGATGGCGGCGGCATGACGGGAAAGCTCTCGAAAAGCCCTCTCATCGAGCGACACGATGCTCTTCACTTTGAGAAAGTCGAGTACGTTCAGAGGCGAGCTGAAGCGGGCCGTTCCGCCGGTGGGCATCACATGGCTCGGGCCCGCCGCATAATCCCCCAGAACCTCGGGAGAGGTCTCCCCCACGAAGATGCCCCCGGAATGGCGGATTTGCGGAATCACACTTTCGGGGTTCGCCACCAGAAGGCAGAGGTGCTCCGGCGCATACGCGTTGACGAGGGCAACGGCTTCTTCAAGGTTCCCTGTGATAACGATCCCCCCGCGTTGCTCGAGCGATTTCTCCGCGATGGCCCGGCGCTCAAGGCCCTTCAGTTGCCGATCCACTTCGATGCTCACCCTGTGGGCAAGCTCCTTTGAGGGGGTGATGAGGATGGCCGTCGCCATTTCATCGTGCTCGGCCTGGGCTAGAAGATCGGCCGCGCATGAAACGGGATCGGCCGAGGCATCGCCCAGCACGATCGTTTCCGTGGGACCCTGAAGCCCGTCGATATCCACCACCCCGAAGACGTGTTTCTTGGCCAGCATCACGAAGATATTGCCCGGCCCGCAGATTTTGTCCACGCGAGGGATGGAGCGTGTGCCGTAGGCCAGTGCGGCGATGGCGGGCGCTCCCCCCAGAGCGAACACCCGATCCACCCCGGCGATTCCCGCGGCGGCCAGGGTAAGGGCTGGGATCCGGCCGTCGGCCCTGGGCGGGGTTGCCAGAATGATCTCTTTCACCCCTGCCGCTCTGGCGGGGATTGCGGTCATGAGCACCGTTGAAGGGTAGGAAGCCGTTCCGCCCGGGGCGTACACGCCCACGCGTTCCAGCGCGCTTATTTCCTCTCCCACCCCCTTCCCCAGCATCACCCGCCCCGTGGGCAGGAGATCCCGCTGTCTCCGGTGGAAATCCGCTATCCGCTGGGCAACGAATTCGAGGGATTCGCGGAGGTTCCTTTCCACGCCATCGCGTGCCGCGATGATCTCGTCCCGGGGGACTTCAAAACGTTCGATCGCTGCGCCATCGAGACGGCGGGCGTAGTCTCGGAGGGCCTCGTCGCCTCTGGCGCGCACATCGGCGATGATCCGGGCGACCACTTCGTCGGCGCTCATCTCCTGCCCGAAGACCTTCCGGATGCGTTCGCGCACCTGCGGGGGCAGATCCACCGCCTCACCCGTAGATCGTCTGAGCAGCGTAGACTGTGCGAGCGCGATATCTTCGATGATCTTCACTTCAGGCCCCCAGTCCCTTGCGGAACATCTCGACCAGTTGCTGGATGCGGTCTTTCTTCAGCGGATCTTCTAGGCTTTGCGAATTTCCGATCAAACAACCCGATGATTCGAACAGCGTCTCGATGATCCGCAAATTATGCTTGGCCAGCGTTCTCCCGGTTTCGGTATTCTCGATGAGCACATCGGCGTCTTCGGGCAAGAAAGCCTCGGTGGCCCCCCATGTGGGAATCACCTTGTATGGCGAGAGGTGATGAACCCGGGCAAACTGATCGGCGATGTTGGTGTACTCGGCGGCGATGCGCAGGACCGGAATCCGGCCGCTATGGAGCATGGCGTGCAAATCGGAAATACGGGCGGCGGGGAAATCATTATGTACCACGGCAACGATCCGCACCCGGCCGAACCCGAAATCCACTAGTTCTTTTACGGGGCTTGAGGGGAATTGATAGAGTTGATCTCGAAGCCAATCGCGCCCCGTGATGGCCAGATCGAAATTCCCGTTGGCCACTTGCGTGGGCATATCTTGGGGGCGGATGACCTTTGCGCTCACCCCCTTCATTCCGAGCGCCGGCCGGCGGCTCGGCGGCGAGGATTCATATCCGCGAATTTCCAAGCCGATCTTGCGGAGGAATGCCTGAACATGGACTTGCTGATGCCCATCGGGCAACGCCAGCATGACCGTCTGTTCATCGGGGTGCGGAGGCCCAATTTCCACGCTCTGTCCCATCTCGGCGATCGAAAGCTCATCCGATAAAGCCCTTTCCGGCTCGATGCCATGGAACGGCCCGAGCACCCGACTCAAATCCTTTCGCTCCATGCTATCCCGATTGGCGATCAGCCATGCATGACCGCTCAGGATCTGGGCCAGGGGGACGAGGCCCTTCTCATCCATCTCCTTAGGGGATGTTGCGGTCACGAGGGCGATATCGGCGTGCTCTGGCGGATAGGCTTCCGGGGCTCCCCAGAGGGGCATCACCCGAAAGTTCCGGAGCCGCAGCCGGAAGGCGAAGGCCTCTGCGAGATTGGGGTATTCGCTCACGATCCGAACGGGTCCTTCCTTGGCCTTCAAGTCGGAAAGCGAATGAATGGGGGAGCCTTTGGCGGTGGCGGCATAAAGATCGCGTTTCCCGTAGCCCAGATCCCGGATCTTCACCAGCGTGTGCGTGTGATACTTGACCCGCAGTTCCTGAAACCAATCGAAACCGCACACCGCAAGGTCATAATTGCCGATGGCCACCTGAATGGCGATATCCTTCTCGTGGAAGATCTTGATGAAGAGATCGGGAAAGGCTCTGGATACGGGCCGATACGAGCGGCTCGAGGCGTCATACCCTTCGAGGGCAAAGCCGGCTCGCTCCAGAAGAACGGCCGTATCGGGTTGAAGCCATCCCTTCGGTAAAGCCAGTTTCAGTGTCAATTGGAATCCCTCAACGGATGATCGGTGGTGCGGGAGTGATGTCGGCCGAGGGTATCGAGGAGATCGTTCAGGGTAAGCCCCTTCCATTCCCGCCCGGTTTTTGTATCCCGAAGCGCAACCCCACCCGTTTCGCTGTCCCCTTCCAACCGGACGATCCAGCGGCAATCGGAGGCCCGTTCTCTCCCGAAGTCGAACATGACGGTATGGCCCTTTCTCCGGAGCTCTCTAGCAAGATCGAAGAGGGGTTTCATGTTCCCGTGTTCCTTGCCGGGCTGTGTCAGTAAGATGCTCGGGGCCGCCGGATCTTCGTGGTAAATCAGGGGCAAAAGGCTATCAATGGAAAGGGCGAATCCAGAAGCCGGAGCATCCCTCCCCCCGACGAGGCGGATGAGTTCATCGTACCGGCCCCCATTGCCCAAGAGGATATCCTCACTGTAAAACTGAAAAACGATGCCGGTATAGTATTCGAACCCCTTCCCCGCCGTAAAATCGATCTCATAGTCCTGCCCTATCCCATCGAGAAGCTCCGCGACTTGGGCCAGATCATCCAGATACGGCCGCAATCGGGAGAGGCTCGGCGGCAGGATGGCATTGAGATTGGCCAAGAACCCGAGCGATTTCCCGCGCAACCCGCCGAGCAACTTGAGAAACCGCTGGATATCCTCCGGCTGGTCCTGAATGGCGGAAAGGACGGAGGTATCGCCGGAAAGGATCTGGCGCAACCGCTCCTCCCGCTTCGTTTCCTCCACCCCCAAGGCTTCCATCAATCCCTTATAGAACCCCACATGCGATAGTTTGACGTTCACCGGCGAGACAAAGAGCTCGTCCATCACTTCGAGGGCCAGCATGATGAGTTCGGCATCTCCCTCCGGTTCCCGGCCGCCGATGAGCTCGGCGCCGCACTGCCATCGTTCCCGCGATTCCTGACCGCTCCCTTCGAACGAAAACACGTTCTCGATGTAGCACAGCCGCGCCACCGGCAGATGGGAGAGGTGCTCCACATAAAACCGCGCCGAGGGAATCGTCCCATCCGGCCTTAATACCACCCGCTCCCCGCTCCACCCATCCCAATCGAGGAACGAATACACCCGACTGAGCATCTCGGGGGTCAGGGTGCCGGCGGAGGTGAAAAGGTGCAAATACTCGATGGTGGGGGTACGGATCTCCTTGTACCCCCAAGAGGAGCAACACTTCCGGAAGACGGCCTTGATCCGGCTGAACCGTTGCATCTCCTCCGGCATGAGGTCTCTGGCGCCTTTGCATTTTGGAATCTTCATGATCCCCTCTCCGGCGAGCCCCTCGGCTCAGGCCTTGGTGCGGTATTTCTGCATCGAGTTCAAGTATGTGCCCAGAATGGATAGGTCCTCCGTGGGAAGATAGGCCGGGGCCGAGGCATCGAAGAGGACGTTCACCGAGGGTTGAACCTCCTCATCGCCTAGGTAAAGGATGCAAGCCATGGGAATCCTCGGCAAGGCATGGAAGCGAAAACCGGCGTCGCCGGTGCGGGAGATCGGTTCCCCCCCGAGTGCAGCCCCGGCGCGCTTGAATCCTTCCAGATCGTTCCCGAAAGCCCGGGTCAGCGGTCCGATGGCCATGCTCACGAAGCGCTTCTCGAAGAAGATCGCCCCCGGCAACTGGCGGTAGGTGATCCAGTAATCCGCCACGGGGGTGCCGTTGGCCTGAAGGAGGTAATGGAGGAAGACCAATCGGAGCCAGCGCGGAAGGGGCCCTTTGGCCGGCCCGATCTCCTCGATCTCCCCCGCGGGATAGCTCAAGAGAAAAACCCGATTGAAGAACGGAATTTTGAATGCCCCTTCCGAAAAATCCGTGCCGCTTTTGGATGCGGCCACATAGGGCGCGATCGTCCGGAACTCGGCAAGGGCTTTTTCCAGCGCTGCATCGTAGGCCATCTCTCTGGTCCGTGCCAATAGGAAAGCACTATCATCTTAACACATTTGGGGAACGGCTGAAAAACATCGGCCGGGGATGGGGTTCTCCAATCTCAGCGGACGAAATCCACGATGTACTTGATCGCCGTGAACAGGATACAGAAGGCAAGGATCCACTTGATGGCTTTGGCCGGCATATATTTCTGAAGGCGTGCCCCGCAGTACATGCCGGCGAATCCCCCCGCCCCGAAGAGGAGCCCCAATATCCACTCCGGGGCGACCACCTGATCGGGATAAAGGGGCTCGATCGCCTGATAGAATCCCACCCCCACCACCGAAGTGACGAAGGTGCCCATGAGCGTAGCCCCGGCGATGGTATAGACCGGAAGGCCGAGGAAACTCACGAAGAAAGGCGCTACAATGGCTCCTCCGCCGATGCCGTATATGCCCCCGATCATCCCCACGATAAAGCAGAGGGCCATGAGGGCAAGTCCGTTCACATCGAAGCTCTGGCCGTAGAACTCGTAGACGATCCGCCGGAAGCTGAATTCCCGGGTGGTCACGCGCGGCAATGCCCGGGGCCCCGCCTCGGCGGCGCGGGCACGGAATTCGCGCACGATCCGCTGAAACTCCTCCTCCGCCTTGGTTCCGGCCGCCCTCTTCTTTTGAAGCATATCCCTGAGGAGCCTCCCGCCGATGTACAGGAGCACGATGCCGACGAAGAGCTTGAATGCGGCGGGGTCCGGGAGGAATTCCACCCGGATGATCGCCCCGATGAGCACACCGGGCAGGGTGCCGATGATCACCGCCCATACGAGCGGCCATACCATGCGGCCCTCGCGGACGTACCGGTAGACCCCGCTGGGGATGGCGACCACGTTGAAAAGGTGATTGGTGGGGCTCACCGCGGGGGTATCGAAATGGAGCACGCTCACTTGAAACGGCAAGATGAGGAAAGCCCCGCTCACCCCTCCCATCGAGGTGAAGAGGGATATCCCGAACGCCACGAGCGGCGGGATCCACGGTTCGACTTCAACGCCGGAAGAGGAAAAGTACATGCCGGTTCCTCTTCCCCGCCGGGCCGACTTTTTCGGTGCCCGAGAGCTTCATGCCATGTATCTTAGAGGGCCTCTTTCGGAAATGCAACCGCCGTTATCCCGAAAAGGCCTTAGGCATTGAGGCGGAGGTGCGCGTACGCTATCGGCGCACCCCCCTTCTTGCTCGCGCAGATTAGAGGAAGAGGAAATTCAGGCCCTGAAGGCTTACCCAGATGAGGGGCACGATCACCAGCGCCCGATTGTGGACGCGATTGGCCTCCTCGGTCCGCTTCCGGTCCACATAGTAAAGCGCGATGAGCGTGCTCACGAGGGTGAGGGTGAGCCCCACATAATTGAACAGCATGAAGCGGTCGCCGAAGGTCAGATAAGCTGTGGGGGGGAGCGAAGAAGTCATGTTGAGATGGAAGAGCACTGCGCCGGTCAGGGAGCCCGTATTGAGAGTGAGCCGCGGGATGATCTTATCCGGTGAGAGCACGAGGGAGAGAAGCCCGACCACCACGATGGTGAGGGCCGGCAGAAGGGTCTTCAGGATTGCTGCGGTGGTGGACCGGTGAATCTCGATGCTGAACACATATCGGGAGAAAGCGGTGCCGTATGGAGCGTATTCGTGCGTTTCGACGGCGGCATCCCATTTGTCTATGACCCATCCGGAAACGTTCACCGCCGGATCCAGCCCGCTATCCTCTCGACTGGGCTCATACACTAAGGTGCGCACGGTCTGCTCCTTATCTTCGATCTCGATGGTGAGCCGGTGCCGATCGAAGGGGTAACGGCTGAGATTCAGGGTATTGGCTAGGGATGCCTGAATGCGGTAGAACTTCTCCGTCGGCTCATCCACCGATTTATCCACGGTAGTGGCCCGCCCGTTGGCAAACTCGAATCGCGTGGTGTCAATGGGTCTATCTGAGGAGAAGGAGAGGTAGAAATCGATGGTGAAGCCTCCGGTGGAGGTGTCCAGCTTTCCCACATTCAGCACGTAAACCCCCACCTTTACGTGGGCAGGCCCTTCCTCTTCCTCTTGGGTTTGTCCGGGGGCGTCTGAACTGCTTCCCCCCTCCTGAGCTATGACCGGATCCGGCGTGAAGGCCAGCCCCAGAAAGGTGCCCAGAAGCCCAAGAGCAATAATGCCCAGAACCCAAATACCGTGCTTCACTGAAATTTCGCCGTCGAGCCCTTTTCTTCCTTCTCTGATTTGATACCATCTTTCGGCCTCTCGTGTCAATGATGCAGCTCTTCCCCCGAAGGTTGATTCTTCCCCTGCGCGCAGGTATCATGGACTTGAGACGGCCCGGATAAGGGGCTTAACTGAAGACCCCTGAGAGAAGATATCCGATATATCTTTCCCGAAGGAGAAAGCCCATGAAAGAGGCGATGCTGGACCTGATCAACCAGATCCTTGCCGAGCACGCCATGGTGCGGCAGAACACGGACGACCTTGAAAAAACGGCCCACGATGTGGATCTGGCCTCGCAACTGGAGGCGGCCAAGGGAAAGGTGGCCCACGGGGAAATCCCTCACCAATCCGTGATCAGCGATCTCAACGCCGTCATGGCCAAATTCGAAGGGCGGCTCAAAGTCCATTTCGATCGAGAAGAGGCCTTGCTCAAGGATGCCCTGAACCGTCCGGAAGGGCAGATGTATGCTTCCGCCATCGAAGTGCTTCGTGTCGAGCATGCCGAACTCATGTCCCGGATCGCTCAACTGAGGGAAAAGATCGCCGAGATCAATGCTCCAGAGCTGACCCCCGAAGCCCGCCGCAACAAGGCGGAGGCATTGAGGATTTTCTTGGCCCAGACCCGCTCGATCCTTGAGGATCATGCCGATCGGGAAACCCTTCTCTTCGAGAAAATCCGGAACATGCTCTCGGTCAAATAGCTCCGGATTGGAAGGTGCCAAGCCCTCAAGGCCGCGATTCAGAGGTTGCCGATGCCCAAGCCGAAAGCTTATGTGGACTACAACAAATGCAACCCGAAGCTATGCCCCGAAGGGATTTGCCAAGCGGCCAAAGAGTGCAAACTCAAAATCCTCCATCAAGATGCCCCGTATGAGATCCCGGAGACTACCGGCGCCCCCTGCCCCGCTTGCTTCAGATGCCTCCGCGCTTGCCCCGCCAAAGCGATCGTGAAGATCGAAGGCTAGAGAACACCCCCGGAGCGTTCATAGAAACCGCTCGAAACGCTCCTTCTTTGCCTTGCAGATGGGGCATGTATCCGGCGGGTCATCGCGGGCGCAAAGATATCCGCAAACTTTGCACCGCCACACGGGATAGGAGAGAACGGTGGGGGGAAAGCCCCCGGCGGTTGCTCCGGCTTTCCGGCGCTTTTCTTCCGGAGGACGGCGTTCGGGAATTGGAGCGGCTTGCTTGCGGCCTTCGGCAATTTCGGCGGAAACGTACAGCGCGCAATAACAGGAGCCATACTCTGCTAAGTCAGCATCACGGTAATCACAGGGGCAAATGATATCGAGGTCATCCGCTTTCCGGCCGGAGGCCAAACGGCAAGGGCAGGCCGCATAGCCGTATCGCTCTTCGTTGATGAGGAGACTCATCAGAAGGAGCTTGGTAAAGTCCGTATCCGGATTCAAATGATAGCCCGACCCTTCCGCCTCCTTCTTCAGGCGCCGGTAGAGGGACTCAACTCTATCGGGGTCCACCACCTTAGTTGCCACGGGCCACCGCCTCCTTGATCTCCTCTCCCTTGAACCCCACGATACAGCGGTTGCCGTTGATCACCAGTGTGGGGAAAGAGCACGCGGGATTCCACTTCTTGATCGCTTCGAGCGCCGCTTCCCTCTCGGCACCTTCGAGAAGGTCCACATCCACATAATGATAATCGGCGCTCAAATCTTGAAGGAGTGCTTTGGTCTTGCGGCACCATCCGCAAGTGCTCAGGGCATAGAGCACGAGGTTGCTCTTGTGGGCACCGGCGACATGCGTCATCTTGGATTCGAGCGACATAGGCACCTCCTCGGGATGATGCGGGTCGTTACCTTGCGGCGATAGCTCGTCGTTTGTTCTCGATTCCGGCAAGAAGCTTCTCGAAGGAATCGGTGAATGCCTTGACCCCCTCCGTCAGAAGTTTGGAGGTAATGGCCCCCATATCAATGCCGAGCTCAGCCAACCGGACCATCGTTTGCCGGGCTTCGGCGACGCCCTCCTCGATGGCGGCTTCGGCACGCCCGTGATCAAGGAAGGCACGGATCGTCTCCGGAGGAAGGGTGTTCACGGTATCGGGTCCGATCAACGGCTCCACGTAAAGCACATCGCTGTAGGCCGGATTCTTGGTGCTCGTGCTCGCCCAGAGAGGCCGTTGCACCCGCGCCCCTCTGGCGCGAAGCGCGGCAAATCTCGGACCGGAGAAAGTCTCCTTGAAGGCCTGATAAGCGAGTTTGGCATTGGCCACAGCGGCCTTTCCAAGAAGGTCTCTGAGATCACTTTGACCCTTATCGATCAGAGTTTGAAGCCGGGCATCCACCGCCGTATCCACCCGACTCACAAAGAACGAGGCCACGGAACCCACGCGGCGCAGATCACCGCCTTTGTGGAGCAAGTCCTCGAGCCCGTGGAGATACGCTTCCCGCACGCCGGTGTAGAGATCGAGCGAAAAGATGAGGGTGGCGTTCACATTGACCCCCTCGCCGATCAGCCCTCGGATGGCGGGAATGCCTTCCGGCGTAGCCGGGACCTTGATCATCAGATTGGGCCGATCCACCGCTCCGAAGAGGCGCTTTGCTTCGGCGATGGTCCCCTCGGCATCGAACGCAAGCCGCGGGTTGACTTCAAGGCTCACGTATCCATCCGCCCCTCCGGTTTGCCGATAGATCGGGGCGAGCATATCCGCCGCCGTGCGGATATCCTCGATGGCCAGCGCTTCGTACACCTCCATCGTGGACATATCCCGCTTTGCAAGTTGCCGGAGGGCTTCATCGTAATCGGCGCTTCCCCCGATGGCCTTTTCGAAAATGGTCGGGTTGGAAGTCACCCCCGTGATCCCGATATCGAGGTATCGCCGGAACTCGCCGGAACTGAACATCCCCCGGCGGATGAAATCGAGCCATATCGCTTGCCCCAGATCCCGGGCTTTTCGAACCGGATTCATCTTGCTCCTTCCATCGGGCTGTATTCTAGACTTCCCCTGAACTAGGGGGTCGAGTTCGCGCCTCTCAGCACCCGGGCGCACCCGGGTGACCGCGACACCTCTGCCGCGTTTTCATCTTGCCCCAAAACAGCGATTCCGCTTTGGAGCCTTCACCCTCAGGGTGAATGACCATGAGCACCTCATCCCGGACCGTGTACCGGAATTCCCCCGCACCCCATGAACGATCCGGCTTCTTCGCTCCCACCCACCCGTCCAAAGGGTTCTCTGGGGGACACCCCCAATCCCCCCGGCTTGAGAGGCGCCTTGGCACGCGCTTCTTCAATCGCTGCTTTTGGGTCTTGATGAAGATCGTTACGGAAGACGAGGTAAAGCCTTCTCCTCAAGGGCATGGGAGCGGACATGTTGGTGAAGACCGAGCGCAAATTCGGCATGGACTTACCTCTGATAGGGACACGCTCATAGTAGAAGCTCGGATGCCCCCATGTCAAGGGGGCATCCGGGCACCCGAGAACGGAAGGGGAATGACGCGGCCCGCATGAGTGAAGACGAGCCTCAAAGCAATTCGCGAGGGTTCGATGGCAAGGATCCGCGCCAACGCCTCGCGGTAGAGATAAAGCTGAGGCCGGTATCTTTCGGCCATTTGCCGAAGGGCCGCCTCCCCGGTGATTTCATCGGTCTTGAAATCCATGATCGTGGCCCGGGCTACCGATCCATCGCGATCACGCTCGATCACCACGCGATCGAATGCGCCGGTGATCCATCGGTCACCAAGCACCACCTCGAACCGTCTTTCCCGCCAAAGATCCACCTTCCCCTCCGGCCGGGAGAGGGCTTTTCGGATCGCCTCCGATTCGAGAGCCCGGCGGAACCGTTCCTCCGCTTCGGATCTGAACTCCGCTTCGATTGCCGTCGCCCGCCTCCATTCCTCAACGAGCGCCTCGATGTCCATCTGTTCAAGCCAGTGAACCCTCTCGAAAAGCTCGTGAATGGCGGTGCCGAGCTTCAGCCTTCGGTAGTAGGATTCGGAGAAGAGCTCATCGGCGAAACGCTCCCCTTCGATCTCCTCGGAAGGGACGATCCTCTGAAGCCGCACCCGCCGGCAGGGCTGAGAAGCGAATTCATCGCTCAGGGCGGGCACCGCCTTTGGCGGAAGGGGCGTTTCGAGGGATGCGAACGTGTACCAATTGCGCTCCCCGCATTCGTAGAGACAAGTGAACTCGCCTCCCCCAAGGGAGATCGGGATTTCCTTCGTGGCAAGGCAAGCCTTCAAAAATGCGGCGGCATCCACCGTTTGGGAATTTTTGCCGGGGAAGCTCGTTATGATATACAAGCCGCGTTTGGCGCGCGTAAGCGCCACATACAGAAGACAAAGGGAATCGAAGCACGCATCCGCGTGGGCCGAGTCGAGGGAGGCGGCGAGAACAGGATCGGCCAGGGCGATGAACGTGCGGGGCATTCTCAGAACCCAACGCGGGGAATTGGTGGCGGGATCCCGGAAGACAAAGAGGTTTGAATTCCCTAAATCGGTCAGGGCCCGGCCCTGAAGATCCGGCAGAATCACCAAATCGAATCCGAGCCCCTTGGCTTGATGGATGGTCATCACGCGGATGGCGTTCTCCATTCCGGGATCATGGATCACATAGTTATCGATGAAGCGGAGGAAATCGTTGACATCGCGACTGCCGGTGGCGTCGAACTCAGCGGCGGCATCGGTGAGATCCCGGAGGCGTTGCCGACCGAATGGATCCAGCGGTTGAACGGAATCAAGCCGCGCCCCCCAGCGGCGGACGAAGGATTGGAATCCGCCCACCTCGATCTCTCCAAGAAGCATGAGCGGGATATCGGCCCGGGCAAGTGAATGCTGCGAAAAATACCCGCCGAGGGGGGACATCTGAAGATGGCGCCAAGCAAAGAGATCTCCGGGGTGGGCCGCGAACTCCGCAAGGCTGAGGAGCACGGAAACGACGGGGTTATCCTTTATGGCCGCCCGGCCTTCATGGACGATCGTCATCTCCGGACATTCCTCGCGGAGAACGTTCACGAGCCGCTTTCCGGCCTCATTGGAGCGAACGAGCACCGCGGTCGAAAGGCCGCGGCTCAAGGGAGCGATTTCCTTGAGCACCGCCGCCGCCGCTCGAAACCGGTCTTCGGCGGTGGGCTTGCCTTCCTCAACACGAGGAGGTTCGATGATGGCGGCATAGCCATGTTCGGGAACGCTCTCCGGGGCGGAGGCGTGTTCATGCCAGAGCTTCTTCCATTCCGCAGCGGCATCTTGCGGGATGAGTCCATCCGGAATATTGCCAAAAGCACGGTTGACGGTTTCGATGATCGGCGGGCCAGAACGATAGGAAGTATGCAGAGGGCGTGTGCGGATCCGTTCCCCGTATCGCTCCAGAACCTTTCCGAAGAGACGGGCATTTCCGCCCCGCCATCCGTAAATGGCCTGTTTGACATCCCCCACAAAGAAGAAGCTCCGCCGGCCGCTGTTATCCTGAAGCACCTCATCGGCCAGATTGCGGAGGGCTTCCCACTGGAGATCGCTGGTATCCTGAAACTCATCCAGAAGCCAGTGGTCGAGCTTGCAATCGAGACGATAGTCAATGTACAGTCGGGCCTCGGCATGGGGGTTCTGAGTGAGGATCGTGCCGCCATTGATGCGGTTCTCCGGCGTAAGGAGATACTGCACATCGGTGAAGGTGAGTTTCCCCTGTCGCCGCACCGTCTCATCATAGAAACGCTCGTACTGATCGAGCACGCGGTGGATGCCCCGGGTCTCTTCGAGGGCGGCGGTAAGCTCCGTTCTCACGACGTGCGTCAGGAGTTCCAAAGCCAGACGGCTCGCCTCGGCAGAGAGGGGACATTCGGCGCGCTCGATCCTGAGGCAAGCGCGTCCCCGGCGAAGGCCCTCGAGATCTTCGAGGAGTTTCTCCACCAGATACTCGATCTCCCGCGTCCATTGCGAGTTCACGTTGAACGTGCGCACCGCCTTGAGAAATTTCTCCCAGCGGCGTCTCACTTTCTCGGGAAGATCGGCTTCATCGAGGATGGACTCGAGCCTATCGGCGGTCTCGGCCACATCTCCCAGCGGCGGCTCAAGCCACACGGAACCCTCCGGCCAGATTTTCCGGGGATTGCCCCATCCTTCCCCTGAGGGCAAGGTCTGATAAATCCCGCGGTAGGCGGTGACAAAGGCATCGAGCCGCCGTTCGAGGCTTTTCTCCTCCAGACCATAAGTGGCCTGTTTGAAGGCTTCGAGGAAATCGCGCTGGGCCGAACGGGCGATGGAACGGGCGCTGAAGATCCGGCCCAGAACTTCTTGATGGGCACTCCTAGCCTGCGGCCCCTCGCCTTCCATGATCTCGAACACCGTGGAGACACCGAGTTCCATGGGAAAGGCGCGGAGGATGCCGATGGTGAAGCTATCGAGGGTGCCGATGTGAACGCGGTGAAGGCTCTGGAGGAGCTCTTGCAGAAGCCGTTGGAAATCGGCGGGGCCGAGTGAAGGGAGCCCCAGACGCGCGGCGGTCTTGCGGGCGTTATCCGGGGACTCAATCGCTTCGCAAAGGTACTTGATGATCGAGTCGAATATCTCAGCCGCCGCTTTCCGGGAGAAGGTGAGGGCAATGATGCGCTCCGCCTTCTCGCCGAGGGCGAGAAGGCGGATATACCGGTGGGCCAGTTCGAAGGTCTTGCCGGAGCCGGCGGAGGCCAGAATCGCTTCGTGATGGATCTGCGGCATGGTTGATCGACCGCGCTCAAGATCGGTAATGCCGTATCTTTGTCACATCCCTAAACGCGCCCTACCCCTCCCCGGCATTCGAAGCGCCGCGGGCAACCGCACAAGCCCCCTCATCCCCTCCCCGGGGGCGCCTTCATTTCGGGGTAACGCTCGCCGGGGATGCCCTTCACCCGCTCGATGACCTCGGCAACAACGAATAGGGACCCGGTGGCGCAGATCAGATCGTCTTCCCCGGCCTCAGCCAGAGCCCGATCGAGCGCTTCGGGAATGGACCTCGTTTCCTGAGCCTTGACCCCATGCCGGGAGAACTCTGCCGCAAGCAGCGCCGGAGCAGAGGCGCGGGGATGTTCGGAAGCCGTCACGATCACCCGATCGAAGAAGGGGGCGAATTCCTGAACCATGGCCGCCGCATTCTTATCCGCCGAGGTTCCGATGATCAAGGTGGACCGTTTGAACGTGAAATACTCCTTCAGGGCTTCCACCAAACGCCGGGCGGAATCGCCGTTGTGCGCGCCATCGGCGATGAGCAGCGGCCTTTTTCGAAGCACCTCCAACCGCCCCGGCCATTCCACCTTTGCCAACCCCTCCACAACGGCATCCCGGCTCACTTCGAGAACCTCGAGAGCGGCCACCGCTGCAGCAGCGTTCTCAAGCTGATGCCTCCCCAACAACGGGATCGTGAGTTCATAAATATCCTTGAGCCCCTTCACGATGAGCCGCTGACACACCGTATCCGTTCCTTTGCCCTCCCATGTGACCGCCCTTCCCACTTCGATGAGATCGGCACCTCTGGCGCGGGCAACGGTCCGGAAGACTTCCATCGCCCCGGGAAATTGGGGCGCGCTGACCACCGGAACGCCCGGCTTGATGATCCCCGCCTTCTCTCCCGCAATCTTCTCGATCGTATCGCCCAGAACAGCCGTATGATCTAGGCTGATCGAAGTCAGCACGCACACGTCCGGCCGAGGCACAACATTCGTGGCATCGAGCCTTCCGCCCAGACCCGTCTCCAGTACCTGAGCCTCCGCCCCGAGCTTCCGAAAATAATAGAATGCCAGAGCCGTGAGGATCTCGAAGGTGCTCAGCTCTCCAAAATCTCCTTTGTTCTGGGCTTCAACGGCCGGGCGGATATCGGAAACGAAGGCGGCGAATTCTTCTTCGGTGATAAGCCGACCATTGATCTTCATCCGTTCCCGGATCGTATGGAGATGGGGAGAGGTATAGAAGCCGGTGCGAAGCCCCGCCGCGCTCAAGCCCGAGGCGATCATAGCGGCGGTGCTCCCCTTCCCTTTGGATCCGGCAATGTGCGCGGTCTTCCGCCCAAGGTGAGGGGACCCAAGCCTTTTGAGAAGCTCTTCCATGCGCCGGAGATCCCAGCGCTCGGCATACCCCGCCCCCGGCCAGCGCTCGTAATCGGAAAAGCTCAAAACAAATCGAAGGGCCGATTGATAATCCATCACCATATCGAAATCTGAGCTATTATAGCACGCGGGCACCTTTCCCCCTTACCAAATACCTATAGACGCCGAATCCCTGAACATCTACAATCCGAAATTGCCTCGGTGGGGAACCATGATTGACAAAATCCAGATCATCTTCGTGTTGCTGGGGATCGGCCTTCTGGCCGGGGCGGGCATCCTCGGGTTCGGAGCGGGGAACTGGGTGCCTTCACTGGCGCTGGCCGGCGCCGGATCAGGGGCATTTATCTTCGGGGTGCAACACGATATCTACGACTAGCCCCGGGGGGTCATCCTCAGCCCTGTCCTTTCTGCGGTTTCATAGCCAATCCCCCACCCGCGGCCAGATGCGCCAAACGCGCGGGCTCGGGGAGCCGATATCCGCGGCAACAGTTCAGGACCCAGCGAACCGCCACATCCAGTGCGATCCTGTGCCCTATCGAAACATAGAGCGGCTTGACGTTCTCTCGGCTCCGGAGCACCGCCCCGATCGTCTCCCCTTCTTCAATGAGTTCGGTGAAATCCCCGGCTCGTGAACCCACGGGCGCATGTTGCCCGCAAAGGCGTGATTTGGCACACCCGATCGTCGGCCGATCCCACAAGAGCCCTAGATGAGAGGCAATCCCGAACCTCCGGGGATGAGCGATCCCTTGGCCATCCACAAAGATCAAATCCGGAGTACGAGCGAGCTTCTCACACGCCTCGATGATCACCGGCGCTTCCCGAAACGAAAGAAGCCCCGGCACATAGGGGAACTCCGCCCGACGCTCAGCGGATTGGACTTCGATCAATTCAAGCTCAGGGTAACTCAATATGACCACTGCGGCGCGGGCAATCCCCGTCTCTCTGGAGACCGAGATATCCGTTCCCGCGATGAACCGCACGGGCTCTGGATCACCCTCCCTCAAGACCCGCGCGGAAAGCTCGAGTTGTATCCGAACGGCCTCGGCCGGAGGTATTCGCCAAGGATGGAGCGATCGTGCCTCCACGATGGAGCATGCCCTTTCTCCGCCGATGGCGGACCGATCAGCGGAACAATCCGGCGGCAATGACGATTCCCGCGGCAAGGGACAAAAGGTTGAAGAGGGTCACCGGAAGCCCGAAGGCGACGGCGGTGCCATAGCAGATGCCCACACAGACCCCCGCCGAGATCTGAAGCCCCTTGCTTCGCTTCTTGTTGATCGCCCGGGCCATAAGCTCACCGATCACAAATGCGGCGATCAGAATTCCCAGAAAAGAAAAACCGTCCATATGCGAGAAGGCCTTTCCCCAACCGATCCCCAGACCCGCGGCAAGGGCAACTCCCACAGCAATGGCTTTGACATAGTCGAGCCGGGAGACCTTGAAAGTCGGCAAGCGGTTAAGCTTGGCACATTCAGGACAACGGGCTCCCACAGGGGTTTGGATGGTGCATTTGGGACAAATCGGGCGGTCGCATTTGCCGCACCGGAGATTGGTCTCGATCTTGGGGTGACGCGCGCATTTCACGTACAAACTCCCTAGCCTCTATGGTCTGGGGCAGCCCGCCGGCGTTCATGAAGGGCCAACAGTTGATCCACTGCTTCCAGAGGAACATCACAACGGCCTATCTCGTTTCCTTCGTCTTCGAACCCATGATAGTCGCTTCCGCCGGAGCACACGAGTCCGTATACTCTGGCCACCGCCCGGAGGCGGTCCTTCGTAGCCTGTGTATAGTCTTTATAGTACACTTCAAGGCCGACGAGCCCCGCGGGGATAAGCTCCGAGATCACGCGTTCGAGGTTCTCCATCTGGGCGGGATGGGCCAGAACCGCGAGTCCCCCCGCTTCAGTGATCAATCTGACGGATTCGACCGGCCCGAATTTCTCCCGTTCCACAAAGCATGGGCCGTCATCGCCGATGTACTTATCGAACGCCTCCTGCATGGAAGAAATATAACCCTCTTCGAGCATGGCCTGGGCTAGATGCGGCCTTCCAATGGAGGCTCCTCCGGCGATGGCCATCACATGGTCCCAATCGAGCTTCACCCCATGGGCGGCAAGCTTGGCCACCATGCGCTGACCCCGGGTGGAGCGGGAAGTGCGCAGGGATTCAAGCTTGGACTGAAGTTCGGGAGAGGTGTGATTCAGAAAATACCCGAGAATGTGCAATTCGCCCCGGGGCACATCGGCACCGAGCTCCACTCCCGGGATGACCAATAGCCGGGGGAATTTCGATCCCTCGTGCAAAGCATCCTCGATCCCTTCGATGGAATCGTGATCGGTGATGGCGATGGCTTTCAGGCCCAATTGGTCTGCCCGCCGGACCACTTCCGCGGGGGAAAGGCGCCCATCCGAGGCTGTGGTATGGATATGGAGGTCCACCTTCATTTGCCGAAAACCTCGGTATCCACCCGCTTGATGCCGACCGCCTTGCCGTCCGCCCCGATCTCCACCAAAACGGAGTTGAAGATCACGGGGCCCTTTCCCACCGAAAGATGACGGGGCATCTGGGTGAGAAACTTGTTGATCACCGCTTCGGCATCATCGCCGATGACCGAATCGCGGGGGCCCACCATACCGATATCGCTGACGAAGGCCGTGCCTTTCGGGAGGATACGGGCATCCACCGTGCCCACATGGGTATGCGTCCCCGCAACGACACTCACGCGGCCGTCCAGATACATGCCCATGGCCCCCTTCTCGGAAGTGGCCTCCGCGTGGAAATCCACGATAACCGCCGCCGGTTTGGGGCTCACGGTCTCGAGCAACCGATCCATCGCGTGAAAGGGGCAATCCAATTCCCCCATGAATACCCGACCCATGAGGTTCACGATCATCACGCCGTTCTTCACAAGGTACCCTTGCCCCGGAACCCCCGGCGGGTAATTCAAGGGCCTCAGAACGGGAAGCCCGCCTTCCAAGGACTCAATGATCTCGCGGTGTTTCCATATGTGATTGCCGGAGGTGATCACATCCACACCGGCGCCCAAGAGCTCTTCCACGGAAGAGGGTGTCAGTCCGATCCCCCCGGAGGCGTTCTCTCCGTTGGCAATGATCAGATCGATCCCATATTCCCGTCTCAGGCCGGGCACGACCGTGGCCACCGCCTTCCGGCCCGGTTTACCGATCACATCCCCGATCAACAATATCTTCACCGAATCCCACCCTCAAGGCTATTTCGCGTACTCGACCGATCGCGTTTCCCGAATCACCGTGACCTTGATCTGACCGGGGTACGTGAGCTCCTCCTCGATCTTCTTGGAGATATCCCGCGCCAATCTGACCGCGCCCAAATCGTCCACTTCCGTCGGCTTGACGAGGATGCGGACCTCGCGTCCGGCTTGAATGGCGAATGATTTTTCCACGCCGGCAAAGCTGTTGGCGATGTTCTCCAGTGTTTCAATGCGCCTTACATAGTCCTCGATGGACTCCTGCCTTGCGCCGGGTCGGGCGCTGCTGATGGCATCGGCCGCGGAGACGATGAATCCGTAGATATCAAGGGCCCCGGCCTCGCCGTGATGAGAAGCCACCGCCTCGACGATCACATTGGGCACGTCCAACCGCTTGAGAAGATTGGCACCCACGATGGCATGAGGGCCTTCCACCTCTTGGCTGATCGCCTTGCCGATATCGTGGAGAAGGCCGGCGGTCTTGGCGATTTCCACATCCGCGCCGATCTCGGCGGCCAGCGCCGCACTGAGCTGAGCCACCTCGAAGCTATGGCTCAGCATGTTCTGCCCGTAACTGAAGCGGTACTTGAGCCGTCCAATGGTCTTGATGATCTCCGGATGGAGGCCCACTACACCGGCGCGAAAGGCCAGTTTTTCCCCTTCGGCCTGAATGTTGGATTCGATGTCCTTGCGGGCTTTCTCCACCACATCCTCGATGCGGCCCGGGTGGATCCGGCCATCGAGGATGAGGCGTTCGAGCGCCACCCGCGCGATCTCCCGGCGAACGGGATCGAAGCAAGAGATGGTCACGGCCTCCGGGGTATCGTCCACGATGAGGTCCACTCCCGTGGCGGCTTCGATGGCGCGGATGTTGCGCCCTTCCCTTCCGATCAAGCGGCCCTTCATTTCGTCGTTGGGAAGGGGAACCGTGGAAACGGTGGATTCTGTGGCGACCTCGCTGGCGCACCGTTGCAGGGCTTCAGCGAGAATCTTGCGGGCGGATTCATCGGCCTCGGCTTTCATCTGAGCTTCGACCTGACGCATCCGCTGGGCCAAGGCATCACGCGTTTCGTTCTCCACCATTTTGAGGAGATGTTCGCGGGCCTCGGCGCTGGTCATCCCCCCGATGGTCTCAAGCCGTTGCCGCTGTTCCTGCTTGAGTTTCTCCACTTCGGCTAAGGCGGTCTCCATCTCCTGTTCCTTCTGTGCCAGAGCCCGCTCGCGCCGTTCGAACGATTCCATCTTGCGGTCGAGGTTCTCCATGCGCTGGGCCAGCTTCTTTTCCTGCCGGCTGATCTCCGCGCGGCGCTGGCGGTTCTCCGCCTCCACTTCGGACTTCAGTTGAACGATCTCCTCCTTGGCCTCGAGGAGGAGTTCCTTCTTCCGATCTTCCGCTTGCTTGATGATCTGCGCGGCCATCTCCTGCGCCTGCCGCGTCTTGCCCGAGGCCATCATGCCGCGGATGAGGATACCCCCCACCACACCGATCGCCCCAACACCGATGACAACGACAATCCAGATAATGGTGCTCATATTACATCCTCACTCAGTTCTACCCCTCCCCACAGCTCGCTGCAGATGCCCCAAATCCCAAAGCTTCGCAGGGCATTGTCGGGTTCGCTTGGCCGTGCTCGAAGCCGCAGGGAGGAGGATTCGCTGGCGAAGCCGCAGGGGCTTCGCCGCTCTCTCTAGTCGAGAGAGATCGGGGAATCAGTTTCAAGTTCCGGTTCGGAAGAGGAAGTGCTCACCCGGGGCAGTTTTCCATCCGCCTTGATCTGACGGGCGATTTCATCGGCCACATCCGGATGCTGCCGGAGATAGTCCTTGGCGGACTCGCGCCCTTGCCCCAGGCGAATATCTCCGAAGGAAAAGTAGGCGCCGCTTTTCTTGATGATGCCCTTGGCCACCGCCAGATCGAGGATATCCCCCTCTTTACTGATGCCGCTGCTGAACATGATATCGAACTCGGCGGTAGCGAACGGAGGGGCAACCTTATTCTTCACCACTTTGGCTTTCACCCGGCACCCGGTGATCTCCGCGCCCGTCTTGATGTTGTCCTTTCTTCTCAGATCGATCCGCACCGAACTGTAGAACTTGAGCGCTCTTCCCCCCGGCGTGACCTCGGGATTCCCGAACATGATGCCCACTTTTTCCCGGAGCTGATTTATGAAGATGACGGCCGTGCGCGAGCGGCCAATCGCTGCGGTAAGCTTCCTAAGTGCTTGAGACATGAGTCTCGCTTGGAGCCCCACGTGGGCCTCACCCATCTCCCCCTCGATCTCGGCGCGGGGGGCCAGCGCGGCCACGCTATCGATCACCACCACATCCAGCGCATCGCTCCGGACAAGCTTCTCGGTGATCTCCAGCGCTTGCTCCGCCGTATCGGGCTGCGAAAGAATGAGGTCGTCCACCTGTACCCCGCAAGCGGCGGCATACGTCGGATCGAAGGCGTGCTCCGCATCGATATAGGCCGCCTTGCCCCCCATCTTCTGGGCCTCCGCCATGATATGCTGGGCCAAGGTTGATTTCCCCGCCCCTTCGTTCCCGAATATCTCGGTCACCCGCCCCCGTGGGATGCCTCCCACCCCCAGCGCCAAGTCCAAAGATATGGACCCCGTGGGTATAGCTTCCACAGCCAATTTGGCCTGAGCCTCGCCCAACCTCATCACGGAACCTTTCCCAAACTGCTTTTCAATTTGGGCGATGGCGATTTCGAGGGCTTTCTCCTTTTCCGTGGTCATGTGATCTTCCCTTACCCGAACCGAACCGACGTCCCCTCAGGCTCAAACCCGGCTTGGTATTTCACAATATGGTAGCATAGAGCGCCTTCATAAGCAAGGGGCTCTCACCCCTCACCCCGGATTCCCGCCGGCAAGGGGCTTGGAAATGAGGGGGCCACCATTCGTTACACAAAATCAAGCCAGTGCTTGTACCGTTCGTCCTTCCCGCGCACGATCTCGAAGTATCTGGACTGGATCTTCTCGGTGATCGGCCCACGACCGTTGTTGCCCACCGGCCGCCCATCCACCTCCCGGATCGGGGTGATCTCCGCAGCGGTGCCGGTGAGAAAGGCCTCATCGGCAAGGAAGAGCTCCTCCCGGGTGATCTCCTCCCGAACGCACGGGAGCCCCATATCCTTGGCGATGGCAATGACCGTATCCATGGTGATCCCACCCAGCGCCCCCGATGCCGGCGGCGGTGTGATCAGCGTGCCCTTCTTGACGATAAAGAGATTCTCTCCGCTTCCCTCGCACAGCGTCCCGCGCGCATTGAGCATGAGAGCTTCATCATATCCGCAATTCAACGCCTCGAGTTTGGCCAGAACCGAATTGGCATAGTTGGCCCCCGCTTTGGCCGCCGGCGGCATCATTGTGGAATCGATGCGCCGCCATGAAGAAACCTTGCAACGAATCCCCTTTCGGATGCCCTCATCCCCCAGATAGGCCCCCCATTTCCAAGCGGCGATGGCTACGTGCACGGGGTTCTTTCCCGGATTCAGCCCCATCTCTCCATATCCGATGAAGGCGATCGGCCGAATATAGCATTCGGTAAACTTGTTGATTTTGGTCACTTCCTTAGCGGCGGCACAAAGGTCATCCACCGAATAAGGCGGATGCATCATGTAGATCTTGGCGCTATCATGAAGCCGCTGCATGTGATCCCTCAACCGGAACACCGCCGATCCCTTGGGCGTTTCGTAACATCGGGCGCTCTCGAAAACCGAAGTGCCATAGTGCAAGGCGTGGGTCAACACATGCACCCGGGCTTCATCCCACGCCACCATCTTCCCGTTGAGCCAGATCTTTTCCGCTTTCTCCATCCTTCCTTACCTCAAGCTTAATAATGATCTCATCGACCCTGCGCCGATGCTAAACGTATCTGAGAATCTCTTGAAGGGTGCTGATCCGCGGGAACCGGCCGTCTTCCCCGAACATCTCCGCGAAGATGTTATCCCGATCGAGCCAAAGGGGCGTGATCCCCGCATTCACCGCCCCGATCACATCGGAATGATACTGATCTCCCACCATGAGCGCCTCCGAAGGCTGAGCCCCCGCCCGTTCGAGCGCGAACTCGAATATCCGGGGATGGGGTTTCTCCACCCCCACCTCATGGGAAATGACCACGAAATCGAGAAGGGGATCGAGGTTGACCTCGGGGCAGAACCGGTCAAGAGGCATCTCGAGATTGGAGACAAGCCCCACCCTGAGCCCCCGCGCCCGCAGCGCCTCGAGGGCCGGGAACGTATCTTCGAAGAGAACGATCCGCCGCTCCATCGTGCGAACCACCCCCATCACTTCGGCGGCCAATTCGCGCGTCGCATTCACCCCCGCCTCCCGGAGCATCGTCAACTCGTACTCGACCCACACCCGCTCCTTCTCCTCGGCCGAGCGCTTTTCCATCGAAAGGCGGGCGGATTCCCGGGTGAAGAAATCGTTGGCCGCCCAGAAGCCCCGCCGCAAGTTTTGCTTCGAAACCCTCACCCCCAACCGCCCCAGCGCCCACCCCTGAAGTTCCTCCGGCGGCGGATCATACCGAACGAGGGTGTTCACGAGGTCGAAGAGAACCGCCTTGTACATGGAACATACCCCGCGATGCCGCAAGCGGGATTATTATAACATAATTCCCCAAATACGGATGGATCGGCTATAATAACTTGCACCCATGCGGCGATACTCATTGATTCTCAGCTTTCTCTTTCTGTGCCTCGGCATCCTAGGTTTGGCCACGGCGAGTGCCGATGCACCGAAGGTTCATGTGCTCGAAATCCACGGAACCATCGTGCCGGTGATCGGGGACTATCTAGATCGAGGGCTCGACAAGGCGGAGGAAGAACATGCGGCGGCGGTGATCATCCGGCTCAACACCGCGGGCGGGATGCTTTCCACCACCGAGGACATCGTTGACCGGATCCTCGAGGCCCGAGTTCCGGTGGTGGTATTCGTGGACCGGTGGGCGGGATCGGCGGGGACGTTCATCACCATGGCGGCCCACATCGCGGCGATGGCTCCGGCCAGCCGCATCGGCGCGGCAAGCCCCGTCTCCGTGGGCGAAGACCTCTCCGAAACCATGCGGAAAAAGATCAGCGAGGATACCGCCGCACACATCCGGGGTCTGGCCGATCTGCGGGGCCGAAACCAAAAAGCGGCGGAGGCCACCGTCCGGGAAGCCCTCTCGTTCACCGATAAGGAAGCCCTCGGCCTGGCCCCCATCTCTGAAGAACAGCAAAAGGTTCTGGGGATCGAAACCCCCTTCCTCGACCCCCCGCTGGTGGACTTGGGCGCCGAAGATCTCGAGGATCTCATTCAGAAGATCGACGGCAGGGCAGTGCTCATAGGTGACCGGACGGTCACCATCCACACGGCGGGCTATCAGGTGATCGAAATGAAAATGAACTGGGTCGAACGATTCCTTCATGCCATCAGTGATCCCAATATCGCCTACATCCTTTTGAGCATCGGCTCGCTCGGAGTCATCATCGAGTTCTACAATCCCGGCTTGATCTTCCCCGGTGTGGCCGGCGCCATCTGCCTTCTCCTCTCGTTCTATTCCCTTTCGGTGCTCGATGCCCATTGGGCGGGGGTCATTCTCATTCTTCTGGCGTTTGGATTCTTCATCGCCGAGGTCTTCGTATCCGGATTCGGATTGCTCACCGCCGGAGGGATCGCCTCCCTCGTGATCGGCTCCATGATTCTATTCTCGGGGGATCAATCTATGGAAGGTTTGGGGATCGATTGGTGGGTCATCGCGCTGGTGGTCACCCTCATCGTGGGCTTCTTCGCCTTCGCGATTCAGGCCGTGGTGCGGACTCAGCGAAGGAAACAACCCACCGGCGCCGATGGGATGATCGGCATGCGGGCGATCGTCAAAACCCCGCTTGAACCCACCGGAACCGTGCTCGTGCACGGCGAGCTCTGGGAAGCCACGCTCGATGAAGGCCGGGCAGAGATCGGAGAGGAGGTGATCGTCACCGGAATAAAGGGACTGAAGCTCAACGTCAGCAAGAAAAACAAAGGGGAGGTTCAAACAAAATGACTGTAGCCATTGTGGTTATCATAGCGGTAATAATCGTGGGGCTCATTCTGTTCTTTTCCGCTGTCAAGGTCGTTCAACAGTACGAACTGGGCGTCGTCTTCCGGCTGGGCCGATTGGTGGGCACCAAGAAGCCCGGATTCCGGTTGATCATCCCCTTCATTGATTCCATGCGGAAGGTGGATACGCGTGTGGTCACCATCGATGTGCCTGCCCAAGAGGTCCTCACCCGGGACAATGTGACCACCCGGGTGAATGCAGTGGTGTTCCTGCGGGTAATAGACCCGGAACAAGCCGTGATCGAAGTGTATGATTTCAAGCTCGCCACTTACCAGATGGCGCAGACCACACTGCGGAGCGTGCTGGGGCAACACGATCTCGATGAGCTCCTGACCCAGCGGGATAAACTCAACCAGACGCTCCGGCAGATCATCGATACCGCCACCGATCCGTGGGGAGTGAAGGTCAGCGCCGTGGAAATCAAGGACGTCGAGCTTCCCGATACTATGAAGCGCTCGATGGCGGCTCAGGCCGAGGCCGAGCGGGTGCGCCGCGCAAAGATCATCCATGCGGAAGGCGAGTTTCAGGCGGCGGAAAAGCTCCTCGAGGCGAGCAAACTCATCGGGCAGGAGCCAACCGCCCTGCAACTCCGGTACCTTCAGACCCTCACCGAGATCGCCACAGAAAAGACGAACACCCTCGTATTTCCTCTGCCGCTCGATCTCATCCGGGCGTTTCTCGACCGAAAGGGCACAACACAAGGGTGATCCCGGACGCCGAAGGGGAGGAAAACGAACGGAGAACAAAACCCATCTGAAATTCGTCTCAAATTATGAACTTACTCGGCGAGCACCGCACGGCTATACCTCCCGAAGCTCGCTCCTCGGTCCACCAACATAAGAGGAGGCGGCCATGAACTGGGTGGATGTGATCATCATCCTCGTCTTGGGGGGGTTCACTTACCTTGGACTCAAACGGGGATTCATCAAGACGGTCGTCCCACTATTGGGGCTCATACTGGCCATCTATCTCGCCGGCATCCTGTACGATCCCCTTGCCGACAGCTTCGATTTCATCAAGAGCCCGAACTGGGCGGCAACGGTGGCCTTCATCATCATCTTCGTGGGGGTTCTTCTGGTGGTCTATGTGCTGGCGATGGTCCTTTCGCGGTTCGTGAAGATGACCTTTCTGGACGTGATCGATCGGTGGGGCGGGGGGATATTCGGCTTCTTCGTAGGATGGCTCCTCACCTCGGTGATCGTGGTGCTCATCGCCCGATACGCAGCCCTGCCGCCGGATCTACCGGAGCCACCCCCGAATATGAAAGGCACGGCGGCACAAGTCCTCAAATTGGACGGCCTTCGGAAGAGCACCTACAACACCATCAACGGCTCGGCGATCGCCACTTTCCAGATCGATAGCTTTCCCATCATCCTCGGTTTCCTGCCCGGCGAGTTCGATTCCGTGAAGGATTTCTTCGGAGACTGAACAGAGCCCATCTAAGCGGTGAAGGCTTCGAAGAAGGAATAGGCGGCCAATCCCAGGAAAATCAGGCCGCTGAAGCGGTGGAGCCATACGACCGGCACTCTTTGAAGTATGGTGCGCCCGGCAATGGCCCCGAGAGCGGAGGTCATGGTCAAAGCCAGGGTGGCGCCGATCCACACGGCCCCCGGATCGGCGGTGCTGCTCAAGCCGGCAACGGCGATCTGGGTTTTATCTCCCATCTCCGAAATGAAAATCATGGCGAAAGCGAGGGCAAAGATGCTTCCGCCGCTGCGTTCCTTGATTTCCGTTCCTTCGCGATCGGCCTTGCTCCTCAAAGCCCAGATGCCGAAAGCGCAGAAGAGAACGCCCACCAAGATGTTCAGCGCCCTCTCCGGAGCCCAATCGGAAAGCACCGCCCCGATCCCCACCGCGATCACATTGAGGATGGCAAACGCCAGTGCCGCTCCCGCAAAGACCGGCATCGCCCGGTGCCGGAGCGAGAGGGTCATGCACACAATCTGGGTTTTATCTCCCATTTCGGCCAGAGCGATGACCGCAAACGTGCTCCCCGCCGAAGCGAGCGATTCCCCAAAATCAGAAAACATGCCGATACCCTATCTCTTTTCACCGCGGGGATATGGGGACTCACTGATAGCAGTAATACCTTGCAATGGGGCTATGGGCGGAACGCCTCCAGAATGGCGGCGGTATCATAGTATTGCCGATGACTCGTGATCTTCCCGTCTTTCAGGGTGAAGATGAGCACCCACTCGTGGTCGTACATCTTGCCGGTCGAACGCACCACGCACTGATTCCGCCCCTCGACGATCACTCGATCCCCGTCCGCGCTGACGCTCCGGGTATCCATCACATACGGTTGCACCGTTTTCCACATGTCCCGGATGAAATCGAGAACCCCTTGCCGACCGCGGCGGGGACGGGCCCATACCAGTTCCTTCGGCGGGTTCGCGCTCACGGGAGATTCCCAATAGACATCTTCTGAAAGCAAGCTCAAGGCCCTCTCAATATCCCCCACGCCAAAACAACTGATGAATTCCTGAACCGTCTGAAGGTTCTTCCGTGCGGCAATATCCATGGCTCCTCACCTTAAAGAGGGATTCGTGAGGCCATCTCCCCTGCGGGGAAAGCTCAGGCCGACCGTTCCCATATCATGCACGACCGTCGGGAGACGGCCCCATGCTCGATCGGCGGGCCGATCAGCATCAATCGCCCACCCTCGATCGCGACGATCCGTTCTACATCTTTCCCCGACCATGCCGGGATGGCACTCATCCCGATGTGATGGACGATCCGGTTGCCGCGGATTTCGTATCGTCCATTGAATGTGCCGTACACCTCTGCGGCCTGAAGGGCATCGCCGGGGAGAGGGAATGCCTGAGGAAGGACATTCTGCACCGAAATATGCCCATCGGCGGTGTACATCAAGAAGCCCTGAGGGTTCGGCCCGAGAGGAAACGCCGGCGCACCGGACTCCGCCCTGAGTTCGAAGGAAACGAGGCGCCAACTCCCGATGATGGCCTCCGGAGAAATGGGGGATTCTGCGATGCTCCGGCGGTCCTCCATCCCGCACTCCGCTTGATCCTCTTCGACGATGCCATCCCGCAAAGCTCTAAAATTCGGGACCGGAATCGGTTGGCAACAATCCTGAAGCGGATCATAGAGAAGGCGGCACATGGGAGTCCCGTACCGTGCCGTCATCTCCCGGCCTTCCACAAGATACGAACACTCATCGTTGAAACAGATGTACATGTACTCGTTGGGCCATGTGGTGAAAGGGGTCTGCGGCACGGCCCACTTGCGGAGCCGATGCCCGCAATAGGGGCACAAGAGGGTATCCTTGATCTCCTTTTTTCGCCGTTCGATCTCTTCCCGCGGGAGGGGGCGATTCTCTTCGATACTCATAAATATCTGGCCTCCCTGAGCATCCCGGCGCCGGGGATCACTCGGCCCCATCCGGGGATTCTCCGGACCGATTCTCTTTCTCTTTCAGCAGTGATTCCAATTGGGCGAACGGACGATACGTTCCCGGTTCCTCCCTGTGGCTCAGGGGTTTCTGACTGAAATCCTCCGGTTTTTTGCGAAGGTGGACATGCTCATGGCAATACATGCAGAGCAATTCCCAATTACTGCCATCGGGGGGATTGTTATCGTGATTGTGGTCTTTGTGATGAACGGTCAACTCTCGAACGTTCCGTGCCGAGAACTCCCGCCCGCACCAAGCGCAGACCCACGGGAGGATCTTCAGGGCCTGTTCACGATACGATTGCTGCCGCCGTTCCCATTCCTTCAAGGCATCGGAGAGGGGGGTGGAGCCTTTGCGGGGGCGCGGGTTTCGTGCCGGCATCGGGACCTCGGTCGTGAATCTTGCCTTGCGGGCATTCAAAGCGAAATCCTTCGCTTGGCAAAGTATAAACCGGCGGCGGCCACAAGTCAATTTTCAAAGACTCAAAAACAGCGATTCCGCTTTATAGACTTCACACTCCGGTGCCTAACCATATGATCATCTCATTCCGGACCATGTGAACGATCCGGCTTCTCCCATCCCACCCGCCCGCCCAAAAGGTTTTCTTGGGGGACACCTCCCAATCTCCCCCCCGAGAGAGAGGGATCTCTCACTCTCTTCTTCGATCGGTGTTTTCGGGAAAGACGACATGCGGGGGCAAGCCTTCGGCCGGGGCCACCGGTCTTGTGATGGTCGTTGCGGTAGAGTACAATCTGAACTATCGTGGCATAGCGGAGGGTTGAGCCGTGGAGGAACTCTTGAATCGCGCCGGAAAAGTCTGCGAGGGTGCCGAGGTATTCTCGGTCGCGAGCCGGAGCACGGAGGCCCATTTCGAGGCCAACCGCTTGAAGCGGGTTCAAACCAAGGAATCCGCCGGCAGCGCCCTCCGGATCATCAAGGATGGCCGGATCGGATTCGCAGCCACGAGCAAAGTCGGCGCGGAGAAAGACCTTCTGGAAATGGCATTGGAAATGGCCCCCTTCGGTACCCGGGCGAGATTCGAATTCCCCGGCGGGGTCACCTATGGATCGGTGCCCGTTTTCGATCCGGCGGTGGAATCCCTCTCCGAGGAGTCCATGGTGGAGCTCGGCCAATCCCTGATCGACCGCGTGCGGTCCGCCGAACCGGATCTCGTATGTGAAGCGACGGTGAGTCGGAGCATCTCTGAGATCGAGATCCGCAACTCTGCCGGCGGGGAAGCGCGGTACCGGAAGAGCATCTTTTCCATCTCCATCGAAGGGGTTCTGGTGCGGGGAACGGATATGTTCTTCGTGGGAGACTTCGATAGCTCATGTCATCCGATAGCCGCGGCCGGCCCCTTGGCACGCTCCGTCATGGAACAACTCGAACGGGGCCGCGAGATCGCCCCACCCCCGCTCGGGAGAATGCCCGTGATCTTCACTCCGCACGGCGTCGCTTCCGCACTTCTTTCCCCGCTTGCCATCGCCTTCAACGGCAAGATGGTGCTCCGGGGTGCTTCCCCTCTGGGGCACCGGCGAGGGGAGCAAGTCTTCGCCCCACAATTCTCGCTGTGGGATGATGGCACGATCGCCTTTTGCCCTGCGGCTTCCATCTGCGATGACGAGGGAATCCCCACGCAAAGGACGAGCCTTGTGAGCCACGGGATCGTGGAGAATTTCCTTTACGATCTCCAGACCGCCGCCGAAGCCGGGACGCAAAGCACCGGCAACGCCAGCCGCTCGGTGGGGAGCCTACCGACCCCTTCCATGACGGCCCTGATCATCGGCGAGGGAGAAACCCCTTTCGAGGATATGCTCGCAAACATCAGAGAAGGACTCGTGGTGGAACAGGTGATGGGCGCCACTCAGGGAAACATCCTTGGGGGCGATTTTTCGGGCAACGTGCTGCTGGGCTACAAGGTAGAACGCGGGCGGATCGTGGGCCGGGTGAAGGACACCATGATCTCGGGCAACGTTTATGAAATCCTCAAAGACGGGGTCATCATCGGCGCCGATTCCCGGTGGCTCGGCGGCTCGATCCGAACGCCCTCGATCTACTGTCCCGCCGTGGCCGTAGCGGCCAAAGGTTGAGCGATCGCGCCCCTCAGCATCCAAGGCCCAATTCCTCGAAGGCAAACGCGGCCACACCGAGGATGCCGGAGTTATCCCCCAGAGCGGATTGCACGACTCGCGCCCGATCGCGGAAATCCTCCATCGCCCGCTCCGCGATGACCTCCCGGACGGGGCCGAGGAGAAGCTCCCCCGCGTTCGACACCCCGCCCCCGATGATCACCACATCCGGGTCGAAAATGTGGATGAGAGATACCACCGCCAAGCCAAGATTGGTTCCCGCCTCTCGCATCACCTCCCGGGCAAGGGTATCCCCCGCCCGGGCCCCTTCAGCGACCAATTGCGCCGTGACCTTTCCGAGATCATCCCCGCACCGCTCCCGAAGGGAACTCCTCTCGCCCCGAGCAAGGCGTTCCCTGGCCATGCGGGCGATGGCCGTTCCTGAGGCCATCGCCTCCACATGTCCCTTCCCCCCGCAATTGCACGGTGGGCCATTCGGATCGATGACGATATGTCCGAGCTCGGCGGCGGAGACCTTCGCCCCGCGGAGAAGTTTCCCATCGAGAATCACGCCCCCGCCGATGCCGGTGCTCACGGTGAGATAGATCAGCCGGTCAAATCCCCTTCCGGAACCGAACCGATATTCCCCCAGAGCGGCCATATCCGCATCGTGTTCCACCCACACCGGCAACGGAAAGGCATCTCTCAAGAGGTCCTTGAGAGGCACATGCCTCCAAGTCGGCAAACTCGGGGGGCTCAAGATCATCCCCCGGGAGGGATCGAGGGGTCCGGCGGTGGCAACGGCGATCCCTTTCACCCTCTCAAGGGAACTCCGGGAAGCCGTCTGCCGGATGGATTCGATAATCCGCTCCACCGCCCTCGAAGCGCCCTCTTGAGGACGGGTGAAGTGCGCACTCCGGGCAAGGATATTCATCCGGCGATCCACGAGGGCCACACGGAAGCTCGTTCCCCCGAGATCCGCAGCGACAATCAACGGGTCATCCATTGGCCCAACTCCATCTTGGGATGATTCAAGAAAACACAATGACCGGCCGCCAGAGAGCTTCTTCTTGCAGAGAAAACCGGGCCACCCCCAAGAAACGGCCGTCCCGAGCATGGACCCTGCGGTACTCATCCCCGCAAGGGGCCGTGAACCCCGCCGAGGAAAGGGGCCGCCCGTGAAGGAAATCCTCTTCGCCCGCATCGTCCACACGGATGATCTCAAGATGGGCCACGGCCAGTTCGGGGGGATGTACATATCGTTGCCAATCGCCCCTTGCGAAGCTTTCCTCGAGCTCGGTCAAGGATACCGCATCCTCGATTCGAAAAGGTCCGCTTCGGGTCCGGGTCAGCTCGTTCAGATGGGCCGGGCATCCCAAGGCCCGACCCAAATCATGGGCGATAGAGCGGATGTACGTGCCCTTCCCACACTCGACCTCGATCGTAAGGAGAGGATTTCGCCACTGCGTCACGCTCAGGCGATAAATCATCACCCGGCGGGGTTTGCGCGCGATTTCCATTCCGGCCCGGGCAAGGTGATAGAGCGGCTTCCCTTCCCACTTGACGGCGCTGTACATCGGGGGAATTTGTTCGATGGGTCCGCGGAAGGAATCCAGCGCCCCCTCGATCCGCTCCCGGGTCAATCCGGAAGGATCCCCGCGATCGGTCACCGAACCCGAAGAATCGTAAGTGGCGGTGGCACAGCCGAATTCGATCACGGCCGAGTACACCTTCGGCAAATCCGTGATAAAGCGGGCCAACCTTGCCGCCCGCCCGATGAACACCGGCAAGACGCCGGAGGCATCGGGATCGAGGGTCCCGGAATGGCCCACCTTGCGCCCGGCGGTCAACCGGCGCACACGTGCCACCGCCGAGAAAGATGTTTTGCCCCGGGGTTTATCGAGGTTGATGATGCCGTCAAGGGTGTGGGGATCCAATTCCCACCTTCAATCAGAGCACCGGAGCGAGGGAAGAGGCCCTTCGCTCTCAGCCCTCGGCGCTTTCTCTGGAGGTTTGATCAATGAGCTGAAGCAAGCGTTCCGCCCGTTCGATGGAGTCATCCCTCAAAAAGATCAGCCGGGGCACAAACCGGAGCCGAAGGCGTGCCCCGAGCTCGCGGCGGAGATAATCACTCGCCGAATCGAGCCCTTCGAACACCTCGACCTTCTGCTCTTCCGTGCCCAGAACGCTGATGTACACCTTGGCCTGCATGAGATCCGCGGAGATGTCCACCTCGGTGACGGAAATGATCCCCTGAATCCGGGGATCGCTTACGTGCCGTCTGAGGAGATCGCTCATCTCCCGGCGGATGGCCTGCCCGACCTGCTTTTGGCGCCGCGTCATTGTCTTTCCTTGTGGGAGAACTCAATGATATCGCCGATGGCGAAATCGGAGAACCCCTCCACCCCCACACCACACTCCGACCCCGAAGGCATCTCGGAAACATCCTCTTTGAAATGCTTCAAACTCTGGACGGGGGCTTGATGGACCACTTGGCCTTTGCGCAGGATCTTGGCCACACCCGATCGAACCGCTTTGCCGTCAATCACATAACAGCCCGCGATAATGCCGCCCTTCACCTTGAAAGTGGCCCGAACCTCCGCATGGCCGTCAATGACGTCGATGTAAGTCGGCTCCAACATCCCCTTGAGGGTCTTCTCGATATCATCGATCAATCGGTAGATGATCTGATAGGTGCGGATCTCCACGCCTTCCGCCTCGGCCAGCCGCAGGACGCGGGGCTCGGCCCGGGTATTGAACCCCACGATCACCGCGCCGGAAGCGAGGGCGAGCATGACATCGCTCTCCGTGATGCTTCCGGTGCCCGAATGAATCACACGAAGCTTGACCTGAGGCGTCTCCAACTTCTCCAGAGATCTCTTGATCGGGTCTATGCTCCCCTGCACATCGGCCTTCAGGATGAGGTTGAGCCCTTTGGCTTCCCCGCTCCGCACCAAGGCAGAGACATCATCGAGGGTAGGGGTTTTGGCCTTCAGGGATTGCTGGCGGGCGCGAGCCTTCTCTACAATCTCCCGAGCTTCCCGATCGGTGGGCACTACACGGAAGGACTCGCCGGGGCGCGGCACCTCACCGAGGCCCATGATCTCCACCGGCATCGAAGGTCCCGCCGTTTTGACCCGCTTTCCATCATGGGTGAACATCGCCTTGACTTTGCCCCAATGGGTATCCGCCACCACGACGATATCGCCGATCTTCAAGGTTCCCTGCTGAACCAAGAGAGTTGCCAGAGCCCCACGCGTATGATCCAATCGGCTCTCGATCACCACGCCGGAGGCCGGGGCATCGGGATTGGCCTTGAGCTCGGCCAGTTCGGCAACGATGAGGATATGCTCCAGAAGGTCCGGAATTCCCTGCCCCGTCTTGGCGGAGACGGGTATGGCGATCACATCCCCTCCCCATTCCTCCACGATCAGATTGTGTTCGCTCAACTGTTTCTTCACGCGTTCCACATCGGCGGTGGGCTTATCGATCTTGTTGATGGCCACGATGATGGGCACCTCCGCCGCCCGGGCGTGATCAATCGCCTCGACCGTCTGAGGCATGATCCCATCATCGGCAGCGACCACGAGGACAGCGATGTCCGTCACCCGCGCCCCACGGGCCCGCATCGCCGTGAAGGCTTCATGACCGGGGGTATCGATGAAAGTGATATCCTGCCCATTGACGGTCACCTGATAAGCGCCGATATGCTGAGTGATCTCCCCGGCCTCGGTGGCGGTCACGTTCGTGTGCCGGATGGCATCAAGGAGGCTTGTCTTCCCATGATCCACATGCCCCAGCACGGTGACCACGGGAGGACGGGGCTTGAGGGCCTTGGCCTCCTTTTTGGTGACCGCTTTCTTGGGCGCCGCCGTTTCCTTGATCGGCGGCACGGTGGGGGGCTCCTTGGCGGGGGTGGTCTGCCGGCCCATCTCCATGGCCAGACCCGCCGCCGTCTCGTAATCCACCGCTTGGTTCAGGCCCGCCATCACCCCCCGGCGCATCAACCGCTTGATCGTTTCGATGGGACTGATCCCCAAAAGCTCCGCCAATTGTCTCACCGTAAGCGATTTGGGCAAGACCAGCACCGGCGGGGTCTGCGCAGACGAAGAAGGCGTCGCCCCCTTCTTCTCAGGGGGCGATGGTGTTTTGTTAGATGGTGACCCTTGCTTCATTCCGTTCCTTCCTGTGTCGCCACTTTGAATACGGGAAGGGATCTCCCATAATCGAGGAGACTCCTGCGATTTTCGGGGGAGATGGATATTCTCAACGCATGTCCCAGCCGATTTTTTTTCCCTTCGGCCAGTACCGACTCCCAGCATATTCGGTTCCGGCAAAGATAGGCCCCCCGTCCCCTCCCCTTCCCATTTTCGTCCACCTCAACGATTCCGCGAGGGGAAGACACGAGGCGAACGAGATCCCTCTTCGGCCTCACCTGCCGACACGCAATGCAGGTCCGCTCCGGGATATGGCGTCTATTCGAACTCATCATCGTAATCGAGGACGATCTCCTCTTCATCCTCAAGAACCCTGCGGACGGCTTTTTTCTTACCCTTGACCTTCTCAGCCCGCTTCTTCTTGGTTTTCCCGATCTCGCTGGAGATCATTCGAGCATCGGAAGGAAGCACATCTTCGGCAAACCGGATCGCCGGAGCACCCGGCGCGGGAGCTTCCTCTACGGGCACCGACGGCACCGGTTCCATCACCTCCTCGGGGAGCTCGATCGTCCCGACTTCCGGCTGAGCCACCGGCGCTTTTTCTCTGACAGGGGCTTCTTCGACCACCGGCTCGAGCATCTTCTCGATCTCCTCCGGCGGCGGCGCCTCCTCTACTTTCCGCACGCCTTCCTGAGCGGCAACGGAAGCGCTCTTGATATCGATCTTCCAATCCGTCAGCTTGGCCGCAAGGCGGGCATTCTGCCCTTCCCGACCGATGGCGAGGGAAAGCTGCCCATCCGGCACCACCACCACCGCCACACCGGCGGTGGGATCCGTCTTCACGAACGATACGTGGGCAGGGCTGAGCGCATTGGCGATAAACACCTTGGGGTCGGGATCCCACTGGATGACATCGATCTTTTCGCCCTGAATCTCATTGGTGACATTCTGAATACGGATACCGCGCAAACCGATGCAAGCTCCAACGGGGTCCACCTCCCCCCGTTTGGCCGCCACGGCGATCTTGGTTCGGGACCCGGGTTCCCGGGCAATGGCTTTGATCTCCACGATGCCGTTGGCGATTTCCGGAACTTCCAGTTCGAACAACCGCTTCACCAAATTGGGATGCGTCCGCGAAAGGAGCAAGCGCGGCCCTTTGGGGGTTTGTTCCACTTCCACCAAATAGACCTTGAGGCGCTGGCCGGGACGATAGTGCTCCGCCCGGACCTGCTCGGGGGGCGGAAGAACTCCCTCCGCTTGACCCAAATCGATCAGAACATGGCGGGCATCCACCCGTTGTACCACCCCGCTCAGCACATCCCCCTTCCGATGCGCGAAGGTGCCAAAGATGAACTCGTGCTCTGCTTCGCGGAGGCGCTGCATCACCACCTGCTTGGCGGTCTGGACCCCGATCCGTCCCGCATCCAAAGGATCTATTTCCACCTCAACCGTATCACCGATCTGGACGCCCTTCTTCACTTTCTGGGCATCGGCGAGGGAAATCTCATGCCAGTGATCCTTGACCGATTGCACCACCACCTTTCTGGCCACGGCCTTGATCTCACCACTGGCGAGGATGTTGATCACGACATCGTAATTCTTATATGTTGAAGCCAGAGCAGCCTTGACTGCATTGAGCACGAGGTCTTTCGGGAGATTCCTCTCCGCCGCAAGTTGTGTAATAGCTAATAGGAAATCGCTTTTCATTAGCTATAGACCCCTCCGCTATTCTCGGCAAAAACTAAAAAAGTGGGCAACTACCCACTTCCAATCAGTGGTAATATAACATGTTTTCGGCGGCAATGCAATCTGTGCGCTCTCACCAAAAGAGCGATTCAGCTTTGCAGTCTTCATCCTCGGGTGAACAACCATTAACACCTCATCCGGACTTTGTACCGGAACTCTCCAACACCCCATGAACGGTCCGGCTTCTCCGATCCCACCCACCCGCCCAAAGGGTTTCCTCGGGGGACACCCCCCGACTCCCCCCGAGAGAGGTATCTTTTGCACCCTCTTCTTCAATCGCTCTCTTGGGGCTCTCGTCATTCGGGGGGCTTGTGACTTCTTTCGGTCGGCCCTACAATAAGAAAGGTGCCATTTCCGAAGGCGTGGGTAACCAGCCCTCGCAAGAGGCATCGGGACATAATATGGAGAAAGGATACATCGAAATTGATCGGGAACTGTGCAAGGGCTGCGGCGTGTGCATGTTCTTTTGTCCCAAGCATCTGATCGCCCCCGCCGCCAAGCTGAATGCCGCCGGATACATGCCCGCCAAGTTCGAGAACAAAGAGGAGGCCTGTACGGGCTGTGCCATATGTGCAATGGTATGCCCTGAGGTGGCGATCGAGGTGTACCGTGGCTAAGGAGCTGATGTACGGGAACGCGGCATGTGGGGAAGCTGCGATCCGGGCCGGGTGCCAGTGCTATTTCGGCTATCCCATTACCCCGCAAAACGAACTTACGGAATATATGGCCGCCCACCTGAGCCGCCGGAAGGGCTGCGCCTTCGTTCAAGCTGAAAGCGAAGTGGCGGCCATCAACATGGTCTATGGCGCCAGCGTAGCCGGCGCCCGCGTGATGACTTCTTCCTCCAGCCCCGGCATCAGCCTGAAACAGGAGGGGATTTCCTATCTTGCGGCGTGCCAGTTGCCCGCAGTCATCGTGAACATGTCCCGGGGCGGCCCCGGATTGGGCAGCATTGCCGCAGCGCAATCGGATTACTTCCAAGCCACAAGGGGCGGGGGGCACGGGGACTACCGCACGATCGTTCTGGCGCCTTCCTCCGTTCAAGAGCTGGCCGATCTCACGCACCGCGCCTTCGATCTGGCCGACAAATACCTCATGCCCGTGATCATCCTCGGCGACGGCATGCTCGGCCAGATGATGGAGCCCGTGGAGTTTCACCATGAAGCGCCCGACGTATTGCCCGTACGGGAGAGGGCCCTTCGCGGCGCTAAGGGACGGCCAAGCAGAATCATCAAGACCTTCACCTCCAAACCGGCGGAGCTCGAGGAGATCAACTGGAGTCTGCATCGGCGCTATCAGCTCATCAAGAAGACGGAGACCTCCTTCGAAACCTATCGGACCGACGATGCCGAGCTGGTGATCGTGTCCTTCGGCATCGCGGCCCGGATCGCGAAGGGGGCAATCAACACCGCCCGGGCAAGCGGCCTCAAGATAGGCCTCCTTCGGCCGATCACGCTCTGGCCTTTCCCATCGGAGGCGCTCGAAACACTGGCGCAACGGGTGAATCAGTTCCTCGTCTTCGAAATGAACATGGGTCAGATGCTCGAAGATGTGCAACTCGCCCTGTGCGGAAAAGGGGAGATCGCCTTTTATGGAAGGCCGGGTGGCGTGATCCCCACACCCAGCGAGATCCTTCGCGTGGCTTCGCGCCTCTACTATCAGAAAGGGCTCAGGATCGAGAAACGATGAGAAAAGTCTTTACACGGCCCAGATCGCTCAAGAAGGTGGCCTTTCATTATTGCCCCGGATGCGGGCATTCCATCGTTCACCGCCTCCTTGCCGAGGTATTCGATGAAATGGACCTTCAAGACAAAGCCATCGGGATCCCGCCTCCGGGGTGTTCGGTCTTTGCCTATCACTATCTCGATGTGGATATGGCGGAATCGGCCCACGGGCGAGGGGCCGCTGTGGCCACGGGCATCAAGCGCGCTTGCCCCGAAGCCATCGTGTTCACCTATCAGGGCGATGGGGACCTGGCCGCCATCGGCACGGCGGAGACCATCCACGCCGCCAACCGCGGGGAGAACTTCACCGCCATCTTCATCAACAATGCCGTTTACGGGATGACCGGCGGGCAGATGGCCCCCACCACGCTTCTTTCCCAGAAAACCACCACTTCCCCGTTCGGAAGGGAAGCCGCCATCGAGGGGTACCCCATTCGCATGAGCGAGATCTTGGCTCTGGTGAAAGGCTCCGTCTATATCGAACGGACGGCGGTCAACTCTCCGGCGAATATCCGCAAGACCAAGAAGGCGATCAAGAAGGCCTTTCAGACGCAGATCGATGGGCTGGGCTTCTCCCTTGTCGAGATCCTTTCCCCTTGCCCCACCAATTGGAAGATGGAACCGGTGGAGGCCTGGCAATGGATCGACAAGGTCATGAGCAAGGAGTTTCCCCTCGGCGTCATCAAGGATACAACGGGGCGGAAAGATGCTGATTAAGACGATCTTCGCGGGATTCGGGGGGCAGGGGGTCCTTTCGATGGGGCTCAATCTGGCGCAAGCCGGAATGGTTGAAGGCAAGCACGTGACCTACTTGCCCGCGTACGGGGCCGAGGTGCGGGGGGGAACGGCCAATTGCACCGTCGCCATTTCCGATGAGGAAATCGCCTCACCGGTAGCCTCTTCGCCGGACTTTGTGGTGGCCATGAATCAGCCGTCGCTCGTTCGCTTCCAGAACCAGATCCGATCGGGGGGAATGCTTTTCATCAATTCATCCATCGTGGAAGCGAAGATCTCGCGGGGGGATATCGAGATCGTCGAGGTTCCCGCCAGCGGCATGGCCGATGAGATGAAAAGCCCCAAATCGGCCAACATGATCATGCTCGGCGCCTTCGTAAGGAAAACCGGCCTTGTTTCGCTTTCCACCCTTGTTCAAGGACTGGAAAGCACGATGAAAGGCAAACCGAAGCTCATCGATATCAACAAGCGCGCCCTTGAGGCCGGATACAACTTTCTCAAATAACCCGGCCCGGAGCCCATCGGACTTCGGCATCGAGCGCCGACCGCCGAAGTCCGAAAGGCAAGGCAACTTGATCTGGGGGTTCACGATGACCGTAAAGCAGATTTCAGTCACTCTGGAAAACGTGCCCGGAAAGTTCCTCGCCATCAGCGAGGCCTTGGGGAACGAGGGCATCAACATCCGCGCGATCTCGGTGGCAGACGCTTCCGAAGTGAGCACGGTCCGTTTCGTGACCGATGATCCCGTCAAGACGGCCAACGTTTTAAGAAGCCTCGGCTATACGATTCGAGAGCGTGATGTGCTTGCCGTGGAGATCCCCGATCATCCCGGAGCGCTTCAAGCGGTTCTCAAACCGCTCAAGGAAGCCCACATCAATGTCCTTTACCTTTACACGTTTCTCGGCCGGGGGGAAAGCGGCCAACCCATCGTGATCCTCGGTGTGGACAAGACGGAAGAGGCCATCAAGGTCCTCAAGAAGAACTGGGTCACCACCTTCGGCCCGGAGATCTACGCTCTCTGAGGGGCAGGGTTGATGGGGGATAGCTTCCCCCCGCCATCAATCCCTGACAAACCAGGGCAAAACCCCGAGGAGATTGCCGAACCCTCGATTTTCCGCTACGAACGGCGGAGTCCCCCCGCTGCGAGATTCCTGACCGCCTCGAGCTCAAGGGTCGGACTGCAACATCGCAAACATTGGCGGCTTCAATCCGGGATATCCCGATCTGATTGCAAAGTGTCTTTGTTTCGTTCCGTGACCTCCGGCGCCTCTTGTGCGCATCGCCCTCCCCTTGCCCGAGAAGGAAATAGAGCGCCAGTCCGAACGGCATCATCCCAACGCAGATGAAAGTCCACATGAATGCCCCTGTTTGCGGGCATCCCGGCTCACGAGAATGATCGTGGCGGCGATACCGGCGAAGAGGAAGTAATCGGGCAGATGCGTTAGATCCATGAGTCCTCCCTTGGATTGGGCATGACAAAAGGCAGATCAGCGGAGGAGACCTTCGCAACGCGAAAGCCTATCCCGACGCTGTGTTCAAACTGAGGGTAATGGAAACATGTACCCGTGCGCCTTCCCGAACTGCCATGACCTCAATGACGTTTTCTTCTTCCTTCAGTTCGATATACGTATCGAAGACCCCTTGCGCTGTGCCGATAGGGGAGAAGTACCAACTCGGGCAAAGGGATCATGCCCATTACATTTAAGAGGCCCCCGAAGGTTCAATTGGGAGATCAGAGCAATGGGTCATGGGCAGATCCTGGATTTCATCCCGACTCCTCTATGGCTTCAATTGATCCAACGAGGATATATGGCCCCATACATGTCGTTGGTAATGGTTGCCGCAATTGTCCGGTTATCCATGAGGCTTGGGACGCAGGGATTTCACCTCCAGTGATGCGAACGTAATCTCCAAGCCGTGCTACAACCTCACCGTTTCCGCTCGTGATCCCAACCACACTGCCTTGAACACTTAGGCCAAAATCCGATGGCCAAACGAGTAATGACCCCATACCCGCATCATCATCGCCCACCAAGCGAATACACCCATTGACCGCGACCAGTTTCCCAATGGCTGATCCGGCCAAAACACTTTCACCCGCCGTTGTTTTCATCTGTGGGAAGAGGAAGCCAGAATCGGGTGCGGCGCTGGGGGGCAAAGGCTCATCGCTCCGACAAGAAGGCACCATAATTAACGCCGCAATGAGCATCACAAACCACAATGCTTGTCGGGGTGCCCCGATTCCAACAACCCAATCGCGCCTGGCATATTCCATGTTCGTCATCCTCCAGATAGCCCACGAAACGGAGTCTTCAGGCGAACTTGAGGTTCCGGCAAGGACAAGTTTGAAGCTCTCCTGTTGAAACCGCAAGCGCTCACCAGACGAGGAGGCACTGATATTCCGTAGTAAAACAGATCAGCCCCCTGCTTCATAGACTCCCTTGCCCTCATGGGGCCAGCAAGACGCTGACCCCTAGATTGCTCAGATAGTTGACCGCCATGTAGAAGGCTGCCCCCTTGTACGTATTGTCGTTGTAACTGCCCACATTTGTCCCATAAGCGGTTTCCCCGCAGAACCATGGGCCGCCCCGCTGTCTCCGCCTTGGGAAAGAGGCGCATCGCCATCTCGATCCACCAAGATAAAGGTTGCGTTTGGATTGGGGACACCGCTCGGTGGCAAGAAGACCTTGCTTTTTATGTAGCCAGCCGTGAAACCGGAAGTCTTCCCATATTTGCACACATACTCCCCCTTCACCTGTGCAGATCGGCTTTTTGTGGCGCGGATGCGGCGAACGGAGTACCCGTCATATATCCAATTGCACATCATCACCTGCGGCCCCGGTGTGCCATTGGACGTCACATGAGCCCCCTCGCTGTTCTCCTTGGAAGGGGAGTACGGTACTACCGTATGTTTGCTTGTCGGCGCAGTGACCGGCAGTTGTGATACCTTTGGTCCCGTTCGCATTTCGCACCGAGAAGCCAGATGTGCCTGCCATTCCTTCCGGATCCGTGGTTAGCGCAAGTCCACCAAAAAGAATCGTCCCATCCAGGGTGGCAGCCGCTTCGGTGGTCCCGATGATCACCACGCTCTCAGATAATCGCAGTCCCTCTTTTTGCAGGGCTTCTCGAAGCTGCGCTGGGTTTTTAGTGTACAATTCAACTCGGTTGTTCTCCATGTTGATGTCAGATGCCACAGGTATGCCCAGCTTATTCACTGCGCGCGCGGCTTGCTCTTGCAAGGCCACGAGTTCTGCCCATGCTACTTCGGCTTGGCGCACTTCGATGATGCCAGCCAGCGGCCCATTCTGGATGTAACGCTGGATCGTTTGCTCTCCATCACGGGTAAACTGTACGACGACGCGGTAGTCGGGTTTGTGCTGAATCCACAGGCCCGCAAAGGTATCTTGTTCATTTATCTCCAGATCAGTATTCAGCTTCCCTATGAGGTCCTGTAGCCGCAACCGTCGTAAAGCTTCTGAAAGCGAGATTCCCTGATCGGCCGCATAGAGATAAGCATCTCGTACCAAAGGGTCCTCATCCATGATAGAGATAGACTGAAGGGCTTCATCGGCGCCGATTTCCCAGATAGCCGCATAGAACTTCGCCTGTTCAACGAACGAATTCTCGCTATCGTTGACAATTCCTGAATTCTCCACGACCGACCCGAAAGCAACGGGCACGGTGGCGAAAACCACTGTAATGACGGCGAACGTAATCACCAGGACGGATAGGCTTCTCATCTTCCCATGCTGATTCATGATCCCGGTCCAATCCTGTTTCACTGTTTTTCACTCCTTCACGTTCTTTTGATTGCTCCCGATCTCCGCAGACCCAAATAAACGCATTTCTCGGGTTGGGTTGCGAACGTCGTCTTACTATATACCACAGCCGAATCTGCCTTGTCTTGGGCCCATCTCTCAAAACCATAGGCGTGAATGCCTAGATACCGGCGGGAAACATATCCGCATATCTGCTTATCACTAGGCATCAAAAGTTACGCGTAAATGCGGACTTACTTGGGAGCGGGGCCTATGGACGTCCCATGGTAACTGCATTAGAATTATCAATGGCTATCACAAGGCCCTTTCTAAGATGGCGCGTCCCGGTGGGAGCCAATGCCGCCCACTGGTCTCAGAACGGCATCTCGCTCTGTGTGCGGAACTTTCCGCCGCCCCGACCCAGGGTCTTGGCTCACTCCCATCTTTTGAGGTAGGGAGGAATTCCATAACGCCAATACGAGTGATGCTCATTGATGATTATGCCGTCACGAGGGCGGCATTGAAAGCTCTGCTGAACGCGCTTCCCGGAGTCTCGGTCGTTGGGGAGGCGGCGGGTGGCGACAGGGCCATCGAGCGGATCGGACGCCTTCCCACCGATATCGTCATCGTCCACGCTCACACACTTCGTGCCGGCGAGATCGAAACAATCAAGCGGATTGTTCGAGTGCAAGCCAAGGCCATGGTCATAGTTCTTACACCATGCTCATGTCCGCGATCTCTCGTAAGAGCGGTCGCTGCCGGCGCGAGCGGGGTTTTCGTGTACCGCGATCTTGATGTGGAAGACATCGGAAACGTGATCCGGGATATCGGGGCCGCGCCGGTTGCGGTTGATCTCGCTTCAGGAGATGGGGTCAGGGATGATCGAGAACAATCCGATGAGATGCCCGTATCCCATTTCTTGACTCCAAGAGAGATGCAAATCCTCCGCATGATAGGGGACGGCAAAAGCAATCGTGAGATCGCCGCATCGCTCGGCCTCCGGTTGAAGACCGTGAAGAACCACATCAACAGGATCTACACCAAACTGAGTCCGCACGACGACCGCCAAGCCCCCATCATACCCAAGGCGCTCGACGGAATCCAGTGACAAACACCCGCCATTTAGAACCGGATGGCAACACCGCGGACGCACGTCTCCTCTCCGGGTGGATTCGTAGATCGCCTAAGTAGTTCATCACAAATCTCCCAGTGTTGCACCCCCACGAGGTCGGTGATACACTCTTATCACCTTGGGCAGGCAAAGCATGACCGGTTGCTTTGCATTCCTTCAAAGCCTGAGGGAAAACTTCGTTCCAAAGGTGAGGTGGGACTATGTATTTTCGATCCACAGGTCTCGGAAAGACGGAACTCACCGGCAGTATTGCGGACCTCAAGCGGCAGGGAGACCACTTGGTCATGTACGTGGATGTGACCCAGCCGGTAAAGTGGAGAATCCGGGCAGCGCTCAGTTTCAAGGACCTCCTGACGCTCCTCAAGAAACTGATCAACGGCTCCATCTTGGGGTTCATCCTTTCCCCGAAGCAGTGGTTCAACAAGCAACCCAAACATCCCGGGGAGTTTTAGCACAGCGAGGAGGTTCACCTCAAGGGGAGGGGGAGAACTTCGAATTCTAGAAGGAGGATTCTATGGCCAAAGAAGAGAGATACGACATAGTGATCATCGGTGGGGGCCATAACGGCACCACCACGGCCGCGTATCTGGCCAAGTGCGGTCTCTCGGTGATCGTGCTCGAAGAGAGGCCGGAATGCGGCGGGGCCCAAGAGACGTGCGAACCTATTGCGGGCGTACGCATCCAGCCGCATGCCATCGGCAATTATGGGGGTTCGGCGCCGGGCTGGGAGCAACTCGAACTCTGGCGATACGGGTTCCGCATGGATTATAACCCCCGTCAGCCGGTTCCCTTCGATGACGGCCGGGGCCCCATGACCCGCGACGGCCTCGTGAAGGTATCCCAAGAGGACAAGATGGGCTGGGCCAAGATCACCGGGCTTCTCACCAATCCCCCGTTCTATCGGGACCTCTTGAGGGCGACGTTCTGGACTCCCCCGCATCCTTCGTACATCGAGTTGAACGAACATACCATCCCCTACATGCAAGTCTACAAAAAGAACTTGCCCGAACTCTGGACCAAGGAAATGCTCGAGTGGACCATGTTCGATCTCATGGATCAGGTCATCAAGAGCGAACCTTTCAAGGTGATGCAGGCCTACATCGCTGTGGTCTCCGGAGCCTTCGGGCATTTCCCCGGTGTGGCCGTTCCGGCGCTGTGCAGTGTGGCAACGGTACTGCCGCCCGCCGTGGCCAAGCCGGTGGCCGCTCGCGGGAACATGCACGGCTACTACCATGCGCTGTTCCGCTGCGCCAACGCCCATGGCGCGGTCTTCCGCACGTGCTGCCCCGTGGAGGAAATCCTGATCGAACACGGCCGGGCGGTGGGGGTCAGGCTGAGAGACGACGCCACTTACAGCGCCAAAAAGATTTACGCCAATAAAGCCGTCATCAGCGCATGCCACATCAAGCCCACCTTCCTCGATCTGATCGGGCCCAGGCATCTGGACGCCGGATTCCTCCAGCGCATCAAGGATCTGAGCCTCAAGGGCGGGAGCCTGTACATGATTCATTTCCTCACCCGAGAGGATTTCAGGTATCGCCCCAAGTTCAAATGGCTCAATCAAGAACCGCATCCCTTCACCGGCGCGTTCTACTGCATGGAGTCCAAGGAACTCTATTTCAAGCACATGGAAGATGTCCTCGGGCGGCAAGCGAACCCCACGGTACCCCCGGATCAGGCCATGTGGGGGATGGTGGCCCACACCAACTACGATCCCACCCAACCCCAGTGCACCCGCGAAGGGTACTACATCAACGGTCCTCTATGGTGGATGGTGCCCACGCCCGAATACAATGCCGGCGGGCCGGACGCCATGGATGCCACCCCCGAGGATCGGAAGAAATGGGATGAATATCTGCTCAAATCCCTTTCGTGCATCGTGGAGAATGCCGACGAGAAGAACATCGTCAAGATGTGGACCGATAGCCCCCGCGATCAGGAGTTCCGCAACACGGGAATGCTCGGCGGCTCGTGGTACGGCATCCGCTGCGACCGCGACGAGTGGTGGAACGAACGGCCCCTGCCGGAGCTGGCCCGCTACCGGGTGCCTCAGATCGAGGGACTGTACCTTGCCCATCAATCGGCGGCGCATCCCGGTGGACTGTGTCTGATGGCGGTCGGTTACAATTTGATGCATATCCTGATCGAAGATGGAATCGCCGAACCCGGCAAATGGTGGTATCCTTCGCCGTGGTATATCCCGGAGAAAGGGAAAATCTCAGCCGTGCCCGGTCAGGGGAAGGTGAAATAGGAGGAATCCGATGGCGATAGAGTACAAAGGCTTCAATCACCCTCAGGGATATTTGTTGGAGTTCCCGCCGGACAGCGAGTGGGATGTGATCGTCATCGGCGCAGGGCCCAACGGTCTCATCGCCGCAGCGTATCTGGCCAAGGCCGGCCTCAAGGTAGCGCTCGTGGAGAGGCGCTACGAGATCGGTGGAGGGCTGGCTACCGAGGAGATTCTCTATCCCGGATATTACTCGAACATCCACGCCATCTACCACATGATGGTGGACTACATGCCGGTGCTCCGCGATTTCGACCTCGAGCGCCAAGGGGTGGTATGGATCAAACCGAACCTGCAGGCTTCGATGGTGTTCAAGGACGGCAGTTCGCTGTTGCTCACCCGGATGATCGAGGACACCACCGATTCCTTCATGAAGTTCTCGAAGAAAGATGCCCTCACCTTCAGCAAGACCATGGGCCGCTGGCGGAAGATCGTCAAAGATATCTTGGCCCCGGCTACCTATATCCCGCCGATGCTCCCCATCGAGATCACCATGGCCCTGCAAAAAACCGATGAGGGCAAGGAGCTCCTCGAGCTCGTGGAGCAAAGCCCTCTCCAGATCATCACCCACCTGTTCGAAAACGATCGCATCCGGGCCTTTCTTCTCTATAACGTCTGTATGTGGGGGCTCGATCCGCGCGAGACGGGGGTGGGGCTGTTCGTGGCCCTTTATCTCGATCGGATGATGAACAAATGCTACTGCCAGGGCGGCTCCCACAAGCTGGCTTCCGCGCTCGGCAAGGAGTTCGTCCGGAACGGCGGCGTGATCCTCGAGTCGTCTCAGGTGAACAAGATCATCATGAAGAACGGGGCCGTGGCCGGAGTCGAGCTCTGGGAAGGCCGGAACCTCTATTCGAACTGCATCATCTCCACGCTCGATCCCCGAACCACTTTCCTCGATCTCATCGGCCCGGCCAATGTGCCGAAGGACCTCAAGGAATCGGTGGAGGGCTGGATTTATGACAAGTGGAGCTTCAACACCCTTCACGTGGTTTCTGAAGAGGCGCCCAAGTACAAGTGCGACCATCCGTGGGCCAATGAAGCCTTCATGACCATCTTCGGATTCGAGGGAGTGGATGACATGCTGGCCCACTGGGATCGAGTGGTCGCCGGCAAGCTCGACCTCAACAATTTCGGCGGCCATGCCACCTGCGAGACTCAGTGGGATACCCATCTCGTCCGCGTGCCGCCTTCCAAGAGACACCGGCAGGTATCGTTCTTCCAGATGCATGCCCCTTACAAGCTCGAAGGCGGGTGGGAGAAACGCGGGCCGGAGGTCGAGGCCGCGATCCTCAGGAAGTGGGCTCAGTACGCGCCCAACATGAAGAAAGAAAACATCGTGATGACCAATCAGGAAACGCCGGTGGATATCGAAATCCGCTTTCCCAACATGCGGTATGGTTCGATCAAACACGGCGATTACAAGCCCATTCAACTGGGTTGCTTCCGCCCCAATCAGGATTGCTCTTCGACCAAGACGCCGATCAAAGGGCTTTACACGGCGGGTGCCTCGAACTATCCCGGTGGATGCGTGCTCGGGGGAGGCGGATACTTGGTGGCCAACAAGGTCGTGGAAGACCTGGGCGCCAAGAAATGGTGGAAGCCGACCGAAGAGATGGAGAAGTACATCAAGACGTACCTCTCATAGCGATCGTCCCGATCCCGGATCAAGCCAAGATGTTGGCCCTCCCTTCGCGAAGGGAGGGCCAACGTTTTTCTTCATACGATGCGGAGCACAGTTCAAGCGGGATGAGCTAGCGCCTCTGCCGGCGGGAAGCCCAATGGCGCCTCAGCCAAAGGAAGGTGAGACCGGTGGCCACCGCCGTCGAACCTACGAGCATCGCGATGTACCATCCCCGATCATCGGGCTGAAGATTGAAAGCCGAGCTCCCGAAGATAGTGGCGATCGTATTGGGCACAAGCACAGCCGTGCCCAAGATGGTGAGATAGGTCATGATCAAAGCCAGCCGATTGTTGAAGCTTTGAAGTTGGTTATTGTAGATGGTCTGCAACACCTCAAGCCCGGAAGCCAGCACTTCCGACATATGCTCTGAAAGGGCGATCTGGCGATTGACCTCTTCCTCCAATACCCCCATGCGCAAGAGAAGCTTCTGGTTATCCGTGAGGAGCTCGGCATCCCCATACCGGAGGGCATGGAGCACATCCACCGTTTGCCACAGGGCATTCATGTACGTGACAAGGGCATGTTTCATCTCATAGATCTTCGGCCCCAGCGTTTCACGGGGCGTCTCGGGGTTCAACATGTCCTCATTGACCCGATCGCCGAGCTCCTCTATTTCGCGCAGGTGCTCGAAGTTGCGCTCATTGGTCTCGTCTATGATCCGCATGAGGAGGAGCGTGAGCCGGTCTTCCGGCGGGAGCTCAACGGGGATTTTTCTCATGAAGATATCCGCATATCTTCGGAAGCGAACGAACCTGCGATCCACATAGGTGGGATGAATGGAAAGAACAACATTCTTACGGAGAAGAACCACCAGCGGATGTACCTCTACCTCCCCCGCACGAATCTGAATGGTGGGGAGCTTGATCCCCATTTCGGTATCGAAATCCTGATAAGTAAGCCGTGAGTTCCCCATCAGGGAAGAGATGAGCGCTTCACTGAAGCCGATCTTGAGAGCAGCGAGGGGGGCATCTTTTTCAAACGCTTCCGTCCGGTAGTCCACCCATGCCGTAAATGCCTGCGCTAGCACATCTCGGAAGGATTCCGGGGATTCCGCATCTTCTTTGTAAGTGACGCCGGTGGGAAGAATGGCCGCGCAAAACCAGTGCTCGGGAAACGCCTCTTGATCACTGTTGCCGATCTTCGAGGGGACGGGGATATTCGGAGTATCGTTCACACAACATCCTTTCCAAAACGCCCTTGTGCTGACGATACCATGATACATCGTTCGGCTTTCATGTCAAGCCGGCTTCTTTCGGAATTCGACGGCTATTTGCGCACCCGGCCCAACGCCCCATCAAATCCGGCCCTTTCGATCTCTCAGCCGAAGATCGCCCCAATCGCTCCTTCGTGAGGATCGTTACTGAACCATTTTGGTGGGTTGATGAGGGAACAAAAAGACCTCCAAGGAGATCGAGGGGGACATGGGGCAATGGGAATTGTCGCCGGAAAGCGGGACACTCGGTCGCCCTGCAGCGGGAAGACCAGAGAAGGGCGGAGATAGAGATCGGCATCGCCCACGAGGGATGGGAACCGGTGGGCAAGAGAAGGCGGATCCGGAGAGC
>Ga0078972_1000781_pt1 | contig 127298 bp, 113 predicted proteins | sample YelNatPaOPGAMG01_FD_67568 | JGI IMG/M metagenome (GOLD analysis project Ga0078972, IMG submission 67568) | Hot spring thermophilic microbial communities from Obsidian Pool, Yellowstone National Park, USA - OP-RAMG-01 (SPADES assembly) (version 2) | ecosystem: Environmental > Aquatic > Thermal...
TAATAAGAATAGTTCAGTTGGTTTGATAAACTGTATAGAATTTAAAGAGATTTTATTAAATTCCGATTTCTAAATGGTCGTCCATGAAAAATGGGCGAATATATTATTAAATTTTTCATATATTAAATAATCTTACCTATGAAGCGATTTTCTTTTCAAAAAACTTACAAACAAAATGATTGGTGTTTCGGCTATGTAATTCATCGGACGAAATTATAGAAAGAAATCTGTAATTTTATACTTATGAATAAAGGAACACTTACAGAAGCAGAAAAGTTGTAAATCGTTAAACAAAGATACCAAATTAGTAGTGCAATCGAAATAGTAAGTAGTGTGTTGGCTTTTTTGTGCCGGCATCCGGGCAAATCATGCTGAAATTAGGTGATAACGGCGCCGCAGGGCAGATTGGGTAGCTTTTGAAGCGCTATATGGGTTTATTCATAAGAAAGAGCCTCCCGGTGTGACTTTATGAATTAATCAGGATCTGTGTAGATGCAGTCAAAAGAGCTTTAAAATTTCAGTCAGAAAATTTGAAAAATACCATTTAGATGATTAATTTTGATCTGGTTTCCTGGTTTCAAATACCATTATTTGACTGTAAACTAAGGTGGAATAAATCAATAAAGCAGTGGTTGGGAAAATAGGGAGTAGCCCAATCAACACATGATCATCATCATAAAAAAACTTATATTTATATAACCCGTGGTTGAAAAATGGGGAGTATTAAAGTATTTATATATTCTTCAGGCGACATTAATTGTTTTTTAAGATTAGGAAACGATATAATATACGTTAATCCCTCAGGACAAGGGGGTGGGAATGAGCATTTATCTGGAATAGAGATAGCGTCTACAATAAATGGTGCTGTTGATAAAACTGGAACATTGACAAGTGGGAGCATTTATGGCGCACAAAAAGTAGCTGGCATTGCTGCAAAAGATATGACTAAATTAACGGCAATGACTGTTCTTGGACGTGTGACTGGTGTTACATCGGCCTTTGATAATGCCAGAAAATTTTATAATGACCCGAGTGGAAATTGGTTCAATGGCGTTGAAGCTGTTGGTCAAGTTGGCTTTATGCTATTTGGTGGAGAAGAAGCCGAACTTATTTACAATCTATCAACAATGACTATTGATTTAACAATAGATGTAGTTAATGCACATAATAAAAATAAGCAATGAAAATATTAGACTTTTTATTTTATTACCTTGTTCGTTTATTTGATGTGACAGACTCGAAGCATATTAAATTTAAATCACATCCAGACCAAGCTGCTTATGTCTTAACAATATGTTCGGGGTTTTGGTTAATTTTAATTAACGGAGTTATTGAATATTTTATATTTGATACATTTAAATCTAAAATACCTACCTTCATTTTTATAATTATAGGGTTGCTATTATACTTTGTATATAGAGACATTTACATTAAAAAAGGAAGGTATAATCTAATTTTGGAAAGGAGCGACCCTAAATTTAATGTATCTGATAAAGCTGGTAGAATTATTGTTGTAATAGTTGTCTTTTCTTCATTACTATTATTAATGCTTTCAGCAATAATATTGCATAGTATAAAATAAACAGTGTAAGATTAATATAAAAAAAGCCCGGCAGTGTCGGGCTTTTTAATTATAATGCTGCAACGTTTTTCTGAAAGAAATCTTTAAACTTCTTTTTGGTAAGAAATATATCCACAATTTAAAGACCATGTTTTTTTCTTCGAGTTCGAGTTCTGTTACAGCCCCCTAATTCATCGGACGAAATTATAGAAAGAAATCAGTAATTTTATACTGATGAATAAAAGAACATTTACAGAAGCAGAAAAGTTGCAAATCGTTAAACAAGGATACCGGATTAGGAGTGCAATCGAACTAGTAAGTAATGTGTTGGCTTTTTTGTACCGGCATCCGGGCAAAGCCAGCTGAAACGATCTGATGGCGGTTCCGCAGGGCAGATTGCGCAGTATATGCTGATCTATATGAGTTTATTCTAATAAAAGGGCTTTCTGGGTGCCATCATGAAGTAATCAATATCAAAACTGATGCAGACTGAAGAGGGGCAAAATTTCAGCTAGAAAATTTGAAAAATAACATTTAGATGATTAATTTTGATTTGGTTTCCAGGTTTCAAAAGCCATTATTTGACTGTAACCTGAAGAGAAATAAATCAACAAAGTAGTGATAGGAGAAATAGGGAATAGCACTGATAGGTTGAGTTTTGATGCCCGGGGACGTAGGAGGAATGCAACGGACTGGACCTATAACAATGTTCCCGCCACCTTTTTGTTTGACAGGGGTTTTACCAGGCATGAGCACATGGATGCTTTCGGATTGATCAATGCGAACGGGCGAATATATGATCCCTGTATGGGAAGGTTTCTGAGCCCGGATATTGTTGTTCAATCGCCTGATTTTACCCAGGATTACAATCGCTACAGTTATGCTATCAATAACCCGTTAAAGTATACTGATCCCAGCGGGTTTACCCGTCCGCCGGCATTTGAGACTTACTGGAATGAATATGTTGGTTTAATGCAACAAGGATACGAAAGAAGACTTGTTGCCGATGAGAATGTCTGGTTATTTTTTCAATGGTATGTTAAAGATGTGAACGGTAAATGGATTCGCAGGGAAAATGCAATGGATGTTACAGGCAAAGGGGATTATGTAAGCAGAGATGAGGTGTATTATGCTGAAGGCAAGGAAGCGTCTGCATTTATCTGGAGCGTTTGGGGTGAAATTTTAAATAATTCAATATCTAATTACGTTTCAACATTGAAGACGATAGGTGGGGTTACAACTCAGGTTGCCTTTGGGTTCAAAAACAACGTGAGCTTTACTCTCACAGTTGATGCAGGAGAGGTTTATTTGACGCTTGGGACGCCGATTATGGTTAGAGTTCAAGGGAAAGGGGGTTATGCTACGTCTTTTAGTTTCACTCTATCTGTTGGCCCTATTGGATTTACTATTGAGGCTGGATACGTAGGAGATAGTAAAGAGTGCAAAGGATTTGTCAGTTATGGACGTACAGTTGGTTGGGAGATATCGTTCCAAGCAAATTATTATAAAATAAAAAGTATTAAAGGAGATTTTCAGGTAAAAGATTGGGCTGGAAAAGGATATAACATAGATGCTGGTATACAATTTATCTCTGCAGGATTTACAGGAAATGCAGTATCTTCATACCCGGAAGATATATGGCCAAGTTCATATTACGCGATAAAGGGAGGATATGGACCAGCTATGGGTTTTGGATCGTATAGTCGAACTAATTCTGTAATCATAAAAAGTCTTAATCCTGATAAGGCCAGTATAAGTCCTATTTATCCAAGCATGTATCCTCTTATTGAAAGCCTCTTTGGTAAATAGAATTATTAATTCTTATGGGAACTAAGTTTATTATTTTTTTTATTATAGGTACTATAGCGTATGGAACAAACATGTTATTGAAGTTTATTCTTAGAAAGAATGACATTCAAATTTCTTATGTTAATACGTTTATTATTGAGTACATAAAATTTTTTAGGCTAATAAGAAACAGTAAAAAACCTGAAAAGTATTATTACATTTTATTAATGTGTGCTTCGATTGTAGCGTACGGATCATTATTTTATTATTTGTATTATATAATAACATCACAATTGAATTAATTACTTAAGGCAACAAAGCCCGGCACTAAACCGTGCTTATATTATTTAGTTGTTCATAAAGAATGATCAGATATGTTGATAAACCAATCATATAGTGAATAAATTTATAACAAAGGCCATCTTTTTTTGCAAGAAAATCGTTAGATTTGACAAAAACTTTGCAGAAATGGTAGGAAAACTTGAGAAAAATTTACAATTAGACATTTTCAGCACACCTTTATTACAATTCATTGGTTTGAACGGATAATGCGTATTCTTGCCGGAAATAATTTTAAAATAATTCCTTTTTGATGCTTGATAAAAAAAAGCACTTATTGGGGGACGACCAGCTAATAGCAGGTTCGCGGGCATTGCCGGCCAGCTGATATATGTTCAACGATAGTTCTGCTATAAGATTACATCAGGAAGCCACTCCGTATTCCATCAGGTAGGCTTTTACAAAATCCTCGAGGTTTCCGTCGAGTACTTCCTGGGCATTGGAGGTTTCATAGTCGGTGCGAAGGTCTTTAACCAGTTTATAAGGATGCAGTACGTAGTTGCGGATCTGGCTTCCCCATTCAATTTTCTTTTTCTGGCCTTCGATTTCGGCGATTTTTTCCCTTTTTTTCTGTAGTTCCATTTCGTAGAGCTGGGATTTCAGCAGGCGGAGGGCGTTTTCCTTGTTCTGAAGCTGGGAACGGCTTTCCTGGTTTTCTATGACAATGCCGGTGGGCAGGTGGCGCAGGCGGACTGCCGTTTCTACCTTGTTAACGTTCTGGCCTCCGGCACCGCTTGAGCGGTAGGTTTCAAAAACAATATCGGCGGGGTTGATAACAATTTCAATTGTATCGTCAACCAGGGGGGCTACGAAGACAGAGGCAAAGGAGGTATGGCGCCGGGCATTGGCATCGAAAGGAGAAATGCGCACCAGGCGATGGACACCTGTTTCGCTTTTCAGGTACCCGTAGGCATATTCCCCTTCAATTTCGAGGGTAACACTTTTAATGCCGGCTTCTTCGCCGGCCAGGTAGTCAATTTCTTTTACCTTAAAACCTTTTCTTTCGCAGTAGCGAAGGTACATGCGCATGAGCATCTGGGCCCAGTCGTGGCTTTCGGTGCCTCCGGCCCCGGCGTTGATTTTAAGAACGGCGCCAAGGGCATCTTCTTCTTTCCCGAGCATGTTGCGAAGCTCCAGGTCGCTGATCCTGGTCAGCGCCTGGTGGTAGGCGTTTGTTACGTCCTCTTCAGAGGCTTCGCCTTCCTTGTAAAATTCAAGCATCACCTCAAGGTCCTCGAGGCTCCGGGTAATTTCATCGAATGCACTGGTCCATGATTTCAGCTGGGCAATCAGCTTCAGCTGTTTCTGGGCTTCTTTGGGATTGTCCCAGAAGTCAGGGGCATGGGTTTTCTGTTCTTCTTCCTCGATCTGAATGCGCTTCCGGTCGATGTCAAAGATGCCTCCGGAGAGCTTCATGCCGTTCCTTAAGCTCTTTGATGTTTTCGGTGGTGATCATGCTCGTTGTTTATTTGCGGCGCAAAAGTAAGAAAAAAAACAGTCATTCATTAAGAATCCGGTCGAGTGCCTGCAGGGCCAGTTCGCTTTCATAGCCTCTGGCCTGGGCAAAACGAAAGAGTTTTGACTTGCGTTCCCATAGGTTGCCTGCCGCAATGGTATCGTTCTTCTTTTTTATTTCGCGGTAAATGAGCGAACGGTATTCTTCTTCATCAATTGACTGAAGGGCTTCTTCAATGACGGGTTCACTGATGTGGTGCTGAAGCAGGAAATGCCGTATTTTCATTCTGCCCCATTTTTCGAAGCGGAATTTGTCACTGGCTGCTGCCCGGGCAAAACGGGATTCATTAATAAAATTTTCCTTTTCCAGGGAGAGGAGAATGTCTTCCATGTTTTCAGGAGGCGTCCCCCATTGCCTGAGCTTCTGCTTCATATCGTGCCGTGAGGTTTCGCGTGCACTGCAGTACCGGCGTGCCTTTTCCAGCAGAATCTCCACATTTTTGTTCATGTAGCCCGGCGAATTTGTGTAAAAATACGGAATTTTCCGGAGTTCCTGCAACGAAGGTTTCTTCTTTCGTGTACAGCAGAAGGATGCATGGCGGAAGTGAAAAAAAAGTTGTTCCGGATGAGTACAGAAAAAATTTCTTTCCATATTTGCTGGTTCAATACCTTAAAACATAAACAAGTAGTAACAATTAAACGAATTTAACGAGCTATGAAAGAGTCAGTTGCGATACTATGCGCTGGTGGGCCGGCTCCGGGCATCAATACGGTAGTAAGTTCGGTTACCAAGATTTTTTTGCAGAACGGCTATCAGGTGATCGGGATTCACGGAGGGTATAAAAGCCTTTTTGCCGAGGAACCGGTTTATGATTATCTGGACTGGGAATTTGCCGATGCCATATACAGCAAAGGAGGTTCGGCCCTGAAGATGAGCCGGTATAAACCGCGCGATGATGAATTCCGCAAGGAGTTTTTTGAGAAGAACAACGTCAAGCTTCTTGTAACAATCGGAGGCGACGATACTGCATCAACGGCATTGCGCCTGTCGAGATGGCTGGAAGAGAAAAACCTGAAACTGGTTACCATTCATGTTCCAAAGACCATTGACAACGATTTGCCCCTGCCTGAAGGCAATCCCACTTTCGGATACCATTCGGCCAAGGAAGAGGGGGTACGGATTGTCAATACGATTTATGAAGACGCCCGTACGAGCGGCACCTGGTTTGTGGTTTCTGCCATGGGAAGGGAAGCAGGGCACCTGGCCTTTGGAATTGGCACTGCATGCCATCTTCCGATGATCATCATCCCCGAAATGTTCAACAAGACCAAGATTACCTTCGAAAAAATCACCAATCTCATCATCTCATCCATGGTAAAAAGAAGGCTTCTGGGCATTGATTACGGGGTGGCCATTGTGAGCGAAGGCGTTTTTCATTTTATGAACGATGAGGAAATCATTGGTACGGGGATTAACTTTACCTATGATGATCATGGCCATCCTGAGCTGGGCAATGTGAGCAAATCACACATTTTCAATATGCTGGTCCAGCAGAAGCTTAAAACATTGAAGATCAAGGTAAAGAGCCGTCCCAATGAGCTGGGTTACGAACTGCGCTGCTGCGTTCCGATTGCTTACGACCTTTCCTACGCCACCCATCTGGGATTGGGTGTTTACCGGTTGTTTGAAAAAGGGGAAACAGGATGCATGATCACCATTGACCGTAAAGGGAATGTATCGCCCCTCTATCTGAAAGACGTTGAGGATGAAACGGGGAAAGTGCGCCCCCGCCTGGTGAACATAGATTCCAACAAGTGCCAGCTTGTTTACCGAAACAACCTGCATTATGTAACCAAGCAGGACTATAAGGCGGCAAAGAAATTTGTTCAGAACCCGGAAGAATTTGACTTTTTCAAAATTCTGGAGTGGGACGAGAATTTCTCTGCTTATTGAGCAAAGAAGGATGATGCACATACTACCGGAGGGTGAAGAAGCTGAAAATGTTGCAGTACTTCACCCTTAATGTTTTATACCCTGAATGGATGGGGTTTTGCTGCCATACGGATTTTTGTATATTTGGCTGAAATGGTTTACTTTTATCATGTTCGAACCGGAATCCAACCATAAAAACAATCAACTATGGCAGCCTCAAAAAATCACAAAGCAACGATCGGGATCCTTACCGGTGGTGGGGATGTGCCCGGTCTGAACCCGGCCATCAGGGCCGTTACCATTCGTGCCCTCAGAGAGGGTTTTCAGGTAATAGGGCTTAAACGGGGCTGGGCTGGCTTGATGGAGATTATTCCTGACAAGGAAGCTGACAATAGTGACAAATACATGGTACTTACGGAAGAAATTGTCAACAAGGCCGGCAGAACCGGAGGAACATTTCTTCACACCAGCCGTACGAATCCCATCAATGTTAAAAAATCAGAAGTTCCGGCCCATCTTGCCGATAAGTACAATAAGGATGTGAATGATCTGACCGAGGATGTGATCAAAAACCTTGACTTTCTCGGGATTGACTATCTGATTCCCATTGGGGGGGATGATACCCTCAGTTATGCTGTACATCTGTTCAAAAAAGGTGTACGGGTTATCGCCATTCCCAAAACCATGGACAATGATGTTCCCGGCACTGATTACTGTATCGGGTTCAGCACCTGTGTAACCCGCACCATAGAGCTTACCAACAAACTCCGGACGTCAGCCGGTTCGCATGAACGCATTCTGGTGATGGAAGTGTTCGGCCGGTATGCCGGGTTTACTGCCATGTTGCCCACCATGGCCGGGGCCGCCAACCGGTGTGTTATCCCCGAATACAAATTCGATATTGACCGGCTGGTTGAACTGCTGGTGGAAGACCGGAACCGCAATCCAAGCAAATATTCGGTGGTTCTTATTTCCGAAGGAGCCACGTTCAAGGGAATGGACGAAATGGTTTTCCAGAACAAGGAGACCGATGCATTTGGCCATGCGAAATTAGGAGGCATAGGCGATATTGTCTCGGAAAAGATCAAGGAGCTATCCAGGAAGTACAACAAAGGGAAGACGGTGGAAGTTATCAATCAGAAGCTGGGGTATCTGGTGCGTGGCGGTGACCCCGATGCCATTGATTCCATCGTTCCCATGGCTTACGGTAACCTTGCGCTGGACCTGGTGCTGAAAGGTATTCACGGAAGGCTTATTGTACTGCGCAACGGAAGGTATGACAATGCCCCCATAGATGTAGTAACCAGCACCAAGAAGCTGGTTGATGTGAACAGGTTTTACAATACCGAACGGCTCAGGCCGCATTACAAAAGCTTTGAATTCCAGCCGCTGTTCATCATGACCGGAGGGTATTCGTAGCCGTTTCGGTTTTTCGGGAAACAACGTATTTCAGCCACAGATAAACGAGAGCCCTCAGGGGATGGTGGGTGAGCATGCGGGGGCCGGCAAAGCGCATTACCTGTTTTATCTGATCGCGCATCATTGGTTTATAGCAATGAATCCGGCACTCAGAGCATACCGGCTTGGCGGGGTGCAGTATGCATTTTTCAATACGGGTGAAGGCATACTCCTGCAGACGGGAGCATTCATCGCACAGGGAATGACTGCCATGGAGGGCACGGCAATACATGCCAATCATCAGGGAGACGGTCTCCCTCTCGAACCGAACCCTGTTTTCGTACCGCATCGCTTTTTAACCCCGAAGCATGGTGAGCAGCATTTTGAAACGCTCCACAGCTTTTACCGCATGCGGAACATTGGCCGGCATAATGATGAACTCGCCTGCGGAAAGCCGGAAGGGTACTTTGTTGATAATAATCTCCCCTGTTCCGTCAATGACCTGCACACAGGCATCATAGGGAGCCGAATGCTCGCTGAGTTCCTGGCCTTTGTCAAAGGCAAAGAGGGTAAGATTCCCGGAGCCCGATTTGTAAAGAATTTTGCTGACAATGGCTCCGCCGGCGTAAGCGGCTTCCCCGGTGAGGACCACCTTTGTTGATTTTTCAATTCCCTGTTGTTCCATAAACGATATGATTATTTGGGCCAGTTGATGAGCCTTGCATCCCTTTGCTTCCGTTATGGCAGTTTCTTAATTTTCAGAAGGATGAGAAGCCGTTCAATTGGGTTTATCATGTTTGTATATATTTCATGAAATGTAATGAGCAAATAAGTACGCAAATATACTAAATAGTTCAATATTTCGCAAAATTTCATAATCTTGTAAAAAAAGCCATGGCACGAAGTATTCATAATCCTTTCCGAGGGACGGAAGGGTACAACTGTTTTGGATGCAGTCCTGATAATGATTCTGGTCTTAAGATGCATTTCGAGGAGGAAGGGGAGGAGGTTGTGAGCCGGTGGAATCCTGACAGGCGGTTTCAGGGTTTTACGGGAGTATTGCATGGAGGTGTGCAGGCCACATTAATGGATGAGGCGGCGAGCTGGTTTGTTTTCGCAAAGCTGGGCACTGCGGGTGTAACGGCGCGGATGGAGGTTACCTATCATAAGCCGGTCAGGATCAGCAAGGGGCCGTTGGTTTTACGGGCCCGTCTGGCAGAGCAGAAACGAAGGCTGGCGGCAATCAGGGTAACTCTTACTGACCAGGATGGTACGCTCTGTTCCGAAGGGCTGGTGGAGTATTTTCTTTTTCCGCCGGAGAAGGCCAGGCAGGAATTGCTGTACCCCGGGCAGGAATTTTTTCTGGGATAGGAAACGATGAAGAAGTACAATTTTGACAGGATCATTCCCCGCACCGGAACAAACTCGGTCAAATACGACGGGGTGTTGCACACTTTTGGTTCGGAAGATGTGATACCGCTCTGGGTGGCCGATATGGATTTCCGTTGTCCGGAGCCAGTGGTGGAGGCTTTGCGTCAGCGGGTTGAGCATGGAATTTACGGATACACTTTTGTTCCCGACGGCTATTATGAAGCGCTGGCCGGTTGGATGGAGAAGAGGCACCGGTGGTCTGTGCGCAGGGAGTGGGTTGTCTTTTCGCCGGGTGTGGTGGCGGCCCTTCATCTGGCCGTGAATGCTTTTACCAGGCCCGGCGACGGGGTCATTGTTCAGCCGCCTGTTTATTTTCCTTTCTTTTCGGCGGTTAAGGAGAACGGTCGCCGGCTGGTCTACAACGAGCTGAAGCTGGAGAATTCGCGTTATACAATCAACTGGGATGATCTCAGGGAAAAGGCTTCGCGGGGAGCCCGCATGCTTCTTTTCTGCCATCCGCACAATCCCGCAGGCCGTTGCTGGACTGCCGGAGAACTGGAAACACTGGCGGACATATGCCGCGAATATGATCTGATATTGCTTTCTGACGAAATCCATGCCGACCTGACCCTGCCGGGTTACAGGCATCTGCCAATGGCTGCACTGAATGAAGAAATTGCCGGGCGCACCATTACCTGCGTATCGGCCAGTAAAACATTCAATCTGGCTGGTCTGGCCACTTCGGCTGTAATTATCAGCAACAGCGAACTGCGCGAAAAATTTGAATCGTTTTGCCGTAAAGTGCATACCGGATCGGGCAATCTGTTTGGTTACACAGCCGCCGAGGCAGCCTACCGGCACGGTGAGGAATGGCTGAATGAGGTGCTGGAGTATCTTTCTGAAAACATACAGTTTGCGCAGAATTTTTTCCGGAAGCATATACCCGTAATTGAACCCATACCCACGGAAGCAACCTATCTGATGTGGCTGGACTGCAGGAAGCTCGGCTTGTCTCCGGAACAGCTCGGGGATTTCATGGTGAAGCAGGCGGGAATCGGACTCAACAATGGCGTTATGTTTGGCCCGGGAGGAGAAGGCTTCATGCGGCTCAACGTGGCCTGTCCACGGGCGTTGCTCGAAAAGGCACTTGAACGCCTGCGCAGGGCAATTGACCATGATTTCAGTATCCGGTAAAGGAATTTTCTTGTATCTTTGAAATGGAATGGCGACTGGCTGTTAGCAACAAACAAACAGGCAGTCATCATCGGAAGGTAGAATTTGCCGAATAAATTCTGATTCATGAAAGTACGCTTACCGGTAGGTCTGAAACTTGTCCTTGCTTTCGGAATAACAGGCATTTTTGTTCTGTTATGGTCTCTATCGGTTCACAGGATTTATCTTAAGCTGAGAGCGAACGACCTTTGTATCACCACAGGGCTGGTTCCTTTGCAGACGGGTATTGCCGAGCTGAAGTACAATCTTCTTGAGGCGAAAATGTTTCTGGCGGAGAAAGGAACGGAATATTCCCCGGAAAGCCAGTTACAGGCACTGACCCGACAGAACGCAGAAAGCATGCGCCTGGTTTTGCTGAGGATGAAGCTGGCGGCAGAGGCATCCGGCGGGGGAATCAGGGAATCATTTGACAGCGTTCATCATTTCTTGCAGGATTCAGTTATTGGTGAGGATGCATTTGCAGCCGGAGGAATGAAAATGGCGGAGCGTTACGATGAGGCATTGAGAAAACTGACCCGTTTTTCTGCAGTGCCTGAAGGAAAATATCATCAGCTGATTGATGAGCAGGTTTTCCTGTACAAAAAGGTCAGCCGCACGAATCAGTTTTTTCTGCTGATGCTCCTTTTGCTTCTATCCGGTGCCGGTATTTTTCTGATGGTATCTTTTGTGAGGCCGCTTCGTGTTGTGACGGGAGTTCTGGAGGAAATGGGGAAAGGGGTTATTCCCGACGCGCGATTGCCGCAAAGGGGAGATGAAATCGGAGTTATGGCCGGTGCTGTTCAGAAGCTGATCGGGGTAATGCGCAACATTACGCGGTTTTCGCTTGAAGTTGGGAAAGGGAATTTTACCATTTCCTATGAACCTCTCAGCGAGAACGACATGCTGGGGAATGCGCTCATCAGCATGCGGGATGAACTTAAACAGGCGGCGGAGGAAGAGGCAAAAAGGAAGAAGGAAGACGAACAGCGCAACTGGGCGGCCAGGGGTCTTGCATTGTTTGGCGACATTCTGCGCCGGAACAGTAATGACCTGCAGAATCTTGCCCGGCAGGTTATCAGCCATCTGGTACGGTATGTCGGGGCCAATCAGGGAGCTTTATTCACGGTTGAGGAAGATTCTGCGGGAGAGCAGTATCTTGTTATCCGGGGTGCCTATGCTTACGGTCGCGATAAAATGCTGGAAAAACATTTTGCACCTGGTGAAGGGCTTGTGGGGCGGTGTGCGATGGAAAAGGAAACAATTTATCTCACCGAGATACCGGAAGATTATGTTCAGATTACATCCGGAACAGGGCAGGCCCTGCCCCGGGTGTTGCTGCTGGTTCCGGTGATAACCGGCGATGTTGTGTACGGAGTGATTGAACTGGCTTCGTTCCGGCTTCTTGAGCCTCATGAAAGGGAATTCATTGAAGATGTTGCTGAAAGCACTGCTGTAACCATAGCCCAGGTGAGGGCCAACATGCAGACTGCCCATCTTCTGGAACAGTCGAGGCAACAGGCAGAAGAGATGGCTGCCCAGGAGGAAGAAATGCGGCAGAACATGGAAGAACTCAGGGCTACGCAGGAGCAATATGAGCGACGCGAAAATGAACTTCTTCAGCAGGTATATACTCTCAGGAAAAGGCTCAAGGGGGAAGAGTAAAACGGCGGTTTTCATTGCGTCGCGGAGGGGTAAAGCCGGATGCCGGCGGGCAAGGCATATGCAATACGCATTAGTTCGCTTCGCTCCTGATCCATAATCCGTTTTGAAGAATCCTGCATGTGAAAATGTTATATGCAGATACCCCGGTTACTTTCTTGTTTTGATAGGCCCGATTCAGGCATTGGCTCTTTTGCATTCCAGATGAATTGTCTGTATTTTATTGCCAGGTTTGGTCTTAATCTTGCGAAAGTAATGTGATACTTATCCAATCCCGAAGGGGCGAAATAATTAGCTGTTTTCATAATGCCATCCTTTCGGGGTTCTTGAAATTCTTCTGTGGCTATCGTCTACAATAATGCCGCTATGGCAGGGGAATATCCTTGAAAAATCAACCAATCTGCAGATAGGTGGTTGCGTAGCGGTATTTGGTATAGAGGACCTTGCGGCTGAAAATCAGGGCAAGGGTCAGGGTTCCGATTCTTCCCACAAACATGGTGAAGATGAGGATAATTTTGCCGGGTTCGGACAGGAGGGGTGTAATTCCTGTGCTCAGACCCACTGTGCCAAAGGCTGAAATTTCCTCAAAAACAAGTTGCAGAAAACCTTTGTCGGGTTCGGTAATGGTAAGCAGCAAGGTGGAAATAAAGATCAGTGACATGGAAAACAAAACGATGGCATAAGCCTTACCAACAGCCTCTTCGCGGATGGATTGCCGGAAAAATTCAAGGGTTTTCTTGCCCGAAATGGTAGCCAGGGCCGATTTGACAATGACCGCAAAGGTAGTGGTTTTGATACCTCCTCCCGTGGAACCTGGTGAAGCTCCGATGAACATGAGGAACATAATGATAAGGAGGGTAGGGGTAAGAAGATGGGAAAAATCAACTGTGTTGAATCCTGCCGTTCGTGGCGTTATCGATTGGAAGAGGCAGGTAACAATTGTTCCGAAAACATCCATGCCCTTGAGGGTATTGTTTTTTTCGAGAAGATAAAACATGACCGCACCGAAGAGAATAAGAGCAAGTGAGGTAAACAAAACAATTTTTGTATTTACCGATATTTTTTTCCATGGATTCCGGATGCGATCGCGGATGCTTCTGATGCTGATCAGATCTTCCAGGGCGAGGAACCCGATTCCTCCGAAGAAGATCAGCACGGCAATAACGATATGCAGGTACCAGGCGTTCCGGATCACCGGTTCATACAATCCGTTCGGGAACAGGGAGAACCCTGCATTGTTAAAGGCCGAAATGGCATGAAATACCGAAAAGAAGATTTTCTGACCGTTATCTTCAAACAGAATCTGGTTTCCCCAGACGAAGTAAATGAAGAAACAGCCAATGGCTTCGATGGAGATACTGAAGTAAAAAATACGCCGGAGAAGATCCCTGGTGTCAGAAAAACCTTCAACGCTCAGAAGTTCTTTCAGCAGCGACTGGTAACGCAGGCTGGTGGATTGCCGGTAGAGTGTAGCAAAGAAGGTTGCGAACGATATAATGTTCAATCCGCCCAGCTGAATCAGAAGCATAATCACAACCTGTCCCTTGACGGTAAAGAAGGAGGCAGTATCGACCACCGTGAGGCCGGTAACACAACTGGCGCTGGTGGCGGTAAAGATCGCATCAATGAGGCTGATGTGGTGGGAGGTAGTCATTTCGGGCAGGAGAAGCAGAATGGTTCCCATTGTTATGAGAAGCACAAACGACAGGGCGAGCAACTGGGCCGGACCGATATGGGCCTTTGCAATAAAACGACTGCCGCGTCCCAGTTCCAGCGCAAAGATGATGAAGAAATACAGCTGGACAAATATGACGGTATAAGAGGAAAACATCTCCATGTTCAGATTCTCCTGAAAGAGTTGCTGTACGCTGGTTCTGAAAAACAGATACAGCAATATCATTATCATGAGGAAGAACATGATAAATGATTCAAACAGGTTCTGGCGGATGAATTGTTTCCAGTCGAGGCTCAGAAACAGCTTAATCCAGTATTTAATCAGGTAGAACAAAAGGCTTGCCTGAATGATTTCGCGGGTAATGCGCACCGATTCGGAGGTCTTCGGGAATCCGTACAGATAGATGATGCTGATAATGGCCGTGGTGGCAACCAGCATTCCGATGATGCGCAAGGTAGTGAGGATTTTCTGCCGGTTATCGTAAATGGCTAAACGCAGATTCTCTCTCCACTTGAAAAATAGATATGGCATGAAGTCAACAGGAAAATTACGAATTTACTTCAATAAAACGCTCAATATCAGGTTCTTTACCGAAGACTACCAGAAAGTCCTGTTCCTGTATGATGGTTTGAGAACTGGGTACGCCTTTGATATGGTGTTCGGAATACATTTCTGTATCCTTGAGAATTTCTTCAACGTGTTTCAGGGTAACAAGGCTGATATGGTATTTATCGCGGAACCTGACTTCCTCCACGGTTTTTCCGATAATGTTCTTCGGGGTTTTGATTTCGGCGATACGGTATTCGTCGGGCAGCTGGAGGTAGGAGATCAGCGAAGGATTGATGAGGCGCTCGGCGACGAGTGTTCCCACTTCTTCTTCGGGCTGAAAGATTTCGGTAATACCGAGTTTTTCCAGAATAATTCGCTGGCGGCGGCCGCTGGCCCGGGCGATGATCCGTTTGATGCCAAGTTCCTGCAAGGCCACCACGGAGAGCAGAAGGTGTTCGAAATCGTTTCCTATGGCAACCACCACCCCGTCAAAATCCTGCAGGTTCTGGGATGCAAGAGCCTTTTTGTCGATGGCATCAAGAGCAATGGCATAGGCTACGTCAGCTGAAACAACATCCACCCGTTCCTGATTCATATCGATCGCCAGCACTTCGGCTCCGTTTTTTGAAAGTGCGCGGGCTATGGAGGTGCCGAACCGGCCAAGCCCGATGACTGCAAATTTGTTTGCTGCCATATTTTTAGCAAAAAAAGCAAACAAAGGTATAACTTTTCCTGTTACATTGCGTTCGGGAGCAGAAGGAAGTGAAAAAATCGTAATATCTTCAATATTAGTGACTTAAAATTTCAGTTATGGAAAACGGATTGCACATCAGGAATCGTGAAGAGTGCCAATTTGATTGTATTTCACTGGGTGAGGTGATGTTACGGTTCGACCCGGGTGAGGGAAGGATCCGAACGGCCCGTTCGTTCAGGGTATGGGAAGGAGGAGGAGAATACAATGTGAGCCGGGGATTGAGGAAGTGTTTCGGATTGAAGACGGCCGTTGTTACGGCTCTGGCTGACAATGAAGTCGGGCATCTGGTGGAGGATTTCATCCTGCAGGGAGGAGTGGATGTTTCTTTTATCCGGTGGGTTCCTTATGACGGGGTAGGCCGCACCGTGCGGAACGGCTTAAATTTTACCGAACGCGGTTATGGCATCCGCGGGGCCGTGGGGGTTTCGGACCGGGGGCATACCGCTGCTTCTCTTATGAAGAAGGGGGATGTTGACTGGGATTATATTTTTGGTACTCTCGGCGTGCGGTGGTTTCATACAGGGGGCATTTATGCGGCGCTTTCTGAGACTACGCCCGGAGTTGTTGAAGAAGCAATGCAGGCAGCACACCGGTATGGCACCATTGTTTCGTATGACCTGAATTACCGGCCGTCGTTATGGAAGGCTACGGGCGGCCTTGAAAAGGCCCGTGAAGTGAACAGGCGACTTGCTCCGCTGGTGGATGTGATGCTGGGCAATGAGGAGGATTTTACCGCCTGCCTTGGCTATGAAGTGGAAGGGGTTGACGAAAACCTTTCTTCGCTCAATACAGCCGGATTCAGGAAAATGATTGAAAGGGCCGTACGTGATTATCCCAATTTTAAGGTTGTTGCCACCACCCTGCGTACGGTCAAAACGGCCACCATCAATTCGTGGGGGGCTATCTGTTATGCAGGCGGGGAATTTCATGAGGCACCGGTAATTGAAAATCTTGAGATCTTTGACCGGGTGGGGGGAGGAGACAGTTTCGCATCCGGACTGATTTACGCTTTGCTGGAAGGGAAAGATCCGCAGCTTGCCGTGGCGTATGGAGCTGCTCACGGAGCACTGGCCATGACAACGCCCGGCGATACTTCGATGGCCACTCTTGCTGAAGTAGAGAAAATCGTAAAGGGAGGAAGCGCCAGGATCGTCCGTTAGGTACCCCAGGTTTCCCTGTCGAGGCTGCGGTATTGTATTGCTTCGGCCAGATGTTCGGTACGTATGTCCTGGCTCTGGTCGAGGTCGGCAATGGTGCGTGCCACCTTCAGTATCCGGTCGTAAGCCCGGGCCGAAAGTCCGAGTTTATCCATGGCATTTTTCAGCAGGGTCTGACCCTGGGAAGAAAGCTGGCAGTGCCTGCGGATGAGAGAGGAACTCATCTGGGCATTGCAGTGGACATGTTTGATACCCCGGAACCGTTCTTCCTGTATTTTTCTGGCTCTTATGACCCGTTCCCTGATGGCGGCACTGCTTTCGCCGTTTCGTTGTTCCGAGAGTTTTTCGAAAGGGACGGGCACAACCTCGATGTGGATGTCGATACGGTCGAGCAGGGGGCCTGAGATGCGGTGGATGTATTTTTGCCGGATGGCCGGCGAACAGACGCATTCTTTTTCGGGGTGGTTGAAATATCCGCAGGGGCAGGGGTTCATGGAGGCAACGAGCATGAAGCTGGCCGGGTATGAAACGGAGAATTTAGCCCGCGACACGGTGATGACTCTGTCTTCGAGGGGCTGTCGCAGGACTTCGAGGACAGTTCTTTTGAATTCCGGGAGTTCATCGAGAAAAAGCACACCGTTGTGTGCCAGGGAAATTTCTCCCGGCTGGGGGTAGGTGCCACCGCCCACGAGGGCAACATCGGAGGTTGTGTGGTGGGGGGCACGGAAAGGGCGCACGGTAAGGAGGGCCATGTCCTTGCCAACTTTTCCGGCAACGGAGTGGATTTTTGTTGTTTCAAGGGCTTCTTCGAGGGTGAGCGGAGGAATTATGGTAGGAATCCGTTTGGCCAGCATGGTTTTTCCTGCGCCGGGGGGTCCAATCATCAGTATGTTGTGCGATCCGGCTACAGCAACCTCCAGGGCACGTTTAATATTTTCCTGTCCCCTGACATCAGAAAAGTCAATATCGTATTTGTTTGCCTGTTGAAAGAATTCTTCCTGGGTATTGACGATAACCGGAATCAATTCTTTTTCATTGTTCATGAAGGAGATCACATCACTGATGTGTTCCACTCCGTAAATTTCAAGGCCGTTGACCACTGCTGCTTCGCGGGCATTGGCCCGGGGCAGGATGCACCCTCTGAATCCGTCTTCTTTAGCCCTCAGCGCCATGGGCAGCACTCCTTTTATGGGTTGGATGTTTCCGTCGAGGGAAAGTTCTCCCATCATCATGTACCGGCCAATTTTATCGGGTTTGATGTGTTCTTCGGCGGCCAGGATGGCGATAGCAATGGGCAGATCGTAAGCTGAGCCCTCTTTGCGGATATCAGCAGGAGCCATGTTGATAACCAGCCTTCGCTGGGGCATTTTAAACCCGGCGGATTTCAGAGCTGATTCAATGCGCTGCTGGCTTTCCTTGACGGCGTTATCGGGCAGTCCGACCAGAAAATACTTTGCTCCCTGGGCAGTAGTGACTTCAATAGTGACGGTAATGGCCTGTATTCCCTGTACTGCAGCAGCAAATGTTTTTACCAGCATAGATCACAGATGCTTTTCGATAATCTCAATCAGGATGTGGATAACCTTGATATGGACTTCCTGAATTCTGTCGGAATAGCCTTTGTGATCGACGCGGATTTCGACATCGGCAATGCCGGCAAGTTCTCCTCCGGTTTTGCCGGTCAGGGCCACCACTTTCATCGCCTTTTCGCGGGCGATTTCTGCCGCTTTGATCACATTGCCTGAGCGGCCGCTGGTGCTGATTGCCAGCAGTACATCGCCTTTTTGTCCGATGGCTTCGACATAGCGGGAAAAGATGCTTTCGAACCCGTAATCGTTGGCGGCACAGGTTATATGCGAAGGGTCGGAGATGGAAATAGCCGCCACCGCACGGCGGTCATCGCGGAAACGACCGCTCAGTTCTTCGGCAAAGTGCATGGCATCGCACATGGAACCTCCGTTACCGCAGGAAATAATTTTATGGCCTGCGGTGATGGCTTCCGCCATAATTTTCCCCGCCTGTTCAATATGGTGCAGGTTTTTTTCGTCTGCTATGAACCGGTCGATCACCTGGCGGGCCTCTTCAAGAGACTTTCTGATGAGGGGCTGTAATGTCAGCTGTGAATGATCCATACTTTTTTTGTTTGGAATTCAGCAACGAAAGTAAAAATTCCAGCCCGATCCATCATCGGTCTTTTTATGATTTATACCCGAAAAGGGAAAATCTCGCACAGCATGGTGAAATTTTTTTTGTGCCGGCAATGCTTTAAAAATATAACACAAAGAAATACAACACATTGCGATGAAAAAAAGGAAGAACCGGATCAGAAAGATTTTTTTTGGTTCGCTTGCACTCCTGATGTGCAATCCGGGATAAATGAACAAGGGAAATTGTTCAGGAATGGATACCTTTGTAAAAAAATCAGTACGTCATGAGTTTTTTTTCATTTTTTCAGACCAGGAAACCCCGGCAGTTTGATTATACGCCGAGGTATTATGATCCGCAGAAGGAGGCAAGGGAAGAACGGATCAGGCAGATTGAGGCAGAGATTGCGGCTGAGAAAGAGAAACATCCTGAGGAGCATTATACAACCTTGCGCAGGGGGTTTCTGAGGGATGCCAGGGATATCAGGCGCAAGCATGATCTGAATTCCGGTTTAAGGCTGCTGGCGATTCTTATCATTTTGTTGTTTCTGATTTATATTCTGGTGTACCGGTAGAAAGCAATTTTCTATGCCTGATATCATTCGTTTGTTGCCTGATTCGGTTGCCAATCAGATTGCTGCAGGAGAGGTTATTCAGCGTCCGGCTTCGGTGGTAAAGGAGCTGCTCGAGAATGCAATTGATGCCGGGGGGAAGAACATTTCGCTGGTGGTAAAGGATGCCGGGCGAACGCTGATCCAGGTAACCGATGACGGATGCGGCATGTCGGAAACGGATGCCCGGATGGCTTTTGAGCGGCATGCCACATCCAAGATCAGGGAAGCTTCTGATTTGTTTTCCATCCGTACCATGGGATTCCGTGGCGAAGCCCTGGCCTCCATTGCGGCTGTGGCGGAAGTTATATTGCGCACGCGTACCAGAGATTCCGAAACAGGAACGGAGGTTCGTATTTCGGGATCAAAGTTTCTGGGTCAGGAACCGGTTGCATGCAATCCCGGCACGCAGTTTCAGGTAAAAAACCTGTTTTTCAATACGCCGGCACGCAGGAAATTTCTCAAGTCAGACACCACGGAACAAAAATATATTTTGCAGGAATTTTTCAGGGTGGCGATTCCTTTTCATGATATTTCGTTTGTGTTGATGCATAACAATGCCGAGCTATACAACCTTCCTTCCTCAGGGCTTCTGCAGCGCATTGTGCGGCTGATGGGCAGACAGGCATTGCAGAATCTGGTAGAGATTAAATCGGAAACCAGTCTTGTTTCCATAGGAGGGTATATCGGGAAACCACAGCTGGCAAAAAAAACGTACGGTGACCAGTATTTTTTTGTGAACCGCCGGTTTATCCGCCATGGTTATCTTCATAAGGCGGTGGCGCAGGCGTATGAAAAGATTTTGCCCTCGGGTACGGTCCCCTCGTATTTTATCTTTCTCACAGTGCCTCCTGAAAGCATTGATGTGAATATTCATCCTACCAAGACGGAGGTGAAATTTGAAGATGAACAGGCCATCTGGCAGATACTTCATGCCAGTGTGCGGGAGGGGCTGGGCAAATTCAACATCATCCCTTCACTCGATTTTGAAGCTGATGCCGGTATTGAAATTCCGGTACTGCAGAAAAATACGGAAATACGAACACCTGAAATACAAATAGACCCTGAATACAATCCCTTTGAAAAGGAATCGGAGCGCAGGAGAACTGCAAGGTATGCTTCTTCGCTTCATACCTCAGAACTGCTCAACTGGGAAAAGGTTTACTCCGGTTTCGAAAAGGCACCGGAAGAGAAAGAATGCGAGCCCGGGCTCTTTCAGCAGGAAAGCAGGGCTGAACAGATTCCCGGGAAGTTTATTCAGGTGAAGGGGAAGTATATTGTTACCCCTGTGAGGTCGGGCCTGATGGTCATTGACCAGAAGAAGGCGCACGAAAGGATTTTGTACGAGCGGTACCTGGAGGGACTGAAAAGCCGGCAGGCGGCTTCCCAGCAGGAATTGTTCCCGCGCCAGATAGCCCTGACAACAGATGAATACCAGTTTCTCCTGCCCCTGCTGCAGGATTTGCAGTCAACCGGGGTTGACCTGAGGGATTTTGGCAACGGTTCGGTTGTGCTGTATGGCTGTCCGCCGGAATGGAAAGGGAGTGATCCGGAAGAGATGATCCGATTGTTTATTCATGCAGTGCGGGAAGAGGAAGGAGACCCCGGCCGGATGGGAAGGGAAAAAATTGCAGAAAGCCTGGCCAGGGCGACCGCCATTCCTTACGGCAAGATGCTCACGCAGGAAGAGATGAACCTGATGACAGACCAACTGTTTGCCTGTTCCAACCCGAGTTTTTCGTTCGATGGCCGGGCCATACTGACCATCATAACAATGGATGAAATAGAAAAAAAATTCCGCTGAACCAATTCATATTGCGGGGAGTTATTAAGATGAGTATTTTCGCACTTTATTTTATTGAAAAAGAATGAGGAATATTACCCCTGTAGTTAAGAACCTGATCCTGATCAATGTTGTACTGTTCATTGCGAATTGGGGGGCAGGGATGCTCTACCATAACCCGGATTTTCTGATCAATCTTCTGGGCCTTCACTATTGGAAATCGGCGTATTTCAAACCGCTTCAGCTGGTAACGCATATGTTTATGCACGGAGGGCTGGCGCATATTTTTTTCAATATGTTTGCGCTCTGGATGTTCGGGCCGGTTCTTGAGCAGGTATGGGGAGGGAAGCGTTTTTTCATTTACTACATGATTACAGGGCTGGGAGCAGCCTCGCTTCACCTGCTGGTGAATCATTTTCAGATTCAGGCGATGGTGAACGGCATGGACCGTTTCATGGCAGGTAATCCCACGCCGGCCGGTTTTGCCGATCTGATTCAGCGGCAATTTCCTGCTTACTATACGCAGGTATATGACAAGCTGATTACTTACTGGTCGGCCGATCCGTCGAATCCGGTGTACCTGGAAAGAGCGCGTTCTTTTTTCAATGATCTGCTGACCTTCCGGATGGACATTCCTACGGTTGGTGCCTCGGGGGCAATTTTCGGCGTTCTGCTTGCTTTCGGGATGCTGTTTCCCAATACCCAGCTTATGTTGCTTTTCCCTCCGATACCAATGAAGGCAAAGTATTTTGTTATTTTGTATGGTGTGCTGGAATTGTATCTGGGAATTACGCAACCGGGGAGTCAGGTAGCCCATTTTGCCCATCTGGGCGGCATGATTTTTGGGTTTGTTCTGATCAAAATCTGGAAAGCTGACAGAAAAACTTTTTTTTGAGGTATGAAGATATGGGAGGAAATTAAAGAATCGTTCCGCAGGGGCAGTTCACTGACCAGGATTATTTACATCAACCTGGGAGTTTTTATTGTTATACGGCTGACGTATACGTTATATGCCCTTTTCAGCGGGAATTTGCTTGGCGGGCCTGCCATCCGGCAGAGCTTTGACCACGATGTGATGGAGTACCTCATGCTTCCGGCCAATCCGGCCACCTTGCTTTTCCGTCCCTGGACCCTGATCTCGTACATGTTCCTTCATTTTGATTTTCTGCATATTCTTTTCAATTTGCTCTGGTTCTATTGGTTTGGGAGGGTGTTTCTCATGTACCTTGACCAGAAGAAGCTGCTGAATGTTTATTTGCTGGGTGGTTTGGCGGGGGCCTTTCTGTTTGTTCTGGCCTATGCTTTCATTCCGGCGCTTGTTCCTTTCTCCGGCGCTTCATGGGCATTGGGAGCTTCAGCTGCCGTCATGGCCGTTGCCATAACCATTTCTTTTCTGGTGCCTGATTATACGTTTTATCTGATTTTTATAGGGCCGGTGCGCATCAAATACATTGCCCTGTTTTTTATTCTCACTGATTTGATATTTATTCCCGTTGACGGGAATCCGGGCGGTCATATTGCCCATCTGGGAGGAGCATTTTACGGTATTATGTATGCCTGGCAGTATAAAAAAGGCAAGGATCTGGGCCGCGGGTTTTCACGTTTTATGGATACCGTCTTCTCTTTTCTTGCTTCCCCTTTCAGGAGGAAGTCAAAAGTGCATGTGGCCTACAAAAGAACAGGGGATGACATGGAGTATAACCGGCGCAAGGCGGATGAACAGGCCGAAATTGACCGAATACTCGATAAAATCTCAAAAGGCGGCTATGAAAGCCTTACCCGGGAGGAAAAGGAAAAGCTTTTCCGGATGGGTAAATAATAAAACCTGCATCTGTGTTACGTTTTCTCAGGCATATTATTATTTACATCAATGTTCTCTTTGCGTTGCTCCTGCTTGCATCGGTACTCTCTCCCCTTATTCCGCCGGGTTTTCTGCGGATAGCGCCTTTTCTGGGCTTGATGTTTCCTTTCCTGCTGATCATTAATGTTTTTTTTGTTGTTTACTGGGCTGTTTCCCGGCGTCTGGCCCTGTTTATTTCCCTGGCTGTCATACTGGCAGGCTCTGTGCAGATTAAGCGTTTTGTCAGGTTCCCTTTTGCGAACATCATACGGAAAGAAACAGGAGAAAACAAAAGTGCATGTCCCGGCGATAGTCTGAGGATTCTTACATACAATGTCAGGGCTTTCAATTTGTATGACTGGGCTCACAACAAGGATGCCGCCAGAGGAATCCTTCATTTTGTGGATTCCCTGCGGGCTGACGTGCTTTGTTTTCAGGAGTTTTATTCCCGTGCCGAATCCAGGCTTACCCTGAAGGAAATCCCTCAGGGAGCTTCACTTGCTCCACATGCCTATTTTTATTATTACTTTACCGATCATCAGGGGGGGCGATATGGCATCGCCACCTACAGCCGTTATCCGATATTACGGAAGGGGGCTATCCGGTTTGAAAATACGTATAATGTATGCATTTATACCGACCTCCTTTTCGGAATGGATACCATCAGGGTTTATAATGCCCATCTGCAGTCGGTACGTTTCAGGAAAGCCAACTATGATTTTCTCGACACCCTGCGTTTAACTTATTCCGACCGTCATCTGCAGGAGGTGAAAGACATTTACAGCAGGCTCCGGGAAGCGTATCTTAAACGTTCGGAGCAGGTAACTCAAATTGCGCGGCATATTGCGTCCTGCGTATACCCGGTAATTGTGTGCGGTGATCTGAATGACACGCCGGTTTCTTATACGTACCGAATTATACGGGGCAGGCTGAATGATACGTTTACCGAGGCCGGGAGCGGATTATCCTATACGTATAATCTGCCGTACTGGCCTTTTTTTCGTATTGATTATATCCTGAGTGATCCTGTTTTCAGCGTGGCTGAGATGAATACCCTCAGGATTCCCTATTCCGACCATTTTCCTGTGCTGGCTACGCTGGTTTTGCCGGAGCAAACGGCAGATTCTGCAAATCAACGTTTCCGCCCGAAAGAATGATGCCCACCCTTGAAAAGTTTTTTCTGAAATAACCGGAATGTTCGAGGATAATTGCCAGGGCAACAGCTGATGAGGGTTCTGCGATGATTTTCATCCGTTCCCAGATGAGTTGCATGGCGCGAATGATGTTTTCCTCAGAAGCCGTTAGAATGGTGGTGTTGTAGGCAGAGAGTATGGCAAAGGTAATGGACCCCAGTGAGGTTAGCAGTCCGTCGGCAATGGTGCGGGGATTCACCGAAGGGATGATTTTGCCTTCGCGCAGGGAACGCATGGCATCATCGGCCATAGCGGGTTCGGCGCCGATGACCTGAATGTCGGGTTTCAGGCTTTTTGCACAGATTGTGGTTCCGCTGAGAAGGCCTCCTCCTCCGACCGGAGCGATGACAGCATCCAGCCCGGGAACATCCCGGAGCAGTTCAAGGGATGCAGTTCCCTGACCTGCAATGACCAATGGATTGTTATACGGATGAACAACAACAGCCCCTGTTTTTTCGACTACCTGGTTGAGCGTTGATTCGCGGGCTTCCAGTGTTGGTTCGCAGAACGTAATGTTTCCTCCGTAGGCTTCCACTGCTTTTTTCTTAATGCCGGGAGCTGTGCGGGGCATGACAATATAACACGGTACGCCACGCTGCGAGGCAGCAAGGGCAAGGGCAGCCGCATGATTTCCCGATGAATGCGTAGCAACTCCTCCGGAAATCTCTTCCTTCGTCATGGAAAGTACTGCATTGGAAGCCCCACGAAATTTAAAGGCACCAACTTTCTGGAAATTCTCACACTTAAAAAATATGCTCACACCGCATATAGCATCAATTCCCCTGCAGGTCATTACCGGTGTTCTGTGAATTACCTTACGAATGCGTTCATGGGCCATTTCTATGTCGTGAAAGCCGGGAAGTTCCATACCGGAAGAATTAGCAAATTGTTATTTATTTCTGCCTTTAATTCGTTTATACTGTTCAAAGGCATGAAGCGTAGCTATCATAATGTCGTAGTGGTTTGTGCTGAGCAGGTAATCCCTGCTGAAATTGCAGTAGCGCATGAATTCGTAAAGATCATCTCCCTGAAGCCCTGTCAGCCGGCTGACAATAACCGGATTGAACTTATCGTCCATAATGCGCTGTTCGCGCAGTTTTTTGTACAATTCCTGGCGTTGCATTTCGAGGCGTTGTTCAGGGCTTGGGAAGTTCAGGGGAATACCGGTTCTTACGGGTGCCGATTTCATTGCAGTATCCCGGGCCATCTGCCGGAATTTTCTTTGTAATTCCCGTGTTTCCTTATCCGGAAGTTCGGTTGATACGAATTTTCTCCGGAACTGTTCATAATTGCCCAGGGTATTGATCCGGACTTCGTTGATCAGATAGACCTTTTGCCGCATAAGTATTTCCAGCCTGACAAATCCTTTGAGTGTATCGGGTACCAGGTAATACTGATCAAAGTATCCGATGGAGGAAACCCGCAGAAGATCGCCATGCATTACCGGTAAACGGAACATGCCTGACGTATCGCTGATACCGCCTCTGAAGGTGCGCAGGTTGATAATATGGGCGAACTGTATTGGTTTCAATGTGGACTCATCCATCAGCTGCACCGAGAGAATAACAATGGAGTCAGGATTGCCGGTGTAATACTGCTGTGAGAACAGAGGCAATGAGAGCCACAATATGATGTGAAACAAAAATGCTTTCCGTTTTCCGGAACCGGAGGAGGGGATGATATTCTTAACAGTTTGCTTCAACGACTAAAAGATGTTTTATAACCTTATTTGTTTCTTTTCATATCATCTGCTTTTGTCAGAAATTAGCAGACAGATTTCAGCGGTGAATTTACAAACGATTTTTTTATACCGGCAGATACCCGAAAAAATTTAGGAATATTAACATTTAAATTCTTCTGATTATGAAATACGATCCGGCAAACCGCATTCAGGACCTTCGGCAGTTTGGAGAGTTTGGTGACGTCAATCCCAGCATTACCGATTCATCTACGTACACGTTTCTGAAGGCTGAATTGATGGAGGCCACTTTTCATGGTGAAGCAGAAGGTTGTTTTCTTTACTCGAGGCACTGGAACCCCACAAACCGTTACCTGGCGGAAGCGATGGCTGCACTGGAGGGAACGGAGCTGGCCTGGATTACGGCATCGGGAATGGCGGCAATAACCTGCACGATTTTTCAGTTATGTAACAGCGGTGATCATGTTATTACCAGCGTTACCACTTATGGCGGCACCTATGCTTTTCTGAAGAATTATCTGCCCAAATTTGGTATTGAGGTGAGCTTTGTGAACATAACCGATCTGAAAGCGGTTGAGAATGCCATCAGGCCCAATACGAAGTGCATTTATACAGAATCACTGACCAATCCGTTGTTGCAGGTATCAGACATTCCCAGGCTGGCGGCCATTGCCCACAGGCATAATATCCTGCTTCTGGTTGACAACACCTTTTCTCCCATGATTCTGTCACCGGCCATTCTTGGAGCTGATATTGTTGTATACAGCATGACGAAGTTTATTAACGGTAAGAATGATTGTGTTGCCGGAGCCATATGTGGCAGCAAGGCATTTATCAATGCTCTTTCGGATGTTAATTCGGGTACAGCCATGCTTCTGGGCCCTGTGCTCGATCCATTGCGTTCCTCTTCCATATTAAAGAATTTGAACACCCTGCACATCCGGATGAAACAGCACAGCAAAAATGCCGACTTTCTTGCCCGACGTTTTGCCGAGGAAGGTATTCCTGTGATTTATCCCGGACTTCCTGCTCATCCCCAGCATGAGCTTATGCGATCGCTTATGAATGAGGAATATGGTTTTGGCGGTATGCTGGCTATCGATCTTGGCACCCATGCTAAGGCCAATGAGGTGATGCAGATGATGCAGATGGAAGATGTAGGGTACCTGGCAGTAAGTCTGGGGTACTTCAAAACCCTGTTCAGTGCATCCGGGAAAAGTACCTCATCGGAAATCCCGGTGGAAGAACAGCGAAAAATGGGCCTCAGCGAGGGGCTGGTGCGCTTCAGCGTAGGACTGGACAACGATATTGAACGCACATGGACGAAAATAAGAAAGTGCCTCGTGAGCGCCGGAATACTTTAAGATTTTCTTATCTTGGAGCAGATTAAACTTCAGACGTACTGAATGCCGACAAAAAAGGCCGGCGTTCTTTATACGATCAGTTGCAGATTCCTTATGATTTTACAGTAGAATAATCATGAGCACAAAAATGTCACGTCGAAGATTCACCCGCCTCACGGCTGCGGGTATGGTTTCTTTCCCTTTTATTACGAAGGCTGTAAATGGGATTCCCAGGTCGGCCTGGATAACGACATTGAACGCACCTGGACGAAAATAAGAAAGTGCCTCGTGAGAGCCGGAATACTTTAAGATTTTCTTATCTTGGAACAGATTAAACTCCAGACGTACTGAATGCCGACAAAAAAGGCCGGCGTTCTTTATACGATCAGTTGCAGATTCCTGTTGATTTTACAGTAGAATAATCATGAGCACAAAAATGTCACGTCGAAGATTCACCCGCCTCACGGCTGCGGGTATGGTTTCTTTCCCTTTTATTACGAAGGCTGTAAATGGGATTCCCAGGTACACTCCTGTGAGGTTGGGAGCACCTGTTTTCGGAAAGTACACCTCACCGGGGGAATGGGTTTCCCTTGTAAAAAAGAAAGGGTACAAAGCGGCTTATTGCCCGGTGGAGCCCGGTGCCCCGGCTGAGGTAATCCGCGCCTATGCCGAGGAAGCTGTCAAAGCGGATATTGTCATAGCAGAAACCGGGGCCTGGAGCAATCCTCTTTCGGAAGATCCGGAAACCCGGGCTGCGGCTATTAAGAAATGCATTGACAACCTGGCTCTGGCAGAAGAAATCGGAGCCCGCTGTTGCGTCAATATCAGCGGCTCCAGGGGAAAACAGTGGGATGGGCCTGATCCGAAAAACCTGACCCGCGAAACGTTTGACATGATTGTTGATATCACGCGCACCATTATTGATGAAGTGAAACCTGCACGCACTTATTTCACTCTTGAACCCATGCCCTGGGCCTATCCTGACTCTCCCGATTCCTATCTTGAATTGATCAAAGCTATTGACCGCCGGGCATTTGCCGTGCATCTTGACGTGGTGAACATGATCAACAGTCCGCGCCGCTATTTTGAGAATACGGCCTTCATCGGAGAATGCTTCTCAAAACTGGGGCCCTACATTAAGAGCATCCATGCCAAGGATATTATCCTTACATCGTCTCTTACAACCCATCTTGAAGAGCGTCGTCCGGGAAACGGATACCTTAATTATGCCGAATTCCTTACCCAGGCAAGTTTGCTGGGGGATGTCCCGTTTATGCTGGAGCACCTCGAAAAAGAAAGTGACTATGATGAAGCAGCGGCTTATGTGCGCTCGGTGGCCAGGGAAAATAATATTCCGTTACTCACCTGAACTTTTTTAGGCCCTATTTTGTTTTCAAATAAAAAACGATATGGCCTACACATTACAACCGGGGCAGAAAGCTCCCGACTTTACCCTTCCGGCAACTGACGGTAAAACCTATTCGCTCCGCGATTTCGACCAGTACAGGTATCTTGTGGTTTTTTTCACGTGCAATCACTGTCCGTATGTTCTGGGATCGGACGAGATAACCCGCCAGACTGCTGAAAAATATGCCCCGTACGGGGTGAAGTTTGTTGGCATCAATGCCAATAGTGCGAACACCTACCAGGAGGATGATTTTCCCCATATGGTAGAACGCATGGAACGGTATGAATTTCCCTGGGTTTACCTGCATGATCAAAGCCAGAAATCGGCCAAAGACTACGGAGCTTTGCGAACACCCCATTTCTTTGTTTTCAATGAAAAAAGGGAACTGGTGTATACCGGCCGCGGAGTGGATAGTCCGAGGGACCCGTCGAGAATGAAGGTGAACGACCTTGACCGGGCCCTGGGGGAGCTGGTAGCGGGTAAACCTGTTAGCATACCGGTTACCAATCCTATTGGATGCAATATCAAATGGGAGGGTAAGGATAAGCACTGGATGCCTGAAGAGGCCTGTGATCTGATCTGATACCGGCCGGCGTTTTCAGGGGTTTGCCTCCGGAAGAATTTCCTGAAAGGAAAGAAGGGCCGGGGTAAATTCTTTTTGCAGAATTTTGTGCGCCAGGTCGTAATACATACAACCCGAGCGATCGATGATTTCTGAGTCGGCTGTGGCAAGCAGTACATTCCTGCTTTCCCTCATCAGCCTGTCGGCCGGATAAAGGCAGTTGATTTCAGCAGGGCAGGGAATATTCGCCAGCTGATTACGGATGATTTCTTCCAAAAAGGAACTGTTATCAACAGGCTGATCAATAAGGAACTTCACCGAGGCAGGAGTTTCGCACCTCAGAAAGGAAAGCAGGAGGCTGACCGAGCGTTCAAGAAGAGCTGAAGGTACCTGTTTTTCAAAAGCATCTCCTGCATCCCGCAACAATCCGTCGTTGCAGATAAAAACAGGGCGGCCTGATAGGTAGCTGGTGATCTTAAACAGTACATTGAACACATCGATCAACAGGTGATACCCTTTCGGGTCTTCGATGCGTTTTTCAAGACGCCGGGCGGCTGTTTCCGCCGGGAAAATTCCCCGGTAAAGAATTACCCTCTGCAAGGTATTCAGCCTGTATCTGTCGCACACAATTTTGTAAACAAGCCGCTGGGGGTACTTCCTGTTCAGCAGCCAGAAGTAATCAGCGGCTGCATTACGAAAGGCGTTGTTAACGATTTCCCTCATGCGGGTAATAAACTGACTCAGATAAAATCGGGCGAACTGGCGGAAGGGTGGTAGCCCCTGAAATATTTCATAAACTGTACACGTTCGTAAGCAGCAGGATTTCCGGTTTTTGACTGGCTGAGCATGCCTCTGAACTGTTTAATGGAATCAAATTTTTTCTCCTGTGCCCACTCCGAGAGTTCATCAAGCATTTTTGCAATTATGCCGGGCCCGTTTTTGTAAATTGCTGAAGCAATCTGAACAGCTTTTGCGCCGGCCAGGATCTGTTTGATCAGTGCTGTGCCGTCATGAATGCCGGAGGATGCGGCTAAATCGCATTGCAAACGGGAAGAAAGGATGGCAATCCAGCGCAGCGAATTATAGATATCGGACGGTGAGCTGAGCACCCCTGCCGATGTGATTTCCAGCTTTTCAATGTCGATATCGGGATTGTACGACCTGTTGAATAGTACCAATCCCTGAATTCCCATACCGGAAATCTGATCAGCGAACGATATCAGATTGGTAAAATACGGACTGATTTTGAGGGCAACAGGGATTTTAATCAGCTTGCGGACCTGTTTAACAATGTCGAAATAGACCGATTCGCTTTCCTGGGCTGTACGCCTGGTATCGGTTGGCAAAATAAAAACATTGAGTTCAAGGGCGTCTGCTCCTGCCAATTCAATTTCCCTGGGGAAATAAATCCAGTTTTCAGCGGTAACGCAGTTGATGCTGGCTATTACCGGTACCGACAACTCTTTTTTTGCCGATCTGATCAGATCGAGGTACCGTGCGGCATGTTCCTGGATACGTTCATCCTGCTCATAAAATTCCACGGTCTCGGGGTATATAAATGATTCCGATGCCATTTGTTTCAGCCGGTTTTCTATATCCAGCAGGATTTCCTCTTCAAACAGGGATTTGAGGACGACGGCACCAACTCCGTTTTTCTCAAGTTCCAGCAGTCCGGGCAGGTGTTCCGTGAGTCCGGAACTGGCGGCAATAATGGGATTGCGCAATTCCAATCCCAGCCAAGATGTTGAAGGATTTTTCATAGGTCTGATTTTAGTATAATCCTAATGTATATCTCTACGTTAGCTTAAATTTTTCTTCTGAAACCATAAAGTTACATTAAATTATTCCGTTATAAGCGTACCGTGAACTAATATTATTATTATCTTCGTGAGAGTCAACCCTATTTCAGCCAGCGGACATAATTAACTATGAGAATGTTCTGATATGGCTAGATTTTTTTCTTTGTCGGAAGCCGCATCCATCGGGCTGCATGGAATGATTCTGATTGCCCGGTCGGAAAACGGATTGAATGCACAGGAGATTGCTGATATAATGGGTTCCTCGCGCCATCACGTTGCGAAAATTTTGCAGCGTCTTGCCAAGGTAGGTTTTCTTTCTTCAACACGAGGGCCGAACGGCGGGTTTGTCATGCGCAAAAAACCGGCTGACATCAACCTTCTTCAGATTTATGAAGCCATTGAAGGGGAAATTGTCGTTATGGACTGCCCTATGGAAAAGCCGGTATGTCCATTTGAAAAATGCATTTTCAATAATGTGACCCGCACCATGACGGAGCAGTTCAAAGATTATCTGAAAAAACAGACCTTGAAGGAATATCTTTAGTATTTATTCTTTTCTGGCCTTTTTCTCCCAATGTATGTTTCCTGATAATACGAAAGAGGGGTAGGATTTTGATTGAATTTATTCCTGCGCGAATTTCGTAAACATATCGTTTTGGTGCTTTTTCTGATGGTCATCAATTTGAATTGGTTAAAACCCTGCGCATCAACAACTGCGCAATGTGCCGCAAGGGCCGTTTCCACTTCTGCCAAAGAAAAAGCATGCCGATACTATGGAAAAATAGAGTTTTGAAATATTTTCGGGAGGCAGAACCCGAATATTTTGATATATTTAGAATGTCAAACACGCATAGGGGAAAACTGCATAAAACCATGCACCATGAAAAAGGTTCCTTCCTTTGTTGAACGTGATCCGTGGTTAAAACCTTATCTGCCGAAAATTACAGTTAGGAACAATTATGTTTACAAGCGGGAAAAAGATCTGACCGGGGGAAAAGGGAATCTTACGGATTTTGCTGCAGGGCATCTGTACTATGGAGTGCATAAAGAGAAGGATGAATGGGTATTCAGGGAATGGGCTCCGAATGCGACGGCTATTTATCTGATCGGAGATTTTTCGGGCTGGAAAAAGAAGGGAGAATATGCGTTTTCAAGAATTTCGCATGACACCTGGGAATTGCGTCTTGCCGCTAACCAGCTTCATCATAAAGACCTGTACAAATTGTTTATCGAATGGCCGGGAGGCGGTGGAGAGCGCATACCGGCATGGACCAGAAGAGCTGTTCAGGATCCTGATACCCTTATTTTTTCTGCCCAGATATGGGATCCTTCCGAGCCGTATGTATGGAAACATGATTACAAAAGACCGCCGGTTGCTCCCCTGATTTATGAAGCACATGTGGGGATGGCGACAGAAGAATGCCGTATAGGAACTTTTGATGAATTTCGGCGCAATGTATTACCACGTATAGTGAGAGCAGGGTATAATACCCTTCAATTGATGGCCATACAGGAACATCCGTATTATGGATCCTTCGGATACCATGTTTCCAGCTTTTTTGCCGTTTCCTCCCGTTTCGGGACGCCGGAAGAGCTGAAAGCCCTTATTGATGAGGCCCATGGATATGGCTTGTCGGTGATTATGGATCTGGTGCATTCCCATGCCGTAAAGAATGAGATTGAGGGCCTGGGCCGCTATGATGGTACTCCCTATCAGTTTTTTCATGACGGACCCCGCAGGGAGCATGTTGCATGGGATTCATTGTGTTTTAATTACGGAAAGCCGGAGGTCATTCATTTTTTACTGTCCAATTGTGCTTTCTGGCTGGGAGAGTACCATTTCGACGGTTTCCGGTTTGACGGGGTTACCAGCATGATTTATCTGGACCATGGGCTGGGACAAAATTTTACCAGCTACGACATGTATTACAATGAGAACCAGGATGAGGATGCCATCGCCTATCTTGCTCTGGCCAACAAGCTGATCCATGAAATGAGGCCCGATGCCATAACCATAGCCGAGGATATGAGCGGAATGCCCGGTCTGGCGGTACCCCTTAAAGACGGCGGATATGGCTTTGATTACCGGCTTGCCATGGGTACCCCTGATTACTGGATAAAGATTATCAAGGAAAAACCCGACGAGCAATGGAATGTTTCAGAAATGTACTATGAACTGACCAACCGCAGGAAGGATGAAAAGAATATAGGATATGTCGAGTCGCATGACCAGGCACTGGTAGGAGATAAGACCATTGCATTCCGTCTGATGGACAAGGACATGTATGAAAACATGTCGAAACGTAAACAAAGCCTGGTTATTGACAGGGGAATGGCACTGCACAAAATGATCAGGCTGGTTACCATTGCTACGGCCGGTGCAGGCTACCTGAATTTTATGGGGAATGAATTCGGGCATCCTGAATGGATTGATTTTCCGCGGGAAGGCAATAACTGGTCGTATTTGTACGCAAGAAGGCAATGGAGTTTATGCGACAGGGACGATTTGCGCTACCACTGGCTGGCCGATTTTGACAGGGACATGCTTGCCCTGGTAAAGGAATCTTCTCTGTTCGATGAGCCTTTTCCGGCATTGATGACCGCCGTTGAGCATGATCAGGTGCTTGCCTTTCAGCGGCGCAATTACCTGTTTGTGTTCAATTTTAATCCGGTTACATCGTTTACTGATTACGGAGTACGGGTACATCCGGGAAAATATGCGGTTGTGCTGGATACGGACGATGCACGGTACGGAGGTTTTGCACGGGTGGATCACAATCTGACCTATTTTGCCGAACCTCTGGCAAGGCTGGCCTCCATGGGAGAGAACCAGCTGAAGCTATACCTGCCCAGCAGGACAGGCCTTGTGTTTAAGCGCATATCCACACCCCGCGTGTGGTAGTGCTGTACCGGTGGGAATCAAATCCACTTCACCATGCAGAAATCCTGCCTGTGCGGCAGAAGGTTGCTTTTGGGGAAGATGCGCATGCCGGCGCTGAAGGTTCCCGGACGGGTTGGCACAACGGCAATTTTATAAATGGCTTTTCCGTCGATCTGTTTTACGAACTCAAATTCCTGCCGGACGTCAAGGAATTTCTTCTCTCCTTCATGCCGCAACATCACCAGTTCCACACCAACCTCTTCGGGCAGAAGCCGGTCGATATCGAGGACCACCTCACAGTGGTATTCTTCCCCCACTTTGAGCAATTGCTGCTGATTTTCGGGCATGCAGGAAGAGATCACCGAGATGTTTTTCCAGATTCTGGCAACCATCCGTTTCCAGAGAGCAATATCCTTGGCGACACTGAAGTCGTCGGCTGTGATATGCAGATACCGTTCATGGAGTTTACCATAGAACTTGGCAATATAGTCGTTCAGCTGGCGCTTCATCGTAAAGTGGGGAGCCACTTCGGCAATGGTATTTTTGATATACTTTACCCACTCCACAGGCACGTCTTCGTGGTTGCGGCTGTAATATTTGGGAATTATATCATCTTCCAGGGTATAGTAGATTGTTTCCGCATCGAGCTGGTTCTGGAAGTCTTCGTTTTCGTAAGTAGGTTTTTCGCTCAGTGCCCATCCTGCATCAGGACGGTAGCCTTCGCACCACCAACCGTCAAGCACACTGAAATGGATGGTGCCGTTCATGGAAGCTTTTTCCCCGCTGGTTCCCGATGCTTCCATTGTTCTGGTAGGAGTATTCAGCCATACATCCACTCCGGCCACCATGCGCTGGGCAAGTTCGATATCATAATTTTCGATGAAAACAATTTTTCCGACAAACTGCGGCATCCGTGATATCTGAACAATCTGTTTAATGAGTTCCTGTCCTCCTCCATCGTTGGGATGTGCTTTTCCGGCAAAAAGGATGCGCACCGGGCGGTCCGGATCATTTACGATCTGGGCCAGCCTATCCAGGTTTCTGAAGAGCAGGTTGCCCCGTTTGTAGGTAGCAAAACGCCGTGCGAAGCCAATGATAAGGGCCTTGTCATCGAGGTTTTCCACAATATCAACCAGATGCCTGGGATTTTCATGGCGGCTGGCTTTGCCGGAGAGAAAGCGCTTCTTGAGGTAATCGATGAGTTCAGTTTTCAGGCTTTGCTTGATGTTCCAGAGGTCTTTATCTGGAACATGATGAATTTTCCTCCAGTAGTCAGGATTGGACTGATCGTGCAGGAATCCTTCTCCGAAGGAGTTTTCATAGAGCTGGCGCAGTTTCTTATGCGTCCAGGTATAATAATGAACACCGTTGGTTACATAGTCGATATGGGTTTCTTCCGGGAAATATCCTTTGTAAAGGGGAGCGAACATTTCCTGGCTGACTTTTCCATGGAGGCGGCTTACTCCGTTCATGTAGCATGAAAGATTGGCCGCCAGCACGCTCATGGAGAATTTTTCTGAAGTGTCGTATGGGTTAAAGCGTCCGAGGGCGATGAGATCTTCCCATTTGATGTTGAGTCTTTCAGGATAGTGAGAAATGTAAACCCGGAGAAGGTCTTCAGGGAATGCATCGTGGCCGGCCGGCACAGGGGTATGGGTAGTGAAAAGGGTGGACGAGCGGACAATTTCTCTGGCAACTTCGAAGGAGAGTTTCCGGTCAACAATGTAGTATCTGAGTCTTTCCAGCCCGATGAAAGCGGAGTGGCCTTCATTGCTATGAAATACGGTGGGTTCGATTTTCAGGGCCTGTAGAGCTCTTACACCGGCAATTCCCAGCACCATTTCCTGCTTCAGGCGGTTTTCAAGGTCCCCGCCATAGAGCTGATGGGTTATGGATTGATCCCTCGGGTCATTGAGGTCAAAGTCGGTATCGAGGAGGATTAGTGGAACGCGCCCTATCTGAAGCTTCCAGAGCCGGATGGTTACAGTACGGCCAGGAAGCGCAAGCGATACAGTGAGCCAGTCACCGTTTTCATTGGTTAATTTTTGCAGGGGCATCTGGCCGAATGCCTGACGCTTGTATGTTGCCTGTTGTTCGCCGTTTACCGAAAGCACCTGGTCAAAGTAACCGTAGCGGTAAAGGAGGCCTATCCCTACCATATCGACATTGGAATCACTGGCTTCTTTGAGGTAATCTCCTGCCAGAAGGCCAAGCCCGCCGGAGTAAAGTTTGAGGGAAGCATGCAGGCCGAATTCCATGCTGAAGTAAGCAATTTTGGGCGAGCCCTGGGGCGGGGTAACAGCCATGTAGTTTTTGAACTCGCGGTACACATAATCGAGATGGTTCAGGAAATCATGATCCTTTTCCAGTTCCCTGAACCGTTTGAAGTCAGTACCTTCGAGCAACAGTATGGGGTTATGTTCCGATGCTTCCCACAGCTGAGGGTCAATGCGCTGAAAAAGTTCCTGTGCAGGATAATTCCAGCACCACCAAAGGTTGTTAGCCAATTCATCAAGGGCTGCAAGTTTTGGAGGGATATTGCCCTGAATGGTGAGGGTAGTCCATTTGGGTTCTGAAATTGCAGGACGCTTGACCACCTGAGGAGCCGGGCCGATATAAACGAACAGTTCGGCGCGGTCTTCCGCCTTGGCAATAGCAATCTTATAAGCGTCTTTATAATAGTCAATAAAGTTTTCCCATAAGGCAAGAAGGGAAATTTCCCTTGAGCGGTTCATGGCCGAGGCAAACGATTCGGGGGTAAGGGATGCTACCTGCCGTACAATGGATGCCATGGCCGAAACAACTTCCCCGTCGTTGTTGTCGTTTCGGTCGACAACATACACTGCACTGTCGGGGTCTTTAACTTCTTTCCGCACCCAGAGCCCGAACCCGCTGAGCGAAGTGGTGATTGTGGGCACGGAGAAAGCAATGCTTTCCAGCGGGGTATAACCCCATGGTTCGTAATAGGAAGGGAAAAGCGTAAGGTCAAAGCCAGCAAGAAGGTGGTAATAGGAAAGGTTGAAAATACCGTCATCTCCGTTTAGATAAGAAGGTACAAAGACAACTTTTACCTTGCTGTCGGGGTGGTTGGATAGTCCTTTTGCGCGGATACGGTTTAAAATGGGGTCGTATTCGGCATCGTGGAGGTTGTGTGTAAGAATGTTTCCGTTCAGCGGTTCACTGGTATGTTCCTGTAACTTTTGGAGCAGATCTTTTCTTGGTCCAAAGTGGTTGGCGGGCACAAGAATAAAGGCAACGATGGTTCTTCCATCAGGATTTTTGCTCAGGCTGGCAAGGGTATCGATTACCAGGTCAATTCCCTTGTTGCGGAACTCATACCGGCCGCTTGTTGCCAGAAAGAAGGTATCGTCGGGGAGAGGTGCATTGAATAATGCTGCAGCAACCTGGTGCAGTTTACTGCGCGCCAGCTGGCGTTTTTGTTCATATTCTCCGGGGGGAGGCACAAACGAATCTTCAAATCCGTTGGGAGTAATAACATCTACTTCCCTGTGGAGAAAATGTTTGCATTCACGTGCGGTTATCTCACTTACTGTGGTGAATGCGTCGGCATGCTTTGCGCTGAGTTTTTCGAGGCTTTGCTTGGCCACCACGTTAAATTCACGGGCCAGGTCATCGGGGTTGTAGGAAGCAAGACCACTGTAAAGAGGCCTTCCGTTACCTGCCAGAGCCCTGCCGAGTACGGTGGCATGGGTGGTAAACACAGTGGAAACCTGAGGCAATTTCTCTTTCAGGTAGAGAATGCCTGTTCCTGTCATCCATTCGTGAAACTGGGCAACGACTTTTTCTCGCAGCAGCTGGTGAAATTTGAGGAAGCTTTCAATTACCTGGCCAACGGCATACCCAAAAAGAGCCGGTTCGATGTAATCCCATTGTCCGGAAATAGAATCGAGTTTGTAGCTTTCCCACAGTTTGGCAAAAATTTCATCTTTCCTGCTGATAAGGGAAGTAAAATCAACCAAAATAACAATGGGATTTCCGGTAATATTCCAGCGGCCTGTGCGAATGCGTAAACCCTCAGTCAGTGCCTGCTGTTTCCAGTCGCTGAAAAGCCCGGGATCTTCCAAAAATTCGGAATTGGCATGTTCTTCCCTGTAGACATCAGGACCAATGAGCAGGAATTTTTCACCTAACTGATTAACCAGGGTTAACGCTTTGGTGGACAGAACGGTATGGATTCCGCCCACTTTGTTGCAAACCTCCCAGCTTACTTCAAAGAGGTAGTCGGGATGGAGCAATTTACTTGTCATAGATTCATATTAAAGAAGCCGGTTAATAAAGCTTCGTGGTAAAACAAAATTATTTCTTGGCTGCTGCTTTTTTTGGCGCGGCTTTTTTGGCAACAGCTTTTTTTGCAGCCGGTTTGGCTGTTTTTTTGGCGGTTGTCTTTTTTGCTGCTGTCTTTTTGGGTGCAGCTTTTTTAGCGGTTGTCTTCTTAGCTGTTTTTTTAGCGGTGGTTTTTTTCGCCGCCGGTTTTGCCGTTGCTTTTTTTGCCGCTGTTTTCTTGGCTGTAGTTTTCTTTACCGTTTTCTTGGCGGGCGCTTTTTCAGCCGTTTTGGCATTCTTTTCGGCAGGCGCTACCTGCTCCTTTTTAGCTTTCGTTGCTTCTTTTTTCATCGTTTTGGTTTTTAGGGTTTTACTTGGGGTTTTTGAAGATATATTTGGTGGAATTTGTTTCGAGAGATCTTCGATAATCCTTTCCTTTTCTTCCAGAAGTTTCATAAGGTATGCCGGATCGGAAGGCATTTTATGTTCCTGTTTCAGCCTGATTTCGAAATCGCTCAGAATGTTCATGTAATTAATAAAAGCGTCATAGGGAGAATCGTAAGGATTGAAGTATTTATGCACTTCCCCGTCAGAGAGTACTTTGGTTGACATATAATAAAAGTGGTCGGCTGTTTGCAGGTTTTTCCAGTCCTCCCAAATTTGCGCTTCATTGCTTTTAAGAACCAGCTGGCGGAGGGAATAGAGTTTGTTAAAGGCAGCCTGCTGAAGCTCATTTCCTAACCAGGCAGAGATGTCGCGTTCTTCGTCGGCCCACGAAATGGGATGAAGAGCCGAGATGGCCGCTATTGGCTGGTGCCGGTCAGCAACATCAGAGGGAGTGGCAAAATGGTAGGATGATCTGGAGAATACAGCCCGGGGCAGAGCTTTGAGGAATTCGAAAATTCCCGTGTTCTGGTCCTGGTGTTCTCCAAAGGTTTCGTAATCCATGAAAATGTTTACCGTTTGTTCTTTTTTGTCGAGGGCATTGAGCCATGCTACATACTTATCGGCTGTGAGCGGGTATTCATTCCATGATTTATTGGAAAACCGGAAGGAAATATCGTCGCTGAGTTTGAAATTTCTGAGAAGCACTTTCAGTCGCGGGTTAATGGCATTGCAATATACATAGTTTGGGCTTTTCCAGCCAAGAATGTGTTTGGCTCCTTCCGTCACCACAGTTTTAAATCCCATGTCGGCTATCATAGCGCCGATTTCGTCGGAATAGACGAGTTCGGTATTTCGGAAAACAGTCGGGGTTTGCCCGAAGATTTCCTTGATCGTTTCCCTGTGCTTTGTCACCTGGGCTTCAAACTCTTCCCGGTTAATGAGCGAACTCAGTGAATGGGCATACGTTTCGGCCAGAAATTCGACATATCCTGTTTTAGCCAGTTTTTTAAAGCTCTCCAGAACTTCAGGGGCATAGAGCCGGAACTGGTCGATGGCGGTTCCGGATATGCTGAAACTTACTTTGAAGCGGCTTCCGTATTCCTTGATAAGATTGTACAGGATCGTATTAGCGGGGAGATAGCATTTCTGAGCAACTTTATGCAGAATGCTTTCGTTGCTGTAATCGTCGTAATAGTAATGGTCATGTCCTATATCAAAGAATCGGTAGCGTCTGAACCGGAAAGGCTGATGAACCTGAAAGTATAAGCAAATGGTTTTCATATCGCAATGATAATTTTAATTAATGAGAATTATTATACCGGCATCAATTATCTGCATAATGATTTATATACTTCCCGGAGTTTTCCGGCTGAGTTCTCCCATTTCATCTGAAGCACTTCTTCCTTGCCGTATTTTTTAAAGAAATCCGAGAGGGCGTCGTAGTTAAGGATTCCATAAATCGCATCAGCCATAGCGTCCACGTCCCAGAAATTCACCTTGATGGCATATTTCAGAACCTCAGATACGCCTGACTGATATGAAATAATAACAGGCACGCTGCTTTGCATGGCTTCGAGGGGGCTAATACCGAAAGGTTCCGAGACGGAAGGCATAACATAAACATCACTGAGGGAGAACATTTTCTGCACATCATCACCCCGGAGAAAGCCGGTAAAGTGAAACCGGTCCACGATCCGCAGGCGGGCGGCCCGTCGTATCATGCGGTGCAGCATGTCGCCGCTTCCGGCCATAACAAAGCGGACATTGTCCATTCTCTGCAGGACTTTATTGGCTGCTTCAATAAAATACTCAGGGCCTTTTTGCAGGGTAATTCTTCCGAGGAAAGTGACGATTTTCTCCTGGATTCCTTTCTTTTCCCGGGCGCGTTCTTCTTCGGTCAGAGGATCCACTGCGTTATAAATGGTGATTACTTTTTCGGGAGGGATGCCGTATTTTTGGATGACGGTTTCGCGCGTAAGGTTGCTGACAGTAATCACTTTATCGGCAGCTTCCATGCCTTTCCTTTCAATTTCATAGACGGAAGGGTTTACGCTTCCTCCGCTCCGGTCGAAATCGGTTGCATGGACATGCACCACGAGGGGTTTGCCGGAAACGGCTTTGGCAGCGAGTGCGGCAGGGTATGTGAGCCAGTCGTGGGCATGAATGATATCGAAATGATGTTCATGGGCCAGCACGGTGGCGACCAGGGCGTAATTCGAAATTTCCTGAAAGAGATTTTTTCCATAGGTTCCTGTAAACCGGAGCCGGCCACGAACCCGCGTCTGGAGGCTGACCCCGATTTCTTTTTCAGAGAGTGTTTCAAAGCTTTTCTCAAATTCTTCCGGGGTGAGGTACGGCACAAGAAGTGATTCCACTTCGATCATTTTCATTTTCCGCAAGAAGTCGCTGAAAGTGAATGTTCTTTCCTTAATATGCACACCATCGGCTCCGATAATGCGGGCCGAAGACTGGTCTTCATCGCCATATGCTTTGGGCACAACAAAGGTTACATCCACATCTTTGTACCGCGAGAGTCCCTTGGTAAGCCCATAACAGGCAGTGCCAAGCCCTCCGGTAATATGAGGAGGGAACTCCCATCCGAACATTAGAACCCTCATAGTTTTTTCGAATTATCTTGTTTCAGATTCTTTTCAAGTTTATTCAGTGTAAAGTCAATCCAGAGTAATGCAGCTACACTCCATGCCTGGCTTATTGAACCCCTGGGCATATGGGGAGGATCGCCATCATAAATTTCACCAACGGTACCAATTCCGTATTCGCTCATATCGCTCTCGAATCCTTCGACGATTTTTTTCAGGTGGCTGATTCCGGAAGTTTTGTGAAGTTTGAGATACGCCAGTGCGTATGGTTGCAGAAGCCAGGGCCATACGGTACCCTGGTGGTAGGCGGCATCGCGGGAGGCCTGATCTCCTTCGTAAATACCAATGTAGGCAGGGTCATTCGGAGAAAGGGTGCGTAATCCTTTTGGCGTGAGCAATTCTCGTTCTACGAATCCCAGGATGGAATTGATCATTTCATCTGAAAGAGGCGAGTAGGGAAGTGATGCGGCTATGACCATATTGGGCCTTACGGAAAAATCGCGGTAATTGCCGTTGACGTAATCGGCGCAATACCCGAGTTCAGGGTTCCAGAAATGTTCAATGAATGATTTTCCGGTTTTTTCGGGTATGTCTTTCCACTGACTGACAAAGCGGCTGTCGCGGGCATTCTTTGCAAGTTCAAGGGCAAACCGGACTGCGTTATACCAGAGGGCATTGATTTCAACATCATATCCGATACGGGGGGTAACGGGTTTTCCGTGAATGACGGCATCCATCCAGGTAAGGGCACGTCCGGGTTCACCGGAGAAAATCAATCCGTTTTCGTGCATGCGGATGTTGAATGGAGCGCCATGGCGGTATGCTTCGAGAATGTTCTGCATCGGCTTTTTATATTTTTTCCATATTTCCTCATGCGCCTGATATTCATTGGCATATTGCTGTAAACTCCAGAAGAACCAGAGCGGGGCATCCACACTGTTGAAAGCGGGGTCCGTATCCTTTCCCATGTTGGGGAAAAGGCCGTCTTTCATTTTGTCGATCTGTGTGTCAACCACTGCCCGGAATGTTTTGGGGTCATCAAGGGCGATGGTGAGGCCGGGAAGAGAAATGAACGTATCACGGCCCCATGTTCCGAACCAGGGGAAACCGGCGGTAATTTCCGTTTTTTTGTCGCGCCGCACAATAAATTGTTCGGCTGCGTTGCGAAGGCAGTTTTTGAAACTGTCACGCGGAATACGGTTTTTCAGTTCATTCTGGAACTTTCTTTTCAGCCCTGCCGGATCTGCTTCCCTGAGCGAGGCAGAAAAGATAATGGATTCGCCTTTTTCGATGGGCAGTTCAAAATATCCCGGCACAAAAAGATCTTCGCGGAATTCGTATCCGCGCTTCATTTCTTCGGTGTATTCAATGCCATAATACCAGTCAGGAACCGGAACAAAATCAACTGGTTTATTAAACTGCATATAAAGGTAAGGATATCCATGGTACATTTTAATGCGGACGCCGTTTTTTACCGGTTCGGCTTTGGTGTTGGCATCGAGGTTGGCATGGGTAAGGGTGTGAAAATTCCGGAAAGCAAGAAATGGCCTGAAACGCAGAGTGGTGGGCGAATGGGCATCCAGCAAGGTGTACCGCAGTAAAATCTGTTCTTCTTTTCCTACCATAAGGCTTTCTTTGGTAAGCACCACACCTCCGACCCGATAGGTGGTTTTGGCAACAAATTCCACCTCAAAATCGCGGACATATTTATGCCCTTTCGGATAATACGTATCACCGGCATATTTATGAATTCCCAGATTGAATTCACTGCCGTGCTGTATTACCGTTTCGTCAAACGATGAAAGAAGAACATGTTTGTCGCCATCAATCTGTTCCAGCGGGCATACAAGCAAACCATGGTATTTTCTGGTATTGCAGCCAATGATGGTAGTCGATGCATACGACCCGGCCCGGTTGGAACGGAGAATTTCCTTGCTCAGTGAATATTCCAGGTTCACCAGCTTATTTTTGTCGAAATTGATATAGGCCATATCTCAAAATGTTTTTAGAAGGCATCAACTAACAAACGATTTGCGTTTTAGTTGGAATGCTTGTTAAGATTTGACGTGAAAATATAATAATAAATTTGCATTCCCTGAAATTTTGCCAAAAGTTTTTCAGCAATTGAAGTTTCTTTGCGCTATAAAAGAAACATAGTCCGGAAAAAATTATCTTCGCAGCATCCGAAAATGGTAACTATGAGAAGAATCATTTCTGCCGGGCAAATTCGATGCAGATTCAACAGCAGGTTATTGATCCTGGCAGCAGCGGTTGTTTTTGTTGCAGGAGGCTGCAGGGGAAAAGGCGGTAAAACAGTCATCGAAGGGTCTTTCCCTTTTGCTATGAATCAGAAAGTGGTTTGCTTTCATATGAACAGTTCGGAACTGGAACCGGTTGATTCAGCAATTACCGACGACAAGGGCCGTTTCCGTTTTACATTGCATACCGATTTTCCTGAATTTTATTCCATTCGATTTGAAGAGAGCAAAAAGAGTATAGTGCTTGCCGTTCATCCGGGCGAGAGAATTGCGCTTGCTTCCCCTGTAAAGGAATACTGGAAAAATTATACAGTCAGGGGATCGGAAGATTCCGAAAAGGTAAGTGAACTGGTCAGGAATCAGGAGTTGTACCAGGAAGATTTCAAAGCACTGGCGAAGACTTTTTATGATAGTTTGTACAGTCCCCGTTTTGCCGGTGAAATAAAACCGGAGCTGGATTCGGCCTACCGCCGTCTTGTTGCGGAAAAGAAAGAATTTGCCCGCGCTTTTGTAAGGAAGAACTGTTCTTACCTGGCCGGACTGATGGCATTGTACCAGCAGGTTCCTTCGGCGGGATTATCACGGAGTGAGCCGGTGTTGCGCCCGGAAGAAGATTATATGTACTACCACATGGTGGATTCAGCCCTGAATGCTTTATATCCTGCCTCCACTCCCGTGCGGATGCTTCGGTCGCAAATGATCGCATGGGATGAACAGAAGAGGGCCAAGGAATCGTATGTTGCAAGAGCAGGGAAAGGGATGCCTGCGCCTGAAATTGTTATGCTCTCGCTCAACAGAGATACTGTGCAGCTAAGTTCTTTCCGCGGCAAAGTAGTTTGTCTTGTTTTCTGGGCTTCATGGGATCAGAAAAGCAGGGCTCTGAACAAAATGCTCCGGCAGGAATACTTCAGGTTGAATCCCAATGAAGTCCAGCTTCTGCAGGTTAGCCTTGACCGGAGCAAAGATGCCTGGCAGAAAGCAGTGGCCGATGACCGTTTGTCATGGCCGCAGGTGAGTGATCTCAAATTCTGGAATTCGCCGGTTGTGAAACTTTATTCGGTAGAAGCACTGCCCCTGATTATTGTAATCGGGAAAGACGGACGCATTTATGAACGGGATGTTCCCCCCGAACGACTCGGTGCTGTTATTGCTGAAGCGCGAAAAAACTCTGAAACCAATGAATAATTTTATGACAAAGAGGGCTGCCATTCTGTACATTCTGATGCTGGTTCTGGCTTCCTGCGGGAAACAGAATAAGGTAAAGATCATTCTTGATTATTCCGGAGGGAAGGATAAAACCACTGTTGTTCTGAAGGAAATAAAAGTTGACAGGGAATTTCCCATGGATTCGGCTAAACTGAAGGATTCAGGACGGCATACGTTCACTGTTCAGACCAGCCAGCCGCGTTTTTATAAACTGGTTTTTCCCGGAGAAAAATGGATCATGCTGCTGGCCGAACCGGGTGAGCGCATTCGCCTGAAGGTGCCTCAGGAAAAACTTCCTTTCGGATACGAGGTAAATGGTTCGCCTGGTTCGCAGTCTATCCGTGAATTGGGGCAAAGGCTGTATGTTACGGTTCATAAAATGGATTCTCTGCGGAATCTGTACAATGCTTTACCAACCGACCAGAAGTATGATTCTGACCGGGCCAGCCTTGATGCCGAATTCAGGGCACTGGCCGATTCCCAGCACAGGGAGAGCATTCGTTTTGTTCTTTCGCACTACAATTCCCTGGCCAGCATCTATGCACTTTATCAGAAGTACGATGACAGTACATGGGTCTTCTATTCGGCCAAAGACCTTCAGTATTTTAAAATAGCCGGTGACTCGCTTTCGAAAAGATATCCGCATTCTGATGAAGTGAAAGCCCTTCGTGCCCATTTCAACCGGCTGATGAATCAGCGGCAACGGCTTTTACTGACAACGCTGGCGCAGAAAAAATCCATCGGATTTCCCGACCTGCGTTTGCCTAACGTTTCCTCCGACACCATCAGGCTTTCTTCGCTCACAGGGAAAGTGATTCTTGTCAGTTTCTGGCGTTCCGATTTGCCGGGGTGCCTGGTTCAGAACCGGGAGTTTGTTGAACTGTATAAACGTTTTGAGAAGAAAGGATTACGGATTTATCAGGTTTCTCTTGATCCCGACAGGCCTAAATGGGCAGCCTTTGTGCTGGATGCAGGCTATCCATGGATCAGTGTCTGGGGCGGTCCGTTCGAAACATCACTTGCCGCCCGGCTGTACAATGTCCAGCAATTGCCTTCAGAATACATTATCAACAAGGATGGAGAAATCGTTGCGGTAAATCCCGACCCGGATAATCTTGCCGCCATTATTGCTCCCCTTTTACGTTAGATCAGCATGGGTAACATTTATTTTGTTTCCGATCTCCATCTGGGCCTGCACCCGGTTGAAAAAAGCAGGCAAAGAGAGAGGAAATTTGTTCAGTGGCTTGATGAGATCAAACAGGATGCCGAAGCTCTGTATCTGTTAGGCGACATCTTTGATTACTGGTTTGAATACAGGAAGGTTGTGCCCAGGGGGTTTGTGCGGACCCTGGGAAAACTGGCCGAATTATCTGATCGCGGCATTGATATCCATTTTTTTACCGGCAACCATGATGTATGGGTTTTTGATTACCTGCCTTCCGAAATAGGGCTTACCGTTCATAATGGACCGCTGATAACCGTGCTTAAAGGGAAACGTTTCTATATTGCCCATGGTGATGGATTGGGTCCCGGTGATCCTGGGTACAAGCTGCTGAAGGCCATTTTCCATTCCAAAGTATTGCAATGGTTCTATGCACGTATCCATCCCAATGCTTCAACAGCCTTTGCCCACTGGTGGTCAAAAAAGAGCAGGTATTCCAAAGGGGTATCAGAAGCATTTCAGGGGGAGGAAAAAGAAGAACAAATAGTATTTGCGAGAAAGATTCTGGAAAGGGAGCATTTCGACTATTTTGTATTTGGCCACCGGCATGTGGCCATGGATATCAACCTCAACGGCACATCCCGCCTCATCAACCTTGGAGAATGGATATTTGGCAGCAGCTATGCGGTGTTTGACGGTGAAGTATGCCTGCTTAAAGAATATCAGCCTGATTTTTGAAGATATTTTGTCAAACGCATTGCATTAGAAAAAAATTCTCATGCAATGCGAATCATTCCTGTATTGGGTATCTTAAAAATGCGCCAGTTGCCGCAAGGGCCGCTTCCACTTCGTTTCAGCGGGATTTGCCCGGATGCCAGCGTGCAAGGCCAACGCACTGCGCATCAGTTCGCTTCACTCCTGATGCGCAATCCGGGCTTAATCGGCCGCTTCCACTTCGTTTCAGCGGGATTTGCCCGGATGCCATCCCACAAAGCAAACACACTGCGCATTAGTTCGCTTCGCTTCTAATGCGCAATCCGGGCTTAACCGGCCGCTTTCACTCCGTTCCAGCGGGATTTGCCCGGATGCCATCCCACAAAGTCTGCCCACTGCGTATCAGTTCGCTTTCGCTACTGATACGCAATCCGGGCTTAACCGGCCGCTTTCACTCCCTTTCAGCGGGATTTGCCCGGATGCTTCCGCGCAAGGCCTACCCACTGCGCATCAGTTCACTTCGCTTCTGATGCGCAATCCGGGCTTAACCGGCCGCTTTCACTCCGTTTCAGCGGGATTTGCCCGGATGCTTCCGCGCAAGGCCTACCCACTGCGCATCAGTTCACTTCGCTTCTGATGCGCAATCCGGGCTTAACCTTAATGAATTACCCAGCTGACCGCAGGCCGCACTGATGTCAGTGCCCCGTGACCGACGAATGGTGGCGGAAATGCCGGCTTTGTTCAACTCATTCATAAAATACTGCATAGCAGATGCTTCCGATGGCCGTACAACGCTTCCTTCGAAAGGATTAAAAGGAATAAGGTTTATCCTGAATACGGTGCCACAAAACAGGTGAATCAGCTCCTGCAGATGCTCACGGGAATCGTTCACACCAGCCATCATAACATATTCGGCTGTTATGCGGCGATGCCGGTTCATTCCCTTCCGGCCCACAGACAGGATGATTTCCTTTAGCGGGAACTTATTTTCGGCAGGAATCCATTTCTTCCTTTCCTCCGGGAACGGAGAATGAACACTCAGGGCAAGATGGCAATTGGTTTCGTCCAGAAACCGCAAAACAGATGGAAGAATGCCAACAGTTGAGACAGTGATTTTTTGAGCTCCAAATGAAAGGCCCCAGGAAGCAGTAAGTATGGCAAGAACACGAAAAAGGGCTTCGCTGTTGTCGAACGGTTCACCCATGCCCATAAAAACAATGCGGTTGAGCATACTGCTTTCCGGAACCGACAGAACCTGGTTCAGAATTTCCCTTTCAGTCAGATTGCCTCTGAAACCCGACTGGCCTGTACAGCAAAATGCGCATCCCATACGGCAACCAGCCTGTGTCGAAACGCACAACGTATGCCTGGATCTTTCAGGAAGGTAAACCGACTCGACAAACCCTTTTTCCCCGGCTGAAAAGAGGTATTTCCTGCTTCCGTCGGCTGAAACCATCAGATGGGAGGGTTCATAGTATCCATCGGCAAAAGCTGCTGCCAATTTCCGGCGAAGGGAAAGAGGCAGCTGAGCTATCTGCATTATATCACGCATCTTTTTCCTGTAAAAGCCCGTCAGTAAAGGGACAGCATAATCCTCTTTTTCACCGGATTCCCGCAGCCACAATTTTAAATCCTCTAATGTTTTCCCAGCCAGAAAATCCATACGGTCGAAGGTTTCGGGTTCCGTTTTTTTGTGTTATGCATTAATATTGTTTTGCCAATGAACGCTTCAAAAATATTTTATTTTGAAGGAGTAAAATCAGGGGGAGTTCTTTTGTACCATTGCGTATATTCCTGATAAGCCCTCGCCAGCAGAAGTATATTTTGCTCACAATACCAGTTGCCGACAAATGTTACACTTGTGGGCATGCCTTGTGCATCAAACCCGCTGGGGACAGACAAGGCAGGATGACCAGTAAGATTTGTAATCAGCAATTGATTCCCTTCGAGGGAAGGAAAAACGATAACATCTGCCTTCTGAAAAAGCCGGTTAAACTCGTTGATCAGAAGTGTTCGTAAACGGCTGGCCTGGATATATTCCACGGCGGGAATGGTACGTGCCTGACGAAAAATATTGGGCCATGCATCTTTGGTCTGGCGTACCATCATAGTATCCTTCCCGGATCGCGTTAATTCGTCAAAGGCTGCTGCAGCTTCCGCTTCAAGAATAATGCTAAGGCTATTAACAGGAATGGTATCAGGAACTCTAACCGGAACCAGCTGAAAGCCCAGATGCCTTAGCAACTCTATAACACTGCTGTCATTCGCTCTGAAGGGGTAATTCCGTGTAAAAATTTCCTCATCATAGGCAACCCGCAAATTCTTCAGATTTTGCGAGGCCTTGAAGGAAAATGGCACACTGACTGAAGCCGGGTCACCCGGGTGGCTGCCATTGATTGCGGCAAGAATAATGGCACAATCCAGGGCAGTTCGTGCAATGGGACCCAGTTTATCCATGGTCCACGACAATGTCATTGCTCCGGTTCGCGGAACACGTCCGAAAGTAGGTCTGAGTCCAGTTACTCCGCAAACAGTCGAAGGGGAAACAATCGACCCCCATGTCTCAGAACCAATGGCAAAGCCAACCAGACCTGCTGCCGTTGCTGAAGCAGAACCAGCAGAAGAACCGCTCGATCCTGTTGCCGGATTCCATGGGTTCCGCGTCATATCTTTGAACCAGACATCCCCCATGGCAAATTCACCCAGTGAGAGCTTGGCAACCAGTACAGCACCGGCTGAGTCGAGCCGCTGAACAATAGCAGCAGTATGTCCGGCTATTTGCTTTTCATACAACCTTGATCCCCACGTGCTTGGTACACCTTCAACATCCAGCAAGTCTTTCACTCCGTATGGAATACCATGCAGAGGTCCGCGATATTTCCCGGCCCTTATTTCCCGATCGGCTTTTTTTGCCTGGGCCAGGGCACGATCTTCAAGAAGAGTTACCACACAATGCAACACCGGATCATATTCCTTTAAGCGATTGATATACAACCGTGTCAGTTCTTCCGATGTAATCTGTCCGGTACGCAACAGAACCGAAAGTTCCGATACAGGATAAAAACACAACTCTTCCCTGTTTTCAGGGATACTCACCTTTGCCGGCAAACCATAATCAGGTATACCGGTATAAATATCAGCCCTGTAGCCCGGTGGCACCGGAGAAAAAATAAAAGCCGGAGGCACATCATTGGAAAGTGATACGTTGCGCATTGATTGATAGGATGAACGGTAAGCATTCAAACCGTCCAGCATAGAATCAATTTCGGCATCATCAAATGCCAGATCAGAAAGAATAGCAGCAGAGCGAACAACCTCTTTGGTAATTATGCTCTGATTTGATTCTTTGCTTCCGCAACCGGATAAAATCAACATAATAAAAACAGCAAATAAAAAGCCCGCGCAAAAGAAAGAGAAATTCTTTCTTCCCGGGGTCAAACCTGAGTATAGACGGACTGTTTTCATTGGAAAATACTTTTTAACAAAGTAAGGCAAAAAAATAAACCCTATGTTCAAAGGCAGTATAGGACAAATTCAAAAATATCTGCAAATTGCATAAAAAACTGATTTAATTATGGAACGTCGTCAATTTCTGGGCAGAGTTACAACAACTGCCGCTCTTGCCGGGAGCATTCCATTCCTTTCTTCCTGTGCTTCAGGAAAAGCAAAGGAAAATTTATCCGAAGACTGTAAAAAAATAAGGAAAGCGATTTTTGCCATGCTCAGCACACAGCGAAGATCGTGGGAACAGGGGGTAGCTGCGCAGGCCTTGCTGGAACTGGGAGAATATGAACTGGTTTATCTGTTGGCTGAGGAAGCAGTTCTGAGACAGGACCAGCTTGGACGGCTTGCCAATGTAGCCAGTGACGAAGCAGTTACCGACCCTGCCTCCAACGGAGAACCCGTGCTGAAAATGGCTGAAAGGTATTCCAATGAAGCTTTCAGGGAAGCCCAGGCAAAAATGCTGCAATATCTTCTTCATAGGGCACCCAGGACAAGTGACGGGATCATCCATCACATTACCTATGCCCCGCAATTATGGATCGACAGCATGTACATGTGTCCGCCCTTTCTTGCAGTTGCAGGAGAATATGACGAAGCGCTCCGTCAGGTGGAAGGTTTGCGCAAATATTTGTGGGATAGCCGGAAAAAGTTATTTTCCCATATCTGGGACGAAAAGAAAAAAACATTCGAGCGGAAAGCTTTCTGGGGTGTCGGTAACGGATGGGCTCTGGCAGGGATGACACGTGTCGCCCATGCATTGCCTGAGAACCGGACGAACGACAAAGAACGACTGTATGGATACATCCGGGAGGGCATAGATGGATGCCTTGCACATGTGAGGGAAGACGGATTATTTCATAACATTATTGACGAACCGGGAAGTTTTGTCGAGACCAATTTGTCGCAAATGGCAGCCTACACTATTTTCAGAGGGATAGAAAGAGACTGGCTGCCGGTTTCCTACCTGGAAGCTGCCGTTAAAATGAGGAAGGCGGCGCAGGGCAAAATGGATTCTTTTGGAATGGTTCGCGGTGTGTGCGGTTCACCGGAGTTTGACCATCCCGGAGCAGCGACTGAAGGTCAGGCGTTTTACCTTCTGATGGAAGCCGCCTGGAACGACCTGAAAAAGAAAAAACCGGAGATCAGTCTACATACTTGAGCCTGTCCCACCAGGTCTTTTTAAGAATCAGTGAAGTTATCACCATGATCCCGAACGTAACTCCGAACAGTTTCCAGTCGCGCAGTACCAGGTAAACGGGAAATGCCATCAGCGTAATTTGCCAGACAATGCCCACAACTATGTTGAACATATCGATCAGGAAGTTTTTATTACCCACAAACGACGGGTCTTCAGCAACAACCTTCTGATGGATCGGTTTCCAGAAGCCCCAGGGCCTGACATTTTTATAGAAATGCTTCAGCGTCTCATCGTCTTCGGGCCTGGTGAGGTAAGTGCCAAGAAGGCAGCCAATAAGCGACAGGAAGAAAATGACCGGAAAAGCATTCATATTGAAATTGGCAGGAAGAGGTGAATTGCTTAGTACCGAAACAGGGTACAGATGGCTCAACGCTGGCAGGATCAGGGATGCTGCAATGCCGGTCACCATACCCCAGAAATAGCCGTAGCCATTAAAACGCCACCAGTACCATTTGAGCACGTTGGACGCGGTGTATCCTCCCCACAGACCGGCTACGATCCAGAGAACAATTTTATTGATGGATTCAACAAAAAACCCGATGCTGACACCTACCAACACCACTGCAACGGAGGCAAGGTAACTCATACGGACATACGTTTTTTCGCTGGCATGCGGATTGATATATTTCTTATAGATATCATTCACAATATAGGCAGGTGCCGCATTAACCGTGGCTGCAAAATTGCTCATGAATGCGGCCAGCAGACCCGCCATGAGAAAACCGAGCAATCCGACAGGAATATATGTTGCAAGTACCTGGGGAAGAATGGATTCAAAATCAGGTTCCGTAATGGAGGCTGTGTACAGCGTATCAAAATTCGTCAGAGCCAGCACGGTAAGTCCGGCTACCATGAAATACCTGAACGGATTCAGCACCACATTGACAAGAGAACTCATTTTCGATGCCTCCTGAGGGTTGCGCGTGGACAGGATTCTTTGCATATCATAATTGGGAGCGGGTCCTGCTGCGGCAAGCAAAATCCCCTTGAACAGCACCATGACAAAAAAGATCCCGAACAAATAATAACCGTCATTCTGAATCCAGTCATTGAAAGCATGAAGTTTGGCCGATGCCTGCGCTGAAATCTGCGTCCAGTCGAGACCAACAGTTTTGCCGAAAAACATACTCTTCCATCCTTCAGGAATCACAGCATTGATTGTGCCCGGAGACACCTTAACAATGGCAATAATCCCGATAGCTATGGAGGCAATGGTAAGAATACAGTATTGAATTACTTCGGTAATGACCACACTGAACATCCCACCCTTGACAACGTAAAATGTAGTAATGCCCATCAGGATCAGAGCGTAAAGATTTTCATTCATCTGGGGATATCGGGCCAGCATTGCCGCATCAGTTACCAGGGGGGGAAGGAACGCTGTTATAAATTTCCCGATTCCTTTAAAACCGTATGAGAGAAAGCCAATCACGCTCACGATGGCAAAAATCACAACGATAATGTGCGACAGATTGGCCCCTTTGCCTGTACCAAAACGGGTTTTGATCCATTCGGCGCCGGTCATAACGTTGCTTCTGCGCAACCACGAAGACAGATAAACCATCAGAAAGATCTGGTTAAATACAGGCCATAGCCAGGGTATCCACATACTTTTCATCCCGTAAACCGATAACCAGTAGACCAGCAGCATGGTACCGGCAATATCGAACATTCCGGATGCGTTCGATACACCCAGCAGATACCAGGGAAGCTGATTACCACCGAGAAAATAATTCCGTATGCTGGCCGAAGCCCTGTGTGATACCCAGTACCCGATCATGATACTGGCGATAAGATAAACAACAATGATCAGGATATCGATTACACTGAGATGCATAACAGTAGGGTTATAGGTTAAAAAATAAACCGGCCGCCTCAGATCCTCATGCTGTACAAATAAACAATTTTTTTTGATTGGTACTGTCTCAAACAAAGTAATCAATTCTTTTATATGAAGACTCAGATTTATTAATTCATTATATATCTGTCAGTTAAAACCTTAATCCTTCGATGATACAAAAATTCCAGCCAGGATGCCCTATAAAGTTAATTTCGTTCTCTCCAGAAGCAGGTGCAACCTAAATAGTAATACAGATCATCTATTTTAATAACAAAGATCATTTAATCTTATTCACTCAGTAATAAAATTATTTTATAATATTATGCTTCAGCATTTTTTGCACTTTGTTCCAGGATATGTCCAAGAATCAACCCCCATACCAGGCATCAAACAGGAATGAAAAACTCTTGTCGCTTGTTTCCTTAATTAACGGCTGTGTACTGATTACCGACCATCAGGGAAACATCAGGGAATTATACCTTCATGAAGGATGCCGGTTGTCCTTTTTTTTCAACGCAACGGAAGGAAAGCCTATTGCGGGCATAATACCCGCTCTAACTAAGGAAAAGGTGCTGGAATGGATAAGCGGTGCAGAAGATCAGGGATATGCCATTGAAAAACACCTCCAGTATGAGTCCATGACACTTCGCATTAAACTCGCCGCATTCAGGGAAGAGGGTCAGTCTTTTATATTGTGGTGTTTTGAAACTAAGCCGGAGGTATGGTATAAAAAAACCGAGAATCAGGATACAGCTGTGTCGCTGGTAAGAGAGAAAGATAAGGAAGGTTTTTTGGTTAAAGGATCCAAAATCATTCTGGATGCCCTCAGTGAGATCGTAGTGGTATATGACCAGAACATGCAGCCGGTATGGGCAAACAATGCAGTCTGTAAAAGCGCCGGCCTTGATATAGACAATATTGCAGGCAAAAATTGTTTTGAAATATGGAGTAAACAAAAGAAAATCTGTCCGGGATGTCCGGTTCAGGAAGCCATGGCATCGCGGCAACCAAGAGAGTCTGAAATACTTCACCCTAACGGACAATCCTGGTATGTCAGAGGCTTCCCCCTTTTTGACTCCGATGGACAATTGTCTGGTGCCATTGAGATTGCCCTTGAAACCACTTCGCAGAAAAAAGCTGAAGCGGCCTTAAGGGAATCAGAAGAACGGTTCAGGATTCTTGCCCATGCAGCCCATGAAGGAGTAGCGTTGCTGGATACGGGGATGCGGATTATTGAAGCCAATGATTCATTTGCCCGGATCTTTGGTTACAGTCCCGGGGAAATTCAGAAAAAACCCATAACTGAGTTTGTTGTACCGGAGCATAAGCGCGAGTTTCAAACCTTTATTCAACAGGCACCCGAAGGTACCCTCCGGTATCAGGCCATGAAAAAAAAAGGTACCCGCATTACGGCCGAAATCAATGTGCGGTCTATTCCATTGGGAAAAGAAAAATTCCGTGTAATAACCGTTACCGATGTAAGTGAACAGTTATATGCCGAGAAGATCAGGGTTCAGGACATAGACCGCATGGAAACATTGATTGAACTGAACCGGATGATGGATCTTCCGCCCCGCGAACTGTACAATATTGCTCTTGAAAAAGTGCTATGGCTTACTGAAAGTTCCCTGGGATTTATCGGGCGCATCAACCCGGATGAAACGGAAATGAATATGGAAGCATTTTCGGCCGAAGTAATGAAAGAGTGCAATATTCCTGACCATACCTGGAAATTTCAGGTTGAACAGGCCGGTTTATGGGCGGAAACCATACGTCAGCGAAAAGCGGTAATCATTAATGATTATGAGGCTTATAATCCCTGGAAGAGAGGTTTTCCATCCGGTCATGTCCTTCTGAAACGTTTCCTTACTGTACCGGTATTTGATAAGGGGAAAATAGTACTGGTGGCATGTGTTGCCAACAAACGGGATCCTTATGAAGAACGCGATGCCCGTCAACTGACGCTTGTCATGGACGGATTGTGGAGGATACTTCAGAGAAAGCAGGCGGAAGAAATGCTTCAGATATCGGAAAAGAAGTTCCGCAGTGTTGTGGAAGCCAACCCGCTGGGAATGCACTTTTACAGCATGTCAGAAAACGGATCGGTTATTCTGTCGGGAGCTAACCCTGCCGCCGACAAAATGCTGCATATTGAACACAATTCCTTTCTCGGCAAACCGTTACAGGAAATATTTAAAGGATTTTCCGAAAGTCAGTTTGCTTTGATACAATCCGTATTTGTCAACAAGAAACCAATTTATACCGAACAGTTTGAATACCACGACAAGCATTTTCAGGGTACGCTGGAAGCTTTTCTTTTTCCACTTTCTTTTGATTCAGTTGTTTGCATTTTCAATGATGTTACCGAACGAATCCGATTGAACAGGGAACTGGTGGTTGCCAAGGAAAAGGCGGAAGAATCCGATCGGCTGAAGAGTGCTTTTCTTGCCAATATGTCGCATGAAATCCGGACGCCCATTAACAGCATCCTTGGATTTTCCTATCTGCTGGCCGATGAAAACATCAATCCCGCCAAGCGAAAACTCTACACCGACATCATTCAGACCGGAACAAAACAGCTGCTCACCCTGATCAATGACATCATTGACCTGTCAAAACTGGAAGCCAGGCAGCTGAAGCTTCATTACGAACCGTGCAGTCTGAATAAGCTGATGCAGCAGATTTATCAGCAATATGAACAGGAGCGCATCAGGAAGCAGAAAAATGAGCTACTGCTGGAATACAGATGCGGTCTGCCGCAGGGAAAAGACGAAATACAAACCGATCCGGTAAGGCTTCAGCAAGTATTGGCCAATCTTCTTTCCAACGCTATGAAATTTACCCAGACTGGCTATATCCGGTTTGAGTACAAATTATCCGACGACAAAAAAATGGTTCTCTTTTCAGTATCCGATACCGGCAAAGGCATTCATCCGGATAAAATCAGTGTGATTTTTGAGCGATTCCGGCAGGAGGATGAAACGATATCAACGCAGGCCGGAGGTTCAGGGCTGGGTTTGTCGATCAGTAAAGGACTTGTTGACTTATTCGGAGGAAGAATATGGGCTGAGTCAGAACCGGGCAAGGGATCCGTTTTTTACTTCACCATTCCTTATCTTCCTGAGCCGGAAAAAGAAAAACCCATGCACGTTGAGGAAAAAGATGCCCGCTTTGATCTGACAGGACGAAAAATTTTACTGATTGAAGACACACCGTCCAATCTTGAATTGTTGCGGGAAATGCTCACAGAAACGCATGCGGTCATTCTGGAAGCTGTAACGGGAAAAGAAGGCCTTCAGGTTATGGAACAGGAAAAACACATTGACCTGGTACTGGCCGATATTTGCCTGCCTGACCTGGACGGATATTCTCTGATTCGCAGTATCCGCTCTGCCCATCCGCTTACTCCTGTGATTGCCCAGACAGCTTATGCTTATGAGCAGGACAAACAGAAATGCCTCGAAGCAGGTGCTTCCTGTTATCTGGCCAAGCCCTTCCTCAAAGAAGATTTACTGCAAGCCATCCGTAACAGCTTGCTCCATTGCGCTGATTGAATGATATCAAATGCCGGTTTCAAGGGCATGCAAAAGAATCAAACCTGGCATACCCATCGAAAGGCAGTGTTATAGTCAGTAAAATACCGGATCAGAAGCTCCTCCTCACCTTCTTCTGCTTGAGTTTCGGCATGCAACTGTTCATACTTTTCCCCGGTAACAATGATGCCATATTTTCTCACTCCTGCTTCCATGATTTTTGCCATAAAATTGAGTACAATCCAGGATTGCAGGTGGGGGGTAACACCCACTCCGAAGTACCGCGTATCAGCGATCATGCACAAAGGAGTATACAGTTGAACATATTCAAGAAAACGGCTCATTTCCCTGAGAACGCCTTCTTCGGTCAGTTCCGAAGAACGAGGCATCCATACTGTTTCCAGTAAACGCAAAGGTTCCTGAAAATCGACCCGGACAAAATCATTTGAAAATACCTTCATGGCATTTAACGTTGTTTGGCCAGAAAGATTCTGAACGTAAGAAGCCCTGTAAGAAAGCCGCCAATATGGGCCCAGAAGGCGATTCCCGACGTATAGGCAGGAAACATAAGATCGTTCATGCCGCTGAAAAGCTGAATAACAAACCAGATGGCAATAAATACAAAGGCAGAAACTTCAAAGAAAAACGGAATAATAAGGATAGGTAAAAGAACCAGTATTCTGCTGTAGGGGAACAGAAACATATAGGCGGCCATAACACCGGCAATCGCCCCGGAAGCACCAAGAGCAGGAATAGTGGAAGCCGGATGCAGGACAAAATGCGTGAGGCTGGCCATCAATCCTGCCAGCAGATAGAAGAGCAGATAGCGGAAGTGGCCCATACGATCTTCCACATTGTCGCCGAAAATAAAAAGAATCCACATATTGGAGATAAAATGGCCCCACCCGCCATGCATGAATGTATTGGTAATGAAAGGGAAATAATTGTCTGCATACAGTCCAAAAAAACGTGCCCATTCCGGGTGGGAATAGCGTGCCGGAACCAGTCCGAAAAGGTAGAAAAATGCCTGCTGTTCCTGCTGGTTCAGGGTAAGCTGAAAAAGAAACACAGCGGTACAGGCCAGAATAATTGCCCAGTTCATGTAGGGGAAGTGCCTGTGGGGGATATTGTCTCGTAACGGGAACATGCAGAATACTTTCAGATTTCGTAATCAATGGCCGAGCGCGAAATCCGCACAGCGGAAACCCATGAAACCAGGTTCTGATGGGCAGGGTGCACCTGATAGTCGTTGAGCGCTTTCCAGTCGGTAAAATCAGCTATAAGAACAATATCGTCATTCGAAGCGGAAGCTTTTTCTGCATTGAACTTAACCTCCATACCGGTAATACCCGGGATTTCGTTTTTCAGCGCAAGCAGACGGGAACGAAATTCCTCCAGAATGCGGAATTTCTGACCAGGGTCCGTTTCCTTTAGTTTCCAGATAACAATATGCCGTACCACCTCAGTAACCAATTTTTCCAAAAGTAAAAAATATTTCATCCGGAAATACAGGAAATATTTTCCGGGGCAATTTGAAGATTTCCGATTTCCGATTTCCTATTGACTTGTTCAGGTTTTCATAGCATGATCTTATACAGGAAATAGAAAATTGGAAACAGGAAATTTTCGAAGATTTCCGATTTCCCATTTCCCATTAATGAATTTCCGATTTCCGATTTCCCATTTCCCATTAATGAATTTCCGATTTCCGATTTCCCATTTCCCATTAATGAATTTCCGATTTCCGATTTCCCATTTCCCATTAATGAATTTCCGATTTCCCATTTCCCATTTCCCATTGATGTGTTCAGGTTTTCATAGCATGATCTTATACAGGAAATTAGGAAATTGGGAATTTTCGGTGAGTTGTGATTTCTGAGTTATGATTCAACGGGTTTGCGTTCCAAATCAAAAAAATCGCAAATCAGAAATCTCCAATCACAAATCAGGGTAATGAGGTTTTATCGGTACTAGAAGTTTTTTTGCTTAGTACCAGCAGATCGGTACCAGTTAAAATTTCTCAGGATTTTAGGAAATTTCGCTTTAATTTTAGCGCATCAAACAATCAAACGGGAGGATGGTTCTATGAAACGAAGAGATTTTATTACCAGGAGCATTGCCGCCGGTGCATTTACAGCGTTTGGTACCGGGAATCTGCTGGCTCAGGGGAGCCGGATGAATCTCCCCTATGATCTTGTTGCCGTTATGGGCGGCGAACCTGATGCAATGTTCGATAAAGCCATTCAGTCACTCGGCGGGATGGAAACCTTTGTGAAAAAAGGACAAACAGTGGTCGTCAAGCCCAACATCGGATGGGACAGCACGCCTGAAAAAGCCGCTGATACCAATCCACTCCTTGTTAAGCAGATTGTAAAGCACTGCCTTGCGGCCGGGGCAAAAAAAGTGTATGTTTTTGACTATACCTGCGATGACTGGAAAAAATGCTATACCAACAGCGGAATTGAAAAGGCCGTAAAAGAAGCCGGAGGGGAAATTGTCCCTGCTAACTCAGAACGGTATTATCATCCGGTTAAAATTCCTAACGGAAAAAATCTGAAGGATGTGAAAGAACACGAGCTGATTCTCTCTTCGGACGTCTTTATTAATGTTCCTGTATTGAAGCATCATAGCGGTCCCCAGCTTACCATTGCCATGAAAAACCTCATGGGAACAATTTGGGATCGTTCATACTGGCACGCGCACAATTTGCATCAATGCATTGCCGACTTTGTGACCTACCGTAAACCCACCCTGAATGTGGTCGACGCATACCGTGTAATGAAGAAAAACGGTCCGAGAGGCATTTCGGTGAATGATACTGTCCTGATGAAATCTCTCCTCGTTTCAGCTGACATTGTTGCTGTTGATGCTGCTGCGGCTAAACTTTACGGGATCGAACCCTCAAAAGTCAATTATATCCGTTATGCCGCCGAAATGGGCGTAGGAAGAATGGATCTGGATGCACTGAATATTAACCGCATTAAAATCTGAGACGCATGCATTTCCGATGGCTCAAATATTCCAGGGTATTTGTTTCCCTGGTTTTTTTGTTGCTTTTTTTTCTGATGCTGGTCGATTTCACGGGACATTTCCCGCGGAATATAATGAAAGGGATAACCTGGATTCAGTTTATACCTTCCTTTTTGACGTTTAAAAACCTGCTTTCATTTGCCGGCATTGGCTTTCTGGTGGTCATCCTCCTGAGCCTGCTGTACGGAAGAGTCTATTGCTCAACCGTATGCCCTCTGGGTATTTATCAGGATGTGGTGAGCTGGCTTCGAAGGAAACTCAGCCGCAGAAAGAGAATTTTCCGATTCGGAAAACCGTATAATGTAATGCGCTATTCCATTCTTATCCTTTCTATACTGGTTTTTCTGGCCGGAAATATCCTGCTGCTGAACCTTCTCGATCCTTACAGCAATTTTGGACGTATCGTGGTTTCGCTTGTCAAGCCGGCAGCAGCAGAAATCAATAACTTTCTGGCAAAAGCCCTGGCTTCCCGGAGCATTTTCTGGCTCAACCCGGTTGAACTTAGGGCGGTTAATCCATTTACCCTGATCTATCCTTCTGCCATCCTGATTCTTGTCACATGGATGTCATTCTTCCATGGCCGTCTTTACTGTAATACCATTTGCCCCGTGGGCACATTCCTGGGCTTTCTTTCACGGTATTCCCTCTTCAAAATACGTATCGACAAGGTCACCTGCGACCGTTGCGGGAAATGTTCCTCTTCATGCAAGTCGCAGTGCATCAACATTAAAGAAAAAGAAGTTGATTTCAGCCGGTGCGTTGGTTGCTTCAACTGCCTTTCGGCCTGTCCCAGCCTCAGCATTCAATACAGAAACAGCTGGTTTCCCAAACAAAAGGAAAAACAGGATGTTGAAATGGTGAAGACCGATTCGTCAAAACGCGAATTTGTAATAAAATCAGTTGCCTTTGTTGCCGGAATCACGGGTCTTTCCAAAATTGCCTCCGCTCAGGAAAAAAGTGCCGGTTCCAGAAAACCTTCGGTACTGACTGAATTAAAAACCCACCCTGTATCTCCTCCCGGGTCCCTCAGCATAGAACATTTTACGGAACACTGTACGGCCTGCCAGTTGTGTGTTAGTGCATGCCCTTCGCACGTGCTGAAACCTTCGGTAACCGAATACGGAATCCTGGGATTTATGCAACCCCATATGGATTACCATGCCAGCTACTGCAATTACGAATGTACTGTTTGCACGGAAGTTTGTCCTACCAAAGCGATTCAGCCGCTCACCGTTGAACAGAAAAAGGTCACACAGATCGGCAAAGTACATTTTATAAGGGAAAACTGCATTGTCTACACTGATAACACAGCCTGTGCCGCCTGCAATGAACACTGCCCCACCCAGGCGGTTAAAATGGTTCCTTACAAGGGTGATCTGAACATTCCTCAGGTAGACACATCAATCTGCATCGGCTGTGGTGCATGCGAACATGCATGTCCTGCCCGGCCCTACAGAGCCATATATGTTGACGGCAATACCGTTCATCAGGTAGCAGAAAAACCCAAAGAAGAAAAAATGCAGGAAAAGGCTCCGGAGGAATTTCCTTTCTGAAACGATAGCAGGACAGCGGCGTGGTCTTTCTGTTCCTTTGCTTCCCACATCCCGTCTGGCCTTTCATGCTGTTAAAGGCCAAAGAATTCCGGGAGTCGGGATATTAACAAATATCACTGTCCCCGCGCCACGAATGACGAAAAGCGAACCAAATCATTCTGCTCAATACCTGTTGGCAGAGTGCAGTAATCTGTTCCACCTGATTTTTCCGAGGAATTTCTTGTCTTTATCGATAGATAACCAGATAAACACCGGCCTTCCGACGATATGATCTTCAGGGACAAAACCCCAGTAGCGCGAATCGGCCGAATTATGGCGGTTATCGCCGATCATGAAATAATAATCCATGGCAAAGGTGTATGTCCGGGCCGGCTTGCCATCAATATAAACAGCACTGTCCTGTATGGCAAGGGTATGTCCTTCATAAGCAGCAATAATCCGGCGGTAAAGAGGCAGGTTGTCGAGGGTAAGTTCAATTGTCTGTCCTTTCCTTGGCATGACAATAGGACCATAATTGTCAACATTCCATGGATATTTGGGCGAATAGGGAAAGAGATACCGGTCATATTCTCCCGGTTGCTGAAGGTAGCGTTCGATAGACTGAACCGCTTTATTTTTCTTTAGTTTTTCAACCATTTCTTCGGTCAGGGGAAGCAGGTAGCCGTCCTGCATATAGCTGTTCCGCCGGTCCTCACGGCTTACGCCGAGGTCGTCGAATGCACGGTTCGACAGGCGGTTATTTCCGGTTTTGACCCGATAGAGAAACTGCATGTATTTGTGGTGCTTCTGAGGTTTTCCGTTAATGTACAGATCGCCCATACGAATTTCAAGGGTATCGCCGGGAATGGCCACACAACGTTTGATATAGTTATCGCGCCGGTCAACAGGCCGGACAACAACATGCTTCGTTGTCCAGAGGTATTTTTCAGCCAGTTTCATGTATTCTTCCGGTGAACGCATGGTATTTCCCATCCTGATTTCCCTGTATCGAAGTGAATCAGCCAGCAGAAGAAGGTTGGTATAATAACTGCTGGCAGGGTTTTCAAGCACCACCGTATCCCCTGCCGGAAAGTTAAAGACCACAATATCGTCATTCTTCACCTTCCTGAAACCCGCCAATCGCCTGTAAGGAACCTTGATCCACTCGACATAGCTTTTGGTTCCCAGCAAAGGCAAGGTATTCTGCGTAAAAGGAAAGGAAAGCGGAGTATTGGGGATTTTCGGACCGTAGGCCAGCTTGCTTACAAAGAGATGATCCCCTATCATCAGGGTTTTTTCCATAGACCCTGTAGGAATTTTGTAATTCTGAAAGAAGAAAATATTGATGAAGGTAACAGCAATTACAGCAAATATCAGTGCATCGAGCCACTCCACCCAGGCCGGGTTTTTGACTCCCCGTTTTTTCCAGAAGGCCCAGTTTACCTTTTCAGTAACATAGATATCAAAAATGATGATAAGCCCCAAGAGAAACCAGTAATTATTAAGCCAGACAACCCAGGCAAGATAAAGAGCAGCAGCGATTCCAAATTTTACATATTTGTTGGAAAAAAAGTTTTTCATAAGGTACATCTTTTACAGTGCGAAGTAAATGAATTTCGCCGGATTAAAAAACTATTCCATTCAGGTATTCAATTCATCGGCCGGGGAAGTTTTAAAACTTCGCTTTTCGATATCCCGGGAGAGAATTTCAGATGGTTGGCGTTTTGCACCAACCAGCTGACATGTAATGAACCTATATGGGACATTTTTTGATGCGCATTGGGGGTTCATCAAATTTTTCTGGACTTATCTTATCCCCTGCACATGCTCTTTCCCGGCAAAAGGCGAAGGATAAAAGGCGAACAGCGAAAATCAATTACTGCAAAACCGGCTGAAGGATGGGTAAATCAGAACTGCAGAAGGTCATTCATTCCATAGATCCCTTTCTTTCCCTGCATAAATTCAGCGGCAAGGACAGCGCCAAGAGCAAAACCTCTCCTGCTTTTTGCAGAGTGGTAGAGCTGGAGGGTATCGTTTTCTGAATCCCAGGTAATGGAATGGATTCCCGGTATATTTTCTTTTCGTACCGCACGGATCATAATGGATTCGGGAGTAGAGGCACCATCGAGTTCCCAGCGTTTTTTTGCCGCAAACTCCTTTATTATGTCATTGGCCAGGGTAATGGCCGTACCGCTGGGTTTATCGATTTTTGCGGTATGGTGGACTTCCTCAATACGAACATCATATTGGGGAAAACGGTTCATGATGCGCGCCAGTTGCCGGTTCAGATAAAAAAGAATATTGACTCCAAGGCTGTAATTGGAAGCATAAAACAGTCCGCCATCGGTTCGCCTGCAGGCATCTGCCACGGTATTCCATGCATCCATCCATCCGGTGGTTCCGCAAACAACGGGAACGCCGGCTTCGAAGCAACGCCTGAGGTTTTCGGGAGCGGAAGCGGGAGTGGTAAATTCTATGGCCACGTCGGTTTTCCTGAGATTTTCAGGCCGGAGATCATTTTGGTTGTTTACATCAATTACCATAGCTATGGTATGGTTTCTTTCGCGGGCAACCGTTTCAATTTCCCGGCCCATTTTTCCGTATCCGATCAATGCTATTTTCATAGGGTTTTTGTTTCAAAAATACAATTAATCCTCATTGATTCGATTTTCGGCTGATGAATCAAGTAATCAGTGGGAATCAACCGAATACCAACACTTATGTCTGAAGCCAACTTCATTTCTGCGCACAATCAGAAAATAAAAATGCCTGCACTTACTGAGAAATGCAGGCACAATACTGAAACCTTTCTTTTTAAATCAGACAGCTTTAACCTGTTCAACGACCTTTTTAAAGGCTTCGGGGTCGTTCATGGCCATGTCGGCAAGCACTTTTCTGTTCAGTTCAATGCCTGCTTTTCCAAGTTTGCCCATGAATTCGGAATAGGACATACCGTAAGCCCTGACACCGGCATTGATTCGCTGTATCCAGAGGCTTCTGAAATTGCCTTTCTTGTCTTTCCGATGTTCGTAGGCATAGGTCAAGCCTTTTTCATACGTGTTTTTTGCAACTGTCCACACATTCCTTCTGGAAAGGAAGTTGCCTTTTGTCCGTTTGAGAATCTTTTTCCTCCTCGCACGCGATGCTACTGAATTGACTGATCGTGGCATAATTACTTGATTTTATGGACGTTTTGCGTTCCCCTTCACCGGGACTCTTTTCCGCTCAAACATCCGGTTAAACAATCATACATTTAAACTAACCCGTACATTTATTTCAGTCCAAGGGCACTGAGCACATTCCGGCGGTCGGCCTTATCAACAAGACCAGCATACGTCAGATTCCTCTTCCTTTTCTTGGATTTCTTGGTGAGGATATGGCTTTTGTATGCATGTTTCCGTTTGATTTTGCCGGTACCGGTAAGTGAAAACCGTTTACGGGCACCTGATTTTGTCTTTCTTTTTGGCATATATCTCTGATTATTGGTTCTGTTATTTTTTCTTTGGTTTGGGAACAATCAGCATATTCATCCGTTTGCCTTCCAGTTTGGGCATTTGTTCCACCTTGCCGTATTCTTCAAGGGCGGTGGCAAAGCGGAGCAGAATCAGTTCGCCCTGCTCTTTATAAACGATGGAACGGCCTTTAAAGAACACATATGCTTTCACCTTATTTCCTTCTTCCAGAAACTTCTGGGCATGTTTAACCTTAAAGTTAAAATCATGATCATCGGTATTGGGGCCAAACCTTATTTCCTTTACCACCACCTTGGCTGTTTTGGCCTTGGCTTCTTTTTGCTTTTGTTTCAGCTGATAAAGGAACTTCTGGTAATCGATGATCTTACAAACCGGCGGATCGGCATTTGGTGAAATTTCCACCAGGTCGAGTTCCATTTCATCGGCCAGTTTTAAGGCTTCATCAATGGGGACAACCCGGGGGTTGTCAATGTTATCACCTACGAGCCGAACCATTCTGGCTCTGATCTGATCATTAATCCGGTGCGGGGTTTGCTGAGCTATTGGCGGTCTTCTGAAACCCCCTCTGGAATTTTGCAAGGCTATTTCCTGGTCCTCCTGATTAGTTAAACATTTGTTTATTTAATAAATGCAAGTGCCCGGTCGATCTCATCCTTTACCATGGCGGCAAAAGCACCCGGTGTCATGGATCCCATATCTCCCTGGCCTTGTTTGCGGACTGATACCGTACCTGAAGATTGTTCCTTTTCGCCCACAATGAGCAGATAGGGAATGCGCTTCAGTTCATTGTCGCGTATCTTTCTGCCAATCTTCTCGTTGCGGTTATCAATCAGCGTGCGAATATCGGAATTATTTAGGAATTTCAAAACACTTTGTGCATAATCTTCGAATTTTTCACTGATAGGAAGCACTACAGCCTGGTCGGGAGCCAGCCAGAGGGGGAATTTCCCGGCTGTGTGCTCAATCAGCAGGGCGACAAACCGTTCCATGGAGCCGAAAGGAGCCCGGTGAATCATAACAGGACGGTGCCGTTGGTCATCCGCCCCTATGTATTCCAGTTCAAAACGTTCGGGGAGGTTATAATCAACCTGGATGGTACCCAGCTGCCATTTCCGGCCAATGGCGTCACGAACCATAAAATCAAGCTTCGGGCCGTAAAAAGCTGCTTCCCCCGGAACTACAACCGTCTTGAGCCCTTTTTCTTCAGCCGCCTCAATAATGGCCCGTTCTGCCTTTTCCCAGTTTTCATCAGACCCGATGTATTTTTCCTTGTTGTTCGGATCCCTTAATGAAATCTGAGCAGTATAGTCCTGAAAATCAAGTGCCCTGAAAATAATGAAAATGATATCGATTACCTTTTTGAACTCATCCTTCAGCTGGTCAGGGCGGCAGAAAATATGGGCATCATCCTGGGTAAACCCCCTTACGCGGGTAAGCCCATGCAGTTCACCGCTCATTTCGTACCGGTATACGGTTCCGAATTCAGCCAGACGAAGGGGCAGATCGCGGTATGAACGAGGTTTGAATTTATAAATTTCGCAATGATGGGGGCAATTCATGGGTTTCAGGAGGAACTCCTCTCCTTCCTCTGGGGTATGGATCGGCTGAAAGGAGTCTTTTCCGTACTTCTCATAGTGCCCTGAAGTAACATACAGTTCCTTTTGCCCGATATGGGGTGTAATAACAGGCTGATAGCCATACTGGAGCTGAACCTTCCGCAGGAATTGTTCCAGACGTTCCCGCAGCTGCGTACCTCGTGGAAGCCACAGGGGAAGCCCTTGTCCGACTTTGGGTGAAAAGGCGAACAATTCCAGCTCCCTTCCGATCTTGCGGTGGTCGCGCTGTTTTGCCTGCTCCAGCATAGCCAGGTATTCATCAAGCAGACTTTGCTTCGGAAAAGAAATTCCGTATATGCGGGTCAGCTGGCGGTTCTTTTCATTGCCCCTCCAGTAAGCTCCGGCAACACTCAAAAGTTTTACCGCTTTGATATAGCCGGTATCGGGCAGATGTGGCCCCCGGCACAGGTCGGTAAAGTCGCCCTGATGGTAAAAGGTAATCTGACCGTCTTCCAGATCACTGATCAGTTCCACTTTGTATTCATTTCCCAGCTTGCGGTAATGGTTGAGAGCCTGTTCCTTGGTGACAGTTTCCCTTATGTAGGGTACTTTCCGTGCTGCAAGCTCCTGCATGGTTTTTTCGATCAGGGGCAGATCTTCTTCCGAAATGGTCCGTCCTTCCCCCGGATCCACATCATAGTAAAAGCCATTCTCTATGGCAGGGCCAATGCCCAGCTTAATCCCCGGATACAGTTTTTCCAGAGCTTCGGCCATCAAATGGGCCGAAGAATGCCAGAAGGCATGCCGGGCTTCAGGATCCTCCCATTTGTGAAGTTTTACCGATGCATCGCTGGTTATAGGCCGTGTAAGATCCCAGATTTCACCATTCACCGTGGCGGCAAATACTTCCTTTGCGAGAGCAGGGCTGATACTCCTGGCGATCTCAGCAGGTGTAATCCCCTCAGCAAACTCACGTACACTGTTATCCGGAAAAGTTATCTTAATCATTCCTGGTTTAAAAAAAATCATGCAAAAATAATGATTTCAGCAATAAATCATTATTTTTCGCCATTATCTCCAAAAAAGAAATTTGTATGAAGAATAAAGTAATCGCCAATCTGTTTCTTGCCATTGTCCTGGCCGGGTTGGTTTCGTTTTCCGGTAATTCCCAGTCCGGGAAACGGATGATAACGCTCGAAGATCTGTTTGTCAACTACACCTTCTTCCCGGATTTTCCTCAGGCAATGATTCCTATGCCCGACGGAAAGAGTTACTGTGTTCAGGAAGAAAATTTTGATCTGGTAGCGTACGATTATGCAACCGGCCTTTCTCGAAAAAAGATCCTGGACGGCAATGTTCTCAAAGAAGCCGGTATTAAAGGCTATCAGGGATTTACCTTCAGTCCCGACGGATCGCGTATTCTGCTTGTTACCAACCGCCAGCCAATTTACCGCCATTCATTTACGGCCGAATACATGGTTTATCATGTGCCCTCCGCTACGGTGGTTCCCTTGTCGGGCAATGGCCCCCAGCAGGTTGCCACTTTTTCGCCCGATGGGAATAAAGTGGCTTTTGTGCGGCAGAATAATCTTTTTATTAAAGATCTTCTCAGGGATGAAGAGATTCAGATTACCAGCGACGGGAAAATCAATCAGATTATCAATGGTATTCCTGACTGGGTTTATGAAGAAGAATTTGAATACAGCAGGGCTTTTGAATGGTCTCCCGACAGCAGGAAGGTTGCCTGGTGCCGTTTTGACGAGAGCAATGTGCGCACCTTTGCCATGAGCATGTTCAAAGGTCTGCGTCCGGAACTCAAGGAATATGCAACCTACCCGGGTATAAGGGAATGGAAATATCCCAAAGCCGGAGAAGACAATTCAGTTGTTACCGTGCATGTTTACGATCTGGAAACGCATCAGACGGTCCGGCAGGACGTGGGGGAAGAAACCGATCAGTACATTCCCAGAATCCGGTGGACGGCTGATCCGGAGTATTTATGTATTTTCCGGCTTAACAGGCTTCAGAACAAACTGGAACTGCTCCGTGCAGATTATAAGACCGGCAAATCTGAGGTGTTCTATACCGAAGAAAACAAATACTACCTGGATGAAAAGCTGTTCGACTCCTTTACTTTTCTGAAAAACGGCAAGGAGATGGTATTCATGAGCGAACGCGACGGCTGGCAGCATATTTACCTGCTGGATCTGCCTTCAGGGAAACTGCATCAGGTCACCTCAGGTCAGTATGATGATGCATCTATTTCAGGCATTGATGAAGCCAACCGACTGGTTTATTTCCAGTCGGCCGAAGCCTCTCCCCTCCGCCGGGAAATATGCGTCACCGGACTTGACGGCACCGGCCGGAAAAAACTTTCGGTCATGGAAGGCACTAATGATGCTGAATTCAGTGCTGATTTCAGTTTCTTTGTCAACACATGGTCCGATGCCAATACGCCCTACCTGGTAACTGTTCACCGGTCAGGCGGCGAGCTGGTGAGAGTACTTGAAGACAACAAGCGCCTGAAATCAGTCCTTGCCGAATACAAACCAACCCGGAAGGAGTTCTTTTCCTTTACCACCACAGAAGGGGTTTCCCTGAACGGATACATGATAAAACCCCCTGATTTCTCCAAAAAGAAGAAATATCCCGTTTACATGACACAGTACAGCGGGCCTGCGTCTCAGTCGGTTTCCGATTCCTGGTCATTTGGATGGGAAAATTTCCTGGCCCAGAACGGGTACATTGTGGTATGTGTCGATGGCCGCGGTACCGGATTCCGGGGGGAGGAATTCCGAAAAATGACCTATCTCCAGCTGGGAAAATACGAAACGCTGGATCAGATTGAAACAGCCAGATACCTGGGAAACCTTCCTTATGTTGACAAGAACCGGATCGGAATTTTCGGCTGGAGTTTTGGTGGTTTCATGGTATGTTCTTGCCTTACCAGGGGAAATGGAGAATTCAAAGCCGGTATTGCTGTGGCTCCGGTTACCAACTGGAGGTATTACGACAATATTTATACAGAACGTTTTATGAGGAAACCCCAGGATAATCCCGACGGATACGATCAGAACTCTCCCATCAGCCATGCAGAAAATTTAAAGGGCAAACTCCTGCTGATCCATGGAACAGCCGACGACAACGTGCATATGCAGAACACGCTGGAATTTGCGGAGGCTCTTGTACAGGCCGGAAAACAATTCGACATGCATCTCTATACCAACAGGAACCATGGTATTTACGGAGGAAACACACGCCTGCACCTGTACACCAAAATATACGATTTCATAAAAAGAAACCTGTGATATCATTTCACAGGAGTTAACTCCTGATTGTTTACTAATGGCACACAGCCGTTTTGGTATTTTCCACCAAAACGGCTGTGTGTATGAATAGCTATCAGCCTCTGGCATACTTTTTGGATGCTTTCAGGTAAGAAAAGACCAGCCCCATGAAAAAACTGATTTTATTGCCGGTTTTGCTGCTGATGGCAGCATCCTGCACCCGGGAGGTGCCCCGGGCCCGGTTTACAGCATCTGCACAGGTAATCGAAGCCGGCGAAGCCGTAGCATTTACTAATCTTTCAGTCAATGCCGATTTTGCAGAATGGGATTTTGGCGATGGCTATATCAGCAATGAATACGACCCGGTTCATGTATTTACCCGCCCCGGAACCTTTCGCGTCGTGCTGAAAGTTTTCTCTTCCGACCATTTTTCGGATGAAAGCATGATGGACATCACCGTACTGTATCCAACCACACTGGAAATCACCGTTAAAGAGTATTATAACCAGTACGTGGTTCCCAATGCGAGCGTAATACTCTATCCTTCCCTTACCGACTGGATTCATCAGACCAATGCCGTAGCAGAAGGTCTTACCGATATTGACGGGCGTGTGGTTTTCACCCATCTTGCACCTGCCGTATATTATGTGGACGTCTGGGAACAATACCACAACAATTACATACTTGCCGAGGAGGATGTGGCATTTATCCGCACCATGGCTCTGGTTCCCAATGCCGTCAACACATTTACGGCCTGGGTTGATTATACCGGCGGCAGCAGAAAGAGCGGAACCATCCGGAATCCGGCAAGCAATCCTTCAGGAAGAAAAATGAAGGCAACGGAATAATTCTGGCACGTTTTTTGCATACTCTCTTTTAGGTTAGTAACGGTTAGTTTTGGTTAGTTAGGGTTAGGCAAGAGTGCCGGGTCAGTTACAGGTTGATCCGGCACTCATTTTTTTAAAAAATTTCATCACATTTTTACTTTTTCACGAATAATATTATTTTTGCAATCCCAAATGCCCAGGTGGTGGAATTGGTAGACACACCAGCTTGAGGGGCTGGCGCCGTCAAAAGCGTGCAAGTTCGAGTCTTGTCCTGGGCACAAATACTCCCGCATTAGCGGGATCATCGCCCAGATGGCGGAATTGGTAGACGCGCTAGTTTCAGGGACTAGTATCAGCAATGATGTGCAGGTTCGAGTCCTGTTCTGGGCACCTGAAGAAGGGCAAAACCTCCCGGTTTTGTCCTTCTTTTCTTTCTAAAGCTGCTTTCGCACAGGTCGCCCCGTATGTATTTCGCGAAAGAATGACCATGCAGAATATTCTGTTCTGCAACATATCAGCCAATTTCAATTCGTTGTAACATTATTTTTGCTATATTTACTATTTAAATACTTAATTTTTTGTGGCAATCTGACATAAAAATCTCATATATAATGTTTTATGCAATTAAAGCATGTGCTGTATGTGGAGGATGTGTCGATTTCATCTTCACAGATTGCTGAGGAAATTAAAAATTCGATTCCCGGTTGTTCGGTGAGGGTAGTCAGTACGCGCGACGCCTATGTTGAGAATCTCGAAAATGCCTGGCCCGACCTGATCATTACGGCTTTTCCGGTTACAGGATTTGACGGGATTACGGCTCTCCGCCTCCGTAAAGGTCTTACTCCTGAAATTCCGATGATAATCCTTGGTGAAACCCCTGCAGCGAAAGAGAAAAACTTTCTCCGCGATGCAGGCATCAATGATCTGATTGTATGGGAAAGCCCGGAGAGATTGAAGTTTGCACTGGAAGACCTCAGGCATATAGACGAGAAAAGGAAAAAAATGAATGATGAAATAAAAGCAGAACAGGAAGAATTCCAGTTGCTTCGGAAAATACTCCAGAAAATCCCTTCAGGCATTTATATCTATGAACCTGCCAGCCGGGCCGTTGAATACTCCAATTTGATTCTTGCCAAACAGTTGGGTTATACAAAAGAAGAGTGGGAACAACTGGGAAAAAACTTCTTCGCAGAAGTTTGTCATTCTTCTGACTTAGAAGATTTCAATGCCCGACTTCTTGCTTTTGGTGCCACATCCAATGGCAATGCATACGAACATGACCTGAGGATGAAACACAAGAATGGATCCTGGCGATGGATGCATACAATCAATATTTTGTATGGTAAACCTTCAGGCCAGAGATGGAAATTCCTGGGAACCGCACATGACTTTACTTTACGCCGGCAGCTGGATGACGAACTCACAAGAGCCAAACTGGAGGCAGAAAAAGCCAGCAGTGTGAAGACAGCCTTTCTGAGAAATCTTTCCCATTACCTGCGTACTCCGATGAACGCTGTTTACGGTTTTGCCACGCTTCTGGAACAAAAGGAACTTCCGGAGGCTGTGGCAACGAATTACCTGGGTATAATACGCGAAAATTCCGAAGCTTTGCTCAACCTTATCAATTCCCTGATCGATATCAGTCTGCTTGAAACACATCAGCTTCCCCTGTTTCCTCAGACCTTCCGGCTTAATTTATTTTTTAACAACCTGAAAGAAGAACTTTTGCATTCCCGGGGACTCATGGAGAAAAGTCAAGTAACGCTGACCGTTCATCCTGTACCTGAATCCGTTTCGGATGAATTTTTTTATGACCCCGGCAGGCTGCAACAAATATTTGGCATTTTGCTCAACAATGCCGTTCGCCATACCGACGAAGGGGAAATATCATACGGATATCATTCTGCCAGCGAACAATGGTTCACTTTTTTTGTATCGGATACAGGTTCCGGGATTCCTCCGGAAAAGCAAACTGCCGTATTTGAACCGTTTCACGCGGCAGAAACAGGGGCCGAAGAGAGCAGTGGTCCTGGCCTTGGTCTGGCCATATGCAGTAAACTGATTTCCCTTACCGGAGGGAGAATCTGGTTTTCTTCGCAACAAGGGAAAGGGACAACATTCTGGTTTACTATACCAAGAGGTGGATTGCAGCATAATAAAGAAGTTAAACGTCATCGCACCCTGATGCTTGATTTTGATTTGCAGGGTATTCCTTTACTGATTGTCGATGATAATGAGGAAAGCCGCCTTTATTACAGGGAAGTTCTGGAATCCAGGGGCATGATCATATATGAGGCAGCTTCAATGAAGGAAGCATGGGAAATTTTGCTTTCAGAACCTGCGATAAGGATTGTTTTGCTGGACATATTCCTGCCCGACGGAAACGGGCTTGATCTGGTCATCAGGATCAGGGAAAGAAAAAAGGATCTGCGCATCATAGCCCAAACGGCATATGCTTCGGAAGAAGACCGGACCAAATGTTTTGGGGCAGGCTGCGATGACTATCTTGCCAAGCCTGTCGGAAGAGATGAACTGGTTTTCCGGATTGCCCTTCAGATGAAAGGCACACTTAGAAACGGCATCTTCAGCGGACGGTTCGCTCAGGCACCCAGAAATCAGAAGGCGTAAGGCCACATTCACGGATCATTTTTACTCCGTATTCCAGATAACCCAGTTCAGCCCCGCTGTTGTTCGTACCAAGAGTAAACTTAACGCCTGCAGCCCTGGCCCGTTTAATGAACGTTGCTGAAGGGATGTTGTTGGCACAGTTAATTTCCAGTGCAATGCGGTTTTTTACCAGAGCATTGATGACACGGTCCATCCGCTCCGGGGTCCAGAGTTCGTCATACCGGTCGCGGATTACCTCCGGAAGGTAGGTTGGATTAACATAAATACGGATAGGCTCGGAAGAGAGAATTTCTTCTATTTTCCCCACAAGATAATCCATAAATTCCTGCGGGTCATCCACAAACACTTCACCGGGCATCCACAACCGCATCCGGCGTCCTCCGGCATCGGTGTAGGTCATGGCATCAGTAAAGGCGTAATCGAACAGACTGAGGGTCTCTTTTGAAACCAGCGAAGTCCATTCTCTTCCTTCGCCCTGAACAGCGTGATACACAGGGTAGTCTTTTACCTGATTGTAATAAGCCCTGAGGGAAGAATCATTATGTACCGGAAAACCAGGGCCGCAGTTTATTGCAACTCCATACCGGATACCCGTTTTCCTGCTGTGTTCAAGCAGTTGTTCCATTGTCAGGCCTCCTTTAAGATGTGCATGAAGGTCAGTTACTTCAAAACCAGCCTGCCGGAGGGAGTCAATAGCCCGGATACGGGGATCGGAAGTTACAGCACGATGGTGGCAGGCAAAAGACCCGGCCAATATCAACAGAACGGCAAAAAGAAAGGTGGTTTTATTCATACTATATGCATTTACCAATTGATCACAAACATAAGTTGTTTTCCGGAATCGGCAAACCATACCGGCATGCAGGAAAGTTGCACAGGACGCTTTCCCCACCGGTACCTGTGGGTGCCATAGGCAAGCTGAGCTGAAACTATACCGATTGCAGCACCTCCAAGTACATCAGTAATCCAGTGCCGGTTATTCATGATTCGTAATAATCCCGTAGCGGATGCTATGGTATATCCTCCGATACTGTACCAGATGCTTTTGTCGCCAAACTCCCTGTGAAAGCAGGTAGCAACAGCAAAAGCCCTGGCTGTATGGCCCGAAGGAAAGGAATTGCGCGTGCTGCTGTCGGGCCGGAGTACCCGTGTGGTGTACTTGAGCGGTTCTACAAGAATTTCTGTAAACAGCTGGGACTTCAGAAACAGAAGAGTCGTATTCAGAAGGTCATTTCTGCCTTTCACCCCGGCCAGATGAAGAGCATAAGCACCGGCCGCCGGAACAGCCCACAAACCATCATCCATATGCGTTCTGAATCCGGGGAAACCGGATTGAACTGCATCACGAACCTTAATTCTGTTCAGCGGAGAATTATCAGGAATGGTGAAAAGAGAAGCCGTAAACAATGCCACCGGTGCCGCATAAGTCCTAAGTTCATGCTTCTTCTTCATGTGCGAATAGGTTAAGGAATCTGATGACATACATAAACAAACTGCACAATGAATAAAAGCGCATGCCACGGTAAAAAGAATCCGTCTGAACAGGTATACAGGCATTGGAACGAGCAAAGGTGCAAAATAATAAAATATTCAATGAATCAATATTTCCGTCATAAGGTGATATAAATCATCATTGTTCCGGATTTTGGAATTAAAAGATTTTATAACTTGGCGATTAAACCAATGATTGAAAAATGAAAGATTATTATCTTTATCATGAAAAAACCACTGGTACTTGTAGTTGACGATTCGTTTCTCAACCGGAAATTCATATCGGACGCTCTTTCATTTGAAGACATCGATGTACTGGAGGCCGGTAGCGGAATAGAAGCTCTTGAAATACTGGAAACCGAGAATCCGTCAGTTATTTTTCTTGATATTATGATGCCGGTAATGGATGGCATGCAATTCATTGAGGAGATGAGAAAACGGGGAAAGGCGATCCCCGTAATTGTGGTAACAGCCGATAGTTCACTGCACACAAGACAGAAATTATTTGAACTGGGGATTGATAAGATTCTTTACAAACCGGTACGATACGATGAAATAATCAATATTGCGCGGAATCTGGAACAACAATGTTCAAAATCATAGAAAAAATGAAAAAGAAACCTGTCATATTCATTGTGGAAGATGATCCCGGCCTGAACAAATTGTACACAGTCTTTTTGACCAATAAGGAAATGGGTGAAATTCACTCCTGTTTGACGGGTGAGGAATGCCTTGAAAAACTTAAAACTCTCAGGCCCGATATTGTTGTTCAGGATTTTGAACTTCCGGGTATCAATGGAATTGAAACAATGATTGAGGTAAAAAAAATCAGTCCCGGTACGAAATTCATTTTTATGTCGGGTCAGACCAGTATAAAAATAGCGGTTGAGGCCCTGAAGCTCGGGGCATATGATTATATTGTGAAAGACCCATACGCAAAAGAGAATCTGGCTAATAAAATCAAACAGATAGTAACGATCGAAAAGCTGGGGGAAGAAACAAAACGGTCGAAGAAACTGATGATTCTGTTTATCATTGTTGCCGCACTGGCATGGATTACTTTCCTCGTGCAATTCCTGTTTTTCCGCTAAATGACTTTTTTAAAGCCACAGGTCGAAAAGATGTATAACAATCATCAACACATCTTCGGAAAATGAATAATCTGAAGATTAGCAAGGAACTCGAAGGAATTGTGAACATCCTTCCTCATCCGATGATCTTATTAAGAAATGTTAACGAACATTTTGTGCTAATCCGGTCCAACCAGCAGGCTGCTGCCATTTTTCAAATCAAAGACCAGCGGGAAGATTTAAAAACTTTTAATGAACTGTTTCCCCAGTTGGCCAATCTGAAAATAGAAAGCGAATTGTTGCAGGTTCTGACGAAGAATACCCTCTGGCGTAACAAAGCTCTCACTTTATCGGATGATAAAAATGCGCGAATATATGATACCATGGCGTTCAGGGTCACTGCCACCATCCTCGGCATGGTATTCCACGATATAACCGATCAACGAAATACAGAAATTGAACTTATTGAACAGCAGAAGTTTATCAATGCCATATACCAGGTAGCTCCGGTGGGGTTAATCATTGCCGATCACGACTCGGCTCTGATTAGGGATATGAATATTGAAGCACTACGGATGTTCGAAGGGAAACGGCACATGATTACAGGAAAAAAAATTGATGATTTTCTGATTCCCGGTGATAACGAAGATAAGACCTCAGGAGAAATTCAGGAAGGGACTTTCAGAAAACAGGACGGAAAGACTTTGCCGGTGCTTTTCAGGAAGTCGGATATTCGTTTACAGAATACCCATTATACCATTTATGGTTTTGTTGATATCAGCCTTCTGAAAGAAGCTGAAAAAGAACTGCAGAAAGCCAAGGAAGCAGCGGAAAGTGCCAGTAAGACCAAGAGTCAGTTTCTTGCCACCATAAGCCATGAATTACGAACCCCAATGAATGCCATCATCGGGATTTCCGGAATGTTGGTAAAATATCAGAATGACAACCTAACGCCAAAGCAGACCGAAGCATTGCAGATGATTCATCAAAGCGGTACACATCTGCTTGAACTTATAAACGACATTCTGGATCTTTCGAGAATTGAAGCCGGCAAGATGGTCATAACCTATGAAACAGTGTACCTGAGTTCCATACTGACCGAGATAAAGGATATTATCAAAGGCCTGCTGAAAGGGAAACCTATCAGATTTGATATTAATATTGCCGACAATGTTCCCAAAACCCTGATTACTGACAGAAAAAAACTGCATCAGATTTTGATTAATTTATTGGGAAATTCAGTGAAATTTACCGAAAAAGGGTTAATATCACTTACTGTTTCTAACGAAAATGAGCGTATATATTTTGCTGTCAGCGATACAGGAATCGGAATAAAAAAGGAAGACCAGAAAATCATTTTTGATGAATTCAGGCAGGCAGATGGTTCGGCTACAAGAAAGCACCAGGGTACAGGGCTTGGGTTGAGCATTACCAGGAAGCTGGTTACCATGCTGGGCGGAGAAATTGGTGTTGAAAGTGAGCCAGGGGTTGGTACCACCATGCGTTTCTGGCTTCCTGTGCTTTCGGAAGAGCAAATACGGGAACTTGGCAGAAATACAGAAAGAGCAATTGAACTGGCCAAGAAGAGGGTTCTGGTGATAGAAAAAGATTCAGGATACAGAAATTCCCTTATTGATTACCTGATTCAGAGCGGATATGATGTTGAACCCGCCGAGAACGGCTTCCAGGGTTTAAAGAAAACGGTTCAGATTCTGCCTGACATTTTGTTGATAGGTAATGATATTGAAGGGATTTCCTGCATGGAATTTTTAAGGAAGCTGATTCTTGACGGGCGGTTGAGCAGAATCCCGGTCGTTATTCTGGGAGAATGTCCTGACGAAAGGCTTACCGGGCAGGTACGATCGGTGTTTTCTAAAAACCAGCCTTATGCAACATTGCGAAAAATACTGGAAGAACAATGTAAGCCGAGGCTTCTTCTTGCCTGCACAGATGATATTTTGAACCATACCTTGCTGACCATGCTCGGGAAAAAATACTCCATTATTGTATCCGGACAGGAAGATACTGTTGAAAAAGCATCCGCTTTCTTTCCCGAATTGACGATTATCGACCAGGATTCTTTTGGTGAGAAAACGGATTCCCTGATTGCAGAAATTGTTGAAAAACGGCCAGTAAACGACACCAGTCCATTTCTGTTTTTTGTAAGCAACGAAACAAAGGCTATCAATACAACTGCTCTTGAACGCATTCATCATGATATTCTGAAAAAGCCGGTAAGTGAAAGCACTTTACTGCAGATTATCGAGCAAAATCTAAGACTATATGGAAAATAGAAGCACAATTCTGGTGGTTGATGATGAGCCTGCCAACATCTTCCTGCTGGAAGGGCTGCTGAGCGAGCTCGGTTATCAGGTGCAGACAGCCATGAACGGGCCGGAGGCTCTTCAGAGTCTGGAAAAACAACTACCTGATGCCATCCTGCTGGATGTAATGATGCCGGGAATGAGCGGGCTGGATGTACTGGAAGTCCTTCAGCAGAAAGAAGAAACCCGCGAAATTCCGGTGCTGATGGTTACGGCAAAAACCGGACCGGAAGATGTGGAAGAAGCATTAAAAAAAGGAGCCCAGGACTATATAAAGAAACCTGTTAATGAGACGGAGCTTCTGGCAAGGCTTAAGACAGCCCTTCGCATCAAATACCAGGCAGATACATTGCGAAACATGTTGCGGTCGAAGGAGGAGTTTATCCGTATTGTAGCCCATGATCTGCGGACTCCTCTGTCAACAATATCAGGATTTGCCGAAATGATCCTGATGAGTATTTCAGGCAATGAACCACAAAGTGAAGAAATTAAAAATTACCTGCAGATTATAGTTGAAACAACCAACAACATCAGCGAATATTTTAACAAACTTCTGAGTTGGGCCAACCTGGGTTCACGGGGAATCGAACTCTCCCGTGAGGAAATCCCTATTTCCCGTTTGCTGAACACAACAGCTCTGATGTTCAGGAAGAAAGCGGAAGAAAAGCGGCAGACCATTCAGGTGGATATCAAAAATGAATTTTTGTTGTCAGCCGATATCACATTTATGAGCCAGGTCCTAAACAATCTGGTTGGCAATGCCATCAAGTTTACACCCGATGGGGGAACAATAACCGTACAGGCCATGGAGGAGAATGGCAAACGGTACATCTCTGTCAGAGACACAGGAGTAGGTATGGAAAAAGTGAACCCCGAAGAGTTTTTTAAGGAAGAATTTCACAAATCTACCCGCGGAACACGAGGGGAGAAAGGCTCGGGGGTCGGTCTGCGCATTTGCAAGATGATTCTGGATGCCCATGGTTTTGGAATTACGTTCCGGTCAGAAAAAGGAAAAGGCACTGAGTTTATTATCTCGATTGAATGATAAGATTTGTCTCACTTCACAACTTGCATCAGCCGGTGACATGAAAATAAACAGTATTTGCTTTTTGTTTTTTTTGAGTTTCATTCTGTTCGTTCCTGTTACAACAACAGCTCAGATGGCAGGATCAGATCTGGAAAAGCAGGCGATTCAGGAAGCAGAAAAAGGAAACCAGACTATTGCACTGGATTTATACAGTAAGGCGGGATATGCATACTGGTCGGGTGGAAACATAGAAAAAGCAATTCAGGTTTTCGGCGAGGGACTCCGGTATGCTGCCGAACTGAACAACCGAAATGCACTGATTACCCTCAATAACAATCTGGCCCTTCTTTATACCGGGAAGGAAGACTATCAGAATGCCCTTCGTTTTTTCCAGAAAGCATATGAACTGATACGGCAATTGCGCACAAACCGGGAACAGGCAGAAGCCCTCATGAATATCGCCTCAGCCCATGAAGGGCTTAAGGACTATGAACAGGCGACAAAAATTGTCCAGGAGGCGATGCGGATTGCGCAGGAAGAGCAGGACCTCCGTTTAATGAGGAAAGGATACGGTCTGCTGGCCTCCTGTTATGAAAAACTTGGCAAATCAGATCAGGCTTTTCAGTATTTCGAGCAATTTTCGGCACTGGACCGGCAGATCAAGGCAGAGGAATATCAGTCCATCCGTAAAGAGGCAGATACCAAAGTAGCAATAGCCGAACAGGAACTTTCCAAAACAGCAGGACGTCTCAAAGAAACTTCCGATTCGCTTGAAGTGGTGGCGCGATTAGCCCAGTTACAGAAAATGGAAATCGAATTGCGGACATCACAGCTTCGCGAAAAAGAAGCCCAACTGAAGTATGAGCGATATATCCGCCGCACCATGTTTGCTGGTGCAGCAGGAATTCTCCTGTTTCTCCTTTTAGTTAGCGTGATGCTAATTCTGAAAGTCCGTGACAACAAAAGGCTTCGCGAACAGAAAAGGAAGATCGAAGAACAAAATCTTCAGATTCAAAAGCAGAACGAACTGCTTGACCTGCAGAACCGCAATATTAAAGACAGTATTCATTATGCAAACACCATCCAGAAGGCCATTTTACCCTCTGAGGATGAAATAAGCGAAATATCCTCTTCAGCAGTTTTATACCTGCCTAAAGACATTGTATCGGGCGATTTTTACTGGTTCTCGCGCCGGGGCAATGAAGCAGTGTTTGCCGTCGCTGATTGCACCGGTCATGGCGTTCCGGGCGCCTTCATGTCAATGATAGGCAGCATGTTACTGAATGAAATTGTGAATGAACAAAATATCATGGATCCTGAAAAAATCCTTCAGGAACTTGATCAAAGGCTTTTTTATGCCCTGCGCCAGGAAACTTCTGAAAATACTGATGGTATGGATATCGCAATTCTCAAAGCTGACTTATCAGATAACCGAACCTGGAATATAAGTTTTGCCGGGGCAAAACGGCCAATGATGTATTGCAGTGATGGACTTTATCACATAATTGAAGGTGACAAAAACTCACTGGGAGGGTTTGGCAGAAAATCCGAAAAAAAAACATTTACCTCGCATCACGTTGTTATTCAGCCAAATGATGAATTTGTGCTGTATACTGACGGTATTACAGACCAGCCTGATAAAAACCGAAAAAGATTTGGGTTGCAACGATTTCAGGATTTCCTTGCCGGGCATATAAACATGCCTCCTGAAGAAAAAATAGCGCAACTCAGGGATGAACTGAAACAATTTACTGCTGAACCCCAACGCGATGACATAACAGTTTGGATAGTCAAACTTCGATAACTGCACATGAAACACAATTCATCAACAACCCCGATTATGAGTTACCAGGGACCCTTCTTTATGGATCTCCTGGCTGCAACCTCCAACTGGATCAGAAGCAGTATGCTCTTTCATGTAAGAGTAAAACTGAAAGTGCATAAGATTTTTATTGAACTTACCCAGAATGTTGCCCACTATTCTGCAGAAAGGACCGATACGGGAACTGAAATATACGGCACTTGCGGTTTAGGGCGATTTGATATTTTTACCGATGAAGAATATGTCTATATTCAGACCTCCAACCTTATTTTGCATGAGCACGGACCCATCCTTGCCGGTTATTGCCATCAGATTAACGGCATGGAACCGGAACAATTGAAGGCTTTTAAGGCGGCAAACCGTAATCACAGGGAAATGAAAACCTCAGCGGCCCATATTGGTCTGATCCATGTCGGAATCATTTCGGAGCAACCGCTGGATTTTCAGATTGAAGAAAAAGACGATAAATTTTCTATGTTTACGGTCACGGCAAAAGTTAAAACAACCGAAGAAAATTAACCGGACATGAAGGATCTTGTATTGCTTACTTCTCCGGAAACACCTTATTTTCCTGAAATAAGGTGTTATTACAATTCGGCAGAATGCAGGATAATGGGAGAATCTTACATGGAAGATGCCCGTAAATTCTACAATCCCATAACAGAATGGATTCAGCAAATGCTGGAATCTGAGGGTAAGATCAAATTATCTGTCCGTTTGATCTATTTTAACACAAGCACCTCACGCACATTGCTACAGATGTTGAAAATGCTTGCATTGTACAGGCAAAAAGGCGCAAACGTTCAGATAGAATGGTCTTATCCGGCAGAGGACCCGGATCTTAAAAATGACATTGAAGACCTGTGCCAGGAAGCAGGGATTGATGCACACCTGATCCCAATGTAAAACAACCCCTCAGTCTTCACAGCATACCCGGGCACATGGATTTTCAATTTCCCACACGCGGACTCGCTTTTAATGTAATGGCGAAACCAGCAGGATCGGCCTGCAATTTGCGGTGTTCCTATTGTTACTATCTGGAAAAGAGGACCCTTTATGAAGGGCAGGCCCTGCGAATGTCAACAGCACCCTTGAAGAATTTATAAGACAATTTATTGAAGCACAAAAAATACCCGTGGTGACGTTTGTCTGGCAGGGAGGAGAACCTTCGCTGGCGGGCATCGAATTATACAAAACCGTTGTTTTGAAAAATAACTGCAATTCGGAAAGGCAAAGTTGACAACCCTTCCCTGTTATTATCTGAAGTGCGAGTACCGCTTTGCCTGCCATGGTGAGTGTCCTAAGCATAGGTGGGAAAAAACGCCTGAAGGAGAAGATGGCTTAAATTATTTGTGTACTGCATACAAAATGTTCTTCCGGCATGCGCATCCGTACATGCAATACATGGCCGACCAGCTGGCTAAGAAACAGGCTCCGGCCAATGTGATGACCTGGATAAAACAAAACGAACGGGATAAAATGGCAAACCAGAAAAAACAATTGTCTGTCGGCCGCAATGACCCCTGCCCCTGTGATAGCGGTAAAAAATTTAAAAACTGCTGTATGGGAAAGTTTACAACCTGAACTTTTTGATATCCTCTTTCATCCTCTCCAGATCGGTGAGCCAGTCCTCAATGTCCTGCTCGTGTTCCAGTTCTTCGTTCAGAATGGTTGTCGCCATCTGGTGGGTGGTATGGTCCTTTCCGTTGGTAAAATCAGCAATCTCCTTGTACCGCTGGATAGCACAACGTTCACCTTTCAGGTTTTGCTGAAGAATTACCTCCACATAAGGATCGACGGGAGCATCGTAGGCGCAACGGGCAAACCTGGGCCAGTCAGCTGGATTCAGCACCGGCGTACCGCCCAGCTGGATGATGCGATCAACGACAAGCACAGCATGATTGAGCTCCTGTGTGGCATGGAGAAGGAGTTCCGGTTCGATCTCACTCCGCATGGGACCTTCCATCAGCTTCGCCCCGATCCAGTACTGATAATAGGCAAGCCACTCCTCGCAAAGTGCCGCATTGAGCATCTCGAGAAGTTTTTTGATGTCCAGATCCAGAATTTCAACAGCGTGTCGTCCCATAAATATCTTTTTAAAATGGTTTGATGTAAAGATACTTATTTTTATGGTTTTTTGGTAATAATGGTTCTGACGGGGAAAGGAATTTCAATTCCAGCTTCTCTGAATCGTTTATGCAGAAGTTTTACAAAAGCATGTTTAACCAGGAACTGCTGGGAATGCTCCTGCACCCTCAGAATAGCAGTGAAATTGATACTGCTTTCGCCGAAAGTATGGAACCGTACTACCGGTTCAAAGGTACTGACACCGCCTTCAACGGTTTTCAATATTTCCCGCGCTGTTTCAATGGTAATTTTTTCCACCAGATCAAGGTCACTATCGTAAGCCACGCCGATATCAACCGTAACCGGCACTTCTCTGTCGGGAAGATGGGTATTGATCACAATAGCCTCTGCCAGCTTAGCGTTGGGAATAATGACCAGGTTGTTGGCCAGCTGGCGAACCAGGGTACTTCTCCAGGAGATGTCCATCACATATCCTTCTATTCCGGAATCGAGGCGTATAAAATCGCCTACCCTGACCTTCTTGGTTGCGAGAATATGCAGTCCGGAAAAAAAATTCGAGAGAGTGGGCTGAAGGGCCAGGGCAACTGCCAAACCTCCTACACCCAGGGCAGTCAGCAAAGGGGTTATGGATATGCCAATGGATTGCAGAGCGATTAAAAATCCGACCGCGATAATCGTTATCCGGGTGCTGTTCAGTACAATACTGGAAGGAACCGATTTGTCGTCTTTTGTTTCACCTGCTATCCAGCGTGTTACAATGCGGGAGAGATAGATGGTAAACACAAGGATCGCTCCCACTTTCACCGTTTTATGCAACACATCCAGCAGGCCGGGTTTAAGGGTTACGTAATTAAATCCTATATGAATGGCCAGCAGGACAAACAGGGGAAGCAGAATGCCTTTCAGGCTCTGAATAATCAGGTCATCTCCTTTCCATTTTGTTCGGGAAGTAAGGTGCAGAAGCTTTGTCAGCACAATCTGTTCGATAAGCCAGCCGATTAAAGCGCCGCCGGCTACAATGGAAAGAAAAATGAGCAACTCTTTTAGTCTGTCAGGATGATTGGCAACATCAATAACCATAATGCGAAGAAATTTGTCTGGTGCAAAGATAAATTTTAACCCATTCTTTGCATTGGAAAAATTCAAAAGGTATGCAGTAAAGCAGCATTAACCTCACTCTATTCGCTGCTGCTGAATTAACAAGGCGATTATTCCCGGGGATGGCTCCTTACTTCGTTTTTCGACTCAGGGATAAATGGGAAAATCCCTTCCGGCACTCTAAGAAACCCACAAAAAAACTTGTTTTTGGTAAGGAAGAAAATATATTTGCACCATTTACCAAAATCATGTAATCCGCTGCTCATGGTTAACCTGAAAAGTTCTTTACAGTTCCTGGTTTCGGGCATTTTTTGCATTAGCGTGGCCGTTTCAAACACGGCCAACGCTGCAGACAGGGATTCAGTCGTGGTCCGCAGCATTTATTCAGAAGCATTGACAAGCCGCATAGCCTATAACAATCTGCTTCTTTTATGCCGACAGGCACCAGGCAGGCTGAGCGGTTCTCCGCAGCTAAATACGGCCGTTCAGTTAACCAGGCAATTTCTGCTGGAAGCCGGGGCTGATACAGTGTATCTTCAGCCTGTACTGATACCCAACTGGAAACCCGGACAAACAGAAGCACATGTTTTAAACGGCAACCGGAAAGTTGCCCTGCACGCCCTCCCGTTGGGAAATTCTGTTCCTTCCCCGGCAGAAGGTATCACTGCTTCCGTGGTTGAGGTGCATTCCTTTGATGAACTGAATGCACTGGGCAGGGAAAGGGTATCGGGACGTATTGTTTTCTACAACAGGCCGATGGATCCCACCCTCATCAACACATTTGCCGCCTATGGGCGAGCTGCTGATCAGCGTGTTTCCGGCGCATCAAAGGCGGCGGCATTAGGAGCAGTTGCCGTCCTGGTGCGCTCGCTTACCCTGGCCAGTGATACTTTCCCCCATACAGGACAAATGCGCTATCAGGAAGGAATAGCCAAAATTCCTGCAATTGCTGTTGCAACACGCGATGCCGACAGTATAAGCTGCTGGCTGAAACAAAACCCGGATGTGCAGGTCTTTATCAAAACCACCTGCCGGCCGGCGGGCGACACTGCCGGATATAATGTTATTGGTGAAATCAGGGGAAAAAATCCCGCAAAGGGCATCCTGCTTACCGGAGGGCATCTTGACGCCTGGTACAATACGCCGGGGGCGCACGATGACGGAGCAGGATGCATACAGTCCATCGAGGTTATCCGCTTATTCCATACCCTTGGCATCAGGCCGGAGCATACTATACGGGCTGTATTGTTTATGGATGAAGAAATTACCCAGACCGGGGGAAGGAAATATGCCCAGACTGCAACCCTGGAAAAGGAAAACCATCTGATAGCCCTTGAATCGGACCGCGGCGGCCTGTTGCCCGTTGGCTTTACATTTGACTGCAATGAAAAGGATCTGGAAATACTTCAGAAATTAAAACCGTATTTTGAGCCATACCGGACCGACACATTCTTAAAAGGCGGTTCAGGGACTGATGTGGCACCATTGCGTTCTTCTGCCCGGATTCTGGCCGGACTGCTTACCGACAGCCAGAGGTATTTCGATTATCACCATTCTGCCTACGATACTCCCGATCATGTCAACATAAGAGAATTGCAATTGGGAAGTGCGGCAATTGCATCTTTGTTTTATCTGATGGACAGAAGGTTTTGATTTCTTTATCAGGAAAACCAAAAAAGGTTTCGCATCACAAGGAAATGTGCCAAACAAAATCAGTCCCGAAGAATTTGTATCAATTTGAAAAAAAAACTTTTAGTTTTGCGCAAAAATTAATTTATGGATAAAGTATCTGACATTTCGAGAGGAAGTTTTGTACGTTACAACGGTGAACTTGCCGTAGTGCTTGAATATGAACACAGGACACCCGGAAACCTTCGGGCTTTTTATCAGGTGAAAATGCGCAATATTAAAAGCGGCAGGCTTATTGAGCAGCGGTTCAGGCCCGATGATGAAATCGAGATTGTCAGGGTTCATTTCAAGGAACATCAGTTTCTGTATCTTGACGGAGACAATGCTGTTTTTATGGACAATGAAACCTTTGAACAGATAACATTGGGCAAGGAAGCTATTGGTGAAGGGTTCAAGTTTCTGAAGGAAGGGATGAACGTTTCCATATATTTTGACGGCGACGAGCCCATTTATGCCGAACTTCCGGTTACGGTTGAACTGGAAGTTACATACACCGAACCCGGACTGCGCGGGGATACTGCAACCCGTACCCTGAAGCCTGCAACCCTTGAAAACGGAGCTGAAGTCAAAGTACCTCTGTTTGTCAATGTGGGCGATAGAATCAAGGTCGATACCCGCACCGGCGAATACATTGAACGGGCCTGAGATATTTATTCCGGGTTAAACCTTTTCAGTCCTGAGTGATTTCTTCGTCTTCCGGCTCAATGGCCGACCAGTTTTCATTTCGTTTGATACGGGTAACCTGCATTTCGGAAATAGCAAAAAGTTTTGCGATAACTTTTTGCTTTATTCCCCTGCGCAGCATCGATTTGAGCAATTTCACATCTTCCGGCCTTAACTTGGCATTCCTCCGTAACACTTTGTTTGATTTCCTGTATTCTTCAAGATATCGCTCAAACATTCTTCTGTAGGCTTCTTCGCGGGTAACCCACTTCAGGTTCTTATAGTAATTGTTCCCTTTGTTACCGTCGAGATGAATCACCACCGTCTGATCCTCCGATTCCCGCGGAACAAACGCTTCGGCTGTAAGCTTATGGATCAGAAAAGTACGGGGCTTCCCTCCTGTCCGGATGCTCACTATTCTAAATCCGCGGATAACACCAGGCCTGAGTATCCTTCCTTTTTCCTTATCGAAACAAAAACTTTTCACCCGACCGTAGTTACTTATTTCATACCTGCGATCAGCGTAAGGAATTTCCTTCCAGACTTCGTCAGCAATTTTTCGTAGTTTACGGCCTTTTGCCATTAAATCCCGGGATTTTCGACAGCAAATATAAAAAATTTATAAGCCCTGATGCCGCACACATCGAAATTTCGGACATATAAGTACTATTTTTCTCTAATTAACTTATTATCAGAACAGTTTTGCCTTTCCACGGTCTATTTTAACCGTGTTTATCTACCGGGAAGGCTTTTTACCAGAACAACCTTTCTTCCCCGGGTGTCAAACGCATTGAGAATCAGCATGCAATTTCTGCAATCTGCGGGAATGCCGATTTGCTTTACAACCGTTTCCTCATTTACCGGAATGAAGGGTTCCCAGTAATAGAAGACCGAAGGTTTGGGTTCAGATTTCGCGGCAGGTGCCGTAGAGACTCCCTTTCTTGTTGTAATTTCTACAATTCCGATGCTGTTCAGTCCGGTATATTTATGAATGTCATTTACGTTGGTCGAAACATTTATATTTTCCACATCTTCAGTCGGAATTTGCTGAAGGATGGAAATATCGGTTCCGAAAGGAACTCCGTCAATAACAATCAATGCTCCCTGCTGGGAATAATAGGAATTGCTGGACCCGATAAAAACTATCTGATTGTTGATAATCTGGTAATTCTTCTTTTGCTTGATGATTTCCAGAATGGAAATTCCCGGAGGATATTTAGGAAAGTCAGAAGACACATTGGCGGGAACCACAGTCTGATTGTTTCGCCGGGATTCCTTTCTTCCGGAAGAATAAAACCGGCTGGAGGAAAATGTATTTTTCCGGAAAGTTTCCCTGGCGGCCTGGCTCAGTTTTTTATCAAACGGTGCATCCCATTGAATCTGATACGGTTTTTTTCCGGCCAGTTCGGGAGCATATACCGAAATTTTCCCGCCTTGTTCAGGAACAAATGGTTCAAACCGAAAATATCCCTTGTCATCGGTAACTTTTTCGGTTATTTTGCCTCCGGAACTTTTCATTTGCACCCTGGTTCCTGCCAGGCCATTTCCATTTTTGTCCCGTAAATATCCGGCCAGAAAATCCTGGCTTTCGTACGGAAGCTTTTCTTCAGGAAGGGTTGTGATGGATTTCCATGACAGAAAAGGGTGTGAATATCCGCAGAGCCACAGATCAACATTACTCATTGAAGAAGAATCAGCATCCAACGGAATGCCGGTAAGTCCGGGCAAAGAAACAGGGGACTGATGGAACTGACTGAAAACATGCTGTCCTGCCCAGGCAGATCTGTCGGTAACAGATAAAATCAAGGAAGCAGGAATTGTTTTACCATCAGGTTCCACCGTCCTGAAACGTGTTTCGATGGATTTTCTGTCGGATGAAAGCTCTGCACTGGTGTCAATCCGTAGCCCGTCTCCTCTGACATAAAACCAGCGTTCTGCTCCCACCTGTCCGTTTTCATCAAAAACCAAAACACGAGCCAAACCCGACGGAATGCCGTCCAATGGCACGCTGATCACCTGGCCTGGTTCTGCCTGGGTAAAGCTGTAGATAAAGCCGTTGGATTCAAGAAGAAACAAAAGTTTACCGCATTCAAATCCCGGCGATTTCAACAAGGCAAAACGTGCTTTTTGCGGCGTGTTCTCCAGCAACTGCAGGAGGATTCCCTTGTGCGAATCAGGAATGGCAAAGGTTTTCCTTCGTCCGTCGGGCGTCTTAAAAGTAAAGAAATAGTTTTTCCCTTCCCTCGGGGTAAGACTGAACACAGCTGTTCCCGGGCCGACCGGCTGGACCGAGCTTAAGAATGTCCCGGCATTATCGGTAATTTCACCGCTGATATCCCCCACAGGCAGGGAATCAAGGGTAAGGGTAACTCTGACCTTATTGGAAACACCCCGAATCAGGCTTCCGCTTTCAGGATAGAATGAGACACTGGCCTGATTTTCCGTAATCTGAACAGGCAGTTCGGCTGTCAGTTTTTTCCCTTTTACCGAAGTACTGACAACCAGCCTTCCCTCACCCCGGATGCCCATTGGTACAGAAATAACAACCAATGCCTTGTTATTTATGTCGGCTGGTACTTTGCCACTGTAAATTTTCTTCCTATCCACCCTCATTTCTATGGAAAACTGCGTTCCGGCAGGAAGTTCTCCTTTCCACGCAACCAGGCTGATCATAGCCTGCAGTGGGATTTCAGGCGAAACCACCGGTGATGCAGCATTGATCAGAATCTCGTATTCCGGTTCTGCTTCTCTGGTAATATAAAGCGGAATAGCTTCCAAATGTTCCGGTTCCCCGTTTTTCATCCAACTCGTATAGGCATAAAGCACATACTGTCCGGGCGGAATATCTCCGGGAACCCTCACCTCTCCTGCATAGACATCTTCCTCCAGTTTTTCCTGAACAAAATAAACAGACTGCCCTTCTTCATTGTAAAGTTGAAGAAAAAGGCTCCTGCTGAGGCGTGAGGCAGAATTCAACGGATCCCTGCTGATGACAGCCGCAAAAGGCACCTTTGAACCCGGGGTGGTAACATTCATTGCGGGAACAAACCATATACTTTCCCGCGGATACCTTGTATAATACTGATGAAGCGAACTGCTGATCCGGCTAACCTGATCCGATTGTCCTGATACCAGACCAGGCAGCATGAGTAAACATATCAGGGTTCCAAAGATTTTGATTTTCATCATAATAAAATTAATTTTTAATGGTATGATGGAACCCACATGTTCGGCATTTTATTACCGCTGTGTTCGTGTTTGCAAAACATGTGGGTTTCATATTGTTGATTATTAAGGTTTCACTTCTTTACTATCACGGGTTCAGGGGAATCTGGTTGCGTATTTTTTGCTGCAATCTGGCAACAGCCTCATCGAGTCGTATTTCCGGTTCGATGGTGTTAAATCCTTCCCAGAAAGAAGGGTCGTAGTCCTTGATCTGGTTGATATGGATATCGGATACTTTGCTGATTTCGTTGCCCCTGAAACGTTTAACTCCGGAGGTATCCATACCTGTAATCACCAGATCGGAAGTGGTACGGTACAGGGAGTTAAAGAAGGCTCTCCTGGCTCTTGCCCTCACATCGAGTTCGGTATGTACCGAGGCAAGTACTCTCCCTCCCCTGACATCCTTGTAACGCACTGTATAATATGTTCTTACAGGTCGCACGTTATATCCCGCCGGAGATTTCTTTATCAGAAGGCTCCGGGCGTATTTTATGCCGGTTTCTGACAGGCCAAATCGGGCTTCTTCAATGGAAAGGGAGGCCACATCGATGAATATTTTTCCTGCATAAAGAGCATCCTGCACCCCGGGCTTCTGGTCGAATGAAATGACATAAAGGTCACGATCTCCTGAGCGGGTAAATCCTTCAAATGTATAGGTGTAATAAGGAAAATAGTCTTCCTGAAGAAAAGAGGCGGGATTTTTCGCAATATCGAGCAGAAGAGAATTGAAAAGACCTCCTTCCACCCGGTAGCTGATCCGTTCTGTTTCATAGGAATTTTCCTGCTTTCTGCCTTTCAACAGTTTAATCTGATCGTTGTCCCAGACATTGGAATAGGATGATTTATAGATCCGGGTGACTGATTCGGAGAGGGCAATGCATTTATCATCCTTCCATGTAATCTCCCTGAAATATCCTGTGAGATAAACGGGAATACCCAAAAAACGTTCAGGAACAGATTTGACAGCAAGGGTAATCAGATTTGTCGGATCGGTTGGTCTGACAACAACTTCCCGTATGGAAATGCGAACAGGATTCAGCTGAACCTCCTTTTCTCCGTTTACCAGAATAGCGGAAGGGAGGGAAATGCTTTCGTAACCAACGCAGGAAACAGTAAGAGCGGAGTCCAAATATTCAGAGGGTATTTTCAGGCTAAAAACGCCTTCTTCATTGGTAATGGTTCCGGTATTGGTCCCTGACAACACAGCAGAAGCAAAGGGAACAGGCCGCCTGCTTTTCCCGTCTGTCACCTTTCCTCTGATTTCGATGTACATCGGATTTTTCGTTATTTCACCAGCGGGAACATTCCGCCGGAAAATGGCGATCTGCCTTCCGCGGGCGACAAAACCCACCGGAATATCATGAAATATTTGGCTGAGGACCTCATTGACCGTCTGTCCGCTGAAATGCACTGCTACTTTATCTGAAACCGGAACCCTGGTAGGATCATAGGAGAAATTGATACCGGTTCGGGAGTGAATTGTATCCAGCAAATCAGAAACAACAATGGAGGAAGAGGAGAAAAACACAGTATCGTTAAATACTGACTGGGCAATCAGATTATTAGCCAGCAGAGAAAACAGCAGAAAAAAACAACAGATCAGACACCGGTTTTTCATCAGAATCAATTGCTTTTCAATGGCATGACGAAACCCACATGTTGGTGATTTTATCAGAGCTGTGCCTGTGTTTGTGTTTTGAAAACATGTGGGTTTCATAGCTCTTTATTAAGAAACCATTGATTATGGTTCTGAGGAGAACAGACGATACGTATTCCCTCCGGAAAACTCTATGGATAGTCCAAGAGTAGCCTGAAGCACGGCAAGCACATCAGGGAGCTGTTCATCAACATAGCGGGCAGTAAGCTTGTAGCCGGAAATATCTGTGCCGGCATGGTCAAATGTTATTCCATAGCACTGTTCAATATCCGCCAGAGCTGAATCGAGGGGGGTATCCCTGAAAACAAGAATCCGGGTTTTCCAGGAAAGATAGTTTGTTCGGACAAATTTATCCTTCCTTTCAACAACGGAACCAGGATTTGCCTTTGCGTATGATCCGGATGGCAGAATAACCGACTGCACACTGCTGTTAACGGGTGTCAGGCTGACTTTCCCTTCCGAAACCAACACTTCGGTTTCGTTGCTTCGGGTAATTGTTTTCACATTAAAAGAGGTTCCGAGAACTCTCACAATGGCCGCCCGGGTGACAATTTCAAAAGGATGCAGGCTGTCGTGCTTTACCTGAAAAAAAGCCTCACCGCTCAGGATGCAGGTTCTGTTTTTCTCCCTGCCGTACTCAAATGTCAGCGAACTGTTCCGGTTAAGCCATATTTCCGAACCATCGGGCAAGATCTGATGGACTATGTTATCTGTCGAAAGGAGCGCAATCTTTTCGGAAGAACCAGCCGGCAGGGACTTCAGCAGGTAAAATGCACCGATGGCAATGACCAGGATGGCGGCCACTGCAGCAGCCATCCGGTAAACCTTTTTGATGAAAACAATACGCGGGGCAGGATAATCAGTCAGCCTTTCCTCCGTGCGCTCAAGGTCCCGTTCACTGTTTTCCGCAAATGCCGGATGATAAGCCCCCGCCAGTTCCCACAGGCGTTCCGCCTGTTCATAATATTTTCTGTGATCATCTGATTCATTCAGCCATTGCTGCAATTTCACCTCTTCATCAGAGGTTGTTTCGTTAATTAAATGTCTGATTATCAGATCATCATACTCTATCGTCTGTTTCATTTCTGTCTTTTTCACCTTTCAATATGACAATTCAGTTTCCTAATACCCTATAATACGTTAACAAAAGCCATCATCCTAAAATAGAGCAAGCAAGAGCAAAACCGTCAGGAAGTTTTTCAAAGCAATGCGGAGGATACGGAGGGCTTCTGACATATGTGCTTCCACGGTCTTGACTGATATCTTCAGTTCATCGGCTACTTCGCGGTACTTTTTCCCTTCAAACCGTATTTTCTCAAAAATTAAACGGGTACGTCCGGGGAGTTTTTCAAGAACTGACAGCAGGGTTTCGTACAGTTCTCCTTCTTCGGCAAGTGCATCCGGTTGGACGGGTTGTTCCGTGTCTGATTCAGAAATCTTCAGGTGGGTGCGTTCAACAATGCTGTTATGTTTAATGTAATTGAGACTGGCATGCAGTACTGACCGGTAAAGATATGCCGACAACGAAGTATGAATGGTAATTTCGTTTCTTTTCTCCCAGAGATGAACAAACAATTCCTGTACAATTTCCCTTGCGGCCTCCTGATTCCTGACTTTCGAAAAGGCATACATACACAAAGGAACATAATGCCTGTTAAAGAGCTCCCTGAAATCATTCCTGTTTTCCGGCAATGACGCTTCAGGTGATTTAGGCTGGCTGGTCATAAATGCATATACGCTTAAAAAATCAAATTTAGATTAAGTTTCGGGAAGGACAAAACAGAATGCGACAAATGAAAGAGTGGCGATTTTTTATCGTTCATTTTCATTACATTCGCATACAATATTTTTTCAACCATGAAAAACTATCCTGCTTTCAGTATTATTCTGTTTGCTTTTGTTCTTTCTTCCTGCGGTGGCAAATCTTCACAGGAAAGTACTGTCCAGGGAAATCTGATGGCGGAAGAAGACACCCTGCATGCTTCGCCGATTTTATATCAGATTGCCCTGCCGGTTGACATGATCCAGATATTCGAAAAAGCTGGTATTCATTACAACAAAGACTTACTGAATCCGGTCAGCAAAGCAGATGATTACTCCCAATCAGGTTTAGCTGCCATCAATCTGGGCATATACGGAATTGATCTTGGTTACATTAAGCTCTTTGGTGATGCCCAGGCTGCCGTTAAATATTTCAACGCTATCCGCAAGCTCGCCTTGCAACTGGGTATTCCTGAAGAATACCTGGCAGTTTCCCGGGAACGTTTTGAAAAGAACATCGGGAACAGGGATTCTCTTACCCGCTTTATCAATGATGTTTATAAAAGCTCCGATGAGTATCTTAAGAAGGCAGGCCGGCCTGAGGCGGCTTCGCTCATTGTTCTGGGAGGCTGGATTGAATCGCTTTATATTACCTGCCAATCGTGGTTAAAGCAAAACCAGACCGAATTGCTGACCAGAAGGATTGCCTCCCAGAAATATACGCTCAATAGCCTGATCAGCCTGCTTTCCAATTATGCCGGAGAACCGGACGTATCGCAGTACCTGCTAATGCTGAAGATTCTTAAAAAATCCTTTGATAAGGTAAACATTCTTTACCCACAGGGGAAGGTTGACCTGGATACTATCAACAAGGTTATTCTTTCAGAGGAATATAAAATTGATGTTGATGAGAATACCATCCGCGAAATTTCAACGCTGGTGACCAACATACGGCAGGAACTGGTTGATTAGACAGGGTATTGGGACAACCCAACGCTTCCTCTTTCACCTCCTTTTCGACATTCACTGATAAGCTATTGCATTACCGGCAGTTTGATTTATTTTTACGCATTCATAAAAGTCTGAAAGCGGATGGAGATACTTTTTTATGATTGCTTTGCCGGCATCAGCGGAGACATGAATCTTGCCGCCATGCTCGACCTGGGAGTTCCGAAAGATTACCTTGAATCGGAGCTCAGAAAACTGGGGGAACTTCCGTTTGAGTTCAGGATCAGCCGGCAAAAGAAAAACGGCATTGAAGGCACTCTGGTTGATGTTGTGCTGACGCAGGAAAAAAGTGTTCTGGCATCGGATCATCATCATGAGGAACATCGCAGCTGGAAAGAAATTAAAAGAATGATTGAAAGCAGTACGCTTTCGGATGAAATAAAGGATCTGAGCATAAGGATATTTGAGCGGATTGCCGTTGCAGAAGCCAAAGTGCATGGGGTTTCAGTTGAAAACGTTCATTTTCATGAAGTCGGTGCCGTCGACTCCATTGTGGATATTGTGGGTGCTGCCGTATGTTATCATTATTTTAAGCCGGATGCTGTCTATGCCACTCCTCCCAGGCTTGGAGGGGGGTTCGCAAATACGGCCCATGGGAAACTGCCGGTTCCTGCTCCGGCCACCGCTGAAATTCTCAAAGACATTCCTGTACTCACCGGAGGATTTCCCTTTGAAACCACTACCCCTACCGGCGCAGCTATTCTGGCTGAACTGGCGGATAAATTCACCCTTGAAACCCATCTGACCATTCATAAAACAGGTTATGGCGCAGGCCATCGTCAGACAGAAATACCCAATCTGCTCAGGGTATACCTTGCTGCAGTGCCTGAATTGGAGCACAGCCCCCGGTGGTGGATGATTGAATGCAATATTGATGACATGAATCCGGAAATGTATGATTACCTTATCGAGCGGATTCTGGCCCTGGGGGCTGACGACGTGTTCCTTACGCCGATTATTATGAAGAAATCCCGGCCTGCCATAACTCTCAGCGTTTTATGTTCCGAACATATTACCGATGCTGTTACCAGTTTTATTCTTGCAGAGACAACTTCGCTGGGTATAAGAAAGTTTCCTGTTTCAAAGGCAATGCTTCAGCGTAAAACAGAAGAAATTTCCATTCCGGCCGGTAAGGTGCGCATCAAACATGCCGTGCATAACGGAAAGATTCTGCGCAGCAAGCCCGAATTTGATGACTGCAGGCGCCTGGCTTCGGAAAAGAATATTCCTCTGAGTGAAATTTACCGCCAGATAAATGAAGTACTCTATTCGCGATAGTTCATGCTGATCAACGACCATACAGGATATCAGGCGCTTTATGAACGGCTGAGGCAGTTCGGATCACTGGCTGTGGCTTTTTCGGGGGGAGTTGACAGCACATTTCTTCTGAAGGCAGCCAGCGATGCCCTGGCAGGAAAAGTTCTTGCCCTGACTGTGTCGGCACCGTACATACCCCAATGGGAAATAAAGGAGGCTTCTGAACTTGCCTCCATGATGCAGGTTCCTCACCTCATTATTCCGGTGGAAATCCTTCCAGCTCTTAGCAATAACCCGCCGGAACGCTGCTACATTTGCAAGAAGGCATTGTTTGGCAGACTAATTGAAGAAGCCCAGAAACAAGGATACCAGCATATTGCTGACGGCACAAACGCCGATGATGCCTGTGACATCCGGCCCGGCCGTAAGGCATTGAAGGAACTGAATGTACACAGTCCGCTGCTTGAAGCCGGACTCGGGAAGGAAGAAATCAGAAAATTATCAGCCATTCTTGGCCTTCCCACAGCGGGCAAACCGGCATACGCCTGTCTGCTTACACGGATTCCCCACAACACCCGTGTAACTGAAGACGCGCTCAGAATCATTGAAGAAGCCGAAAGGTATCTTCATTCAGCAGGATTCCCTGATGTACGCGTCAGACATCACGGAGATATCGCCCGGATTGAGGTACCGCGACACATCATGCCCCGGCTGGTTTCTTCGGCCCAACTGGCAAAGATCACAGCCCACCTGAAATATCTTGGTTACCGTTATGTAACCCTTGATCTGGAAGGATACCGCAAACCCGTCCCTCCGGAACAAAAAACATAATTCCATAAAGAGATTACCAATCCAAAAAATTCCCGGTATGTCACCTGAAGAAATCAAAAAACTTCTGCAGGAAGTTAGCGAAGGCAGAATCTCTCCCGATGAAGCCTACCACACCCTGAGGGATATGCCCTACCGTGATCTGGGGTTTGCAAAAATTGACAACCACCGCGAAATGCGCACCGGCTACCCTGAAGTAATATTCTGTTCAGGAAAGACTGTGGAACAGGTGCGGGATATTGTTGCATTTATGCTCACAAAAGATACCAATATTCTGGCTACCAGAGCCACGCCCGAAATGTATGAAGCGGTGCAGAACATATGCAAGGAAGCCGTTTATCATCCGCTGGCGCGCACCATTACCATCAAAAAAAAGGAACCGGAATTGCCTTCCACCTATATTGCAGTAGTTACCGCAGGAACATCCGATATTCCGATAGCCGAGGAAGCGGCAATAACAGCCGAGATTTTCGGTAACCGGGTAGAACGGATATTCGATGTAGGTGTAGCCGGCATCCACAGGCTGGTTGACAATCTTCCCAGAATACGGGATGCACGGATTGTGGTGGTTATTGCGGGAATGGAAGGGGCGTTGCCCAGCATTGTTGCCGGGTTAATCTCCCGCCCGGTCATTGCCGTACCGACAAGCATAGGCTATGGAGCTAATTTTCAGGGGCTTTCAGCTCTTCTGGGCATGCTCACCAGCTGTTCGTCAGGCATTGCGGTGGTCAATATTGACAATGGATTTGGAGCGGGATTTTTTGCCAGCATGATCAATAAATTATAAGGGACCATGGTTCCGGAAAAAGCACTCTTGCCGCTTTTCTACAATGCTCCGGTACAGTATTTCACCAAGTTCTTTCTGCACGCCAGCATAGTGATTGAAAAGCATTCGAACTACAACCGTCAGACCTACCTCAACCGGTGTATTATTCTGAGCGCAAACGGTCGCCTTTCGCTGAGCATTCCTGTAATTACCGGAAACCAACCCAACCCCCGCTACACCGATGTAAGAATTGATTATACCAAACGCTGGAACCTCGTTCACTGGAGAGCCATTGAATCGGCCTACCGGAACGCCCCGTTTTTTTTGTATTACGCTGACGCCTTTCATGAACTGTACGGGAAAAAAATTCCGGGCCTGTGGGACTGGAACCTGTCGCTTTTAAAGACCACCCTGCAGATTCTCGACATCAACAGCCAGGTAGATTTTTCGGAACGGTGGGAGACCAGCCGGAACGATATGGCCGATTACCGGAACACCATGCACCCCAAGCCGTTGCATCAGAAAGAGGATCCCTGCTTCAAACCGGTGCCATACTACCAGGTATTTCAGGAACGTTACGGATTTGTTCCCAATCTCAGCATCCTTGATCTGATTTTTAATGCAGGACCTGATGCACCGGAGATACTAAAAGCTTCGGTTGTTCAATAACGAAGGGGATCAAACAAATAACAGCCCATTGGCGCAATGCACCAACCGGCAGTTCATAAAAAAGAGGATGACCGTTATTCTTCCGGCCATCCTCACCTGTAATCAGCGTACAGGACAGAAAGTTTAAAAGCGGAAACCAATGGTAGCCATTATCCTGGATGTGTTCTGTTTCAGCTGGCTGTAATATTCCACTCCGTTATCTCCTTCAAAACCGGCATAATACATTGAGTGGCGAAAATCGCGCATTGCATATGCATAAGCAAAATCAACAAACATACTGCCGGAACGCACTCCAAAACCAGTTGAAAGGATGGACTGGGAAGCTTTGGCATTCAGTTGCCCCGATGCATAGGGACTTCCGTAATGCGCATACCCTGCTCTCAATGCGAGGTTCCCCAGTTTCAGTTCTCCGCCAAGCCGCAAATTGCCGGCCGACTTGTAATAATCCTGAATGTTCTTGTTGATATCATCATAGTTATCCAGGTCACCGTCGATTTTTGCCGTTGTGTAATCAATCAGCTCGTAATCAGCACTTAAGATGCCTACTTTCCCGAACTGTAAACCGCCGCTGAAAACCATTCGTAACGGAGTAACAACCCGGTAATCAGTAACGGTTACACCCGAACGGGCACTCATGGAAGACGGATTTCCTGAATCAAAATTCGACTTCATGGAAGTGGAAAATTCGCTTTCCAGATTATAGAACGTAGGCAGATGCAGTGAAAAACCAAGCCTTACCATTTCTACCGGCTTGGCAATGATTCCGAATTTGGCCGTAAAACCTGTTCCACGGGTATAAAAGTATTCGCTGAACGTAAATGACTGGAAATAATCAATGGTATTGTTTGCATCCCACTCGGTATGCACCTTGCTTTCGTCATATAACAGGCGGTTCAGGCCGAGCGACATTCCAATATACAGCATATGGCTATAATTGGCACCAAAGGTGAGGGAATATTCGTCAATGCCGCCTTTGGTAACAATGTGACGTTCCTGCGACTGTCCGTAATTGCTTACCCACTGTCCCTGTCCGAAATCGTAATAATTCATATCGGAAGCATAAGCCCAGGGCATATTTTCATTATCGGGCAGGTAGATAAGATCAGTTTTCCAGGCCAGCATTTCATAATTTGAATTCAGTCTGCTTGTGTCAAGTCTATCGGCATTGAAAACAAATTCGTCGAGCAGAGAACTCTGGGTATTGGAGGCCGATATGGTTACATTCCGGTTGTAGTCGGCCAGCCGGTTATAACCAACCCCGATGGCAGCGCCGACCCAGCCCTTATCGCGGTTGCTGTTAAATGCAAAGACTCCTCCCAGATTATTGAAAAGAAATTTGTATTTGAAATCGTTGTATTTCTGGGAATAGAAGGTTGATTGGGTTTTGTCGTAATAGATATCGGGGGTAAACGTCAGTTCACTTTTCCGGTAGACGCCGATACCGGCGGGATTGATGCTGAGGGCTGAAAAATCAGCGCCCAGGGCACCAAAAGCACTACCCATAGCCACGGAACGTGCCGTACCCATAGGAAAGTACTGACTGAACCGTATTGCATCACCATCGTTCTGGGCCAGCAGAAAAAGGCTGCTGCTCATCAGAACCACACCTGTTATCAGTAATCGTTTCATATTATTGGATTTTTATAGCAAATTTTTTCCTTTCTGGTTGCCGGTAATTGGTATACCAGCAACCATTCGGGAATATGTGTCAGTTGAATTACCTCCTGTGACCTCCTGAAGAAGAAGAGGAAGAAGACCTGCCGGAACTGCCGGAACTGCCTGAGCTATAGGACCGCCCGGAGCTTCCGGAACTTCCTGAACTGCCAGAGCTGTATGACCGGCCTGAGCTTCCGGAATAGGATGAGCCGGACGACCTGCTTGAAGGGGTGTAAGACCGGCTGCTACTACCGGAAGAGCGGCTGTAAGAGCCGGAACTTCCTGAACGGTAGGTGTTTCCGTAAGAACCTGATCCGGAACTCCTGTTGTAGGAAGGACGTGTGTAGCTTCCTTCGGAGTTGCCGTAATAGGAACGGCTCCTTTCGGGCGAGTTGTATGTGGAAGGGCTGCGCCGCGGAGTGTTATAAGTACCCGTACTACCCGAAGGTCTGCTGTAAACAGGTTGGTAATTTCTGCGTTCGGTTCCGGCCGATCCGGCAGAGCGGGTGCCGGTATTACCGGATGAACCCTGCCCATAGCGCCCTGAAGGAACACGGGTAGTGGTAACATTGCTGCGGTTTGAATTTGGGTTATCATAATACCCGGTGGAACGGCGCCCGGTTGTTGACGTATTGGTCGTTGCTGCCGTGCGGGAAGTGGCGGTGCCGTTCTTCAGCGTGTTGCCGTCAGAAAACGACCTGCGGCCGGTTGTTGAAACATTGTAACTCCTGCCTGCGACTGATCTGTCAGAGGCGGTTGAATATCCACTGCTGAAACGGCCTCCCGATCCACCGGCACGACTCCTGTCGCTGTTCCTGTTGTAAATTCTTCCATAGGCCACGTCGTTCCTGTAGGAATAAGGTGTTCCGAAATAATAGTACGGTGAATAATATCCGTAGTACCCATCATAAAACCCATTGTAATAACCATGGCGATAGCCATACCAGTAATTTCCGTACCAGGGATCGTACCAGGCCCAGTAGTATGGCCGGTAACCAAAGGAATACCAGTAGGGATCGTATCCCCAGCCAAAACTGAAGCCCCAGTATGGATATCCGGCGTAAATGCTGATGCCCCAGTCCCATGGATTGTAGGTGTACCAGTAAAGATCCGTAAAGAAGGGATCATAATACCCCCAGCCCCAGTAAAAGGAAGAATTAAACCTCCTTATACGGGAAGTATAGTAATAGTCATAAGGGTCATAATCATAATAATTGTTGATAACCACTGATTTGTTCTGATCATCCGGTACATAGTCGGACTGATTGTTATCTCCCTCCTCTCTGCCGGAATAGTATTCCTGCTGTGAGGAAGAAGCAGTGGTATCCTGGGCATAAAGTTGCTGTTCCTTGGCGAGCCGGTATCTTTCATAATCAGACATGGTCTGATTGTCGCCTGTATTGGTTTCAGGCGCCGGCTGACTGACCCGGGCTGTTGAGGCAGGAACAGGGGCCGAGGCAACCACTGCCCTGTCCTTTGGAGAATAATAAATATCGTCGGTCACTGTGCCGGTCGTCTGGAACCCTGCTGAACAGGCCGTAAGCACTGCGGTCATTATCAGCATTATGGACAGTGGTGTTCTCATGGTTTGTTCCTCCCGATTATTTTAGTAAACTTGCATCCGTTTTTTCATTGCAATTCATAAAAATAGTAACAAATTTCATACCAAAACTCATTATGGCAAAAGTTTTAACAACACGTTCTGAAAATTATTCGCAATGGTATAACGATCTGGTAATCAAGGCCGGACTGGCTGAGAACTCTGCCGTAAGGGGATGCATGGTGATAAAACCCCATGGATATGCAATCTGGGAGAAAATGCAGGCAGCACTTGACCGCATGTTTAAGGAGACAGGTCACCAGAATGCTTATTTTCCCCTGTTTATACCCAAATCGTTTTTCAGCAAGGAAGCCGCCCATGTTGAAGGTTTTGCCAAAGAATGTGCCGTTGTTACCCATTACCGGCTTAAAAACGATGAAACCGGAAAAGGGATCATAATAGATCCCGAAGCCAAACTGGAGGAAGAGCTGATTGTTCGCCCCACCTCCGAAACCATCATCTGGAATACCTATAAAGGATGGATCCAGAGTTACCGCGACCTGCCCATTCTTATCAATCAGTGGGCCAATGTTGTGCGCTGGGAAATGCGAACACGGCTGTTTCTCCGCACAGCAGAATTTCTCTGGCAGGAAGGTCATACGGCCCATGCTACTGCCGCCGAAGCGATAGAAGAAGCCCGGAGAATGCTTGATGTTTATGCCGATTTCGCTGAAAACTGGATGGCTGTGCCCGTAATAAAAGGAAAGAAAAGCGAAAGTGAACGGTTTGCCGGTGCAGTGGAAACCTTGTGCATTGAAGGGTTGATGCAGGACGGAAAAGCTCTGCAGTGCGGTACTTCCCATTTTCTGGGGCAGAATTTTGCCAAAGCGTTTGATGTAAAATTCCTGAATAAAGAAGGGACCCTTGAATACGTGTGGGCCACTTCCTGGGGCGTATCAACCCGCCTGATGGGCGCCCTGATTATGGCTCATTCCGATGATAACGGACTGGTGATTCCTCCGCGTCTTGCTCCCCTGCAGGTTGTCATCGTCCCGGTATTCAAAACTGAGGAAGAACTGAAGAAGATCTCCGAAACTGCTGAGAAACTGATGGCCGGACTGAAAAAGGCCGGTATTTCAGTTAAGTACGATGATTCGGACAATCAGAAACCCGGCTGGAAATTCGCCGAATACGAACTAAAGGGTGTTCCTGTGCGCATTACCCTTGGCCCCCGTGATATTGCCAACGGAACAGCCGAAGTGTCGCGCCGCGATACCCTCGAAAAGAGCATTATACCTATTGAAAGCGTTGTCAATGAAATTCAGCCTCTGCTCGATTCCATCCAGAAAAACCTCTTCCAGCGGGCTCTTCGCTTCCGCGAAGAAAATACCCATGTAGCCAACAGTTACGATGAATTCAAGGAAATTCTTGAAACCAAAGGAGGATTTATTGCCGCCCACTGGGACGGAACCGTTGAAACAGAAGCAAAAATCAAGGAAGAAACAAAGGCTACCATCCGCGTTATTCCCTTTGATGCAAATCCTGAACCTGGCAAATGCATTGTTACCGGACGGCCCTCTGCTCAAAGAGCGTTATTTGCCATAGCCTATTAATGCTTTATTCCAATTCCTGACTATGGCGCGCAGGACAATACTCCCCGTGTGGAAATCACATTACAGGGTACAGGGCCTGGATGCCGATCTCATATCATTGGCCAAAGTTTCCGCCTTGTGCAACTACTTTCAGGAATCGGCCGGACAACATGCCGATCATCTCGGGGTGGGATATGCTGCCCTTCTGAGCAAAGGAATGGTATGGATACTTTCCCGGCTTCGTATTCAAATTGAGGCATATCCGATACTGGGTGAAGAAATCGTTCTGGAAACCTGGCCGGCCGGAATTGACGGGTTGTTCGCCCTGCGAAATTTTACCATCGCCCGGGCCAATGGACAAAAAGTCATTAAAGGAACCTCTGCCTGGCTGGTGATAGAGAAAGATACCCGGAAGCCTTTGCGCGATGTAAGTGTTCTGTTGAAAAATATTCCGGAAAATCCTTTTTATGCAGGGGAAAACATTGATATTCCGAAAGTAAGACCTGTGCAAGGCTTAACAAAAACCGGAACTGTTACAGCCTGTTATAGCGACCTGGATGCCAATGCCCATGTGAACAACAACCGTTACATCGAATGGACGATGAATGCATTTGATGCTGAATGGTATCGCACCAGGCGGATCCACGATCTGGCCATTTCCTTCCTCAACGAACTCCATGCCGGAAACACACTTGATATCCTTAAAGTGCAGACCGGACAAGATATCTGGCAGGTTGAGGGACATAGTGCCAATAACGGGGAGATTGTTTTCCGCTCTCTGGTTTCTTTTACTGACTATTTTTGAGGAAGAAGCGAAATAGATTTCCGATTTCCCATTAATGAATTTCCGATTTCCGATTTCCCATTTCCCATTGATGAATTTCAGATTTCCCATTTCCCACTTCCCATTGATGAATTTCCGATTTCCGATTTCCTATTTCCCATTGATGTGTTCAGGTTTTCATAGCGTGATCTCAAACAGGAAATTGGAAATTGGAAATTTTCGGTGAGTTGTGATTTCTGATTTGCGATTCAATCGGTTTGCGTTCCGAGTCAAAGAAATCTCAAATCACAAATCAAATCACAATTCACAAACTGAACCCTGTAAATGAGCGTAAAGCTTAGGGCGTAAAGCGTAAAGAAATACCGTTCATGACTTCCCTCTCCGCCCTGCACTCTAAGCTCAGCTCTTTACGCTATACGCTCTACGCTCTACGCTGGAACTTTGGAACTCTGGAACATTGGAACCCTGGAACTCTGGAACCCCACCTCCATTGTCCTTAATCCCCTAACGGGGAAAAGATTGGGTTTGGATCGTCAAATCTATTGTCCTTCATCCCCTACGGGGAAAGAGCGTAAAGCTTAGAGCGTAAAGCGTAAAGAAATGTCGTTCATGACTTACCTCTCTACCCTACACTCTAAGCCCAATGCTTTACGCTATACCCTCTACGCTCTACGCTTGAACTTTGGAACTCTGGAACATTGGAACCATGGAACTCTGGAACGCTGAAACTCTTGAATACGATGCCATTGTCCTTAATCCCCTAACGGGGAAAAGATTGGGTTTGGATCATCAAATCTATTGTCCTTCATCCCCTACGGGGAAAGAGCGTAAAGCGTAGAGCGTAAAGCGTAAAGAAATGTCGTTCATGACTTACCTCTCTACCCTACACTCTAAGCCCAATGCTTTACGCTATACGCTCTACGCTCTACGCTGGAACTTTGGAACTCTGGAACTCTGAAACTTTCTTTTCCCTGAGTAAGGGTTTAAACAAATCAATGTTAATAAAAAACTTGCACGGAATTATTTTTATGCATATATTTGGACATTATTTGTCCGGTTATATATTTTCCGGTCATATTATGTCCAATTTGAAAACAACATCATCCTTTGGTGCGCTGATCAGGGAACTCAGGAAAAAGCAGATGCTTCCCCTGCGGAAAGTTGCTGCCCGGCTGGATATTGACCCTTCCACTCTGGGGAAGATGGAAAAGAATACACGCAGGCCCACCCTGGAGCAGGTCACCCAGCTGGCGTCCATTTTTGATTATCCGGCCGAGGAACTGATGATTCACTACTTCAGCGACCTTATCGTTTCCCGTATTGAAAATCTGCCTATAGCTGAACAGATACTTAAAGCAAGCGAGAATAAAATCAAACAACGAAAAAACAATACATTATGAAGACAAAAATTTTTTTCATCTTCATGGGTATTCTGATGTTTCCGGTCATTCGGGAAACGCAAGCCCAGAGGCCTGAAGAAGCCATTCAGAAGTTTCTGAAAGAAGCACCGCAGGTCAGCATTTTTACCCATACCATTGATCCGCAGGGCAATATTTACATCGCCGGCGTATTTGCTGACAGCATACTGATTTCGAACCATGTATACCGTTCGAGGGGTATGCTTGATATATTCATCGCCAGGCTGAACCCGGGAGGGGAGGTTATGTGGTTCAAGCATGCCGGCGGCTCTAACCTGGATTATTTTAAATACATCGAAACCGACAAAGAAGCCAATGTATATGTGAGTGCACTGTTTCGGGGAAGGCTGGTTTTCGAAGATACGGCCATTTTCAGTGACGGAATCTCCCGGCATTTTACCATAAAGTACACCCCTGACGGGGAAATGCTGTGGATAAGAAAAAATGCAATTTATCGATGAATTTGCAACCGGATAAAAATTTTATTAATTTAGACGCACTAAAGATTTTTGGTTATGCATCCGAAAAAACCGCATAAGTATCCTGTTCTGAATGAAAAAGTCATTCAGAAACGAAGCCAGAAGAAATACCATCTTCCTGTTATCGGTCATTTTGCCGACCGCAGTGTTTTGTTCAACAGTATTCTTGAAGCAGAAGCCGCCACAGGCATTCATTACACACTGATTTTTGAGGCCTGCATTGGTAAAATTTTCAAGGCAAAAAATGTGATCTGGGAATACGCTAAAGGCAATCACTACATCAAATACAAGGCCTATTACATTAATGCACAGGAATCCTATACGCGGAAAAGCGGTTTTAACGGATAATATCTTTTCTCATCAATAAAAAAGAGGAATGCCAGGGATAAGCATTCCTCTTTTCTTTTTTAAAATGAGCAGTTATTCAAGAATGACAGCCTTAAAGGCTTCTTCAATCTGCTCAGGCTTTTTTGCATTTTTCAGATATTGTTCAAAGCTGTCGGAATTACCATAGAAAGCTGAATAGGCTTTGTCCAGCACCATAATGGCATTGGCGGTTGCCTGTTCAACCGGCATCAGGCCTTTTTTGGCCATTTTCTCATAATAGCTGACCTGTTTTTTAACAGCATTGTAAATACGGGGCTTTCGGATGATGGTTTTGGGAGTTGGTGATGTTGGGGTTGGTTCTTCCACATAGGTAAATGTATTACGTACGATATACATTTTTCTTGCCACTTCCGTTCCCAGAAAACTTGACCCCATGGATTGATCATACGGCTTTTTGTAGTCCTCGTCGTTCAGGTGGCTGCGGAAAGTGAACTGCGCCGTTTCCTGTGCCGGAAGAAAAGTACAGAAAAGCCATGATACAACAGAGAGAATGATGATTCTTTTCATTCAGCAAAGAGGATTAAATGATTTAATTAATTAATAACCAGTTACCGACGCAAAGATAAATCCAAAATCGGAACTGCAAAAAAATTTTTTAAACCGTATAGGCCGAGGAAGCGGTTTCTCCTCCCTGGCCTGTCCAGTTGGTATGGAAAAACTCCCCGCGCGGTTTATCAATCCGTTCGTACATATGGGCTCCGAAGTAATCGCGCTGGGCCTGAAGCAGGTTGGCCGGAAGTTTTTCGGAACGAAAAGCATCGAAATAACTGAGGGCACTGCTGAAGGCCGGAACGGGGATTCCGTTTTTAACAGCTTCAGAAACGACAACCCTCCATCCTTCCTGGGCTTTTTCGAGCTTTGTTCTGAAGAACGGATCCAGAAGAAGATTCTGAAGGTCAGGATTGGTATCGAATGCCTCTTTTATTTTTCCGAGGAATGCGGAACGGATAATGCAACCGCCGCGCCACATTAAAGCGATTCCTCCGTAATTCAGATTCCAGCCAAATTCGCGGGCAGCTTCCCTCATCAGAAGATATCCCTGGGCATAAGAAACAATTTTGGAAGCGAACAAAGCTTTTTCGAGCATATCAATAAAGGCTTCCCTGGAACCTGAAAAATGCGGAACAGGGCCTTTAATCAGGCGGGATGCTTCCATGCGTTCTTCCTTGCGGGAGGAAATGATGCGGGCGAAAACCGACTCAGCAATCAGGGTAAGGGGTACCCCCAGATCCAGAGCGGTAATTCCTGTCCACTTGCCCGTACCTTTCTGGCCGGCTGCATCAAGAATTTTCTCAACTATTGGCTGGCCATCCTCATCCCGGAAAGCAAGAATGTCGCGGGTAATTTCTATAAGATAACTTTCCAGTTCTCCCGTATTCCATTTTTTGAACACTTCGTGCATTTCGTCGTACGTCATGCCAAGCAAATCGCGCATCAGATGGTAAGCCTCGCAGATCAGCTGCATGTCACCATACTCAATTCCGTTATGTACCATTTTTACGAAATGGCCGGCTCCGTTTTCTCCAACCCAGTCACAGCAGGGGGTACCATCATCCACTTTGGCGGCTATTGCCTGAAAAATAGGTTTCACATGAGGCCATGCAGCAGGAGATCCTCCGGGCATGATGCTCGGGCCCTTCAATGCACCTTCTTCTCCACCCGAAACTCCCGTTCCGATGTAGAGTAGTCCTTTATTTTCCACATAGCGTGTACGCCGGTTTGTGTCGGCATAGTGCGAATTCCCGCCATCAATAATAATGTCTCCTGGTTCAAGCAGGAGGATCAGTTTTTCGATAAATTCATCCACAGGATTTCCTGCTTTGACCATAAGCATTACTTTGCGCGGTTTGGCAAGGGAGGCAACGAGTTCCTCCAGGCTGTGCGTGCCGATGATCTTTTTGCCTCTGGCCCTGCCGGCCAGAAAATGATCCACACGCTCAACCGTACGGTTAAAGACGGCCACGGTAAAACCTTTGCTTTCCATATTCAGCACAAGGTTTTCGCCCATAACGGCCAGTCCGATAAGTCCGATGTCAGCTTTCTGATTCATATACCATGTATTTTGAGGTTATTACTTTTTCTGTATAATTGAAAAACCAAGATTGCGGAATTTATCTTCGAATTCCCTGCCGGGAGCATAATTTTTAACTGTGTAGGCCGGGAATTCCCTGCGTACCGGATAATTTTCCCGCTGGGCTTCAAATGTTTCAGGTGATAACCGGAGACGGTTATCGTCTTCGAGCACGGAATAAGTATGCAGAACAGCATTTGCGAGCTGTTCTTTCGCAGGCACTCCGGCAAGGTCGATCACAGGATGCTTCGGCGGGGGTACTTCCGAAGGAAACCATGATGCAAGCGGCAGGCCGAAAAAACGGGCCAGTGAGCGCACCGCCATGGCTGTTCCCGCAGCTTTTCCATCGGCTGAATAACCTGCTATATGCGGCGTAGCAATTGTAACCCTGCTCAGCAGTTCGCGGTCGATATCCGGTTCACCTTCCCACACATCCAGAACGACTGCCCCTGGTTTATTATCTTTTATTGCGCTGAGAAGCGCCTTATTGTCGGCAACACTTCCGCGCGAGGAATTTATAAACCAGGCACCCTTTTTCATTTTATCAAAAAAAGCAGAACCGGCCATATGCCATGTTGCGTCCGGGCCTTGCTTTTCAAGAGGAACATGGAGTGTGACTACATCAGACTTCTTCAGCAGGTCGTCAAGGTCGGTAAAGCCATCCGCCCCTTCCTTCCGTGCCCTTGGGGGGTCATTCAGAAGCACCTGCATTCCCATCAACCTTCCCAGCGCAGCCACTTTGGAACCAACATGCCCCACACCGATTACACCCATTGTTTTCCCGTCAGGATCCTCCTTCTTTAAACGGCTCAGAGTAATCAGTACTGAAGCAATATACTGCATCACCGAAGAGGAGTTGCATCCCGGGGCATTGGCCCACTGAATACCATGTGCTTCGCACCATGCTGTATCAATATGGTCGTACCCGATGGTGGCCGTGGCAATAAACTTCACTCCTGTATCCTTTAACAGCGTTTCATTGCAAATGGTACGGGTACGGATTATAAGAGCATCTGCATCGCGTATCAGTTCATTTGTAATGCTTCTGCCCGGCAAATAAATTACCTCAGCATATGGTTCCAGTACGCCTCTGAGGAAGGGTATTTTATGATCGGCTATGATCTTAAGTTTTGCCATGCTTTATTCCTCCTTTTTTTCGAATCGGTCCTTTACCGACCAGAGGCCAAGTCCCGGATTGGAAATATAGTAAAATCTTTCGCCATCCGGAAGCACATTCCATCCGTCGTTACATGATTCAGGCCTGTAAAGGCCGGAGGCATCTTTCAGCGACATATACTCATATCCAACGCCTGTGATTTCCTTTTCGCCAAGATGTTCCGTACAATAAACAATACGGAACCGGTTTTCAGAACTGCCGTGGATAAGGTGTGCCGCCACACCCAGATTATCCTGAAGATCCTTTTCGCTGAAGGCCAGAGGAAGAATCTCTGCCGAAGGCCGATAACCGTATTTTCTTATCAGTGCATCCATTCCCAGATCTTCTCCAAAACGTGCCACTCCAGGGGCAATCACAATCAGTTTACCTCCATCGGCCAGCGCCATGCGGGTGCGGTATATGCTCTTATTTCCCAGCCAGGTGGTCCGGTATTCATCGGGCCTTAAATAAACAACCACATGAGAAAGCGGTTCATTGAGCATGGTAAAATTTACCCGGAGGGCCAATTCGGAAGCCTCCAGGAAACATTCCTGGTCATCGCCAACAAAAAGGCCTTTCAGGGGATATGGATCGTTTGGTTTGCCGCCTACCACCGTCTGGATATAAATTACCGGCAGATGGCCGGCATATTTTATCCCGGCTTGCCGGAACAATTCCCTGACCGGATTGGAGGCTCTCCCCATGATGCGTTCCATTCCATAGGCAGCCCCCAGAAAATGACTTTTATGAATGGCCTCAGCCCCACCCGTTCCAACAAACAGGTTTTTATTATATCCGGCCATTCCCGCCACTTCATGCGGCACCACCTGACCAACGGAAAAAATGGCATCAAAGTTTCCTTCCACCAGCAGTTTGTTCACCTGCACCGGCCAGGAATAATGCACAGCACCGTGCGAAATCTCTTCCACCTGCGATTCCGGAATTCTACCCAGAGTAACAGTGTCTGTTCTCCAGTTATGCACATGAAAAAGAGATGGAGGCACCTTGCCGAACATCTTCCGGATTTCTTCCGGTTTCATTGGCTCATGGGTTCCGAGGGCCGGAAGGATTGCACCGGTTTTACTGCCATAAAATTCCCAGAGCATCTCGGTAATATGTCCCGCCCGGGAATGCACACGGGTATAATCAGGAGGAATAATCAATACCCTTTTGAAAGCTCCCAGCTGTGGAAGTACAGAAAACAGCTTTTCCCTGATTTCGTGAGGAGGTATTCCGTTGTCAGGGTCCGATGCATTTAGCCAGATCATTTGATGTTCCTTTTATGGTTTGGGAGAAAGCCATTGATCATACGCCGCTGTATGCATTGAATCCGCCGTCAACCGGTATAATGGCGCCGGTGACGAAGGCCGACATATCCGAAAGAAGATAAAGCACTGTACCCACAAGGTCTTCCGGCTTCCCAAAGCGGTTCATCGGAGTATGGCCGAGAATTTTGTCACCCCGTTCGGTCAGGGTTCCGTCATCTTTGAGCAGGAGGGAGCGGTTCTGGTGTGTAAGAAAGAAACCGGGTGCTATAGCATTGACGCGGATATTCGAAGGGGCCAGGTGGACAGCCAGCCACTGGGTGAAGTTCACCACAGCAGCTTTCCCTGCCGAGTATGCCGGAATGCGGGTAAGAGGCCGGTAGGCGTTCATGGAAGCAATATTGAGGATGACTCCCTGCCTTCTGGTCAGCATTTCCCGCGAAAAAACATGCGTCGGGAGAACAGTTCCAAGGAAGTTCAGATCAAGCGCGCTCCGGAAAGCATTGACATCCAATCCGAAAAATGTTTCTTCCGGAGAGAATTCCGGTTCGGCCTTCTCTCTGGCTGTGGTAGCCCCGGCAACATTTCCCCCGGCTCCGTTGATAAGAAAATCGATGGAGGGGAAATGCCTCAATACAATTTCATAGGCTTTTTCGAGCGTGGTGCGGTCGCACACATCCGCACACACGCTGAGCGAAGCGGTGCCAAATTCCCTGCGGATTTCTTCCGATAAAGTATCGGCCACGCAGGAGTTACGGTCCAGAATTATCGTATTGATTCCCGCCATGGCACAACCTCTCGCAATGGCCGTACCCAAAACACCTCCCCCGCCGGTAATCAGACAGGTTTTCCCTTTCAGGTCCTGAAAAAACGGATTTTCATTCATAATACATTAAATTTTCGCGGGTAATAATATCAATTGGCATGTAACTGATGCGTTCCACAGGTTTCTGCATGACAAGGGCGTTGTAGAGGTCCATTAATCCCCTGTACCCCTGCAGGTCAGGCTTCTGGCCTATCAGAAAGGTAATATTCCCCTTTTCAAGATGAAGCCGGTTTTCCGGGGTGAGGTCGTAGCCTGCCAGCAGGGAAACGGGAAGGTTAAGAATCTGCAAGGCCTCTGCCACCTTTCCGGCATTTGAATTCACAACAAAGATTCCCGAAACCGAAAGACTTTCGTCAAGATACTCACGCAAAGCCTGCTGTATTGCCCTTGTTTCATTGCTTCTGACATGAATTGTTATTACGGTTTTTCCTGCAGCAAGAGGGCTACGCGAAAAGTATTCCCTGAAACCCTTTTCCCTTTCACTGATATGCAGTTGTTCCTCAATAGGGCCGGCAATGCTGACAACAGCTATCAGCGCATCCGGCGGCAGCATTCGGTCGAACAAATGAGCTGCCACACGTCCGCTCTGCCGCGAATTCTGGCCAATGAAAGCCAGCGGGTAACGGAGCGGCACAAAGGCATTGATCAGCACCACAGGAATGGATAGATCGCGGCATTTCCGCAAAAAGCTGATGGCATGCCGGGCATACAAAGGCGCGAAGACCACTCCGTCCGGTTTGTTTTTCAACAGTTCAGCCGATTTTTGTTCGAACGTAGCCAGATCGAACACGCTGAACAGATATTCCTCAAGGGTAACCCCAAAATGGGATATTTCCGACAGGGCCCGGTGCATCCCTTTCAGCGGATCATCCCAGAAAGGCACCTGGTTGTAGGAACCGGGTATGAGAGCGGCGAACCGCCATTTCTTTTTCATTACCAGAGTACGGGCAAGGATATCGGGCTTGTAATTCAACTCCTCAATAACCTTTCGCACCTTTTCCCGGGTTTCTTCGGCCACTTCTCCCCTGTTATGAATGACCCGGTCGACCGTGCCTATAGAAACACCGGCGTATTTTGCTATATCCACTATCCGTACTTTTTTTACCGGGCTCACAGAAAAGAATTTTTTTGCAAAATAAATCATAATTTTACATTTCCGTGTACGTACACGGAAATTTTTTATTTTAGCTGAAAATCATTTTTTCAGGCACTTATAAACAATTCTCTTTTCTGCACAGAAAACAGATAAAACAGGTTATGCTTTTTATTAATTTGCCATCGGAAAAGGACATTAAAATTTAACACACCATGCAACTCGGGACATACAGTATGGGTATAGGCGACCGGTTTGGTCTTCAGGGGAAGGCCCAGCTCAGGGCATTACAGATGGCCGCCCGGGAAGGAATTATGATCACACCTGTATGGAACAAATCGAACCGGGAACATGAACTGGTGCACAGTGAACCCGTTGACACACGGCTTTCCGCAGAAGAAGCGGTGCAGGAAGCCGGGTGGGACAAACCCTGGTTTGTTGATGCGGATCACATAAGCCGTGGCAATGTTGACCGGTTTCTGGATCATTGCAATTATTTTACTCTGGACGTATCCGATTTCATCGGGAAGCAAGCTCCCGGGGAAGCCGCCGGACGGTTTTATCGCACCAATGTTTCGCTGACCGAAGACAAGAGCATACCTTTTCTTCGCGAACTCACTTCTGAACTTTTGCAGACAGTGGCTGAAAAGTATCTTTATGCCGTAATGGAGGCAGCCGAACTGTACCATCATATTCACGCCCATAAAAAAGATTTTATCTGCGAAGTGTCGATGGATGAAACCGATACACCTCAGACCCCCGGAGAACTGTTTTTCATCCTTAAGGCCCTTGCCGATTATAAGGTTCCGGTGAACACAATAGCCCCGAAATTTTCGGGCCGGTTCAACAAAGGAGTGGACTATGCCGGCGATCCGGAATTTTTTGCCCGCGAATTTGAGCAGGACCTTCTGGTTATCCGCGAAGCAAGAAAACGCTTTCCCCTTCCTCCCGACCTGAAAATCAGCATCCACTCGGGCAGTGATAAATTCAGTCTGTACCCGGTTATCGGCCGGCTGATACGGAAATACCAGGAAGGGATTCACCTGAAAACAGCCGGAACCACATGGCTGGAAGAGTTGGCCGGTCTGGCACTGGGAGATGAAGACGGGCTGGAACTCGCCAAAAGGATTTACATAAAGGCACTTGACCGGATTGATGAACTCACCCAGCCATACAGAACCGTAATTGATATTAAGAAGGAAAATCTTCCGCCTGCGGAAAAAGTTTACCAATGGAGCGGAAACGAATTTGCCGCCGCTTTGCGCCACGACCCGCAAAATCCGTCTTTCAATCCCGACTTCCGCCAGCTTCTTCACGTGGCGTATAAGATTGCTGCTGAATATTCCAACATTTATACCCAGAACGTAAGGGTCAACGAAAGAATCATTGGAGAACTGGTAACTGACAATCTGTACAATAAACACATCAGAAAACTGTTTCTAATACATAAAATGTAATTGAATCCATGAAAAATTTCCTTGACAAAAATTTTCTTCTTCAGAACAAAACAGCCGAAGAACTTTATCACGGATATGCCGAAAATCTTCCGATCATTGATTACCATTGTCATTTGCCGGCCGACGAAATTGCCTCTGACCGTCAGTTTGAGAACCTGACGAAAATATGGCTGGACGGAGATCATTATAAATGGCGGGCTATGCGTGCGGCAGGAGTCGATGAGAAATACTGCACGGGCAATGCTCCTGACAGGGAAAAATTTCGTCAGTGGGCATGGACGGTACCCCAGACTCTGAGGAATCCTTTGTATCATTGGACCCATCTTGAGTTGCGCCGTTATTTCGGGTTGACTGACCTGTTAAGTCCTGAAACTGCTGATCACGTTTACAATTATGCATCCTCCCTTCTGCGGGAGCCGAGCTACAGCGTAAAGAATCTTCTGCGCAAAATGAAGGTTGAAGTGATCTGTACCACCGATGATCCGGCTGATACACTGGAACATCATCAGATTCTTGCAAAGAGCAATTTTGAAATCAAAATCTTTCCGGCTTTTCGTCCCGATAAAGCCATGGCAGTGGAAAATCCGGATAGTTACAATGCTTACCTGGCCCGGCTGGAAGCAGCAGCCAACAGGCCGATTACCCGTTTCCACGATTTGCTGGAAGCGCTGAAAGAAAGGCACCTGTTTTTCCATAAAATGGGTTGCCGTATTTCTGACCATGGTCTGGAAACCATGTACAGTGAACCCTATACTGAGCATGAAATAGAAAACATTTTCAATAAAATCCGGAGCGGAAATGCCCTGCAGGAGGAAGAAATTCTCAAATTCCGCTCCTGCATGCTGTATGAAATGGCAGTAATGGACCATGCCGCCGGATGGGTTCAGCAATATCACCTGGGAGCTTTGCGCAATAATTCAACCCGCATGTTTATGAAAGTCGGCCCGGATAAGGGATTTGATTCCATCGGCGACTTTGAAATGGCCCGTCCCCTGTCACGGTTCCTTGACCGCCTTGACCGGGAAGGAAAATTGACAAAGACCATCCTTTACAATCTGAATCCGGCCGATAACGAACTGATAGCCACCATGGCAGGGAATTTCAACGACGGTTCGGTTCCGGGTAAAATGCAGTTTGGCAGTGGGTGGTGGTTCCTGGACCAGAAAGATGGTATTGAGAAACAGCTTAACACCCTTTCAGCTATGGGGCTTCTGAGCCGGTTTGTCGGCATGCTCACTGATTCCCGCAGTTTCCTCTCCTATCCCCGTCATGAATACTTCCGCAGGGTTCTTTGCAATCTGATAGGAACAGATGTGGAACAGGGCCTTCTTCCGAATGATATGAACCTTTTGGGAAAAATGGTGCAGGACATTTGCTATTACAATGCAAAGAAGTATTTCGGCTGGGAATAATCCACACGAGACCGAATGTTTTATAAGATAGCCTGTCGGTTTCTCCGGCATTCATGCACTTTGTATTCCACCTTCTGAAAAAAGTACCCAAAGACTGCCTTATTTCGTTTCATCATAATAAAATTAATTTTCAATGGTATGATGGAACCCACATGTTCGGCATTTTATTACCGCTGTGTTTGTGTTTGTAAAACATGTGGGTTTCATAAGGATTTACCTGAATAACGTCAGCTACAGGCTACCCTATTGTGCAATCTTTTGTTCATTCTTTTCCCAATACATCATCAGGGTTTAACAAAACAGCCTGCCGGTGCACAATTCCAGCAGGCTGCCATGGAATGGATTAATTTTCGGAATTAGTTACCCCGTATTCTTTCTTCAAGTTGTTCTTTCGAAATACGGATCATACGCCCTATTGGTTTACCGTTCCTGCAGGTAATCACATTCAGGTGGTCTGCTCCCATGGGGAAGGACAGTTCCTTTCCGTCGTACTTGAGCGAATGCTGGTCGGGATAGGTATCATCAAACGTATAATAGATATCGAGTCCCGGAACTTCGGTTGAAAGGGTTACGACAAAATGTCCCCATGTTTTCCAGCGTACAGAAATCACGGGGTCATAGGCACTGCGCGAATAGTTGATTCCTGCCGCATCCAGCCTGCTGAAATGGGATTCCATTTTACTCACAAAAACGTCCCAGTTTCTCCTGGATTTAGGGCTCCAGTATACTTCCGAAAGAGCCATAGCACGGGGCCACACCATATATTCGGCATGGCGCAGGGTAGGAACCGACTCGGTCCACAGATTCCCCTGGCCGCCCAGTATATATTTGGGATCAATGCTGTCGGGAACAGGTTCAAACGAATAGGCAACGCTCAGGCGGGAGCTTCCGTATGTCGGGGGTTCAATAAGAGGATCACCCTGATAGAGGTCGAGATAACAATAAGCCCAGGGGGTCATTACCACATGGTGGTTCATTCTGGCTGCTTCGATGCCACCCTGCATTCCTCTCCAGCTCATTACGGTGGCTTCCGGAGCAAGTCCTCCTTCGAGAATTTCATCCCATCCGATCAGTTTTTTCCCCTTTGCCTTCAGCATTTTTTCCATACGTTTTACAAAGTAGCTTTGCAGTTCTTCCACATTTTTCAGATGTTCTTCATCCATTCTCTTGCGGCACAGAGGGCAGGTTTCCCAGAAGCCCTTGTAGGCTTCATCTCCGCCTATGTGAATGTATTCAAAGGGAAACAATTCAGCAACTTCGGTGAAGATTTTATCGAGAACCATAAATACAGAATCATTGCCCACACAAAGCACATTATCCTGAATTTCTTCAGTACGTGCACCGGGACTGACGGGATATTGCTTTTTTGTACAGGAGAGATTCGGGTATGAAGCAATCAGGGCAAGGCTGTGGGCAGGGACATCAATTTCGGGCAGAATATTGACAAACCGTGCTGAAGCATAGGCGATAATTTCCTTCATATCATCCTGCGTATAGAAGCCGCCATAGGTAGTTGGTTCATAGACCAGAGGAGGAGTGAATGTGCCCCACCGGCCGGTACGTTCCACACGCCAGGCGCCAAATTGTGTGAGCCCTGGAAGGCTCTTTATTTCAATGCGCCATCCGTTATCATCGGTCAGGTGCAGATGAAGCAAATTGTACTTATACTGGGCGATTTCGTCAATAAAATGCAGTACATCCTCCTTGCTGAAGAAATGGCGACTTACATCAAGAAGAATGCCTCTCCAGCCGAAGCGCGGATAGTCGGTAATCTGCACGGCAGGAACTGTCCATATTACTCCGCTGACAGGAGTCTGCGAATAAACCTCAGGAGGCAAAAGCTGTAAAAGCGTCTGCAGGCCGTAAAAAATTCCGGCTGGCTTGTTTGCTTTTATTTTAACCAGAGAGGGAGACACTTCCAGGTAGTACCCTTCTTCTCCGAGGGTTTTATCGGCCTGCTGAAGAAGCGAAAAAACTACCGCATTTTTTTCTGCTTTCCCGGATGATTTCAATTTCAGCCCGGTAGATACTGACAAACGCTGTACGAACCACTGGCGGATGTCGGCAAGCCGGGTATCTTTTCCTTCGGTAACGACAACCGTACCGGAATTCAAAGTAAATAAGCCTTTCCCGGGTTTTACATCAACCGGTTCGGGGATAATTTTTATTTCCCGGTTTTGTGAAATCGCATAAGAGGCTGATAATAAAACAATCAGCAAGGTCAAAAAATTTTTTTTCATAGCAGTTAGATTTGTTAAAGCGGGGATAAAGATAAAAGTTCTCTTCAGAACTCGGACATGACAAGTTTTTTTATCTCACCGGATCACAAGGTATCCAATGCCGGCTTACCAATGCGTGAGGCGAGGGTTAACTTTTTCCTGCGCGAATTCCAGAAAAAACCGGGTTCAGTTGGCCGGTTGTTGTGACTTTTTCCGCGCCGGTGGGTCTATCCGGTCGTACTCTCTCTTGGCCACGGCAAAGAAATAAATGTACAGTGCAAACATTATTACCGTGATAATCAATGTAAAGAAGTCAGTAAGCATTACGCTGTATCCGAATATATTGAGAACCGGAATGTGATCGGTATAAAAGAACAGGATGGTATTAATAACGATAACCACAATCCTCAGTTCAGTGGGGCCAAAAATGCCGTATGAGATCTTGAAATACCCAAGAAGAATGCTGTTGATATACGTAAAGATACTGAGGAGATAATATCCAATGATCAGAATAAGAATCAGATGCAGGGAGAAGTACGGTGACAATCCTGCGCATACAGCGATGATCATTTGGGTGAGAGCATCGGTATTATGATCGATGAAGAAACCGAAGAGGTGGCGTTGTATGTTTCTGACGCGGGCCACTGTGCCGTCGAGGCTGTCGCCGAACCAGTTGACAAGGAGGCCAAATGAAGCAAGCCAGAGAAAAGCAGGATGGTAGTTGGTGAGAAAGTAGCCTAACCCGGAAATAACAGCACCTAATACGCCAATGAATGTTAAATGGTTGGGGGTTATGCTTTCAGGCAATGATTTTGCTATGCGAACCAATAATTTCTTTTCAGCTTTGCTGAGAAGGGAATTCTGAATACGTGGCAGCGATTTGAATTCAAATTTTGGCTCATCCATAATTCACATTTTTACCATTAGCTTAAGATATCATCAAGTAATTCCTAAGATGAGGCAAAAGTACAATAAATAGTTAACCGATATCATGACAACAAAAACAAGTTTTCATAGTGCACACGCCATATTTTGGCACAGGCCATGCACAGATTGGTTTAAGTAAATGTTAAATTTCTCTATCCGTTGTGGACAATAGGTGATCTTAATTACAACCATAGATGGCAGCAGATGTCCAGGTATTTTGCATTTTTTTCTATTCACCGTTCGTCATTCGCCATTTACAAATAGCTTTACGCTATACGCACTACGCTTTACGCTGGAACTTTGGAACCCTGAAACTGAGCGTAAAGCGTAAAGAAATACCTTTCATGACTCACCTCTCTGCCCGCCACTCTAAGCCCAATGCTTTACGCTTTACGCTATACGCTCTACGCTATTGATAAAGCTCTACTATGGAACCATTTTACCCTGGAACTTTGGAACTCTGGAACCCTGGAACTCTGAAATACGTCGCCATTGTCCTTAATCCCCTAAGGGGAAAAATTGGGTTTTGATCGTCAAATCTATTGTCCTTCATCCCCTACGGGGAAATAGCGTAAAGCACAGAGAGTAAAGCGTAAAGAAATGGCGTTTATCAGTTTATTCTCCGCTTAACGTTCTACCCGATTGTTTACTCGGGACCGGAAAATCTCAAATCAAAAATCGCAACTCACAAATCACAAATTGAACTTAAACACCTGAAACGCTGGAACTTTGAAACCCTGGAACACTGGAACTTTAGAAACCGTTCCTTAATCCCCTACGGGGAAAAGATTGGGTCTGGATCTTCAAATCTATTGTCCTTCATCCCCTACGGGGAAAGAGCGTAAAGAAATACCTTTCATGACTCACCTCTCTGCCTCACACTCTAAGCCCAATGCTTTACACTTCACGCTATACGCTCTACGCTATTGATAAAGCTCTACTATGGAACCATTTTACCCTGGAACTTTGGAACTCTGGAACCCTGGAACTCTGAAATACGTCGCCATTGTCCTTAATCCCCTAAGGGGAAAAATTGGGTTTTGATCGTCAAATCTATTGTCCTTCATCCCCTACGGGGAAATAGCGTAAAGCACAGAGCGTAAAGCGTAAAGAAATGGCGTTTATCAGTTTATTCTCCGCTTAACGTTCTACCCGATTGTTTACTCTTCTGCACTGCAAAATCTCAAATCACAACTCAAAAATCCCCGGGAATTTCCTATTTCCAATTTCCTATTTCCTGTCCTTGATCACGCTATTAAAACCAGAACACGTTAATAGGAAATGGGAAATGGGAAATCGGAAATCCTTGGAACCCTGGAACTCTGAAACACTGGAACTCTGAAACTCTGAAACTCTGGAACCCTGAAACTCTGGAACCCTGAAATACGTCGCCATTGTCCTTCATCCCCTAGCGGGAAATGGAAGGACTTTTGCCTCTCGCCATTCGCCGGGATGAAAGGGTTGACAAAGGGAAACCCGGATCCGATCTGATGCATGACATATAACATTGCGGCATTTAAAAACAATACCTACTTTTAAGGTATGAATAAGGTTTTTTCTTTCTTAGTGGTTTTGTTCATCTGTATGGTTTGCGCACCCCAGGTCTATTCCCAGAACAGGGAACACAGACCGAAGGTAGGACTTGTATTGAGCGGCGGAGGAGCAAAAGGCCTTGCGCATATTGGTGCCATCAAAGTACTGGAGGAAGCAGGAATCAAACCGGATTTTATTGCCGGAACCAGCATGGGTAGTATTGTCGGAGCCCTTTATGCCATAGGGTATTCTCCCGGGCAAATTGAAGCAATAGCCCGCAGTATCAACTGGAATGAGCTTCTGAATGACGAAGTATCCCGACGCAACATTTCCATAGAAGAAAAGGATGAAGACGGTAAATATGTTGCTCAGTTCCGGATAAGAAACGGAAAAGTTGTTTTACCCACAGGGCTGATCAACGGTTACAAAATTTCGCTGTTGTTTTCTACCCTAACCTGGTCAGTACATACCATCAGCGATTTCAACAAGTTTCCCATTCCCTTCCGGTGCATCGCCACCGATATTGAAACGATTGAACCGGTTGTGCTCACGGAGGGATTTTTACCGGATGCACTTAGGGCCAGCATGGCTATTCCCAGCGTTTTCACTCCGGTAGAACTTAACGGAAGGCTGCTTGTCGACGGCGGTGTGGTACGCAATCTTCCGGCACAGGATGTAAAAGAAATGGGGGCTGATATTATTATCGGCATTGATGTGACAGCCGATCTGAAGAAGAAAGATGAAATCAGTTCGGCATTTGAAATTCTGGACCAGGCGTCCACCTACCCGATAGCCATCAGCAATGCCCGGCAGAGGAAGCTTTGTGATATATTGATTTCTCCGGAAGTTAAAGACTATAACTCTTTCAGTTTTTCAGCCGCTGATACCCTCATCCGCCTTGGAGAAGCGGCTGCCAGGAAACAATGGGACAAACTGGTTCAGCTGGCCGACAGCCTCAGGAAATGGCCGGAAAAAAAGACAGCACAGGTCAATCCCCGGCAGTTTACTTCCCTTCTGGTGCGAAGTATCGATATCGAAGGACTGCAAAAAGTATCAAGCAATGTGGTTTACGGAAATCTGGGCTTTCAGGAGGGAGATTCGGTAACACTTCATATGCTGCGGCAAGGCATTGAGCGCATCTATGGCACACAATTCTTTCAGAATGTTACGTATAAAATTCTCCCTGATTCATCAGGCAACAGACTGGTGATCAAAGTAAAGGAGCAGGAATTCAATTTTGTTAAGTTTTCGTTCAACTACAATAATGATTTCAAAGCCGCAGTGCTGCTGAACGCAACATACCGGAATGTGCTGGGTGAAGGAAGCCGAATGCTGGGCGATCTCCGGCTTTCGGAAAATCCATCTGTTAAACTCCACTATACCATTCACACCAACTGGCGACCCAATATTGGTTTCTCGCAAATGTTTGTTTACAATATTTTTGACGCACCGTTCTACTCAACTAATGGCGAAAAAATAACCACTTTTAATTACCGGCATCTGTTTTCCGAAACTGAATTCCGCTCGGTATTTTCCAATTCACTCCTGGCAGGAGCCGGTATAACAGTTCAGCAACAGGTAACTGACGCAAGGTACGACCCGTTTGATTCCCTGAACATACAGATCAGGTCATGGAAACTCACCGGAAGGATTCTGTATGACAACCTGGATGTATCTGTTTTCCCCAGGATGGGAGCCCGTTCCGAAATCAGGTTGGAACACTTTTTTGGTATTGACAGAAGTAAAGAGAACAACAGCTTATCATCGAAATTCTGGACAGCATCATTTTCATCTGAAAGGCTTGTATCGGTGTATCCGCAGTTCAGTTTTCTGGGCGGAATCTCAGCTGGAATCACCCAAAGCCAAACCATTGATCCTGTTCATTATTTTTACCTGGGAGGAGAAAATCCCTATGAACCTCGTATGTTCACCTTCCCTGGCATGCCTCTGATGGGAGCCTCCGGAGTAAATTTTCTTGCCATGAAGTTTGGTATTCAGGCAGAACCATGGCGCGATGTATTCCTCTTTTTCCGCCTGGGAACAGCCGAATTGAAACCGCGGATTGATGAATTATGGAAGAATCCGGATTTTTTATATGGACTTGAAGCCGGAGCAGGTACCAGAACTATTATCGGCCCCATTTATTTTCTGATCGGCAGCAATACCCTTACCCGCAAGCTGGAAAGCAGATTGAATATTGGTTTCCGGTTTTAACCCTTCTGTGCAACCAGCCGCACGATGTCAGCTTTCCCTTTGTGGTAATCACCTTCCTCAATATTCAGGGAATATTTGTCAAGAAGAAATATTTGCAAACATCCAAAATCCTCCGCAAGCATCGTTTCGTTATAAAGCATCTCCCGATCACGAGGTCCTCCTGAAGTATTCCTGATCTGTTCTTTATGAAAAGCTTCCAATAGCAGAATCCCTCCAGGCTTCAGGGATTCTACAAGCTTTTGATGGAAAGTTTTCCTGATATCAGGTAAGAAATGGGCATAAATGAGGGCAATGACATCGTAATAATCAGGCCGGGGTTCAAACTCTTCAACCATTTGAAGAGCATAATTTATGCTTACCTCATAATTTCCGGCAAGCTGCAGAGCCTTCTTCCTGGCTTGCTCACTAAAATCAAAAGCATCAACTTTCCATCCCATCTGCGCAGCATAAACCGCATTACGCCCTTCTCCTTCACAGGGAAGCAGAATTCTTCCGGGAGTAAGTTTTGCAAGCTGTTCCCTGAAAAACAGGTTAGGCTCCGTTCCGTAAACGTATCCCGACTGTTTATAGCGTTCATTCCATAAACCACTGGAAATATTCATATACCTTTTTTTCGTAAACAACTTGATGCAAGTTGCTTATCAACAAGAGACAACGCACTTTGTTCAAACAACGAAATATCATTAATTATCTCAGTCGTAAACAAGACATGTTTACAGCAGGAATTGTGTACGATATTAGTTCAAGACCTGCTTTTCAACAATAAGACTCAATTAGAAAAACAACTTATGCAGACCTTTGCTCTTTTAGCCTCTGGAAGAACATCTAGCTTACATGAGGCTAAGGGTTTCTCTCTCCAACAATATTGTGGATTCAGCAAAGAATTTAAAATGTAATTCTCAGCGACAAACCCAGAGCAGAACTGTGGGTAAGCCGGTCGGGAAAACGCAGGGCAACCGGACTTATACTTTTGTTGAACATTCTGGCTGCATTGACGGAGTGACGGGCATACGCATTGTAGAGGGGAATGGAAATCAGGGCGAGTCCAAGTCCGCTTCCGAAAAGCGGATAATTCATCTTTGCTCCGCCAAGATTTTGTCCGACAGCCCAGCCCATCATTGCGCCTCCTGCAATACCAACCGGCACATAGATGTTGTAGTTCAGCACCGCTTTGTGCATTTCTTCTTTTGCACCGGGAGTATGTCTCACCAGATCTTCCATCTGGCCCGGTCTGAGCATTTTGCCCTGATAACGGAAAACAGCCGTTCCGAAACCCTTTTTGTAATAAATGGTATCAGCTTGCTGACTAAAAGCATTGCTGATACATACCGTTAGAATCAGAATAAATAAACCGCGCATGACATGTGGAACAGAAATCGCAAAGTTAAAAAATTCAGAAAAATTCCTGAACTAAAAACGAAAAAATTCTCAGAAATTTCCAATTTCCAATTTCCTTTATGAGATCACGCTATGAAAACCTGAACACATTAATGGGAAACAGGAAATGGGAAATGGGAAATTCATTAATGGGAAATCGGAAATCGGAAATCGGAAATTCAATCATGGGAAATCGGAAATTATTTTGTTTCTAAACCAGCTTCATATTGACAGGATCCCAGCGGATAATTTTGTTTTTAAAATAGCTTTCATTGCAAGCAAGGCAGGGAGCTGCCGCACGGAATCCAAATTCTGCATCCTCCACAACCGGTTTGCCTCCTCTGACGGCAGTGAAGAAGTTGACAAAATGGTCAAGGTGTTCGTCGTAGCCATCAGGTGCCTTATAAACAAACGGAGGTTTTTCGGGTCGTTTCTGGTCTTCGGCTGAATATTTCCGGTTGTATTCTTCCAGCAGTTTTTTCTGCATTGCTTCAGGGTATGTATCAAAGGCATCCCAGCCGCCAATTCCGGGAGCTTTTGACATGATGCTGTGGGTAACGGTAAAATCGTTCCAGCCCAGTTCCATCACCCCTTCGCTTCCTATCAGGCGGGTGATCCCCTTTTCTCCGGCGCCGCTGATAAAATTCACCCGCAGTGTTACCTGAAACTGTGGATGCTCAGGTGTTTCAGGATATTCCATCAGAGCCATCATCACATCGGGCACATCACGGCCGTCTTTCCAGTAACACAATTGTCCGGATGAAAAGATTTTAACGGGCCCGTAAGAACCAGTGATCAGATGAATACCTGAAAGAAGATGCACAAAAAGATCGCCCGAAACACCGGTGCCGAACTCCCTGTAATTTCTCCACCAGAAGAACTGTTTCGGATCGAACGGCCGGGGGGGAAGTCCTGCAGTATATCGTTTCCAGTCGACCGTCTGCTCGGAGGCATCAAGAGGCATGGTATATTCCCAAGCACCAAGGGCATCCTGCCTGTCGAAGGAAGCTTCAACCGAATTGAGCTGCCCCAGAATTCCTGCCCTGAACATCTCCTTCGCCTTCCACAGGGCAATACTGCTCACCCTCTGGCTTCCCACCTGCATCACCTTTCCGCTCTTTTTCCAGGTTTCAATTACATCCCGTCCTTCCTCAAATTTCTGCACCATTGGTTTCTCGCAGTAAACATGCTTTCCTGCTTTGAGAGCATCCATGGTAATGCGGGCATGATAATGGTCGCTGGTAGCTATAATAACTGCATCAATATCTTTGCGGCTGAGGATTTCCTGGTAATCGCGGGTAACGAACAGGTCTTTCCCGAATTTTTCCTTTGCCCTTTCCAGACGCCCGGTATAGAGATCACAGACAGCCACCAGCTTCACACCCGGCACTTTCAAAGCCGTTTCGATGTTCTGATGTCCCATAATCCCCACTCCGATGCAGGCTATGCGAAGGGTATCGTTCGGGCCGAATTTACCGGCCAGCAGCTGATTTTTCTGTTCTTCTCTTTCCTGTGCAGCCAGCAGAACACCGGAACTGCCTGTTGATAACACAGCCGCAGCAGCGGCAGTACGACGGATAAACTCCCTACGGTTTGTTGGTTTCATACTTCATTTTGCATTTGGTTAGTAATCAGTCAGTTTATCTATTTATTACTTTTCCCGCCGGCGAAAACATCGGAAACAGCCGCCGGATCTGTTGTTCATCGGGTTGCGCTCCGTACTCACATATTTCGAAAGCTTCGGTATATTTGACAGAGGGCAGTCGGTCCCTGCCATACCATTTTTCCAGCACAGGCTTTTGCGTTTCGGAAACGGCATAATAGGGAGCATAGTGTTTCATAAGCCAGTTAAAACGCTGGGCCGGGTCGGCGGGCACGTCTTTTTCGTAATGGCCAATCCATGGAAGCCATTCATACACCTGCGAAACATGGGCATCCAGAGCGCGGAACTTTTTTTCCAGCACCGGGGTTATATCGACAACAATGTCAGGCCGGAACGGATTAGGACGCTGAAAATGATCGCTCATATACAGAAAAACTGGATTATCATGAAGCGCCGGTGTACCGCTGAGAATATTCGGAACTGTCACCATATAGGCTGCATCCTGCACCAGGATACCTGTGTACCGGTGGTCGGGGTGGTAATCGTTGGTACGGTGCGTGATGACAATATCTGCCTTCCATTCCCTGATCAGCCTGATAACGGTAAAACGGTTTTCGAGGGTAGGCATCAGTTCACCATCATGGTTGTCAAGTACTTCATAAACAATGCCCAGACGGCGGCCGGCTTCCCGTGCTTCCTCCATTCTGCGGCTGGCGAGTACTCCGCCCGAGATGCTCTGATGACCCTTGTCTCCATTGGTCATTGAAACAAATTTAACGGCACAGCCGGCCTCGGCATAGAGGGCGGCCAGACCTCCGGCACCTTCATCGCAATCGTCCGGATGAGCTCCGATAACCAACACCCGCACAGGGTTATTCTGGGCCAGAAGGGAAAATGATAACAAAAAGGAAAAGAAAAACAGAAAAAGCTTTCGCATACGTTTTATTTTTCAGGAAGATTCAAATATAAAAAAAGTTCCCAGGTTTGGGTCGCCCCTCAGGAAAAAAGAAAACCAATGAAAAAGTTCTTCCTGCCGGACGGAAGGGAATGAATGGAGAAAGACCTGTGTTTGCAGATGATCAATAGATCTGCGGCACAAAGGTTTGTTCCTCTTTTGGCGGCCTTACATAGGCTGTATCAATGCGTCGCGGAGGCAGTTTAAACGGTTTTGGGGTAAGGTCCTCATAAGGAATCAAAGACAGGAAATGGTGAATGCAGTTCAGGCGGGCTCTCCTCTTGTCATCGGCTTCCACAACATACCAGGGACATTGTTTCGTGTCGGTATAGGCAAACATTTTGTCCTTGGCCATGGAATATTCCACCCATTTGTTGCGGGATTCCACATCCATTGGGCTGATTTTCCAACGTTTGGCCGGGTCGTTGATGCGGTCCTGGAAGCGGCGTTCCTGCTCTTCGTCGCTGATGGAGAACCAGTATTTAATCAGGATGATTCCTGAACGAACGAGCATTTTTTCGAATTCCGGACAGGAACGGAGAAATTCTTCGTATTCTTCATTGGTGCAAAACCCCATTACATGTTCCACACCGGCGCGGTTATACCAGCTACGGTCGAAGAGGACAATCTCACCTCCTGCCGGAAGTTGGGAAACATACCGCTGAAAATACCATTGTGACTTTTCTTTTTCGGTAGGGATTCCGAGGGCAACCACACGGCAAATACGGGGATTCACAATGCCGGAAATGGTTTTGATGACTCCGCCCTTTCCGGCAGCGTCGCGGCCTTCGAAAATGACAACCACCTTCAGTTTCTGGGCCTTAACCCATTCCTGGAGTTTGACCAGCTCCACGGCAAGCTTTTTCAGCTCTTTTTCGTATACCTTGCGTTTCATGCGGGAATGAGGCTGGTCATGAATGTCGTGGTAAAGGGCGCCTTCGGCTACGCTCTCTTCCTGGTCATCCTCGGTTTTTTTTGAGGGTTTGGTTTCTGATTCTGCCGTTAAAAGAGGCTTTTCGTCTTTTTCTTTTTTGGATTTCTCCTTTTTGTTTTTGTGTTTTCCCATATGGCACAATATTTCAGGTTATGGAAGAGCAATGAGCAAGATATTAAATTCAATGAAGATTTCAAAGGTTTTTTTGAATTTTTAACTGCCCAATACTTCAGAAGCGATTGATGGGCTTTGGGTGATCAATATATTAGATGACCTTCATCCCCTGCGGGGAAAGAGCGTAAAGCTCAGAGCGCAAAGCGTAAAGAAATGGCGTTCATCAGTTTACTCTCCGCTTAACGTTCTGCGCAATTGTTTACTCTTCTTCACTGTAAAATCTCAAATCACAACTCAAAAATGCCCGAAAATTTCCTATTTCCAATTTCCTATTTCCTGTCCTTGATCACGCTATAAAAACCAGAATACGTTCATGGGAAATGGGAAATCGGAAATCCCTGAAACTCTGGAACCTTGGAACCCTGGAACCTTGCGACTATGGAATCTTACTAACCTGCCCCCTTTATCCTTAATCCCCTACGGGGAATTTGTTGGTTTTTGACCCTCCAATCTATTGTCCTTCATCCCCTAACGGGGAAATGGAAAGATCTTTTGCCATTCGCTTCACGCTCTACGCTAAATAAACAATCCTCTGCACTCTAACCCCAATTCCCCTTTTTACGCTTTACGCTTTACGCTCTACGCTAATTAAAAAATGCTCTGCACTCTAAACCCAATACCCCTCTTTACGCTCTACGCTTTACGCTCTA